>Ga0164294_10000026_pt1 | contig 172223 bp, 161 predicted proteins | sample GEODES005metaG_FD_111479 | JGI IMG/M metagenome (GOLD analysis project Ga0164294, IMG submission 111479) | Oligotrophic lake water microbial communities from Sparkling Lake, Wisconsin, USA - GEODES005 metaG | ecosystem: Environmental > Aquatic > Freshwater > Lake | place: USA: Sparkling Lake... | reverse complement strand
TTCGCCACCGTATGCTTTCGCACAGTTCAGGCTGATCGCAGCAGTCAGAGTGGTTTTACCATGGTCAACGTGACCGATGGTGCCGACGTTAACGTGCGGCTTGTTACGTTCAAACTTGGCCTTCGCCATAATAATCTTCCTTATTCACTAACTTATATAAAACGATAGGTTACCCGTTTACGAGGTTCGGTCTAAACTGACGTGAGCAAGAGCATAAATCAGTTTAGACCGTGGGGAATCATTTTTTCAAAAAAATTTACATTTGTTTCAGGCTCATTAGCCGGGTGAAACCTCTGTCATTTTTCCTCAAAACAATTCCTCAAAATCACTCGTCGTCGTCGCCTTTTTTGCCGCCAGCAGCAAACTTGGCGATGATGCCGTCAGCAACGTTACGTGGGGTTTCTGCATATTTAGCAAATTCCATCGAGTACGTTGCACGACCTTGGGACATCGAACGCATTGCAGTGGCATAGCCGAACATTTCGGACAGTGGCACTTCCACACGGATACCCTTCACGCCGCCAGGCATGTCATCCATACCTTGGATCACGCCACGACGACGGTTCAAGTCGCCCATGATGTCACCCATGTAGTCTTCTGGCGTTTCAACTTCGACTTTCATGATTGGCTCAAGCAGGACTGGGTCTGCTTTCATGAAGCCTTGGCGGAACGCGATCGAACCAGCCATTTTGAACGACAGTTCGTCGGAGTCCACGTCATGGTAAGAACCGTCGAACAGCACAGCCTTCACGCCCACAACTGGATAGCCAGCCAGAACGCCGTTCTTCATGCGCTCTTGGATACCCTTGTCTACGGCACCGAAGAACTCTTTTGGAACGGTACCACCGACGACTTCAACGTCGTACTGGTAATCAGCAATTTCAGTATCGAGCGGCTCAAGACGCAGGTACACGTGACCGAATTTACCGCGACCACCGGTCTGACGCACAAACTTGCCTTCTTGCTCAACCGTCTTGCGGATGGTTTCGCGATAAGCAACCTGTGGTTTACCGATGTTGGCTTCTACACCGAATTCACGCTTCATACGATCCACGAGAATTTCAAGGTGCAGCTCACCCATACCGGCGATGATGGTTTGGCTCGACTCTTCGTCGGTCCAGACGCGGAACGATGGATCCTCTTTCGCCAGACGGCCCAGTGCGATACCCATTTTTTCCTGGTCGGCTTTGGTTTTTGGTTCCACAGCCAGTTGGATTACAGGCTCTGGGAACTCCATGCGTTCCAGAGTGATGACGTGATCTTCATCACACAGGGTATCACCAGTGGTTACGTCTTTCAGACCTGCAACCGCAGCGATGTCACCTGCGCGGATTTCGTCGATGTCTTCACGTTCGTTAGCGTGCATCAGTACTATACGGCCGATACGCTCTTTCTTGCTCTTGACCGGGTTCCATACGGCAGAACCAGCTTGCAGCACGCCCGAGTAAACACGGATAAAGGTCAGTGAACCAACGAACTTGTCGTTCATGATCTTGAACGCCAGAGCCGCAAATGGCTCGTCGTCCGATGCATGACGCTCACCTTCGGTCTCGTCTTTGTCGTCCAGAATACCCTTGATCGCTGCAACATCGTTAGGCGCTGGCAGGAACTGGATCACGGCATCCAGCATGGCTTGTACGCCTTTGTTCTTAAAGGCCGAGCCACACAGCATAGGCTGGATTTCGCAGTTGATGGTACGGATACGCAGGGCTTGATAGATCTGCTCTTCGGTCAGATCACCATTTTCCAGGTATTCGTTCATCAGTTCTTCAGACGCTTCAGCGGCGGATTCCACCATCTTTTCACGCCACTCTTGAGCCGTAGCCAGCAGGTCAGCAGGAATATCGCCGTACTCAAACTTCATACCTTGCGAAGCTTCATCCCAGATGATCGCTTTCATCTTGACGAGGTCAACGATCCCTTCAAAGTGCTCTTCTTGACCTACTGGAATAGCAATAGGAACAGGATTTGCGCCCAGACGGGTCTTCATTTGCTCAACGACGCGGAAGAAGTTGGCACCGGTACGGTCCATCTTGTTCACGAACGCAATGCGAGGTACTTTGTACTTGTTCGCCTGACGCCATACGGTTTCAGACTGAGGCTGTACACCACCTACCGCACAGTAAACCATGCAGGCACCGTCGAGTACGCGCATGGAGCGTTCGACTTCAATGGTGAAGTCCACGTGTCCCGGGGTATCGATGATGTTGATGCGGTGTTTAGGGAAGTTGTTGCCCATACCGGACCAGAAACAGGTCGTCGCAGCGGAGGTAATGGTAATACCGCGCTCTTGCTCTTGTTCCATCCAGTCCATGGTGGCGGCACCTTCGTGCACTTCACCGATCTTGTGGCTTACGCCTGTGTAGTACAACACACGTTCGGTCGTGGTTGTTTTACCCGCGTCGATATGCGCGGAAATACCGATATTACGGTACAGTTCAAGGGGAGTATTACGTGCCATGATGACTTTCCTAACTTAGTGCTTTTTTAAAAACTTAACAAATCCAAGGTGTTTAAACAGACTGTGTGAGATCTGCAACCCCTGCACGAAGCATGGAATAAATTCTAGCTGCCGCACAGTGATCACGGTGATCTCTTAAGCGGCATGAATTCCGGCAAATCCCCCACTGGCTAACAGCGCGATATTAAATCGGGCAGCGATACGCATCTTGCTCTCCTGTGGGTGGTGAATGGATGAATCGTGATTTAAGGGCATATGATCTAAGAGAAAAAGTGCCGATTTAAACCCGATTCGCCTCTACATGCCGAACTTTGAACGACTCAGGATATGATCCTGCAGACGTTGTACAGTCCGTCTTACGCCACTTAAAAATAAACGCTGCATAGTGCAACGTTTACGATCAAGCGGTCTTCCTTCAAAAGCAACGCACTCGTTAGAAACGATAATGCGAGAAAGCCTTGTTCGCTTCAGCCATGCGATGCACGTCGTCACGTTTCTTGACTGCAGCGCCTTTGCCTTCTGCAGCATCCAGCAGTTCACCGGCCAGACGAAGTGCCATGGTCTTTTCAGAGCGCTTAGCAGCGGCTTCTACCAACCAGCGCATTGCCAGGGCGGTACGACGGGAGGGACGTACTTCCATGGGAACCTGATAGGTAGCACCACCGACACGGCGAGCTTTTACTTCGACCATCGGGCGGACTTTTTCAAGCGTAGTTTCGAAAAAATCAACGGGATCCGTTTTTGCTTTTTCGTTCACACGCAGCAGAGCACCGTAAACAATGCCTTCGGCTACGGATTTTTTACCATCTTCCATGACATGGTTGATGAATTTCGCCACAGTCTGGCTGCCGAATTTAGGATCTGGCAGGATCTGACGGGCGGTGACGGTACGACGTCTTGGCATGATACAAACCTTTTATGACACTTCAGGGATACCCAGCAGATTGCACATGGTGTCTTTTGTGCGGTTCGCTGGCCTTACTACATGCTCTGTCTAGCCTTCAATTTTCAAAACCATGCTTTGATTGCTGCTGTGCAAACAACACGCTTCAAGCATCACTTCAAAATCAAATTCGTTAAAACAGAAATCTAGCTTTTAAAAACATTTACAACATTGCGATGTTCCAATCGAACATCTGCCCTAATTATTTCTTAGGCCGTTTCGCACCGTATTTGGAGCGGCCTTGTTGGCGGTTTTTAACACCAGCACAGTCCAGAGAACCGCGTACGGTGTGATAACGCACACCTGGCAGATCCTTAACACGACCACCACGGATCAGAACCACACTGTGCTCTTGCAAGTTGTGGCCTTCACCACCGATGTAGCTCGATACTTCAAAACCCGAAGTCAGGCGTACACGGCAAACCTTACGCATTGCGGAGTTAGGCTTTTTAGGTGTAGTGGTGTAAACACGTGTACATACGCCACGGCGTTGTGGACACGCTTTCAGGGCTGGCACTTTGGATTTTTCAACCAAACTGCTGCGACCCTTGCGAATCAATTGGTTAGTGGTAGCCACTCAAACTCTCCCGTAAATAAAAAACCCCAAAAAAGGCTAAACCCATTTTGAGGGTGTCGTATTTTAGATCAAAAAGCCAGAAGGGTCAAGAATTACAGCAGGATTTAGGCTTTGAATCTGGTGTGAAAAGCATGGTATTGCGGCATGGATAATTATAGCATTAAATGTAAAGCAGCATGCCGCCATGCGGACGTTCAGTCCAGCATTGGCAGCTGATCATATGTGCCGCAGCCGATCAGGTTTCCTCGCTATCCTCATGATTTTCAATCCGGTCTGCTGCCAGACTGTTGGCGACTACTTGCACACGCGCCTCTTCAACCCCATGCTCGCGTGCTTCTCGGAATACAGCCTGCGCATGTTCGATCACATTATTGATGACTTTGGCATTATAGGTTGCACCTGCCAATCCAGTCAGCACGGGCATGGCACGCGATAACCAGTGCGTAGGCACACGCAGATTCAGACTACGCACAAATTCATTAAATACCGTACCCGCGGCTTGGATCTCTTCACCACCATTGGCTAGCTGTTCCATACCACGCTGGTCACCGGATTCGAGAATGGCTCGTACGCCACTTAACACCAGCATAACACCCTGCTTATCAGCCAAGAGTTCCAGATCTGCATGCTTGAGCGTGGTAAAAATCAGTTCGCGATCGCGAGGATGCTTGAGGTCAAAGCCATAGCAATGCGCGACTTGGCATACGGTCCGAATCGCCAGTAAGAAGATTAGTGGTAAGTCTACCAGCGCGCCAACTGCGCCGGTTGCACCGGTCAGACCGCCTTCTGCCATCGCGATCATACGGTTTTCTTCTAGCACCTTAGGTACGAGTGCTTCACAGCGGCTCACATCACCGAGGCGCAACTCAATAATGTCTGATACACCAGCCCAAGCCATCACACGCGGTAAACCACTGCTCTGCTCGGCAATTGTAACCGCCTGATTAAAGATATCTTCAATCCATAAATCCATGGTTTGAAAAGGGATCAGCTCGGACACAAACGACATCATACCGCTGACACGTGAACCGATGACATGCTGTGTCAGAACCGGCAATTGCTGTTTGAAGACATCTCGCGCATCAATCTGTGCTGGAACATCCCCTTGAAAACGGTGGCGACGCTGACTGTCGGATAATTGATTTAAGAGGCGATCACCATTTTCGACCAGTTTCTTGGCCTGAGTTGCCAGTCGCGTTTTCCATGTATCCAGATCCCACGTTTGTGACATGCCTTTTTTCCTTCTCGTTTGTCTTTCGTCTATCGCTATATGATGTTTATGCTCGACATCATCGCACCACTGCCCCAGCAGATACAATCAGATTATGCTCAAATCTCAAGGGTGGGCGTGGCATTGTCTGCTATCTATTTGTAATCACGATGACGCAGGCTTAGCTTTAAGACGATAAATTGTAAAAGATTCCGTAAGAAGTCAAGTACGCTGCAGACACCGACACGGTCATATAAATGTGCTATAAGAGATCACGCTACAGAACAAAAAAACGCACCATCGCATTTGATGTTAATATATGGTCACGATTTTGATCAACGTTATTTCAGATTCAAAGGTTTGAGGATTTTACATGCGCCGTGTCGTCATTACTGGATTGGGAATTGTGTCATGTCTTGGCAACGACCGTCAGACTGTCACCGAATCATTGCGAGCAGGCAAATCAGGCCTTTCATTCAATCAAAGCTATGCTGATCTAGGGATGAAAAGCACGATCAGTGGCACACCGACCAATGTCGATGACTCGCGTATTGATCGCAAACTCAAACGTTTTCTCGCCAATGCATCTACTTATGGCTATCTGTCTGCGCTAGATGCAATCGCGGATGCAGGTCTGACACTCGAGGACGTGGCTGGCAATCCCCGCATCGGCGTATTGGGCGGCTCGGGTGGATCATCGACCGATACTATCGTTGCTGCTGCTGATGCCATGCGTAATGGCGGAGCCCGAAAAGTCGGTCCTTTTGCGATCCCAAAGACCATGACTAGCACCGTGACTGCTGCGATTGCAACGGGCCTGAAGCTGCAGGGCATCAGCTATGCGATTGGTTCGGCTTGCTCGACCTCGGCACACTGTATAGGTCATGCCATGGAGCTGATCCAGCTTGGCAAGCAGGATATCGTGCTGGCTGGTGCCGGTGAAGAAGAACACTGGACCCAGTCGCATCTGTTTGACGCCATGGGTACTTTGAGCACCAAATACAACGATGCGCCTGCGACGGCTTCGCGTCCCTATTCTGTGGATCGTGACGGCTTTGTCATTGCTGGTGGTGGTGGCATTTTGGTTGTTGAAGCGCTGGATCATGCCAAAGCACGCGGTGCGCGTATTCTGGCCGAAATCGTTGGCTACGGTGCCAACTCAGATGGTCATGACATGGTGGCGCCAAGCGGCGAAGGTGCCATCCGCTGTATGCAGATGGCGCTCGACATGGCGGCCCAGCATGATGTCACCGAGATTAATTACATCAATACCCATGGGACATCGACCCCGGTCGGTGATATTCCTGAGTTGCATGCTATTCGCAAAGTCTTCGGCGACAAAGCCCCCCCCATCAGCTCGACCAAATCCATGAGTGGCCATAGTCTGGGTTCTGCAGGTGTTCATGAGGCCATTTACTGCCTGCTGATGATGGAGGGCGGTTTTATCGCCCCATCGATCAATATCACGGAGCTGGATCCAGAAGCTGCAGCGTTTGATATTGTGCGTACTTCGCGCCCTACCCAGCTCAATGCTGTGCTGTCCAACAGCTTCGGCTTTGGCGGGACCAATGCCTCGCTGATTTTCAAGCGTTATGAAGAGTAAGTATTGTCATGCTGTGGATTAAGGCTTTTCATATTGTCGCAGTGGTATGCTGGTTTGCTGCGCTCTTCTATCTGCCGCGTTTGTTCGTTTACCATGCCCAGAGCACGGATGCCATTAGCATCCAGCGATTTGAACTGATGGAGCGCAAGCTATATCGCGGCATCATGACGCCGGCCATGATTGCGACTTGGGTTCTGGGATTAACTCTGCTGTGGATGGGGCGCGACTACTACCTGACTCAGGGCTGGATGCATGCCAAACTGTTTCTGGTGTTGTTACTGTCGGCTTATCACGGTGCCTGTGGCTATTTCCGCAAAGCATTACTGAAGAACCCGCAATATCAATCTCACGTGTTCTTCCGCTGGTTTAATGAAGTGCCTGTATTGCTTTTGATCGGAATCGTGGTATTGGTCGTGGTTAGACCTTTCTAAACGGCATACAATTTTGATAGAGAAAAGCCCTGTTTATTCAGGGCTTTTTAACACGCTGAAACACAATCGACAATTGGTTTTTGTCTTAGATCTAGCGGTCATGCACAGGCAATCTGAGCTTGCGGTTTTCGCGAGTGCAACAAAATCTCTTTTAATTGATGATTTCACCCATGCCTGTTTCGATCCGGATTTTGAGTTGCTGGATAAACTCTGGATCATACAGTTCCCAGTGTTCAAGTTCACCGATAATTCTCAAAGGTAGCTTACTACGGTATGAGCGTGTTGGATTGCCAGGGAATTTTTTGTCCGTGACATTCGGATCATTCTCAAACTCTCCCGTAGGCTCAACGATGTAAACACGCGGCTGACCATCACCTTTGGCTATTTCTGCTGCAAGTCCAGCACCTTTAGACAAGGCTGTGAAATAGATATGATTCATCACCACGCTGTCTCTATAATTTGATCTGAAGCCCGCCGTCAGCAAATCTCCTAATCTTAAATCTGCCCTCGTGCCATGAAAAAATGGCCCAGTGTCCAGACTTCTGTTCAGAATAGTCATCAGCTTTCCTTTTGGATAAAACACAAGCAATCTAACAAAAAAGGCCCTGTATATACAGGGCCTCTTGCAGAACATACCAAGAATTAGTTCTTGGTTTTGTCTACGATCTTATTGGCTTGGATCCAAGGCATCATGGCGCGCAGTTTAGTACCGGTCACTTCGATACCGTGAGCTGCGTTGTTGCGACGACGTGCGGTCATGGATGGATAGTTGGCTGCACCTTCTGCGATGAACATCTTGGCGTATTCACCGGATTGGATGCGTTTCAGTGCATTGCGCATAGCGACACGGGACTGTTCGTTGATCACTTCAGTACCGGTTACGTACTCGCCATATTCGGCATTGTTCGAGATCGAGTAGTTCATGTCGGCGATTCCACCTTCGAACATCAGGTCCACGATCAGTTTCAGCTCGTGCAGACATTCAAAGTAGGCCATTTCTGGGGCATAGCCAGCTTCAACCAGCGTTTCATAGCCCATTTTAACCAGCTCAACAGCACCACCACACAGCACGGCTTGCTCGCCGAACAGGTCAGTTTCGGTTTCGTCTTTGAAGGTGGTTTCGATGATGCCGGTACGGCCACCGCCCACGCCAGATGCGTAAGCCAGTGCCAGATCACGGGCTTTACCCGACGCGTCCTGATAGATCGCGACCAGATCAGGCACACCGCCGCCGCGCACGTATTCGGAGCGTACGGTATGGCCTGGTGCTTTAGGAGCAACCATGATGACGTCGAGGTCAGCACGTGGTACGACTTGGTTGTAGTGTACGGAGAAACCGTGCGCAAATGCCAGAGTGCCGCCTTGTTTCAGGTTTGGCTCGATTTCGTCGCGATACAGCTTGGACTGGAATTCATCTGGAGTCAGGATCATGACCACGTCAGCAGATGCTACGGCGTCTTTCACTTCGCTGACTTTCAGACCCGCGTTTTCAGCTTTTTTCCACGAGGTGGAGCCTGCACGCAGACCAACGACCACGTCTACACCAGAGTCTTTCAAGTTCAGCGCGTGCGCGTGACCTTGTGAGCCATAACCAATGATGGCAACTTTTTTAGCCTGGATCAGGGACAGATCACAATCTTTATCGTAGAAAATATTCATGAAGCACTCCAAGGGATCTTGATGTATCTAAACAACGGTGATGTTTTAGTCTGGTGACTGTCAGTTCGGCGCCATCCGTAGCGTTTTGCCTGCGGTTTTATCACCAGCAGGCCATTAACGTCGGCTTGGGATGGCGCGCAATTTACCAGTTTTACGGATAAATTGCAGGGCTATTTTTTATGTGCCTGTCTCCTATCCATCGATTTAAGACAGGCATAAATCATTTTTTAGATGCTGAGCACCTTTTCACCACGGGCCACACCCAGCACGCCTGAGCGTACGACTTCCAGAATGGTATTTTCAGACAGGGCTTCGATGAAGCCGTCCAGTTTATCGGTTGCACCGGCGATCTGGATGGTATAGGTGGTGGCGGTCACATCGACGACCTGCGCACGGAAGATATCCGCTGTGCGTTTGATCTCTGCACGCGCAGCACCGACAGCCTTAAGCTTGATCAGCATCAGTTCGCGTTCGATGTGTGAACCTTCTGACAGATCGACGACTTTGACCACTTCGATCAGCTTGTTGAGCTGTTTAGTGATCTGTTCGATTTTATGCTCATCGCCATAGGTGGTCAGCGTCAGACGCGACAGGGTTACGTCTTCAGTGGGTGCCACGTTCAGGGTTTCGATGTTGTAGTTACGCTGGCTAAACAGACCGACAAGGCGTGAAAGAGCGCCGGCTTCGTTTTCAACCAGTACAGAAATAATATGGCGCATTATGTACGCTCCCCTTTCTTCAGCCACATATCGCGCATGGATTGCTGCGCAATTTGCATTGGGTAGACGTGCTCTTTCGGATCGACATACACATCCAGATAGACCAGACGATCTTTCATCGCCATGGCTTCGGCCAGCTTGCTTTCAAGCTGTGAAGGGTCTGTGATCTTCATGCCGATATGACCATAGGCTTCGACTAGCTTGACGAAGTCTGGCAGCGATTCCATATAAGAGCTGGAGTGGCGGCCTTCGTACTGCATGTCCTGCCACTGCTTGACCATACCGAGCGAGCGATTGTTCAGGCAGAGGATCTTGACCGGCAGATTGTATTGCAGGCAGGTCGACAGCTCCTGAATGTTCATCTGGATCGAGCCTTCACCCGTGATACAGACCACATCCCGCTCTGGGAATGCCAGTTTACAGCCCATGGCGTATGGCAGGCCGACACCCATGGTACCCAGACCGCCAGAGTTGATCCACTGACGTGGCTCATCGTACTTGTAGTACAGCGCTGCAAACATCTGGTGTTGACCAACATCGGAGGTGATGATGGCTTTACCGTCGGTGACCCTATACAGGGCTTCGACGACTTGCTGAGGCTTCATTTCGCCCGGTGCAGCTGGCTCGTAGCGTAGACCGTGGCGCTTGCGCCATTCATTGATCTGTGCCCACCAGTTGCCGATCTCGGTCGGGTTGGGTTTGCTGACACCGAGCTGCTTGAGCTGGGTCAGCATTTCGGCCAATACCGGCTCAACCGCACCAACGATCGGAATATGCGCCATGATGGTTTTGGAGATCGTGGCGGGATCGATGTCGATATGGATGATCTTGGCATCCGGGCAGAACTTGGCTGGGTTATTGGTCACGCGATCATCAAAACGTGCACCGATACACAGGATCAGGTCGGCATGATGCATGACCATATTGGCTTCATAGGTGCCATGCATACCGAGCATACCGACGAACTGTGGATCAGTGCCAGGGAATGCACCCAGACCCATCAGGGTATTGGTCACGGGGTAGTTCAATAGATGCGCAAGCTCGGTCAGATGATGCGAAGCATTACCTTGCACGACACCGCCACCGCTATAGATCACAGGACGCTTGGCTACCAGCAGCTCATCAATGGCCTTCCGAATCTGTCCGGCATGACCGCGACCCGGCGGCAGGTACGAGCGCATCTTGACCTTTTCCGGATATTCGTAGGGGAATTTTTCGGCCGGATTGGTGACGTTCTTCGGAATATCGATCACGACTGGACCGGGACGGCCACTGGCTGCGATATAGAAGGCTTTCTTGACAATGCCCGGAATTTCGCTGGCGTGGCGGACCTGAAAACTGTGCTTCACGATTGGACGCGAGACACCGATCATGTCGGTTTCCTGAAAGGCATCTTCACCGATGAGATGTGACGGCACCTGACCCGAGATAACCACCATCGGAATCGAATCCATATAGGCGGTCGCAATCGGGGTTACCGTGTTGGTTGCGCCGGGACCGGAGGTCACCAGTACGACGCCGGTCTTGCCAGTCGAGCGGGAATAGGCATCCGCCATGTGACCTGCTGCCTGTTCGTGACGGACCAGAATATGCTGGACTTTGTCCTGACGGAACATGGCATCATAGATATGCAGTACGGCACCACCCGGATAGCCGAAGACATATTCGACGCCTTCATCCGCCAATGCACGAATCAACATGTCGCCGCCAGACAGCAGCTCCGTTTTTTTGTCGCTACTGCGAGACGCAGTTTGCTTATCAGAAGTATCCAATTTCAATCACCCTTGACGATCTCAATCCCGTAGAGATGGACATTCATGCCATACTCCGCAGTGATCGATAAAAAATAACCGTGGCCCGGAATGCATGAAGCAATCCAGACAATATGCTCTAGAGCAGGATTTTGACGGCAGAGCGGGGTATCTTGCACCGGCAAGTGTGACCAGAACAAGATGTGTAGCGCATTCGGATGAGAATGCTCTGTTAAAGCACTAACAGTAGCTCGCGTTAGAGCCACTGTTCGCCAAAGCAAGTACAAAGCTTCAACGCCAAAGGGTTGTTAGCGCATCGGCTTATGTGAAGGAGATATTTTCAGCAATTTGACCCGTGACGTCAAGCGCTATCATACTTGTTTTAAAGATATCCATCTCTGGATGGGCAGAATAGCAATGAATGTGCTTTAATTAAGCATACCGCCCTCACACAAAGGAGTGTACGCCGTGCTTCATGATGAATTACAACATAAAAAACAGTCGCAAACGTTTGCGCACTATGTAGGAGAGGTCCTGATCGTGCTCGCGCTGGGTGCAAGCACACAAGCCATAGCAGAACAATATTGCAAAACCGTCGATAAGTCTGGTGCTGCGTCTTATACCCTCGCAACAGCCAAAGGATGTAACAAAAAAGCCAAATCCGTGGCGATCAGCCATGCTCAGCCTGTAGTCGCCTCAAAGCCGGTTATGAATACAGATACTCCTACCACAGACACCCAATCGGCTCCAGTTGCGTCTGCTCCTGCAGTGACTACCGCATCTGCACCTGCAGGCCCGAGTAATATGCTAACGGTTCCGGTATTGTCTGCCGCACCGCCAGTTGCCCGCTAGGGTTCACTTTATTTAGTAAAAAACTGCTGAAGTTCATCAACACAGGCTTGTTTCAGCGATAGGCCTGTGCCACATTAAACCAATGGCTTTTTGTTTCACGATGAAGCATAGAGACTTATTTGCCATATCAGTATTGCTCAGGATGCGCGTGTCATGAATAAATTTAATAAATGGATTTTTGCACTGGTGCCGATGTATGCCATCAGTTTATCTCAGCTTAGTCATGCAGCCCAATTTTATAAATGGGTGGATGATCAGGGATCAACACATTACACCCAAACGCCTCCTCCCCAAAAATCCATTAAAAAAGTCAATGTCAGTACGCATGTCCCTGCAGACAGCGCCGCAGAAATCAAGAATCTGCAAGCCCAGGATGCTGCAGATAAGAAGACTGCTGCGCAAAGCGATAAAGATCTAGCCAAGAGTAAAGCGGATGCCGCAGCTGATTCGGATCGTCGCAACAAAAATCAGGCAGCATGCCAGCAGTTGCAGGCCAATCTGGATCTGCTTCAAAGTGGACGTCGTATGCGCTCTATGGATGGCAATGGCGATCTGACGTATATGACCGAAGATGACAAGGCCACAATGATTCAGCAGCAAACTTCGCAAATGAAACAAAACTGCCCGCAAAATTAATCCTAACTTCGTATAGACATATGTGTAGACGGACAACCGAGTTGTCCGTTTTTTTTGCTTTTTGGGAATACACAAATACGCCTTTTAATCTGTGCTTAGAGTCTCTTCAAGACCGGCATTATAATTTGCATAGATGCCTAAATTTGCATTATTTATGTATTTTGTGTGTATTTTAAAAAATTTATACTTTAAATTAAAATTTTTATTATCAGCATTTTAAATTTATTTTGTTGTTAAATTCACTTTTTACTCAATATTTATGCACATAAAATTCATAAATATGTAACGAAATCCGCTTAGTCTGCGCTGAGTTTTATGAACCCTGGATAGGTCATTTCATGTCAGCACACTTCCGTTTGTCTTTACTTACCATCGCCGTTACTACCCTGATTTCAGGCTGTGGTAGCCATGATGATAGCCCCATTGTGACTCCCACCCCCGCTCCATCGCCTTCTCCTGCACCCGTACCAACGCCCTCAGCCAAGGCAAGAAATGTCATTTTTCTGCTTGGTGACGGCTATGGCATGACCACCATGACTGCGACACGAATCTACAAGGTTGGTGAAGACGGTGATCTGACATTGGATACCCTACCCGAAACGGCGTTTGTCAAAACCTTCTCCAATGATGCTCAGGTGACCGATAGTGCACCGTCCATGGCGGCCTATATGACCGGCGTCAAGATGAATAACGAAGTCATCTCCATGAGCACCGACACAGTGGCACGCGATGCTGCGACAGGTAAGGATTATGTGGATGCTAATGGTGACACCCTATGCCCAGCCACAGACGGTAAACCGGTCCAGACACTGCTGGAGCTCTTTAAAGCCAAGGGATTGCCGGTCGGTGTCGTGACCACGACCCGTATTACCCATGCAACGCCTGCCGACACCTATGCTCATATCTGCCACCGTGACGGCGAAAATGCCATTGCTGCACAACTGGTACCCAATGGTGCCGGTTACAACAAGAATCTGGGTGATGGCGTGGATGTCTTCTTTGGCGGTGGTAAGCAGTTCTTTACTCCTAAAGAAAGTGGCGGCAAACGCACCGACAAACGTGATCTGGTCGCAGAACTCAAAGCCGCAAACTATACCGTGGCAGGCAACAGTGCTGATTTCAATGCGATAGATGCCAGCAAGCTGGATGGCAAAACCAAGGTCGCTGGGCTTTTTACCAGCAGCCATATGACGTACAACCTGGATCGTGATCCCGCGAAAGAGCCAAGCCTGCCCGAGATGACTGGCAAAGCCATCGATGTGCTGGCCAAAAAAGCTCAAAATCAGGGTTTTTTCCTCATGGTCGAAGGTGGTCGTATTGACCACGCCCTGCATGAAACCAATGCCCGCCGTGCGCTTGAGGAAGCCTCACAATTCGATAACAGCCTGAAAGTCGCTATCGACAAGATGAAAGCCGTCGATCCTGATCTAAAAAACACGTTGATCGTTGTGACTGCCGACCATGACCATAGCATGGTGCTGAATGGCTACGCCAAACGTACCGGTAAAACTTCAGACACCAATCCAGGCGTACTGGGCCTTGCAAAGAGTTACGTCACTGGGGCACTGCTGACGGATATCAATCAAATGCCCTATGCCATCATCGGTTTTGGTAATGGTGAGAGCCGTCCGACGACCCGTACCGCGCTCACCGATGCGCAGGTTTTTGACAAAAACTACCATCAGGAAGCCGTGGTGCCGACGTCTGTTGGCAATGAAACCCATGGTGGCGCCGATGTCTTCTTAGGTGCGATTGGCAATGGTGCCGATCAGTTCACAGGCACCATGGAAAATATCGATGTCTATGGTCTGATCCGTAAAGCCACTGGCCTGTAAGCAAAAATTTTGACTGAATTAAAGATGAGATCGCACATGAACAGTGTATTGAAGAACACCTTAGTATTAGGACTGCTTGCAGGTAGCAGCAGCGCCATGGCCGCAGGCGAAGCCAAGAATGTCATTTTCTTTCTCGGTGACGGTATGGGACCTACCACTGTCACTGCTTCCCGCATCTATGCTTACGGTGAGGGCGGCAAACTGACTATGGAGAGTTTGCGTCGCACAGCACGCATCAAGACTTTCTCCAACGATGCCCAGACTACGGACAGCGCGCCTTCGATGGCAGCCTACATGACGGGCGTCAAAATGAATAACGAAGTGATCTCTATGAGTCCGGATACTAAGGCATTTGATAGTACCGGTGCCGCATTCATCAAGGGCTCGGATACGACCTGCCAGCCGGGTAACGGCACACCGGTCACCACGATTCTAGAACTGGCTAAAGCCGCTGGTAAATCGGTGGGTGCCGTGACTACGACTCGCGTCACGCATGCCACCCCAGCCGCGACCTATAGCCATATTTGTAATCGTGATGGTGAGAATGACATCGCAGCGCAAATGGTGCCGGGCAATGTCCGCTATAACAGCAAGCTGAATGATGGGCTGGACGTTCTGATGGGTGGTGGTCTGCGCCACTTTGTACCGAGTACGGCCAAAGGCAGCAAGCGTACGGACAGTCAGGACCTGACCGCTCAATTGTCAAATAAAGGCTACAGCGTGGTGACGTCCAGAACGGCACTGACCGCCCTGTCGCCTACAGCAAGCAAGGTCGTTGGTCTGTTTAACGCGGATCACCTGAACTACGACCTTGATCGTCAGAAAAATACGGCGATTGATGAGCCGACATTGGCTGAGATGGCGACCAAAGCCGTCGATATCCTGTCAAAGAACAATAAAGGCTACTTCCTGATGGTTGAGGGTGGCCGTATCGACCATGCACTGCATGATACCAACGCCAAGCGTGCGCTGGTGGATGCGATTGCTTTTGACAATGCCATCAAGGCTGTACTGGCTAAGGTGGACCTGAGCAACACGCTGGTGGTGGTGACCGCAGACCATGACCATACGATGGCGATCAACGGCTATTCGCACAAAGGCAATCCGATTTTGGGCCTGACCACACAGTATCAGGATAAGAAACTGGCCAAGGATGTGAATGGTAAACCCTACACCACGCTGGTGTTTGGTAATGGCGGCGGTGATCGCAAAGATGTCCGTGATGATTTGACCGCAGTGGATACGCAGGCCGATGACTATCTGCAGGAAATTGGTGTCAAGCTAGGCAGCAAAGGCTCCGAGACCCATGGTGGTGGCGATGTGTTCCTGTTCAGCTCGGGAGCTGGTAGTAGCGGATTTAAAGGCACGCTGGACAACACCAGAGTCTTCGGCCTGTTGAAAACGGCTTTTGGTTTCTGATGTGTCATCTCCTTGATCCGTCATTCCCACTTTATACGTAGCCTATGACTGGTAGGCTACGTTTTTTTATCTGCTGCAGGTGTTTGTGCCAAGCGGCTTTGATTTAGGTAGAGTTGTTGATATGTTTACAAAACAGAGTTTCAGATCCGCTGCCGTGTTGCTTGCGATGTCGATGACAGGTACGGCCTTTGCTGATACACCGACTGCTTTGCTGCTGACGCACGATATGCAGGCTCTGGCTGCAGATGGCGTCTATAGGACGGAGCATTTTCAGGAGCGCTTTATTCGGGATGACCATACCGTCTGGGTTGCACGGGTGATCCCGAAGGGTGCGCATAACACCAAAGAACACGCTGCAGGTCATGAGGAACATAAGCATCTGGATGTCAACGCGGCAAGTCGCCTGATCACGCGTGATGCCAAGGGAAATCTCAGCCTGCGTCTGGTTGAGCATGAGGAGCATCAGATCGTCGATGTTCCCAAGTCTGAGTTTGATGCGGTGGGATTTGATGGGCACTGGCCGACCGCCTACTATCTGGTCGATCCGGTCCGGTTAAAAGATTTTAAACGACTGAACCAATCCGCACCGGCCGGTAGTCAATGGTATGAGAACAGAAATCCTCAGTCCTATGTGCGTGTGCTCTGGAGTGAACAGAAACAGTATCCATTGCAGGTGGAGAGCGGCAGTCTAGATGGTCGCATGAAGCGTACGTTGAAAGTCGAGGCGCAAGCAATGCCAAATCCGTTGCCTTGGCAAGTAATCAAGGGCTATCAGAAGAAAGATTATTCGGATTTCCTGGATTAATCGTGACGTGCTTAGGCTAGTCATGTCATGACAAGGATCGTCATCGACACAGCCAGATCGAAAAATATCCCGAAGATCAAGACAAATTCCCCATCGCAGTGGACTTTCGGATATGCTATGGCAAAATTTGTTTAGTCATTTATTGCCCGTACCATGACCGATATGTCTTCTGCATCACCATCCCAAACGCCGATTTCTCTTGAATACGCCCCGAACGAGATCGAATCTCGTGTGCAGGCTGACTGGGAGGCCCGCCAGTCGTTCGCTGTCGCGGATATTCCGGATAGCACCAAGAAAAACCGCTATATCCTGTCGATGTTTCCTTATCCATCGGGCAAGCTGCACATGGGTCATGTGCGCAACTATACGATTGGCGATGTGATCAGCCGTTTTTTCCGTCTCAAGGGCGAAAATGTCATGCAGCCGATGGGCTGGGACGCCTTTGGCCTGCCTGCCGAGAATGCCGCCATCGCGCATCAGGTCGCACCGGCCAAATGGACTTTTGAGAATATCGCCTATATGCGCCAACAGCTCAAATCGCTGGGGCTGGCTGTGGACTGGCAGCGTGAGATTGCGACCTGCACCCCTGAATACTATCGCTGGGAACAATGGCTGTTTGTACAGCTTTACAAGAAAGGCCTGATCTATCGCAAGCTGTCTACCGTGAACTGGGACCCGATCGATCAGACCGTGCTGGCTAATGAACAGGTGATTGACGGTCGTGGCTGGCGCTCGGGTGCGCTGGTCGAAAAGCGTGATATCCCGATGTACTACTTCCGCATCACCGACTATGCGCAAGAGCTGCTGGATGATCTGGATACCCTGACTGAGTGGCCACCACAAGTGGTCGCGATGCAGAAGAACTGGATTGGTCGCTCAACCGGGATGGAGCTGACTTTCCCGTCTGCGCACGGTGATCTGACGGTGTTTACCACGCGTCCTGATACCTTTATGGGCGTGACTTATGTTGCTGTCGCAGCCGAGCATCCGCTTGCGACTAAGGCCGCCGAAGGCAATCCAGCACTGCAGGCCTTCATTGAAGAATGCCGTCTGGGCTCGGTGGCCGAAGCGGACCTTGCAACTGCCGAGAAAAAAGGCATGGCAACTGGGCTGTTTGTGCAGCATCCCATCACCGGTGAGGACATTCCGGTCTGGGTCGCTAACTATGTACTCATGAGCTATGGCTCGGGTGCTGTCATGGCAGTCCCTGCGCATGATGAGCGTGATTATGAATTCGCGCATAAGTATAGCCTGCCAATCAAGCAGGTCATTGAGGCGCCAGCCGACTTTGATCTCACCCAAGCGGCCTATACCGAACGCGGTATCCTTATCAACTCCGGCGATCTGACTGGCCTCGACTTTGACGATGCTTTTGCCAAGCTGGCAGAAATGCTGACACCTAAAAAACAGGCCGAAGCCCGTGTGCAGTTCCGTCTGCGTGACTGGGGTGTATCGCGTCAGCGCTACTGGGGTTGTCCGATCCCGATGATTAATTGCGCACAGTGCGGTCAGGTGCCAGTACCAGAGGATCAACTTCCTGTCGTCCTGCCGACCGATGTAGTGCCGGATGGCAGCGGCAATCCTTTAGCCAAGATGCCGTCCTTCTATGAGACCACTTGCCCGTCCTGTGGTCAGGCTGCCAAGCGTGAGACTGACACGCTGGATACCTTTGTGGAGTCCAGCTGGTATTACGCGCGCTATGCATCACCGGACTATCAGCAAGGTTTGGTCGATCCTGCTGCAGCAGAATGGCTACCGGTCGATCAGTATGTCGGCGGTGTCGAGCACGCCATCTTGCATCTGCTCTATGCACGCTTCTTCCATAAGCTTATGCGCGATGAAGGTCTGGTCAAGGGCAACGAGCCCTTCTCTCGTCTGCTGACCCAAGGCATGGTACTGGCCGATACCTTCTATCGCGAAGACGCTAACGGTAAGAAAACCTGGATCAATCCTGCAGACGTCACACTGGAGAAAGACGAGCGTAGCCGCGTGCTGGCTGCGACATTGACTTCTGACGGTCAGCCTGTTTTGATCGGCGGTATGGAGAAGATGTCCAAATCCAAGAACAATGGTGTGGACCCGCAGTCGATCATTGACCGCTTCGGTGCAGATACAGCTCGTGTGTTCATGATGTTTGCCGCACCTGCCGATCAGTCGCTTGAGTGGTCGGATGCCGGTGTAGAAGGCTCGAACCGCTTCCTTAAGCGTGTCTGGCGTCAGTCTGTCACGCATGTGACCAGCACCTATGCGGCTGATCCTGTGCATGCCCAACTACAGTTGGATGCACTGTCCGAGTCTGCACGTGATCTGCGCCGTAAGCTACATGAGACGATCCAGAAGATTGGTGATGACATCGAACGTCGTCAGTCCTTCAATACCGCTGTTGCATCGCTCATGGAACTGTCTAATGCGATCGGCAAATTTGAAGTTGCCAGCGCATCTGACTATGCCGCCGAGCGTGAGGCGCTGATAGCGCTGCTGATCATGCTGGCCCCTTTTGCGCCGCATCTGTCGCAAGCCTTGCTGGCTGAGTTTGGTATCGATCTGACACAGGCTGCGTTCCCCGTATTGGATGAGAGCGCACTGGTCCGTGCTACGCAAAATATCATGGTGCAGGTCAATGGCAAACTGCGTGGCAAACTTGAAGTGCCGCTTGAGATTTCAGATAGCGAGCTCATCACACTGGCCAAGGCGTTGCCGGATGTGCAGAAATTTCTGACTGGTACACCGAAAAAAGAAATCGTGGTCAAAAATCGTCTGGTGAATCTGGTACTGTAACCATGCATTGCCATGGGTGCAGATTCAATGCGATGATCTGCACCTGTATTTGATTAGCCCGGGATAAAAGGATACGTCACTGATGATGCTTACTAACCTGTCGCGCACTAAACTGTCACGTATCGTTCAACCGTTCGTGCTGGTCATCATGACAGCGACTTTGGGTGCCTGTGATTTTCATCTACGCGGCAGCGCAGGCTATGGCTTGCCGACTGCCTATCAGAGTCTGCAAGTAATCGTGCCTCACGGGACGCCGCTTGAGTCTTGGATTCGCGAAGAGCTGACCACCATGCATGCCCATCTGGATGTATCCGGTGCGCCCAAGCTGCATGTATTAGCCGTCCGCCCCACACATATGGAGTTGTCAGGGCCGATTACAGAGATCCAGACCGGTGTTGAAGTGGATTATCGCATGGAAGATGCCGAAGGTGCCGCGTTGACCGATATCAGGACTGTGGTCGTGCGCCGTAACTATCAATACAACCGCAACAGCGTCGGGATTCAGAGCCAGCAGGACGATGCGCTGCGCAGTGGTATTTATGAGGATGCCGCTCGCCAGATTATTCGCCAGATCTCGGTGGCGCAAACCACACCTGTATCTGCCAGCTAATAGAGACGGATTATTCCGTTTAGATTCATCATGAAAGCAGATTATCGCAGTGCCAGTAAACGTATCGCCAATGCGCAAGGTGTATGGCTCATTCACGGAGATGAGCCCTTACTTGCGCAGAGCCTGCTTGAGCAACTCAGACAGCACTGGCTGCGCCAAGGCATAGAGCGGCAGCGTATCGATATCACCAGTGCCTCTGAATGGCGTGAGGCATTATCCCAGTTGGATAATCTCTCCCTCTTTGCAAGCCAGATGGCGCTTGAGATTCACACCAGTTACAAACCGGATGCGGCAGGCCTACAGGCGCTGGAGCGTTTTATCCAGACGCCAGGGGATAATCTCTTAATCGTTATCATGCCCAAACTGGATGGCACAGATCAGAAAACCAAATTCTTTCAGGCAATCTCTGCCAATGGCCTCGTGGTCGCGCTGCAACTGCAGAATGCCGAAGAGCGGCAGAATTTTCTGAACGAAATGGCACAGCAACTTCAGCTGACTTTAAGCCCTGCCGCATGGCGCATGCTAGCTGATCAGACTGAGAACAACCTCTTAGCTGCGCATCAGGTATTGATGCGCCTATCCTTCCTCTATCCACCGCAGACCACGATTGATATCACGGAGCTGCAACCTGCGCTCTCCGATCAATCCCGCTATACCCTCTATGATCTGACAGATGCTGCACTACAGGGCCAAGCTGAACGTACTGTTCGTATCCTGCATTATCTGCAGGAATCTGGCGAGGCCGAGTCATTGATACTATGGTCTTTGGCTAAAGAAATGCGTATTGTGATCCAGCTACTGGATCAGCCTTTTCCTAATTATCAGGCCTTGGGCATCTGGAGCAGCCGCCAGTATCTCTATCAGGATGTACACAAGCGTCTGGCTCAATCAGATACGGTCAACTGGACCTCTCTGCTGTTACGTTGCGATCAGTCGATCAAAGGCGTAGGCACGGAAAAACCATGGGATCTTTTGCTGCAACTGTGCTTTGCACTTGTGGGCTGCCCGCTTTTTACTGCATAATTTTTTGCTATTATTCATCTCGCAGCCGTGTTTTTCAATTAAGATAACAGCATAAAAAATAATTAGATATTTCCATTTTTTGATGCACGGATCGTATATGGGGGAAATGATGAACAAATTTCAGATGGTGCTCGTCACTGCAGCATGTATGAGTCTTTTAAGTGGATGTCAAACCATGTCTGCCAGCGAATGTCAGGTCGCGGACTGGAGCAAGCTTGGGCAGCAGGATGGTAATGCCGGACGTCAGGACATGCTGGCTCAGCGGATAGAGAGCTGTCAAAAAAATGCCGTTGCCGTGTCACCGACTGCACCAATGCTCTACCGTAGCGGCTATGCGGAAGGTCTATCGTATTATTGCCAGCCGCGCAGGATTTTAAATGAAGCACTGGCAGGCCGCGCGCACGTAGACGTTTGCCCGCTGGCGGCTCAAGGTTCTCTCCGTGTTTATGCTGATGCAGGCGCGCGCGTGTACCAGGCCCAGCAACGCGTTGATCAACTGCGTCAGGAACGTGATCGACTGAATCGCGAATTGCAGGACAAAAAAACTACAGATACACGTGCACGAGAAATTGCCAATCGGCAGTACCAGCTATCGCATGAACTGGATAATGCGTTCTACGACCTGCGCCAAGCACAAGGTGTCGTGGATCGTCTGTAAGATATCGATTACAGGTGATTTTATGCTGACTATTTAACGGATCACAACACAGCGTAGAAACAGATTTGTTAGACTGGATACAAAATATTCTTGTGTCCATCACATTATGCTGATTTCTCTTCGAAAGACGTATTGGTTTGCAGTTGCGCTAGTCTCGTCGCTGCTGCTACACCTTGTTGTATCGGTTCCTGTATTTTGGGAAACGTGGCAGGATATTTATGAGGAAATCAAGGCGCGTATTGAGCATATGCAGCATCCTGCTGAGCCGCTTGAAGTATTAGAACGCAAGAAAGCCAAAGCAGTGCCTAAAGTTAGCCTTAATTTTGGTAATGAAGCCGCCGCTGCTCATAAGGCAGGCATGATCACGGTTCGCCTGATTTCAGATGAGCCTCTTGCTCTACCAAAGCCTGCACCTACGCTGACTGCCTCCCCCTCATCTAAACATTCATACACACCACTAGCCCCTCATGCAACAAGCAAAGAGTCAACGTTCAATAAAAAACAAGATGATCTGTATGACACGCTCATTGATTCAAGCGCGATCAGTACTGCCGCCGCCGAACATGTTGATCCGCTTGATGATCCAGAAGATCAGCCTCCTAAATATGATCTAAATAATACATTAGTTGATAACACCACCGTCCATGTAGAACCCTCCTCCTCACCAGCCGCAGCCTCTGGTGCTGCTGCCGTATCGACCACAGGAATGAATTCACACGCAGGTAACAATAGCGCAGCCAAACTCAACGCCAATACCTCACCAACCTTTCCCATTGATATGAAAGCGACGTATCGAGCAATGGTTGCAAACTTTGTCGGTGTCACATTAAAGCGTGAATGGCATATGGAAGGCCATCACTATAGTATTGTCGATAAAGGGCGGGCAGATATTCTGGGCATCACAGGCGGCATTAACAGCGATGGTGAAGTTACCTCGGAAGGGTTGCGACCGGATATTTCAACGATTTATTTTATGGGTAATTTATGGGGTGAGGTCAAATTTGATCATAAAAACAAGATCGTGACCTACGGTAAACCATCGAATCCCAAGCAGAAGCCTATGAATGACAATATTCAGGACTTCTCCAGTATTGGTTTTCATCTGGCTATGAGCTTTACGGATAAACCGCAGGACATCCAGTTAGCCTTACCCACTGGGATCTATACCATGCATTTTGAGTTGTTAAATGAAGAAACCTTGAAACTGCCGGTTGGTCGGGTGCGTACCTTACATATTCATGGCACTAATTCACAAGATCCTAATATCACTGCAGATGTCTGGCTTGCTCCAGACTATCGAAATATGCCAGTAGTGGTCAAAGCTAATGCAGGGTATTCTATTGAAATGAGACTGACATCGCTGTCGCTAGATAGTGCCGTTATTTTTGGCAAACTGCATCATGCTGGCGATCAGGCAGATCAGCCTTCGGCATCGACGCCTGCGAGTTCCCCGATTGATCCGAAGCAATTGATGAAAGAGATTCAGTCCGGCCCGTAAGTGATCACTTAAGAGTAATCTAGAAAACGCTGGCTTTAATCATTGCCAATCTTATCTGAGTGATTAGAATCTTGTGTATTCAAGCGCAGCACTTGTGATGCGTCATTGGCCCAATACACTGAATGCAAATGCCCTAAAGGAAGTAACTTCAGTTCATCATGCATTCTCAATCTCATGTCGCATGCCTCATTATTATAAAGACGATGCAACTGATCGATTATTCAGCGCGTGGCTGAATACCATCCAGAATAATCTTTTGAATGTTTTCGATGGCGGATTTGAGGAAACGATCATTATCCAGCGTCTTACCAGTCAATGCTTCAATCTGGACATGGAAATCAGCGTAGTGCTGTGTTGTTGCCCATAACATAAAGATTAGATGGTATGGATCAATCGGCGCAATGCGCTTCTCATCTACCCAGGTCTTGATGACCGCAGCCTTTTCTTTAACGAGTTTGCGCAGACTGCCTTCCAGAGTCGGTTTAAGCAGCGGTGCACCTTGAATCATCTCAAGGCAAAACAAGCGAGAGGCTTCAGGGAAATCACGAGAAAGTTCAAGTTTTTTCTTGATGTATTCACGGATTTCAATGTAAGGATCATCACCTCTACCCAAAGCTTCAAACGGCGTCAGCCAGACCGACAGTAGATCAGTCAATACAAACAGGTACAGATCATCCTTGGATGGGAAGTAATAAAGCAGATTTGCTTTGGACACACCGGCCAGATCTGCAATTTGCTCAACTGTACTGCCATGAAAGCCATACATGGAAAATACGGTGAGTGCTGCATTCTGTATGGCATTTTTTTTCAGGGCAACAGACCGTTGCCGACGGGACATCGGCAGGCCAGACGCGTCTGTCGAATCAGTCGAGCGTTCGACAGCGGTCTTTCTGCTTTTGACCACTTTTTCAATTACTGTATCGGATCCCATGTTTAATCGCCTCGTAATCATGAAAAATTCACGTTTGGCATCAATAGAGCAGGCTTCCTCTCGATAAGCAACAACAATCATCCTTGAGTGTAAATGCGATAGAGAAGAAAACCTCTGATGCATTATTAGTATATTCGGTTCAATAATAATTGAATAGTAGAGCAGATAATCAATTTGAAAATATTTTTTATTTTGCTGGAAAATTAAATATGTTTTGAGTGATACAAAATATAAAAATTAAACACGATTAGCTTAAGGAATATTTTTAACTGGAAAAACAATATTTGAAGTGGATATTACTGAAAAGTCAGAAAATTTATTATTTTGTAAATGTGCTGCTCACCTCTTTCCACATAGTTTGGAGGAGAATCTGCCCACGAAATGTAATTTTATTTTACTTTGTGTACTGTTAAGGTAAAATAAAATTTAAATAAGTAGACAAATGTGAGGCATATTTCGCATTGTAAGCGAGTACAGTTTTTTTGGCAAGACTGAGAACGGGACATTCATCTAACAAGACACTTGCAGTGAAAAAATATAAATCATTATAAAACAATTTATTATGAAATTTTTTAATAAGAATCTTCTCGAAACCTCACACCTGAAAAATATCAAATTTTTATATACATACGACGATATGATGTCTCTGGCGGCGCTGGCGTACACTCCACAAAATGAACATAAATCAAGACGTTCTTTTGGAAATAGCACCCTTCTTTAGATACAGCCTCGTTCTCACTATAATCTAGAGAACGGATATTACAGAAGCCTGCGTTCAGCAAAACATAAAATTAATTATTAAAATTCAATTATTTATGATAATTAATCGTTTTATTCGATTAAATTTTTAAAAATAAATGTACTAACAATAACAGGCGGAGCGCTCTCCATTCCAGCACACATGCTTTTTACTCGCTGCATGACTATCGCTCATGTGATGTTTTCGCGACTTTGTTTAAGGAGCCATTAAGTCAGTTAATAACTTTGATTTAACGCTGCTTTGAGCCGCACAGATACAAATCATAATATCACCCCTATTTGATCCGGACGAAATATCTATGAGGATGATAATGTGTGAAAAAGAACGTGATAGTTGTCTGTGCCCGTGCATAATCACGTGAAAGTATGCTCCGGTAGCGTACGCCAGGCATAAAGCCAAACTATACCGCTGGCAGCCATTGCAGCAGGTACGAGTAGCATGGCAACTGGTAGGCTGATGTGATCGGACAAGAGTCCCACGATGCTTGGACTGATTGCATCACCAAAAAGATGAATCATCAGAATGGTCAGTGCAAATGAGCGCACACGCAGTGTGCTAGGCACGCAATTGGCGAGCAAGGCATTGACCGGTCCATTGTAAAACCAGAGGAAAAACTGCGCAAGAAAGAGCATGGCAATCGCCTGTGTTGGATCTTTCAGAATCAGAGCGAATACGCCAAAGATGGATGCAATCACCGTCGCCCATCCAGACAAAGCCATATAAGACTGGCGTGTCCATTTGCGTAGCCTGTCTGCGAGCCAGCCACCGGTCAGCGTGCCAAACAGCCCGCCAGCAACAGCCGAGATGCCCATATAGTGCCCTGATGCCTCGATAGACAACCCGCGATAGCGTTGCAAGAATGCCGGGAACCAGTCTGCAAATGCACCGGCTGCAAATGTGACTAGCGTATAACCCGCAACGACCAGCACATACTCGCGATTGTGCAATAACAATGGAAGAGCATGACGCCAGTTGGGTGGTGTGGCGTCAGCATCATTATCAAAATGGCCTCTGCCCGGCTCTCTCACCTTTAAGACCAGTAACGCCAGCACAATCCCAGGAATACCGCAAATCAGGAAAGCAGCCCGCCAGCCAAAGTGCTGACCTAGCAGACCACCCAAGATAAAGCCCATCGCTGCACCAACAGGGATCGCGACAAAGAATATCGTCAGGATGCGGTTACGTTTCTCGGGCGGATAGAAGTCACTGAGCATGGCGGGTGCAAGCGTCGCATATGCCGCCTCTCCGACTCCGACCAGCGCGCGAGCGATCAGGAAGGACCAGAATCCAGTCGCAAGAGACGCCAGCGCTGTCGCGAGCGACCAAAGAGCAACGCCAGAAGCAATGAGGATTTTGCGTGGGAAACGGTCTGCCAGTGAGCTGAAGTAGAGGCTAGCAATCATATAGACCAACACAAAACCAGTCACGGGAAGACTAGTCTGTGCATCGGTTAAGTGCAGATCGTGTTTAAACAGATCTTTGACCACACTGGGTACATAACGATCCAGATAGTTCAGCAGATTCATCATGGTGAGAATGACGATGGCGTACCCTGCGCCGCGTGCTGTCTGATGTGTGGACATAGCATGATTCCTGATGAAGATGTGTTTTTCCGCGTACGCAGATCACAGCATGAATCATCAGAAAATGAAAGCACTAGATGTGCTGAGGTCTAGATTTAAAACGTGCGGGCTTTACAGAGGGAGCTCGACTTGCGGCTCTGGCTGGCGCTCAAGCTGATGGTCAATATAGTCTTGATCAATCATGCTGAGTGTCTGGCGGATCAAAGCTGAGCTAGGCTTACGGCGCTGAGCTTCAAAGAGCGGTTTGAGCTTTTCTAAGGTCTTCAGCATCAGGCCTGGTTTGCGCGAGCCATGCTCAATCAGGTGCATGGTGATCGCAGGATCAAAATGCCAGCCGTTTTTCTTCAATACGGCATTCAAGAGTGAACGGCGGTCTTCTATATCATCACCAATTGGCAAACCAAAGCTTGGTGCCTGAGCCAGCCGTGATTGTAGGTCAGGCAGCACAATGGGCAGCAGGCTGGCCGGACTACGTGCGACAAAGATCAGTTGCGACTGATCATGACTACGGTTGATCAGATGATAGATGGCCTCTTCCCACTCCGGCAGACCTACGATCTTGTCCAGATCGTCAATCGCAATCAGATCGAAGCTCTCCAGCGACTGCAGTACTTCAGTCGAGGTGTGTACCAGTTCGATGAGTGGGACCTGAATCGCACTACGCCCCATCTCAAGGTATGACTCACAGATGGCAGAAAGCAGATGTGTTTTGCCCGTATCCGCCGCTCCATGGATAAAGCAGCGTGACAGCAAGCCCATCTGCAACTGACGTGTGGCATCAATCACGTGCGCCCAGCCAGGCCCGGCAAAATCGCTAATGCGGGCATCTGATCGGATATCAATGGCAAGGCTCATTTGACGCATTTAGTCTTTCCGCAGAGGCGTACGAATATCGGGCAGGGACACATCTTCGGGCTGATCCTGAAGCACAGGAATGACAGGATCAGAGGTAGAGGCACCTATTGATGACTTCTCTAAACCCGCATTTGCCGAAAGGTGCAGATCATACTCTACCGAGGGGGTCTGGGTAAAATGATCTGATGCATTTGTGATGGATTGGGCCTGATAAAAATGTGTCCCTTCATAAAAATCATTCAGATGACGCATCAGGACAACCAATAATGCCGCTACAGGCAAAGCGAGCAACATGCCGCTGATGCCGCCAAGTTGCGCACCAGCGAGCACGGAGAAAATCACCGCAACAGGAGAAAGACCGATCCGATCCCCCAATAGGAACGGCTGCAGGATATAACCCTCAATGACTTGCCCGACCATAAACACAATCAAGACAAAGACCAAATGCTGCCAGTCCCCACCATACTGAAACAGACAGGCAATCAGCGCAGATAACAGACCAACCGTAAAGCCCATATAGGGAATAATGCTCAGTAAACCCGCTACGATTCCAATAATCAGCCCCACCGAGATGCCTGCGAATTGTAGTCCCACAGCATAAACCACACCCAAAAGAATCATGACCAACAACTGTCCTTTGACAAAAGACCCCAGCACTTCATCACACTCACGCAAAATCTGAGTCGTTTTGGGCTCTAGTGGGCGTGGAATCAGGCGATGCAGGCGCGCCATCATTGGCTGCCAGTCAAGCAGGAAATAGAACGATACGATCGGAATCAGTACCAGCAGGCTGACCACACTGATGAAGCCGATACCAGACTGGGCCAGACGGGTAAGCATCTGCTGGGTATCATCAAAGCTATAGTGGGTCTGCAGATAGTTGGTGATCCATGCCGAGAGTCCATTCAAGTTGATTTTAGTGGTCTCTATATGGAAAGTATGCTGCAGCCATGGTCTCAGTTTGTTATTGATCCATAGGATGGCATTGGGAATATTGGCACGTGCATATAGGATCTGGTCCCAGACCAAGGGGACAAGGAACCACAGGACCACTACAACCAGAATCGTGATGGTAATAAAGACCAGCGCGATAGCAATCCAGCGCGGGATATGCACCCAGCGCTTCAACGTTTCAACCAGCGGATTGAACACATAGGCAATAATGAAGGCCGCCACAAAGGGCATCAGAATCGGCATCAGTTGCGCAATCACCCATCCCAAACCATAGACCACCCCTAGTATCACGACCAGAGATAAACTGCGGCGTACAAACACGTCCATATTGCAACTCCGAAGGGACAGATGGGTCAATTGCATATCTGCATTTCTATGCAGCAAGGCTGATCTTGCCTGATCCTGAGGTGAATCAAAAGATCAAAACTGTTGTAAACAAGCTATTAAAGCAAGATCTGGCACTATTGATGTAAAAAAACACAACCGGACCCAGCATCTTTTGCACAATCACAGTATAATTCCCGCGCTTAAGTGGAGAAGCCTGCTATGTCATCAACTACCCCTATTGTACCCCAAGCCGCTGCATCCGAGGCAGCAACATCCAGTTCGCCTTCGTTGAGCTATAAAGATGCCGGGGTGGACATCGAAGCAGGTGATCATCTGGTTGACCGTATCAAATCCGTCGCCAAGCGCACGACACGCCCTGAAGTCATGGGTGGTCTGGGTGGCTTCGGCGCGCTGTGTCGTATTCCGAAAGGCTATCGTGAGCCGGTACTGGTATCCGGTACCGATGGTGTCGGCACCAAGCTGCGTCTGGCATTGCAACTCAAGCGCCATGACACGATTGGTATTGATCTAGTGGCGATGTGTGTGAATGACCTCTTGGTCTGTGGCGCTGAGCCGTTATTCTTCCTCGACTACTATGCGACTGGTCATCTGAATGTCGATGTGGCCGCGGATGTCGTGACGGGTATTGGTGAAGGCTGCATGCAGTCCGGCTGTGCGCTGGTCGGCGGTGAAACTGCCGAAATGCCGGGTATGTATGAAGGCGAAGACTACGATTTGGCGGGTTTTGCCGTTGGTGTGGTCGAGCACGATGAAATCATTGATGGCAAAAAGGTTCAGGCCGGCGATGTGCTGATCGGTCTTGCATCAAGCGGTGCGCATTCGAATGGCTACTCGCTGATTCGCAAAATCATCGAAGTCAGTGGCGCATCCTTGGATGAAGTGGTCGGCGGTAAGCCTTTGGCTGATCTGGTCATGACCCCCACCAAGATTTATGTCAAAAACGTACTGGCACTGGGCAAAGAGATTAATCTGCACGCCATGGCGCATATTACCGGTGGCGGTCTGCCGGGTAATCTGCCACGCGTGCTGCCGAATGGCGCTCGTGCTGTGATCAACACCCAATCTTGGCAATGGCCTGCCCTGTTTGACTGGCTGCAGCAGAAAGGGAACGTCGATACCTATGAAATGTATCGCACCTTTAACTGTGGCGTAGGCATGGTATTAGTCGTATCCGCCAATGATGCTGATCGCGCACTTAAACTTCTGACCGATGCTGGTGAAACCGCTTGGATCATGGGTCATATCGAAGCCGATCCTGCTGCCACTGTCGAAGCCAGTGATCAGGAACGTGTGTACCTGATGTAATCGTGTACATCCGCATATCCATATTGAAGAAGGCCTGAGCGTGTTAAGAATCGTCGTGCTGGCTTCCGGCAATGGAAGTAACCTGCAAGCCCTGCTGTCTGCCTGTCAAACAGGTCAGATCCGGGGCGAGGTTGTTGGGGTCATTTGCAATGTCCCCAATGCCTATGTACTTGAGCGCGCACGTCAGGCCAATATTCCCTCGCAAATCGTTAATCACAAAGAATTCCCAGACCGTGCGGACTTTGAAGCGGAATTGACTCGCGTGATTCAGAGTTGGCGCGGTGAGCTGATTCTGCTGGCTGGCTTTATGCGCGTTTTGACCCCCGCTTTTGTAAACCGCTTCAGCGGTCAGATGCTGAACATCCATCCGTCATTATTGCCGCACTACAGAGGTCTAAATACACATTCTCGTGTGCTTGCAACGGGTGATCATCTGCATGGCTGCTCAGTCCATTTCGTGATCCCTGAGCTGGATGCAGGCGCGGTGATTGCACAAGCCATGCTGAGTGTGCCTGTACATGCGACTGCTGACAGTCTGGGGCAGGCGGTTCATTGTTTGGAACATCATCTCTATCCATTGGTCGTCAGTTGGATTGCTGCAGGCCGGATCGTTCTGCTGGGCAATCGCGTCTATCTGGATGGCCAAGAACTCAAAGCACCAGTTCGTATTTTTCCTTAAATAAATCAAAGTATAATAAATTTTAGCTTTATCTAAAATAGTTACATGCAACCATGTGCAGTGTTTCATGATAATTTAAATAAGTTTCATGAAACATTTAATGTCGTTGATTCCCCCTCTCTTTTTCGGCATGATCAAATGATCCGTATTTAAAGACCATCTGGTCTATCTGTGATCTTTGGAAACTGTCTGGAACTGTCTTGGGAGATACACTTATGCGAGCAATCACGACGCTATTTGCGGGGATGATGTGCACCGGCACAATGATGTCCGCTGCCGCCGATGTGACCTCCCCGCCGCCTGAAGCCAGTAGTGGTATACGAGCCGCCCAGAGTATCACGGTATCAGATCATCATGGCGTCTGCGTAACGGCTCACCCGCTCGCAACCGCAGCTTGTCAACAAATGCTCAATCAAGGCGGCACTGCAGCAGATGGTGCGATGGCCGCCGCCTGGATGCTCGGATTGGTCGAACCGCAGTCCTCTGGTTTAGGTGGTGGTGGATATCTGGTTTATTTTGATGGTCATCAAGTGTATGCGCTGGATGGACGCGAGACTGCACCGCAGGCAGCAACGCCAAATCGTTTTCTGGATGCCAATGGCACGCCTTTGCCTTTTCGGCAGGCTGTCGTCAGTGGTCGCTCTGTGGGCACGCCGGGTATGGTGCGCCTGATGCAGCAGATTTCGCAGCGTTTTGGGCATTTGCCATGGTCGCAAACGCTAGCACCTGCGATCAAAACTGCTCATAATGGGTTTCATGTAACTAATCGTTTACACCATCTGCTCGATGTTGATCCTGATCTACGGCGCTCTAATGCAGCCGATATTTTTTATCCTGATCAGCAGCCTATGGCGGTCAATACGTTATATAAAAATCCAAATTATGCTCTTACTTTGGGTAATATTAGCCACTATGGCGCAGATTATTTCTATCACTCGGCATTGACTAAAAGCATCCTCCGAGCCGCACAGACTGCAGGCAGCGACCTGAGCAAAACTGACTTCTCTGGATACAAGATAGTTACAGGTAACGCTGTATGCAAGATCATAGTCCACAATCAAGTCTGCTCAGCAGCGCCTTCGTCATCTGGCGGGATCACCTTGGTACAGATTCTGACCATGCTGGATGGCAAACTGGATAAAGACCCGATCACAGCGATCACACAGTTGACCAATGCCTCACGTCTGGCCTTTGCCGATCGCGACGAATATCTGGGTGATCCGGCTTTTTTGCAGATTCCCCAGACACAGATGCTGAACGATGCTTATCTGAAACAGCGCGCTACGCTGGCATTGGGTCCACATTTGACGCAGGTCAGCGCAGGGCTGGGACCTTACGCCCCATCACTCCCCGGCGTTGACGCACCCAATACCAGCCATATCAGTGTGGTGGATGCACAAAGTCGGGCTGCCAGCATGACCATGTCGATTGAGAGCGCATTTGGTTCGCAGATCTGGGTGAAAGAAGGTGGTTTCTTTCTGAATAATGAATTAACGGATTTTTCCTTCGCACCAACCAATAATGGCACACCCGTAGCCAATCGCGTGCAACCCGGCAAGCGTCCACGCTCCAGCATGACGCCAACCTTGATCCTGAACGCGCCGGGTACACAAGTACAAGGCGTGCTGGGCTCGCCGGGTGGCAGTCAGATTATTGGTTATGTTGCGCAAGCCGCGCTGGGTTTATGGCAAGGCAAATCCGTCACACAAGTCTTGGACGAGCCGCACATCTTGCGCCGTGGAGACAGTACTGAGCTTGAGCAGGGCCGCTTTGATGCCGCGTTTGAGCAGTCACTCACGGCTGCAGGCCATCAGGTCAAAGAAGGCGATATGACCAGCGGTCTTGCAATCATCTGGCGCACGGGTCAGGGCTGGGTCGCTGGCGCAGACCCACGTCGTGAAGGGATTGCATTAGCACAAACCACGACGGCTCATACATCTCGCGCCAAACGCCAAGCACAGGCGGCAGAATAACTTCATTCTGCTGTCATCAGATCTCGGCAAGATAGCGCCAATTTAACCATCCTGTCTGACTTCGCCGGACGTGAAAATACCATGATTCGCTTATCTAACTCGATTTTTATCCTTATGCTGCTTGGTGTGTCTAGCTTGACCTTCGCATGGGATGCCAATGGTCACCAGCAAGTCGGTGCGATTGCGACACAACTGATCGCAGGCACAAACGCGGAGCAACATGTCAAAGCCTTACTCGGTGATATGTCTCTGGCTACTGCTTCGGTATGGGCGGATTGTGCCAAGGGTGTACGCAGCAGTGATGATCAGACATTTACGTATATGGATGATCCCAAATATACCGAGTGCAAACCTTTTTCTAATCCTGAGAATACCGCTGCATTTGTCGATTTCGTTAAACGCAATTGGCGCCAGTGTGGGACAGCGCATGATTATGAATACTGCCATAACCAATATCATTACACCGATGTGAGCACGTTTGACCATCGTTATGATGATCATGACGCAGGAACGAATGATCATGATGTCGTGCATGCCATTACCGCCGCGATCAAGACCTTACAAGGCTTGCCCACAGATGCGCCATTCTCTTTCGCCAGTCAGCGCGAAGCGCTAATTTTGCTTGCACACTATGTTGGGGATATTCATCAGCCGCTGCATGTACAAGCCATTTATCTGGATGCTCATGGACATGTGGTGAATCCAGATGTCACAGGCGTCACAAGCGATATCGATACCGCAGGCGGCAATCGTATTTCTATACCAGCGCGCCATACTACGCTACATCACGCGTGGGATGAGACGCCGTCGGATCTGATGATCGGTAGTGCAAATGATGCTGCATTACTCAACGAGGCCCGTCACACGCCAAAGACCACGGGTCATATTGATCAGTGGTCAAATCAATGGGCCACAGATACGATCCACGTGTCTAAATTTGCTTTTGCTGGTCTGACCTTCAGCCAGCGCCCAGACTCTGCCTCAGATACCGCACACCACACTCATCAGTGGGATGCAACTGGTATAGATGATGTATACGAGCAACGCGAACACGCGGTCAAAGCTCAACAGCTTGCCAAAGCAGGTGCTCATTTGGCTCAAATTCTGAAGACAATTTGGCCCGATCAGAAAGCAGCTACCGCCAAAGCACCGTAAATGATGAGAATCATATGCTAATCTATAACGTGCCCAGCACATAAACGATATGGTGTGCAGTAAGAGCGCCAAACATACTTCCAGCACTTGCAATGATATGATCACGCGTTATGACTTATTCTGTTTTTATTGAAGTCCGTTTTTGGCTTCTGGTTTTGTTTTCGTTAATATTGCCTTTTGGTATTTACTGGTTGCTACTGGTCAAACGCGCCATTTCTCCTTTTAGTGTACTGCTATTTGGGATAGTGCTGGTTGTGATTGCAGGTATTGATGTCTATCTGCTGCGGACCTTATCAAGCGAAGCTAAACTTAACCACTCTCTGGCAGCCGACCAGCTTTTTAACTCCGAGCTTTCGATTGCATTTTATCTGTTGCCAGCGATGGCCGCCGGGATAGGAATCAATCTGGTCTCTCATATCTTGATCCGGCATTTGACCGAAGCAGAGCAACGTTTTGAACAGGAACATTCCAAGCGTTAATCACCTCAGCGGGCCAGAAGGACTTCGAGCCGTTCTTTAACCGTCATCCATTCCTCCGAGATTATGCTGTACATCACGGTATCACGTATGGTGCCATCGCGCCGCAGCGCATGTCTGCGGATCACACCATCACGCTTGGCACCCAGGCGCTCAATTGCCTGCTGTGAGCGCAAGTTTTCAATATCTGTGCGAAAACCTACCACACTGCAATCCATGACTTCAAAGGCATGGCGTAAGAGCAGATATTTGCTGGTTGTATTGACATGCGTCCGCTGGTAGCGCTTGGCATACCAAGTCCAGCCAATTTCTACACGCCGAATATTGGCGATGATATCGTGATAGCTGGTCGTACCGATGATCTGATGGGTGACGGCATCTTTGACCGCAAAAGGAAATCGACTCTCCTCCTCTCGCATCTCAATGGCGCGCTCAATATAGGCCAAAGTCTGCAAGGGATCGGGTGCTGAAGTCACACGAAGTCTCCAAAGCTCACCATCACTGACGGCCTGCCTTAGGCCAGCCTCATGCTCAAATGCAAGCGGCTCCAACCGTACGCCATTCCACTCCAGAACGACTGGTTTTACCAAAGCCATGATTTTTCCTGACAATCATATCTAGTAGTCATCGTATTCTATGCAGATAGTCATGAATAGTCCTCCCATGTGAGCAAAATTCAGCATACAATACAAAGTTCTCGTTTTTATTTTTGCTCTTGATAGATACACAGGTTCACCATGCTGGCACACTGGGTTAGACGCATTTTGCAGGCAACAGTCTATGACGTTGCGATTGAATCTCCACTGGACACCGCTCCGAAACTTTCCTCCCGTTTAAACAATGATATTTTCATTAAACGCGAAGATCTGCAGCCGGTTTTCTCCTTCAAACTGCGTGGTGCCTACAACCGAATTAGTCAGCTCAGCGAAGCTGAGCGTGCACGTGGCGTCATTACCGCATCGGCGGGCAACCATGCCCAAGGTGTCGCCTTCTCGGGTCAGAGGCTCGGAATCGATACCATGATCGTGATGCCGCAGACCACGCCCGATATCAAGGTTAGTGCAGTCAAACGTCTGGGCGGTCAAGTTGTCCTGCATGGTGACAGCTTTGATGTCGCCTATCGATATGCGCTGCTGCGCGCCGAGCAAGAGAACCGCGTCTATATTCCGCCTTATGACGATGAGCTGGTGATTGCCGGGCAAGGCACCATTGCCATGGAGCTGCTGCGTCAGTGCCGTGGTATGGATTATGTCTTTGCTGCCGTCGGTGGTGGTGGCTTGATTGCGGGTATTGCGGCTTACCTAGGCGAAGTCGCCCCCCATGTCAAAGTGATTGCGGTAGAGTCTGATGAGTCGGCTTGCCTGAAGCTCGCGCTTGAGCATGGTCATCGTGCTGTGCTGCCACAAGTTGGGCTGTTTGCAGATGGCGTTGCAGTGGCTCAGATTGGTGAGCTACCCTTTCAAGTCGCTCAATCGCCGAAATCTGATGGCTCAGGTCCCGCCATTGAGCCTAATGTCGTCACCTGCAATACCGACGAGATCTGTGCCGCGATCAAAGATGTGTTTGAAGAGAACCGCAGTATTGTTGAGCCTGCAGGCGCACTCGCGGTCGCCGGAATGAAGAAGTTTATTGAAGAGCAAGGCATCACTGGCAAAAAAATGATTGCCATTATCAGCGGCGCCAACATGAACTTCGACCGTTTGCGTTATGTTTCCGAGCGTACAGAGATTGGTGAGCGCCGTGAAGCGATCTTTACCGTGACGTTGCCAGAACGGGTCGGTGCCTTTCTGGATTTCTGCCGTACCCTAGAAGGTCGGACGATCACTGAGTTTAACTATCGCTACAATGGTAAATCCAACGCGCAGATCTTTGTCGGGATTGGACTGAAGAATGGTGCGGTTGAGCGTCAGGAAATCCATCAGCTTCTGACGGATAAATCCTACACGGTCGATGATCTGTCGGATGATGAGGTCGCCAAGCTGCATATCCGTCATCTGATCGGCGGTCATGCAGGTTTGTCGGATGAGCGCGTATATCGTTTTGAGTTTCCAGAACGTCCGAGTGCTTTCCTCTCTTTCCTTGAGAAACTGGGACAAAGCTTGAATATTTCCCTGTTTCATTACCGCAATCACGGCGCTGCCGAAGGTCGTGTATTGGCGGGCCTGCAGACCGCAGGTCGCAGTGAGGATGAAATGAAGCAGATTCTGGATGCGATTGGCTATCCGTTTAGCGATATTACTGATAATGTCGGTTATCAACTGTTTCTGAAATAGGCTGACATACGAATCGTTGCATTTTCTGATACAGAAGCGATGTGAACCGTCGTTTTTTAGTCAGTGAATGCAGCGATTTTCATAAAAAACGGTTAATATAGCCGCTTCACTATCTACAGCCCGGATGACATGCATGTCCACCATTCAAAATAACTCCGTTGTGAGCTTTCATTACACCCTGACCAATGCGGCTGGCGATATCCTCGACAAATCCGAAGGTGATCCGCTGGTTTATCTGCACGGCGCGCATAACATCGTTCCAGGTCTGGAAAAAGAAATGGCTGGCAAAGCTGTGGGTGACAAATTCAAAACCACCGTTGAGGCAGAAGAAGCCTATGGCGAGTATCAGGCAGATCTGGTACAGGAAGTGCCACGTAACCTGTTCCAAGGCGTAGACGATATTCAAGTCGGTATGCAATTCCAAGCCCAGACTGATGATGGTCTGCAAATCGTCACCGTAAAAGACGTGACCCCAGAGCTGGTTGTTGTTGATGCCAACCACCCACTGGCTGGTCAAGCGCTGACTTTTGATGTTGAAGTTGTTGGTATCCGCCCTGCATCGGAAGAAGAGCTGGAACATGGTCATGCACATGGCGCTGGCGGTCATCATCACTAAGTGATTATGGCTTCAAGAAAAAACCGCGCACTTTGCGCGGTTTTTTGTATTTATGAAAAGGAGACTCGGTGGTCTCCTTGATTATGTAGCAAGGATTAGCGTGCTTCCAGCGTGCCAAACAGATGCGGACGTGCATCCTTGGCATCGGTCAGCTCAAAGCTGGTCAGCTTACCATCGACATGGGCATGCAGATGCACTTTGCCCGGCAGGAAGACTGGCAGTTTGAACTGGACATCGATGAAATAAGCATCCGGCAGCGCACCCAATGCCGCAACCGAGCGTGCCTTAGTCCACATGCCATGAGCAATCGCACGTTTGAAGCCAAAGGCTTTAGCTGTGACTGGGTGGATGTGGATCAGGTTGAAGTCACCACTGACCTTGGCATACCGGCGGCCCAGATCTTCAGGCAGATCAAAGTCCACATTCAGATCACCAGCTTGTTGAGTCAGGCGTTCGTCTTTGACGCGTGGTTTATCACCCTTGATGGTCGATTTACCGCGTGCAAGATAGGTGGATACGCTTTCCCAAACACGTTCACCATTCACGGTTGCTGTACTGATGAAGGTAAATAGCTGACCCTTTTCATGTGGCAGCAGTTCGCCGAAGCGGGTTGACAGGGTGATGGTGTCGGTGACTTTGACGGGCTTGATCTGCTCGACGGTGTTACGAATATGTACGATACCCAAGATCGCAAACGGGAATGCCTCGCCTACCATCAGCGACAGCTGCAGCGGCATAGACAGAATGCCTAAGTACAGCGGCGGCAGGGTATCGAGATCTGGGTAACCGCAAATGGCGTTATAGGATTTCAGATGCTCAAGATCAACCTTAAAACCAGTAACGGAGTATTCGGCTTGAGGCAGTGTCTTATAGTGATTTTTTTTCAGCGTACTTAAGACAACTTTGGCATACAGGCCAAGTGGCTTTGGAATCGAATCAAAACTACGGTTTGGCATAATAGCGCTCGTTTTATAGTGTCATTGAATACTGTAAAAACCGTGTGCAATCTTTGCTTCTAAAAAAACGCCGTACAGGTGTTGCACGGCGTTAAGAAGAACGATTGGTATAGGTCGTGTTATGCGCCCAGCAGGCTTTGACCACATACGCGCACCACGTTGCCGTTCACGCCGGTCGATGCCGGATTCGCGTACCAAGCGATGGTTTCAGCAACGTCTATAGGCTGACCACCTTGAGCCATCGAGTTCATACGACGGCCGGCTTCACGGATCTGCAGCGGGATCGCTGCAGTCATGGCGGTTTCGATGAAGCCAGGAGCGACTGCGTTGATAGTCAGACCATTTTTCAGGAATGGCGCAGTGGATTGAACCAGACCGATCACACCCGCTTTGGAGGCAGCATAGTTGGTCTGACCCAGATTACCGGCGATACCGCTGATCGATGATACGCAGATGATACGTGCGTTGTCATTGAAGGCTTTGTTTTCGATCAGGTAGTCGTTGATGCGTTCTGCGCTTGATAGGTTGATGTTCAGCACGAGATTCCACTGGGCGTCTTTCATGTTGGCCAGCATCTTGTCACGGGTCACACCAGCGTTGTGGACCAGTACGTCCAGACCACCACGGTTCTGTGCAAATGCAGCGATCTTCTCGCCAGCATCAGCGGCAGTGATGTCTTCGGTCAGGACGCTACCACCGATTTCACCGGCGACGCGTTGCAGATCGGCTTCTTGTTGCGGTACGTCAAGGCAGATCACGTGAGCACCGTCACGCGCCAGTGTGCGGGCGATGGCTTCACCGATACCGCGGCTTGCACCTGTGACCAGTGCGGTTTTGCCGGTCAGTGGCTTAGCCCAGTTAACGTTGACCGACTTGGCTTTGGATACGCGAGCAACCTGACCGGAGACATAGGCGGATTTAGCCGACAGGAAGAAACGAAGCGTCGATTCGATATTGCCTTCAGCACCTTTACCCACATAAACCAGTTGAGCGGTGATGCCTTTTTTCAGCTCTTTGCCTACGGACTTCACGAAGCCTTCCAGTGCGCGCTGGGCGGTGGCTTCTTTGGCATTGGTGCAGTCAGCTGGTGTGCGGCCAATCACAATCACGCGACCCGAAGTCAGCACTTGACGTACGACTGGATTGAAGAAGTTGTAGAGTTCAACCAGTTGTTCCGAGTTCTGGATGCCCGAAGCATCGAATACCAGCGCTTTGAATTGTGCTTCTTTGTCACCGGCGTTGAATGCACGGACGTTCAGACCAGCTGCGGCGGCAGCCTGTTGCAGTTCGGCGTTGTTACCGGCATAGGTGTCGGTATGGATGCTGGCCAGGGTTTCGCTGATGGCGGTAGTCAGGGTCGAGCCTGGAGCGGCACCAAACAGCACTGCACCATTGACCAGCGGCTTGGATGCATCGAAGCGATCAAGTAATACTGGAGATGGCAGACCGAGGTTTTTAACAAGCATTTTACCCAGTGCAGAGTTTGCAAAAGACTGATAGTGGTCACTCATAGCGGATCTCAATCAAAGCGGGAAAGAATTAAAAAAATAAAAAATACGCCGATGTGCATCATATTCGGATGTACATGTCAGTAGTATGTCATACATTCGATGTCATGCAGAAAAGCATGATAACGCCTACAACAAAAAATAAAAGACAAAAAAGCAATATCTATCTCATCAATAGATCATTTGCCAATGATTTGCTGTACTTTTCATGTGGGCTTGAATATGTAAAAAATATGCCACAGCCATGCGATTGTAACAAAACCATCGTTAAAATCCCGCCACATTCGCGCTGTATTGCACACTATCCCAACGTTCGGCATAACGCACGTCAAATGCTAGCAAAACACCATGTCCAGTACAGTTGCTCTGCATGCCGAAGAGTTTGGCAATTAGGCCAATTCATCTGTATCATTTTATGCTAGAGTGAGGTACTTTTTTTGGCCTCCCTCAATTTAAATACACGTATTAATACCTGCTATTCGTATTGGAGTGAAACATGAGCCCCTCCCCTCAGGCACCTGCTGCCAAATCCACGACCGATAATTCAGAAGAAACCCCAGTTGTAGCCAAGAAAGCCCCGACCCGTCGCACGACCGCCAAAGCCGCAAGCCCTGCAACTTCGGATACGGTAGCGACGCCAGCACCTGCCAAACGTGCGCCTGCGCGTAAACCAGCTGCCAAAAGCGCGGCAGCTGCGACATCTTCAACCGCATCTGTGAAAACCGATGCAGCAACCCAGCCAGCTGCTGAAGCTGCGCCAGCGGCAGTGAAAAAGACTCCCGCTGCTAAATCAAGCTCTGTAAAAACCAAGGAACCTGTTATGAGTAATACTCCTGCTGTTCGCCGCGTTGCCATCCTGGGTGGCAATCGTATTCCTTTCGCGCGTTCGAACGGTGCGTATTTCAATGCATCCAACTCCGACATGCTGACCGCCGCGCTGAACGGTCTGGTTGAGCGCTTCAACCTGCAAGGCAAACGTCTGGGTGAAGTAGTCGCTGGTGCCGTACTCAAGCACAGCCGTGATTTCAATATGACCCGCGAGTGCGTACTCAGCACTGCCCTGTCGGCTCAGACCCCTGCTTATGATGTACAGCAGGCCTGTGGTACTGGCCTGCAAGCGGCTTTCCTGGTTGCTAACAAAATCGCTCTAGGTCAGATCGATGTTGGCGTAGCTGGCGGTGTAGACACGACTTCCGATGCCCCGATTGCATTCGGTGATGGCCTGCGTAAAGCCATGCTGGAAGCCAATATCGTCAAGAAAAACTCCGACTACCTCAAAGTCCTAAAAAAAATCAATTTCAAAAAACTGCTGGATGCACCAAAGAACGGCGAGCCACGTACTGGCCTGTCGATGGGCGACCATCAAGCGATCACTGCGCTGGAATGGGGCATTACCCGCGAAGCACAGGACGAACTGGCCGTCTCCAGCCACAAGAAAATGGCTGCTGCCTATGAGGCTGGTTTCTTTGATGACCTGATCACCCCATTCGGCGGTCTGGTTCGTGATAACAACCTGCGTAAAGAAAGCTCGATTGAAAAACTGGCAACTCTGAAGCCAGTATTCGGTAAAGGCGAGAACGCCACCATGACCGCTGCTAACTCGACCCCGCTGACCGACGGTGCATCTGTTGTGCTGTTGGCATCCGAAGAGTGGGCAAAAGAAAACGGTCATGAAGTGCTGGCTTATCTGTCCTTCTCCGAAACCGCCGCTGTTGACTTCATCGGCAAAGAAGGTCCTAAAGAAGGTCTGCTGATGGCCCCTGCCTACGCTGTACCTCGCATGCTGGCTCGCGCCAATCTGACCCTGCAGGACTTCGACTTCTACGAAATCCACGAAGCATTCGCTTCGCAAGTGTTGTCCACCCTGAAAGCCTGGGAAGACGAAACCTTCTGCAAAGAGCGTCTGGGTCTGACCAAAGCGCTTGGTTCGATTGATCGTAGCAAACTGAACGTCAATGGTTCGTCGCTAGCCGCAGGCCACCCCTTCGCTGCGACCGGTGGTCGTATTCTGGCTACCGCCGCCAAGCTGCTGAACCAAAAAGGCAGTGGTCGCGCCCTGATCTCCATCTGTGCTGCAGGTGGTCAAGGTGTGGTAGCGATTGTAGAAAAGCCATAATCACTGGCTAAATAAAAAAACCCTCACATCGTGAGGGTTTTTTTTCGGGATTAAATGTGCTTAAAACATTTGCTTTAAAAGCTTTTGTTTAAAAAACTAAGGTTTGGTAACGGCTACCTTATTATCTGTCAGCACCGTCTTAGCTGGAACCACAGGCTCTTCCCATCCCCCGCCGAGTGCAAGGAAGACACTGACCTGATCATCCGCAAGCTTACCTTCGATAGCCGCGAGATCACGGTCCGCCGAGATAAACGAGCGATTCGCATCCAGTACCGGCAGATAGCCTGATCGACCATATTTAAATAGCTTTTCGGAGTCTGATACGGCTTTGGCGGATTTGTTGCGCGCTTGCTCAAGCAATGCTTTGCGATCCAGATCACGGGCATAGACTTCCAGTGCACTTTCGGTTTCCCGTAGTGCATTCAAGACCACGCCGTCAAATTTAGCCACTGCCGCCTGCTGCTCTGCATTGGCTGCCCGAATCTGCGATTTGACATGCTCTCGCAGTGGAAACTGCCAACTGATCATGGGGCCGATATTGTATTTCACCGTATCGGCATGTAGGAAGCGACTATCAAGACCCACGGTCCCGATTGAAGCGCCTAGGGTGACTTTAGGATAAAGATCAGCAGTTGCAACGCCGATCTTAGCTGTAGCTGCATGCAACTCATATTCGGCTCTGCGGATATCTGGACGACGCTTCAGCAAGGCTGACCCATCACCGATCGGCAGCGGCTGCTTTAAGCGTGGCTCTTCGTGGCAGGCGGCGACCGCAGTTGAGAATTCAGCTGGCGTATGTCCGGTCAGTACCGCCAGTCGATACAGAGCCAGTCGTTTCTGCGCTTGCAAGCCGGGCAGATAGGCGCGGGTCTGGTCTTCCTGACTGGAGGAACGTGTGGTGTCGAGTGATGTACCACGGCCCGCCTGAAACAGCCGTTTGGTCAGATAAGTGCTTTGAGCCTGCAGGGCAGCCGATTTCTCCAGTACATCAATATCATGACCTGCCGAGCAGACATCGAGATAAGCACGTGTGGTCTCGGCCACGACCGTGATACGGGTGGCATCTTCTGCCGCTTTGGTGGCAGCGACATTGGCGGCAGCCATTTCTATGCTGCGATTGATCTGACCAAACAGATCGACCTGATAGGAGATCCCGGCACTAAGGCCATACACATAGCCTTGAGGCAAAGGTTTACCTCCTGTAGGCAGCAGTAATTGCTCGGCAGATTCACGGTCCAGTGCCTGTAGCGCCTCGATTGATGTGCTTGGTCCCAGATTGCCTCGGGCATCATCAAGGATGGCCTGACTGTGTTGCAAATTTGCTGCAGCGACGCGCAGATCAGTATTGGCCTGCAATGCCTGTTGCACCAGATCATTGAGGGTCTGGTCTTCATACAGTTTCCACCAGTTCGCAGGTAAGGCCTCATGACTGAAGGCGACGTTGTCACCACTCTTGAAGTTGCCATTGGCGTCTTTCTGGTCGATCACGGCATTGGCTGGACGCTTATAGTCCGTACCAACCGTGGTACAGGAGGCACATAGCACTGCAAGAATACTGCAGATCAGAGCCCGCTTCATGACGCACTCCCCGTTGCCTTGACCCCGCTTGCGGGTCGTTGCTGGCTGTGCTGGTTCGCGCTGATGACATCGACCGACGCAGTACGTCCCAAAATCAGCTGCTGCATATCGGTGTCGGCATCCAGATGTACACGGACCGGTATACGCTGTGCGAGTCGCACCCAGTTAAAGGTCGGGTTCACATTGGCAAGCAGATTGTTGCTGGCACCAAGCTCACGGTCTTCAATGCCGCCTGCGATACTGTCTACATGACCATGCAGGGTATCATGGCTGCCCATCAGGTGAATGCGTACGGCATCGCCGACATGGATTTGATCGACTTTAGTTTCCTCAAAATACCCCACCACATAAATCGACTGCAGATCAATCAGTGCCATAACTGGACGGCCTGCACTGGCGTAGGAGCCGGGACGCAATTCAAGATTAGTGACGCGACCATTGACGGATGCGCGGACCTCTGTACGGCTCAGATTGAGCTTTGCGGTATCCAGTGCGACCTGATCCTGTGCAAGCGCGGCATTCAGTTGGTCACGCTTGGCGATCGTCTGCTCTTTCTGCTCAGTTGCGACCAAATCGCCAAGCTCGCTATTGCGTTTGATCTCACGCTCCACCTGATCCAGTTGCGTCTGCACACTGGTGATGGCCGCCTCGGCTTGTTTTTCAGCCAGCGCATAGCGATCATGATCGATGACAAACAGCAGATCACCGGCATTGACGATTTGATTGTCATGTACTCGCACATCCGTGACGAGGCCAGAAACATCAGGGGCTACCTGCACGACATTACCCCGTACACGACCGTCACGCGTCCAGGGCTCGACCATGTAGTGTTTCCAAAGCTCATAAGCGACCACGAGGGCCAGTATGACGATGATGATGGTCACCAGATAACGCAGCAGTTTTTCTGTAGTAATGCTCATAGTGCTCGTTGACATTGTATAGGTACCATCATCAAAGTTAGCCAAACAGGGAAAATAAAGGGTATGAAAAACTCATCACCAGCCATGCCACACCACCCCAGACAATCATAAACAACGCCATATCGACCAGATTATGATGGAAGACATAACGATAAAAGCTGGTACGATGCAAAAGATGACGCAGCAGTAAATGCAGCAGCAAGGCGATCACCGCCGAAAACAGCGCACTGCTGATATATACGCCAAAGAAATTAATCTCTGCAATCATGACTGGGCTCCTTGCGGCTGATAGGCCATGCCTTCGGGAAACAGATAGCGCCTCAAGCCCACAGCTGCGATTACACCGCGTAACTTCAGGTCATCAATGGTCGATGCGTGCTGATAAGGATAAACGAGGTCGGACTTCACTGGCTCTATTTGTACCAGATCATGAATCACCTCATCGATGGCATGCAAAATCTGCTGGTCCGGCGCATGAAAGCCATGTTTGACCATATCCATGAAATGCTGATGAATGACGTACATCATATGCTGCACTTTACTTTGGCTTGTGGCTGGCAGTCTGCTCGCCGTCAGGCGCAGATCGATGATGTTATAGCCGAGCGGTAGATCTTTTAAGGCGTCATCAACTTTATGCCCGGTATCATCTTTGATGTTCAGGAGCTTGGGAATCAGTAAGCCCAGCCGGTCTAGCATCCGGCTGGCCCAGATCGACTGGTTTTTGGGTAAATGACCGGTCGCATGCTCCGCCAGCTCTCGCCAGCCGGCATGTAGTATGCGGCGAATACTCACGTCTGAGCGAATCACACGGATCAGTGAGGTCACCAGAATCGCAAAAATCAGCGCCACAATCGATGAAATATTCGCCGTAGTAAACGAAATAAAGTCGGTATTCAGCCGATCCTGAATCGAGATCCCGGTGATGAAATTCAATGCAAAAGCCAGTGCAGGTAACCCATAGACCGGGCTTGCCATGAAAGCCCCAATCAGCATCAACACTGGAAACAGCACCAATGCAAACATGGGAAAGCTACTCAGCATGGGGAAGACACCGAAGCTATACAAAGCAGACAACGGAATGGCATAGATGAAAAAGCGCAGCATCTTGGCTTGAAATACAGTCGGATCATCAAAGGTCGAGAACAGCGAACACATGACCGAGACCAGTGCCGCAGCACCTAATCCCTGCGGCCACTCGATCAGCATACAAAATCCCACGCAGAGCAATGTCGCGATCACCACGGTAATACCTGAGACCAGCGCCACCCCGCGGTCCACATGCAGCGGACGCTGACGGTTCACCGCGATCATGGCTTTAATCACGGGCGTGGGTTTAAGCCGAGGATGATGGATCAGCGCAAATAGAGACAGGCTATCCGCCCAGCTCGAAATCAGATCTGCCAGACGGGTGATCAAATTCAGCATCAAGAGATCCCGCCACGGTGTACCGTTATCGATGGTCGGGACCAGTGCATAGCAGGCATCGATTAAGGCTTTGGCCTGATGGCGATAGGCGACGTACTCTTCCTGTGTCACAGGTCGGGCCGGGTCTAGTGCATGTTCGGCGACCCAGTCACGCACCTGCTGAATCAATATGATCAGTGTTTCTGGCACATCTCCGGTTGCCTTCAAGGCAGCCAGACGATCTTCGACCCCGCCCAGCAGTGGCAATAAAGCAATCATGCGCTCTTCAAGGGCGCGGATGGTATTGATCTGTTTACGCGATGTCGTGACTTCAAACTTGAAATTCACGCTCATCAGATTGAGCTCGGTCAGATCGGATGCCAGTCTGCGGCGACCAACATTGGCATTTTCTTCAGGATTTAGACACAGGGCGGCCAGCACCCAGCCTTTGGCATCGTTAAAAGTGGCATTGAGCTTGCCATATATGGCACCAGATACACTGACCGGAAATATCAGACTATGTACCAGTACGGCGCAGACCGTACCGATGGTAATCTCTTCGGCACGCGCTAAAGCGGTATCAAAAATAATCGAGGGATCATTGATCGCGGTAAAACCGATGATTGATGCCGAATACCCCGCCAGCATAAAGGCATAGCCTGAGGGAGTACGATTGAGCAACGACAGGTACAGGCAAATGCCGACCCAGAGGGATAGCACTAGAAAAAACAGCTCCGGAGCGGTTGAGAAGATAACGGTAAAAATCAGCGCGGCTGATGCACCAACCACTGTGCCAGCGATACGGAAGAAGGCCTTGGCCCGCACCGCGCCGGCGAGCGGCAGGCTGGTAATAAACGTCGTGAGGATGGCCCAAGTGGGATTGGTCAGGGCAAGGCTAAATGCAATATAGAGCGCTAGAATCGCTGCCAACGCACATTTGGCCCCATACATCAGGGATTTTGAATTTAAAGCACTCATAGAGCGTCAGACCTTAAGGTCATTTTATAGATCTTGCAAGACAAATTGATGCGAATTTTATCCAATTGGCTAAAATTCGCATCAAATCGGCTCATGGTATGAAGCGCAAATAAAAAATGATATCGCGTGGGTTTATAGCGCAAAGTTATCGCTAAATACGGTACAAGTCAAACGACCTCACAGCCTGTTCGCTGAAAGTTCCATCAGTACACTTTAAGCGGTGCGATATCACGCGCAAGCAAGTCTTTTAAGTGAGTTGTCGTTGCCACTCTGCCATACGATGGGGGATCTGATCACGCGGTAGATTCAGGATGTCACCGATGACGGCATACAAAGATACGCCACGGGTTTTAAGAGGCGAGATGTTGTCAGCAGTTAGCCCGCCGATGGCGCAGATGGGCAGATCAAACTGCCGAGCTGCTTCTAGGGTCGTAAGATCAACACGACTGGCCAGCGGTTTGGTCAATGAAGGATAGACTGCACCAAAGGCCAGATAGCTTGCACCTTCTGCGGCAGCCTCAGCAGCAAGTGGCAGTGAAGCATGGCAGGTGCGACCAATGATCGCCTCTGCCCCGAGTCGATTGCGTGCATCTACGAGAGATCCATCCCCCTGCCCCAGATGCACTCCGCAGTGCAGTTGCTCGGCGAGATCAATATCGTCGTTGATGATCAGCGGGATCTGATACGCCGTACAGAGAGCCCGTATGTCCGCAGCTTCGTGACGCTGATCTTGATGCGGTATCTGCTTACGGCGATATTGCAAGAGCGCAATACCGCTGTGCAGTGCGGCCTCTAGCTTGGGCATCAGCACGGGTGCAGGATCGTCATTGGTGATCAGATACAGCCCGTGCAGTGGTGAATGATTAATCACGCTTGGCGTCAAACGCGACACCCCGCAAGCTGACCCGTCCACGGATGATATCCTGATACATGCGGAAATCCGAAATAAAACTGTAGAGTGGCTGTTTAAAGGATGCCGGCTTATTATGCTCAAACACAAAATGCCCGATCCAGGCACAGGCATAGCCCGCACCAATGCCCATCAGGGCATAGCGCACTTTGCGTTTTTTGATCGCTGTCGTCAGACCGATAAGTCCGAAGGTACTGCCCAGAAAGTGTAGTTGACGACTGCGTGGATGCTGATGCTCGGTTAAATAAAATTGATAAAACTGCTCGAAATCCCTGATTGGCATTTGCAATGGCAGGTTTTCTGGTTTAACGGCAATTTCACTCATGATGGGCTTCCCTGATACGGATCATTGAATATTGGGGGTCTATTGGTTATGGTGATGCCAAAGCTGACAATGCGTCCTGCCAAATTCTACACCAAGCGCGCGATAAAAATCAGTTAAACTATGCCTTTCTTGTTTTGAATCTGATTTTACTGGAATGCAACATGACTGTGTCTGCCCGCCGTTCACTTTATCATCTGACCTGTGCTGACGGCCTTGAGAGGCTGTTGGCTGACGAGGTCACGGCACTGGGTGCGGATGTCATTAAGCAGCCCTCCTTCTTACAGGGCCGCGTCATCGTCGAAGGTACCCTAGAGACCGCTTACCGGATCTGTCTGTGGTCACGGCTGGCTTCACGCGTATTACTGCCTTTGTTTAACGTCGAGGTCCCGCGTCAGGACACACGTGATGTCGCTGAAGAGCTGTTTGAGGCTGCGCGCGATTTTGACTGGTCACTGGTCTTCAGCCCGCAAAGTAGCTTTGTAGTACGACTGCAGACTGAGCGTGATGTAAAGCTGAACAGTATGTTTGCAACCTTGCGCATCAAAGACGCCATCGTCGATAACTTCCTCGACTCGCACGGCCATCGTCCAAATGTCGATACCCATAATCCTGAAATTACGATTACTGCGCTGGCAGGTATGCGGGAACATACCTTCTATCTCGATCTCTCGGGCGACAGTCTGCATCGCCGTGGCTATCGCGAAGCCATGACCGATGCACCGCTCAAAGAGAATCTTGCGGCAGCAATCTTACGGATGGCCGATTGGCATAGCGGTAAATACCATACCTTGATAGATCCGATGTGTGGATCAGGTACCTTTGTGATTGAAGCGCTGATGATGGCGACCGACCGTGCGCCGGGCTTGAGTCGTCATTTCGGATTTATTGGCTGGTCCGGACATGACCGGAGTCTGTGGCAATTCCTCAAGCAAGAGGCCGTGAGTCGTCACGAAGCGGCGTTGGATACGCTACAGCGACGTCATATGGATCAGCCTTTTATCTATGCTTTTGATGCGGACTGGAATTCGGTCAAGGCGAGTCGGACCAATCTGGTCGAAGCAGGGCTTGAGGCATGTCTTGCGTTCGTCCGTATCGAAGAGCGTAGTCTGGCCGAATGGGGCGATCTATCCCTGTCATCCGCTACGCCTGCCCTTCTGATCACCAATCCGCCCTATGGCGAACGTTTGGGCGACAAAGCCAGCAATCGCGCACTGTATCAGGGCTTGAGTTTTAATCTACAAAAATATCTGCCAAAGCAAACAGCCGCGATTATCGCAGCTCAGATCGAACAGGTAGACGTGTTGCCTTTGGTGCACTTTAGTAATACCCGCCTCATGAATGGTAATTTGCCGATCTATATCCGCATCGGTGAGGTCATTCCGTTTGCGAATAGACCCGCCTTCCTCGATGTCTGGCAGGCACCGCAGATCGAATTTAGTGAAGACAATGTCAGTGCAAAGGACTTCGCCAATCGTCTGATCAAGAACATCACCAACCTGCGCAAACAAGCCCTGCGTGAAGGCGTCAGCAATCTGCGTCTCTATGATGCTGACCTGCCTGACTTTAACCTCGCCATTGACCTCTATGGTGAGCAGGTCCATGTACAGGAATATGCACCACCTAAGATCATCGATCCTGAGAAAGCCAAAAAGCGCTTTACTCTTGCGCTGGCTATGATCCGTCAGGTGTTGGGTGTCGCTCGTGAGCAGGTCTATATCAAGACCCGTGCCCGTCAGAAAGGTAACGAGCAATACGAGAAGAAAAGCGAAGGTGGCAAACGCCAAATCGTACAGGAAGGTCGTGGACGTTTCTATGTCAATTTTACGGACTATCTTGATACCGGCCTTTTCTTGGATCATCGTCCGATACGTTTGCGTATCGCTGAAGAGTCTCACGGCAAGCATTTCCTCAACCTCTATGCATATACCTGTACCGCAAGCGTTCATGCAGCACTCGGCGATGCTGCCAGCACCACCAGCGTGGATTTGTCCAATACCTATCTAGATTGGGGCAAGAGCAATTTTGCCTTGAATGGCCTGACCGTCGATCATCCTGATCAGCGACATCTGTTCTTTGCAGCCGATGTGTTTGAGTGGCTGAAAGAAGGCAGTGAAGTCTATGATCTGATCTTTATCGATCCACCGACCTTCTCTAACTCCAAGAAATTCTTTGGTACCTTCGATATCCAGCGTGATCATCTATCGCTGATAAAGCGTGCGATGAATCGGCTCAGTGCTGACGGTACGCTGTATTTCTCCAATAACTTCCGCCGCTTTGAGCTGGATGAGATGCTGCCGGAGTTGTTTGAGATTCAGGAGATCACTGCGAGTACTATCGGCTTTGACTTCAAGCGCAACCAGAAAATCCATCGTGCCTGGCGACTCCGTCATAAGGCGGCTTAAGGCTTGCATATGGGCAAAACGCTCAATATTATTGGCTGCGGTCACGTCGGACAGACGCTAGGGCATCTCTGGCATGCACAGCAGACACTGATCATTCAGGATGTGCTGAATCAGACCGTACAGAGTGGTCAGTCCGCCGTTGATTTCATACGAGGCGGTCGAGTTGCGTTTGATTGGCTGTCATTGAAGAGTGCAGATCTCTGGATGATCACGGTACGGGATGATCAGATTGCCTTGGTTGCTGATCGACTGGCTGAGAGCGGTTTACTGCGTACTGGAGACATCGTTTTTCACTGTAGCGGTGCATTGCCCTCGGATCTGCTGGTCTGTGTGAAATCCTCTGGTGCGCATATCGCCAGTGTGCACCCGATTAAAAGTTTTGCCGACCCAGCGATTGCTGTGACGAATTTTGTGGGCACTTTCTGTGGCATTGAAGGTGATGCAGCAGCAACGACAATATTAAGTAGCGCATTTCAATCCATTGGCGGTCAGTTAATTTCGATCAATGCCAGTCAGAAGACCCTCTATCACGGCGCCAGCGTGATGGTGAGTAATTATCTGGTTGCCCTAATGGAAGTTGGTATACAGAGCTTTATGCAGGCTGGCATTAGTCGCGAGGATGCCCTCAAGATCGTTGCACCAATCGCATCGGGCACAATCCAGAATATTGCCAGTCTTGGAACGGCTCATGCGCTAACTGGCCCCATCGCACGCGGTGATGGCATGACGGTTGATAGGCAGCGTGTAGCGTTTTCGCACTGGCAGGCTGATTATGGCGAGCTTTATTGTTTACTGGGCAAGGTTGCCGTGAGATTAGCGCAAGATAAAGCGCAGGCAGATCCTGAAAATTTATTGCAAATACAACGTTTATTGACCATCACAAAACAATAATTTATAGCTTCTTGGATACAGGTCGGTTACTTGCCTGTGCGCATGAGCTGATGATGCATACGCAGTACCGATAAGGGATTGATCCGTTGCGGCGGACTTTCTGATGCACCCTGAATGGCATCATAGGCAATACGCATCTGTCTGGCAGCTTGATGTGGCATAACATTGCCCGTCCCGGTACCTAGCCCGGGTACTAAAATTCGTTTAATTGACTCAGGCTGCTGGATTGCAGCAATGAGGGCAGCGCGGAATGCCAAATAGACATTAACTGTTTGAGGAATCGGACTTGGGATACGCATGGTCGGTGCGCAGATCATCCATGGAATTTCAGCATGTCCAGTATCAATGGTCAATGCTTGACCAACTGGTAATTCGCCAAAGTGTTCCTGACAGATTCGTTGTTGTAAACGGTTCTGAATACCCACCCCAAAGTACCGTAGATAAACCAGATCAATCCCGCCATCCATAAAGCCAAAACTGTTGGCTGGGCTGACAATTGCGTCAGCCGTGTGTGTAAAAATATCTCCGATAGAGATCGAGATATTCGGCACATTCAGAAAAGCATACTGCCACGCATCGATTACATCTGGATTCACGTCACACAAATGCAGATGGGGCAGCATAAACTCTCCGTCAGGTCTAATATCAAAGACCTTACTTCATTGCCACCAATATCCGGATTGAATCCGGTACCAGCGACAGTTGCTCAAGCAGTTGCATGCCCTGCTCTCTTTGTTTGGTCAAACGTTCGATCTCATCTTCGCGCACACTGGGGTTGTGGGCTTTCAGATAAATCAGACGATCCAGTTCCTGCTGCAGATGGTCGCCATAGCGCTTCTGGGCCGTCTCAGCAAAGCCTTTGATCTGTGCGCGCGCAAGCTCTTCAGCTTGCTTATAACGCTGTTCGATCACATCTCGGCGTAGTTTGATCACCTGTCTGGCATTATTCATGTCGAGTGACTGAATCTGTGGCTTCAGCATCGCAGAATTAATGCGTGCAGACAGATCCTGACCATTTTCACTGATCAGGACTCGAATCAACTGCTGTGGCAGGCTCGCGGCCAGATTCAGCACTTTAGGCGCAATGACCTCGACACGGAACCATGCCTCAAGCAAGATCTTGCCCGCTGGAATCACCGAACTGCGCAGTACCGCAACGTTAGCATTACCAAAAGACTGCGTGCGAACGATCTCAAAGATACGACCCAAAAATGGGTGCTCAATCGTAAAGTACTGTGCATCTTCACGCGACAGTGCCTGCTCACGTGAGAAGGTCACGGTCATGCCTTCTTCAGGAATATCCATACCATCGACCAGCATCTGATCAGAATGATGAATAATCACCGTACCATCGTGCTGTTCGTCATGCTCGATATTGGTCGCCGCCATAAAGCGTCCAATGAAATCTGGCAGAGGATTATTTTCATCCTGCTCCTGCATGGCGCGGACGATGCGATGAGCAATGGTCGGACGGCAGGAGTTAAATTCAAGCAAACGGTCTCGACCAGATTGTAATTCGGCTTCCAGCGCCATTCGCTCATCATTGACCTGTGCCAGCAATGTCTCGAAGCGCTCTGCTGCATCTGCCCTCTGATGGCTCTCAAGTAAGGCTTCTTTCAGCTCAGGCAGGTGATTTTCCTGCAGAACTTGCGCAGTCGGCGAAATATGACCAAAGATATCCAGCGCTTCGTTGTACCAGCGGAACATATGCTCCTGCGCGGTACCCATCAGGTAAGGCACGTAGATCTGGATGCGGTTTTGCTGACCGATCCGGTCCAGACGACCGATGCGCTGTTCCAGCACATCTGGATTAGATGGCATATCAAACAGTACTAAGTGGCTTGCAAACTGGAAGTTACGCCCTTCAGAGCCGATCTCGGAACACAGCAGGATCTGCGCGCCATAGACATCATCAGCGAAATACGCCGACGCCTGATCTCGCTCAAGCAGACTCATGCTCTCGTGGAACATCGCGGTACGGATACCACCATGCACACGCAATGCGGCCTCTAGTGATTCGACCACCGGGCCGCTACGGGCAATGAGCAGGACTTTATGATGCTTCAGCTCTGTCTTGAGCAGATTCAGCAGCCATGGCACACGGGGGTCGTGCTGCAACCATTCGCCGTCGAGCTGCTGCTCCTCAGGCCACATCTGCTGACGCAGATTACCCGTTAGCGGCCAATTGGCAGGTGCAGGCAACGGCGCTGCTACGCAGTCACGTCCCGGGAAACCCTGAATCGCATCGCGGGTATTACGGAACAGGATACGACCAGTACCGTGACGATCCAAGAGCTCACTGATCGCACGATAACGTGCATCTGGATGATCCTCGACCGGATGACCCAGTAGTGCCGCGATAGCCTCATGCTGTGCAGGACTTAATGGCTCATCCTGCATTAGTGCTTCGGCGACCTGTGCCGTACTGGCGTAGCTGGCTTCCTCTTCCAGAAAATGATCCAGCGTATCAAAACGTTCTGGGTCCAAAAGCCGTAGACGCGCGAAATGACTATCCACACCCAACTGCTCAGGCGTTGCGGTCAACAGCAATACGCCGGGGGTCTGATTGGCAAAATCAGTCACGAGATCATAGCGGTCATTACCACCAACATCCTCGTGCCAAGTCAGGTGATGCGCTTCATCGACAACCAACAGATCAAAACCAGCTTCTAATGCCTGAGCATTTAGATCGGCGTGGTCCAACAGCAGATCAATACTGGCAATAATGCAGTCTTCGGTTGCAAAGGGATTGCTCTCGGGATCGTTTTCTTTGAGGAATGCAGTGCGTTCGAGATCAAACAGCGAGAAATTCAGATTGAAACGGCGACGCATTTCAATCATCCACTGATACTGTAGCGAATCCGGTACCAGAATCAGTACGCGCTCACTGCGACCTGTGGTGAGTTGCTGATGAATGATCAGACCAGCTTCGATGGTTTTACCCAGACCGACTTCATCCGCCAGCAGTACACGCGGAGCCAAGCGACGACCGACTTCGTGTGCGATATAAAGTTGGTGAGGGATCAGACCAACACGAGGTCCGATCAGACCGCGCAACGGGCTGGTGGCCCGACGCGATTGCATCAGTAGCGCTTCGATGCGCAGGTCATACCATTCTTTAGGTTCAAGCTGACTGGCTAGTAGTCGCTCTAGCGGACGTGCCAGTTGTAGATGTGCAGCAAGACGGGTTTCCGATAGGGTTTTGACCACGTCAGGTGCAGAGATCTGTGCGCATTCGTAGCGCAGCACACCGGAGCGGTTTTCGGTGGACAAGACCTGCCAGTCAATGCCGTCCTGATCGGTCAGCGTATCGCCGATAGCAAAAATGATACGCGACAACGGCGCATTCATGCGTGCATATACACGCGTCTCATCGCTTTTTGGGAACAGAATACTGATGGTACGCTCATCAACATCGATCAGCACACCCAACCCCAGTTCCGATTCGGTATCAGACAACCACCGCTGGCCTATGGCAAATTCTTGCATAACGCGTTTATTTCCACCGTAAAAACAATTTTTTTAAATCAGCAAAACTCAAGTCAAAGTCTTGGTTTTCTAACGTCTGATTTCTCATCTATATCATCAAATCTTGTATCCGACGGATGATCTATTGTACATATTTTCAACGTGTTCATGCGTTTTATTCACATCAAATGATCACGGACTTTTATTGCCGCCAGAATTCAGCATCTAAAGCAAAATTCATACGTTCACCAGTAGATGGGTGATCAAAGCAGAGCTTGGAAGAATGTAGGCAAAGACGATCCGCCAACCTTAGACCTGTTTCATCCGCATATAACGCATCCCCCACAATGGCATGTCCAATGTATTTCATATGCACACGTAATTGATGAGAGCGTCCAGTCACAGGATTTAATGCAACACGTGTAACATGATGTTGATCAATAGCGTAGCTATCGACGGCCTGCCAATGCGTCAAGGCTTTCTTGGGATAATCCGGATCTGTGACATGCAAAGGCGGGGTCAAAGGCTCATACCGGACCGGAACGTCAATGGTACCTGCACCTCGAAGCTCACCGAGGACAAGCGCCTGATAGGCCTTATCCGTATGGCGTGCTTCAAACTGCTTGGAAATATGCCGCTGAGCCTCGTATCCGAAAGCGAAAACCATGAGGCCAGAGGTATCACGGTCTAATCGATGAACCAGTTTAATGCCGGGCTCGTCTTGCTCAAGACGGGTCAGTAGGCTGTCATACAGATGCTCACCTTTACCCGGCACCGAGAGCAAGCCAGAGGATTTGCATACGATCAAAAAGTCATCGCAGCGGTAATGCACATGATAGCCCTGCGGGCTTGGAGATGATTCCTGAGTCATACTGACGAAGACTGGCTCAAAATTTCAAGGTCGCAATTCTACGGGAAATTTATCGGCTTGCCCACCGATTCTGTCTAATCAAATCAGCAAAATCAGCGGATATGACAGAATTGTTCATGTAAACGCTTATAAAACGCCAGTAGCGCGGGATGTAGCTCATCGACCACCAGACCAGCTAGCCGACCAAAATCCAGTGCTGCATACAATGTGAGATCTGCGATACTTAAACGGTCACCTGCCAGATAAGTTACAACCTGCAATCGCTGGTCAAAATAGCTTAACCGCGCCTGTACCCGACGTCGGTCTGCTGGTGCAACCGCAGGCACCTGCTCAAAACGACCAATCCAGTAAGCATGCTCATTGCGAAAGGCATTTATCAAGGGGACCAGCACTTCAAGTTCGGCCTGCCGGCTATACTGGTTGATCTTGACCTGCTCTATCAACTCATGACCAAACAACGCCGGCTCAGGATAGAGGCCTTCAATATAACGGCAGATGGCGACAGACTCAGTAATGACCTGTCCATCTGCGAGCTCCAGTGCTGGCGTTAAACCCAGCGGGTTTAATTTGAGATATTCAGGTGTGCGATTAGCATTTTCGGCCAGATTGACTGGAATGACTTCAAGTCCAATATCTGTTGCGACCAAACCTTTTGCTGCCAAAAAAAGTAAGACACGACGAGGATTTGGAGCACGATCCGCAACATATAGGCGATGCATAGGGATATTCATCACATCATTCCTTGGCAAATGTCTTATTGTTCACCGAATCCATAATTGGGATCGCCTTCATTGTCTTCTTGTACCGGATTGTCATTATGGGACGGTGTGGCCGGACGTGCCGCGACGGTGATATTCATATTGAGTTTATCATTGCCGCGTTTGACCAGCAGATGAACGTCACTATTGGGTTTTTGCTCACCGACAAGCTGGATCAGTTGCCCAGACGATGTCAAAGGCTGATCATTCAGTGCTAGGATAATGTCATTGGCTTTCAGACCACCGCGATCTGCCGGACCATTTTTCAACGTACCGACCACTTGCACGCCTGTATCCGTATTCGTGCTTGCGACCATACCATCGGTTGGATCGGTCTGACTACGAACTTCGATGCCAAGCCAGCCGCGCACAACCTTGCCATTCTGGATAATCTCGGTCATCACCTCTTGCGCAAGGCTGGCTGGGATGGCAAAGCCTATTCCCATTGATCCGCCTGAACGCGAGAAAATCGCCGTATTGATCCCGATCAGATTACCGGCAATATCTATCAGCGCTCCCCCAGAGTTACCGGGATTGATCGGGGCATCGGTCTGAATAAAATCCTCGTAGGCATTGATGCCCAGACCACTGCGACCCGTTGCCGAGATGATGCCGTGGGTCACGGTCTGCCCTACACCAAAAGGATTACCGATAGCGAGAACCACATCGCCTACCAGTATTGGCGTCTTGCGGAATGGCAGCACGGGCAGCCCTGTCATATCGACCTTGATCACAGCAAGATCGCTGTCCGGATCGGTACCGATGACTTTGGCCTGTGCCCGGCGACCATCTTGCAGACCCACAATGATCTTGTCTGCACGTGCCACCACATGGTTGTTGGTCAGGATGTAGCCGTCCTGCGACACGATTACGCCCGAACCCAGACTGGTCGGATGCGCCTCAGATTGCGCAGGACCAGACGGCACTTGCTGACCATTGCCTAATCCTTGATTGAACTGAAAGAAACGCCGCAAAAAGGGATCCTGTATCATCGGCTGACGTACGACTTTCTGAGTGGTAAAAATATTGACCACGGCGGGTGCTGCGACTCTGACCGCAGGGTTATAGGACACGATATCGCCTGAGCCCTGTAAGATCAAAGGCTTCTGATTCTCGATCGTGACTGATTCAGGATGTGTCTTCCAATGCTCCTGCAACTGCCAGAAATATCCGACGACAGCAACCAATAAAAACCAAGGCAACAAGACCATGAAGCGCCGCACACTGATTCTCCTCTCCACACCGATCAATTAAATCATTACAATAAAAAGATCATCCTCATGGATCATCTTTAGACTTAAAACACCCACGTTATCGCATAAGGCATCGCTTTGCACAGCCATATTGTCGTACAGTAGGCAGGCATAGTCTGGTTATGCGCTCCAAGCTATTTTGTGACTAAATCAGCAGATTTATGTATAAACAATCTGTTACGTGTTGTGATAGGCCTGTAACTTATCTGCGATGAACTGAAAAAAACATGACTTTATCTCCTCAAACACCACTTTCGTCTGAAATCCCGCTCGCCAAATTACTTGCATTTTGCACTCAGACCTTAAATCCGCATGTCTTTAAAGACTATGCACCCAATGGCTTACAGGTCGAAGGCCGCCAGATGATCCGTAAACTGGTGACAGGCGTTACTGCGAGTCTTTCTCTGATTGACGCTGCAATCAACGCCAATGCCGATGCGATACTGGTGCATCATGGCTATTTCTGGAAGGGGGAAGATGCATCCATTACCGGGATGAAAGGACGACGTATTCGCCAATTGCTAAAGCATGATATCTCGCTCTTGGCCTACCATTTGCCGCTTGATGCCCATCCAGAATGGGGAAATAATCGAGCTTTTGCGGATCTGATGGGATTTACCACCACAGGTGCACTCTATCCGACGGAGAAATATCCCGTTGGTAACATTGGCAGTTGTGAACCCTGCACACCTGCCGAGATGATGCAACGCATTACGTGCCAGTTGGGCCGGACACCAGTGCATTTACCCGGTGGCGGTGAGCAGATACGCAAGGTCGCTTGGTGCACGGGCGGTGCACAGGATTTTATTGCTCAGGCAGCGCAGATGGGCTGTGATGCTTATTTGTCTGGCGAAGTCAGCGAGCGGACTTTTTATGAGGCGGCAGAGTTTGGCATACACTACTTTGCATGTGGTCATCATGCGACCGAAACCGGCGGCGTCCAGCGTCTGGGGCGGGCCATTTCCACTCAGTTGGGGATTGAGGTTGAATTCATCAATATCGAAAATCCCGTTTAACATCATCGTTTAATTCCATCGGTTTTTGCCCGTTTTTTGGGCTTTAGCAACAGAATATCACAGATCACGCCTTGCAAAAGCAGCGCCATTTCGGCATCGTAATGGGGCGCTTTCATCCGTAAGCTTATCGGTAAAACCGATGGACAGGCTTGGTTCGGCATGATGCGATCATCCCGCCGGATTAATGTGGTTTTAGCCCAGTTCCTCTGTGATACCGAAAAGCTAGGTATGGAATGCACGACATATCATTCTGCATATCTTTTTAGAGGAAGGAATCATGGCTGTATTAGTCGGTAAACCCGCTCCAGACTTTACTGTTGCTGCTGTACTCGGTAATGGCGAAATCGTTGACGCTTATAACTTCGCTGCTGCGACCAAAGATAAATACGCACTGGTATTTTTCTATCCACTGGACTTCACCTTTGTATGTCCATCCGAGCTGATCGCGCTGGATCATAAGATCCCTGAATTTGCCGCACGCGGCGTTGAAGTCGTTGGCGTCTCCATCGACTCGCAATTCACCCACAATGCATGGCGTAATACGCCTGTTGATGCCGGTGGTATCGGTCCAGTCAAATACACACTGGCTGCAGACACCAAGCACGAGATTGCAAAGGCCTATGACGTAGAATCCGCTGATGGCGTGGCTTTCCGTGGTGCGTTTATCATCGACAAGAACGGTGTTGTACGCTCACAAATCGTCAATGACCTGCCACTGGGCCGTAACATCGACGAGCTGATTCGTATAGTTGACGCCCTGCAGTTCACCGAAGCGCACGGCGAAGTGTGCCCAGCCAACTGGAAGAAAGGTGACGAAGGCATGACCGCATCACCTAAAGGCGTTGCTGAATACCTGAGCAAGAACGCTGAAAAGCTGTAATATCCCTGTTTTTAACTGCGGGTAATCACGCACAGCGATATGGATATGCAAACCGCCTCAAGCAGGCTTGAGGCGGTTTGATTTAAAATCAATTTGCTATCCGATTAGCCAGACTTTGGATGTTGTCCTTGCTTTCAGCAATACGCACCAAAGTCATCGCCACACATAAAGGAAGACACATCATGTCAGAAATTACACTGCCAGCCCTGCCCTATGCAAAAGACGCCCTGTTGCCACACATCAGCGCCGAAACTCTGGAATTCCATCATGGCAAACACCATCAAGCCTATGTCACCAATCTGAACAACCTGATCAAAGACACCGATCTGGCAGGTCAAGGCCTTGAAGCCATTATTCTGGCCTCCGCCAAAGACGCAAGCAAAGCAGGTATCTTCAACAACGCGGCTCAAGTCTGGAACCATACCTTCTACTGGAACTGCATCACGCCTAATGGCGGTGGTGAGCCTACTGGCCCAGTGGCGGCCAAGATTACTGAAGCTTTCGGTAGCTATGAGAAATTCAAAGAAGCCTTCAAACAAGCCGCCATCACTCAGTTCGGTTCGGGCTGGGCTTGGCTGGTAGCTGATCAGGTCAATGGTTCGCTGTCGATCGTCAAGACCGCCAATGCAGACACCCCATTGGCACATGGTCAAGTCGCCATTCTGACGATTGATGTGTGGGAACATGCCTACTACATCGACTATCGCAACCGTCGTCCTGACTACATTACCACTTTCCTCGACAAACTGGTGAACTGGGACTACGTCAATGCCAAACTGGCAGGTCAACATGCCGGTATCGAGCACTAATCTGTACTTGATGCACTGATATGCACTCTTGTATATAGAACAAAGCAGGTCATGATCATGACCTGCTTTTTCTTTAATGAATCAAGATATTTAATAAGAAGCACAGGTTATCCGATGCGAGCACCTTATATCACGGCTCAGGGCTACAAAACCATGAGCGATGAATTGACCTACCTGCTCACGGTTCGTCGTCCCGAAGTCACGCGTGCCGTCAGTGAAGCCGCGGCGATGGGCGATCGTTCGGAAAACGCAGAATATATCTATGGTAAGAAACTGTTGCGCGAAATCGACCGACGACTCCGCTTCCTACAAAAGCGTCTTCCTGAATTAAAAATCATTGATCGATTGCCAGATAATCCACTTAAGATTTACTTCGGTGCTCATGTCATCTTAGAGAATGCCGAGGGTACAGAGGTTGCATTGCGTATCGTCGGCTCTGATGAATTTGATCCTACACGACACTGGATTAGTATTGATTCGCCCATGGCGAAGGCTTTGATTGGTAAACAAGTCGACGATGAAGTAAATATTTTGTTACCAGATGGTACTCGCGCCAACTATATAGTTATAGAACTTAAATATTGATAAATATACATATAATTAGTCACCTAAGATCAATACAATAAAATAATTTTAAAAAATGTTACATATAAGTTCATTTTTTATACCGCTCGTCGTAAAAACCATGACAAAGCAGTCCCAGAACTGCATACTAATCGTCACTTATATATACCGTCACTTGTGACGCTATGCGTTGCCGAACCGAGCCACAACGCGCCTGAATGCATGTTTGATTGTGCATTTGACGAGAAATGACTGCTGGAGACACACATGCGCCCCATCTGGGACTGGTTCGCTGATTTGAAGCGAATGAGCAAAAATACGACGACTACAACAACGAATAATAATCAAAAAATGAAACATACTGCGATATTCAATGCGGTTCATCGCCTATTCATCCAAAAACCGGCTCAGAAAACGCTGCTGGTAGGTAGTCTGGTCTGTACCGGCTTATCTCTGCAAGGGTTTGGTGATGCCACTCAACTTGATCAGGTCAAAGATCGGCATGTCTTGCGCGTGGTCAGTGTAGCTGGAGATACGACCTTCTTTAGTCAGGATGGATTTGTGCATGGCTTTGGCTACGATATGTCACGTCAGTTTGCCCATGATCTGAATGTACAACTCGACTTCAAACAGGTCCCGAGCGTCGCCGCAGCACTGAGTGCTGTTAAACAAGGTCAGGCCGACATTGCACTCACCACGGCCAATGACGAGCAAATTCATACCCATCGGCTGATCACGACTGACCCAGCCTGTGGTGAGCAAGATGCGCTGGCCAGCGAAGGCCTGAGTACCCAGCTAACTTGGGCTTTTCGGGATGGTGCAGACCCATTGCTCAGTACTGCTAAAAGTTTTGCGTGTGAGCAGCATGTCATGGGTACGACTGCACAGATGGCCGCATTTTACAGTCAACGCGTGATGGACGACTCGATTGAGCAGTCGGCTTTGAATAACGCACTGCAAACGCGTCTGCCCATATTAAAGACCTCCTTTCAAATGAGTGCCAAAGCGCAGCAACTGGATTGGGAGCTACTGGCTGCGGTGGGTTATCAGGAGTCGCATCTGAATGCACATGCAATCTCCCCGACAGGTGTTGCCGGATTAATGATGTTGACCCACAGTACCGCGGCAGCCATGGGCGTATCTAATCGTGAAGATCCTGTTCAAAGTATCCGTGGCGGCGCGCAATACTTAAAAACCATGCAGGATCAATATCTGGATGTGCCTAACCCTGATCGGGTCTGGTTTATGTTGGCCGCCTATAATATGGGTGCTGGTAATGTGGATCGCGTACGGCGAATTTTGACCAGTACAGGACAAAATCCCAACAGTTGGGCAAACGTCTATCGCTATCTGGCGCAGAATGCACATACCAATAGCCAATATCATCAGTGCATGCAATACGTGACACATATCCGTAGCTATCTGGAAGCCATCAAACAGGATTCTGCCCTGACTCGTGTTTAAAACACCAACCGCCCTTCAAGGATGAGTGTCATAATTTTAGTTTTTCTTTTGCCATGGCATCACGTCATGATCTACGCCAGCCTCCATGTCGATTATGCCAAGTGCGTGTTATCTCACGGTTGATCCGCTGTCCTGATTTGTAATAGCCCGTTGCTTCACTACAGATTTAAGAATCTAATAATGGCATGAAGGATGCTAAGGATCATTGAAGATGGCCAACTCTCATTTTCTATCAAAAACGCTAACGATGTGGCATCGGCTCGCTCTATTAGCTGGTTTAGCTGTCCTCAGCCCAATAGCCACACATGCGGGTGTCGGTGTCTCGATTAATGTCGGCGAGCCGGGTTTCTATGGTCAGATCGCGGTGGGAGATGCACCACCTCCTGAGCTGATTTATCCGCAACCGGTCTGGATTGAGCGTGGACCTGCCTATATCGAACCCATTTATCTGCGTGTTCCTATCGGATATGAGCGTAACTGGCGTTATTATTGCGGCCGTTATCATGCTTGCAATCGTCCGGTCTATTTTGTCCGAGACAGTTGGTATAGCCGTATATATGCCCCCTACTATCGCCAGCGTTATTGGCATGAAGATCATCCCGGCTGGTATCGTGATCACGACAATGGATGGCATCAAGGCTGGGATCATGATCACGGTGAGCATCGTGATTGGGATCATGGCGACCGTGGTGAGCATCGAGTATGGGATCATGCAGGTAGTGAACACGTAGATCATGGTGATCGTCGCTAAAAATTATAAACCAGCATAAATAAAACAAAGCCTGCATCTTGCAGGCCTTGTTTTATAAAGAGAAGTACAGAAAACGACTACTAGACCAGCGGCTGTTGTTTTAGGCGAGATAGCACTTGCTGAGGTGCCTGATTAACATCGTGCATCGCTCCAGCAGGCAAGTAAAAGGTCTGCTCAAACACATACTGCCCTGCCATCGCTGCATGCGATACATGATCGGTATAGACAATCCAGGTACTGCCTGCCGGAAAATCATGTGCCAGTTGAGACACGGTTGCCTGATAGTCCAGATCTGCTTTCATACCATCATGGATCTGGAGCATATAGTGGTCATAGGGGCTACGCAGACTCTTGGTCAGCCCTACACTATTCAGAAAACCGCGCACTCCCCAGACCGGTGCGGCAATCTTGGACAAAAAGCGTGTCGCAACTTGCTCAAAAGGCTCTCCGATACGCCATGAGCGAGGTTTGCCTTCCGGATTGACATTGGTAAAGACGCGCAGGATACGCTTATCCTGTACCGGTGTAGCTGGGAAACTGTCTACATGCAGACGGGTATCGTCTTTACGCCATGAGGTGACCCGACCCGCGATTTCAAGCGGTCGATAGCTGGTCCGTGACTGGATCAAGGCGTCACGATATTGTGGAAAAAGATGCAGCATCAGATTACGGCTATAATCCGCATAACGACGCATCATGCCTTGCATACGCTCTGCAGACTCTCCCTCAAGACTACTCCCCTGCATCTTTTGCGTGGACGGATCATAGCTGATGTTTTTACTTCGACCAATCACAGTTGGTGAAAGAAATTTTTTTTCGGAATCGTCCAACGCAAAACCCAATTGCGGAAACATCAGCACACTACCACTCTCCAGTGCCTGAATGGCCTGAAGCTGCAGGTCAGGATTAAAGATCTGATTCCACTCGGTCACGGGTAAAGACAGTACAGCACTCATGATGTTGGCTCTTGATGTTGGCGTTTATGCAGATAGATTTGATTGTAAACGATCATGGCGCAGGCATCCAAGTATGATGCACAATCAGACAGCCGGATCTTTGGATAAATTTAATTGATAAAACGAGAGATTCAGCCAGCGGTCGAATTTATAGGCCACTTCATGCAGCGTCCCGGCATGGCTAAAACCGAATTGCTCATGGAGCGCAATGCTGGCGACATTATCACTGTCGATACCGCCAATCATGACATGATAGCCATCGCATTTGGCCAGATCGATCAGATGTTGTAACAGCAAGCGCCCTAGACCTCGCCCCCGAAAATCCTGATGCACATAAAGTGAATGCTCAATTGTGTATTGATTAGCTGGAAAGGGTCTGAATGTCCCAAAACTTGCAAAAGCCATGAGCCGACCACTCTCATGCTCAATCCCAATCACGGGAAAACCAAGTCGGGCTTTCAGCTCAAACCATTGCACTATCACTTCCAGTGTGCGCGGATCGTATTCATATAAGGCTGTCGTATGAGCAATCGCATCATTAAAGATATCACGAATCGCCTCACCATGACGCTCAAACTGGCATGCGATCAGATGCATGACATTTCTCGTTTTTCAGCATAAGACATCAGTCACTCAAACCTCGTTTAAAGATTGTTTGTAGGTCCAAGTCCATTTTAAAATGAACATCTGTCATTCACCGTGGAGTACCTCGTGGTACAAATCGCCAGCCAACATCGCCTACTTATATTAGGCTCCCACCTGATCGAAATCGAAACCAGCCTCAAGCCATCTGTCTCTGTGATCTGGCTACATGGTCTGGGCGCATCCGGTGATGATTTTGTGCCGATTATTCCTGAACTGACGTTACCTGTTGGGGCTGGCATCCGCTTTATCTTCCCAAGCGCACCTGTCATGCCAGTGACCATCAATGGTGGCTATGTCATGCCCGCCTGGTACGATATCCTGTCATTGGATGAACATAGTCGCGTTGTCGATCAGGCGGGGATCGTCCAGTCCTGTCGCTTTGTACATGATCTGATTGCACGCGAGCATACTCGCGGAATTGCCAGCTCGCATATCCTGATCGCGGGTTTTTCTCAGGGTGGCGCGATTACATATACTGCGGGGCTCACCTATCCTGAAGCTTTGGGAGGGTTGATTACCCTCTCCACATACCTGCCTGAGCCACAACTGGTAGAACTGGGTTTACCGGATATTTCAGGTCACCGGAAGCCTTCCTCAGCCAATCAGTACACGCCGATCTTTGCTGGTCATGGCACACATGACGACGTGGTATCAGTCCGGCTTGGGGAAGCGGCTCGTAGTTTTTGCCAGCGCCATGGCAATGACATTTCGTGGCATACTTATCCGATTGAGCATACCTTAAGCCTGCAGGAAATCGACGATCTCAGCCGCTGGCTTAGTCAGCGCTATCAGGAGATCACCGCCGCATCCTGAGCATCTGACTGTGTAATGGCTAATTGCGCAGCCAGATAATCCAGAATCATCTGACGGGTATTACCCATGCGGCGGGTCGGTGTCGCCAATGCCACGATCACTGAGAGATGACCGGCTCCATTGACCGTATCTGTCTGATAAGGCACACCGGCTTTTTCGAGTCCATTTTGCATCCGCAACAAACTCTTGATCCCGACCAACTCATCGTTCTCTGCCACCAACAAGTAATGAGGTGGTGCATCGTTACGCACATGACGATCAGGCATGATGTCATCTGGATCAGCCCCTTCCGGGAACGCAATCTTGGTCTGGAAATGACGAAAATCGTAATTATACGGCCCAGCAATACCAATGACACCTTTGATCGCATGACTTGGTACCCGACTTGCCGCCCAATAGCGTGCATCATCTACCGCGATAACCGCATTAAATGCACCTGCCGAATGCCCCATGACAAAGATACTGGTTGGGTCACCGCCATAGGCTGAGACTTCCTCAAAAACCCAATTGAGTGCAGTAACAGCGTCTTCGATATAAGCTGGATAGACGTGTTTTGGTGCTAAGCGATAATTGATCAGGACAGTCAGATAACCAGCCTGCGCCAAGCTTCGTCCAACGAATCCATGACTGTCCTTATCGCCGCTCTGCCACGATCCACCATGGATAAAGAGCAATACTGGCCAGCCACTCGCGCTCTGGGTTGCAGTAGAGCCGTCTGGACTGTAAATATCCAGCACATGGCGCTCATCAGGACCATAGCTGATATTTCGGCTGATGGTCAGGCCTTTTTGTGATGTCAATGCGGTCAGGATATGGGCTGGCGAATAGGTGACGGTGCGCCGGATATGATTGGCCTTGGCTTCAGCCAGTAGTTTAAAGCGGTTCAGAACAGCAGAAATATCTCGCATGGGACGTAATGCTACCTTCTAGTACAAATCTAACATGTATCACCAAGGAATCGACAGCATCGCATTGTCGATACATGCCCGAGAGCATGTATCTGAAGGTTACCATGTGCTGACGTCAGAGGGGCTATTGTGTCAGGGGTTGTGAGGTGACCGCCGAGTCAACGGCAACAGGGGTCGTCACGGCGGAGTCAGTACTCATGGTTGATGAGGCTGTAAGACCACGATTTTCAACGGGTGTCGGCGGCAGGATGGTCGGCTGAGCCTCAGGCAGCACATCAATCAAGGATACGATCTTGGTGATGTCTGGTGTGCGCTGTACGGTATCAATCATCCATTGAATATCGCTTTGTGGCATTTTTCCCATCAGATAGACCACCCCGTTCTCGGTGACGATCTTGATACGTGAATCTTTGAATCCTTTGAGCAGCAGCAGGTTTTTACGAACATTGGCAGTGACCATACCATCTCGTACGATCTGACCGTAACTGATCTGATCACCAACGGTCAGGTAGTTCTGTACCGCCTTTACATCGCTCATGGCTTTCAGATTATCTTCAGCCAGTTGCTTTAGGCGTACATCTGGGACCTGTCCAGTCAAGAGCACCACACTGTGAAAACTATCGATAATCACACGTGATTGGTTAAAGCGTGGATCTAACTTGTAAAGATTAATCTTAGCAGTATGTTCAATCGACTTATCGGTAATGACCTGTCCCCACGAACGATCACTGGACTCGACACCGACCGGCTCCGTACCCGAATTAGCGGCAATAAAAGAACTACAGCCTGTGATCAAAAGTGTCGATGAGAGGATCGACACGCTGGTCGCTTTGGCAAAACTGGTGTTTCTAAGCAATGCATTGGTTTTGTTAAACATGTTCTTCCACACTAAAGCAATACGTTTGTTTTTGTCCAGCGCCAACCATTCTGGTTTGGCATTGGCTGCAAACCAGACACTCACATCGTCATGTTTGGCTGCTGAACGTATGAAATGCTGAATCATTTCATGGCGTTTTTTTTGATCAGTCTTTTGATCGGATTGTTGCATGATCTACCCACCATTGCCGCATCTATACCACGACCGCTATTAAGCCTACCTCATTACATGATCAAACGCCCGTTGACCATACGCCATATGCAAGCGATAGAGTCTAGCAAACCTGTATAAGAAAAAATGCGGAAATTGTGTTAATTCAACATCACCATGTAAAGGACAGTCAATCTGACTGTGCCTCAAAAGCCGCTGGGATCCACTCCAGATGCCGTAACGCAATTTCAGCATCTGCCGATGATGGCATCGTAATCACATCAAAACGACAATCAAGATCGGCATACTCTGGAAACTGCTGCAAAAAATGCGCCGCAGTTCGGACGAGCCTACGTTGTTTGGCGATTGTGATACTGCCTGCACCTCCTCCAAACAGTCCACTCCGTCGTGCACGGACTTCAACAAAAATCAATGTCTGCTGCAGACAGACGATCAGATCGATTTCACCCCAAGGACAATGATAATTTTGCCCGATCAGAACGCAACCCCGCTTCTCCAGAAACTGCCATGCGTACTCCTCAGCCAGCTGCCCGATCTGATGTGTAGGGCTGGTAGAACGACCTACCGTCATTGCATATTCCTAGGTGTCATTGATCCATTTAATGAGGAAGTACGCCGGTTTTATCGGTATGAAAGCAGACAGGCGCGCGATCAATACTCTCGCCAGTCATATTAATCAGTCCTGTACGACCGGCAAAGCGGGCACTGAGCGCATGATCAAGGATCAGCAATCCAATTTGCCAACTATCTGCTCCAAAGGCACGTAGACGCATTGCTGAACTGGATGCTGGCTTGGTTTTATTCAGTTCATTCAACTCAGACCAGTCCGCGCGAAACAATGCTGGTGTATCACAGAACTCAATCCCCACCGGCAATGGAACCTGACGATCAAAAATAGCTGCAGGCGCATAAACATGATTGGCGGGCAACCGTAGATGACTGACCCATGTACTGTTGCCCAGCACCAGCAGCCCTTGATCAGTTGCAAGCGTTTTGGGAATTCCCGGTGTATCCTCCATCTTAAATTTGGATACCCGTTCTAACGCCTCTTTAAAGCGCTCTCCACCTGTAAACCGCGGCTCTGTCAATACAGTCAGACGTTTTACCCCATCGCCTCGCATGGCTTTGAGCAATGCTGCGGCATCCTCATCAGGAGCCAGTGCAAATTGCCAGACCAGATGCTGTGATTGCATCACTTCATTGAGCGCAAGTACGGGCACCGTTGGTGTTAAGTTAACCAGTTCGCCGACTTTTTCACGCTCAAGTGGACCTATCACAAGCTCTGTGGTCGGGCGCACTTCCTTAGCCAAAAGTATATCCATAGGCTGATCGCTGCTATCGACAAAACGCAGTTCAGGCCGTCGGATGGTCGAGAGATACCCAGCCATCAGACCTTCTTTGACACTAGCACCTGCCGAAGCCAACGGCCCATGCTCAGGTAATAAGACCAGAATCTCGGCTGACGTGTGAGCAGAATATAAGACACTGGCTAAAGCCACTGGTAGCCAGCATAAACCACGAGCCATTTCTGATCGACTCAGAAAGACAAATGATGCGGTTTTGACATGAAAAAAATTCCAGACCGTATGACGCATGGTGCCGGTTCCTCATATAGATCTTGGGTTGATCCGGTTAATCTTTTACAAACACAAAACTGCTCGATATGATTTGAAGCGATCTATCGCACTCAAGCAGTATGCTAAGTCATCCTGAGGGTCTTTTACATCACACTTTAGTGAATGAGTATGCATAAACGATGAAATATAAAGCGAAAAATAAGCCTGTACTCATGAATTTTAATCATTAAATTCAACTTAATCCTTTACCGGCTACATGATGCACTAAAATATTTGATGTTTGGTCTGGATCGCGTCATCATGCCCGCCTTAATCGCAGAGGGAATCTCCATGTGCGACAACGGGTGTGGGATGCGTGCTCCCAATAATTGGTTTGTTTTTACTGGAGACATGTGAGATGAGTGGAACGCTCTATGTGGTTGCAACGCCGATCGGCCATTTGGAAGATTTGTCTCCGCGCGCCAAGCAAACCTTGAAGGACTGTCACTTGATTGCCGCTGAAGATACACGTCACGCCAGTAAATTGCTGTCAAGCTTCCTGATCCAGACTCCGACCACGGCCTGTCATGATCATAATGAGGGGCATAAAGCCCAAGAATTGATCCAGCGTTTGACGAGTGGTGAGGACATAGCCCTGATCAGCGATGCCGGTACGCCTCTCATCAGTGATCCGGGTTTTCGACTGGTCCGTGCTGCGCATGATGCACAGATTCGTGTCGTTCCAGTCCCCGGCGCGTGTGCGGCTATTGCTGCGCTGTCGGCATCAGGATTACCCAGTGACCGCTTTAGCTTTGAAGGCTTTTTACCCGCCAAATCTCATGCCCGTAAGCAGACTCTGGACGGATTGAAGAACGACCCGCGCACGCTGATTTTTTATGAGGCCCCGCACCGTATTGTAGAGTGCCTACAGGATCTCAAGCAGATTTTTGGCGCTGAACGCGAGGTTTGTCTGGCGCGCGAGATCACAAAAACCTTTGAAACGATCAAAAAAAGCAGACTAGCAGAGTTAGCCGCTTTTGTAGAGGCCGATACAAATCAGCAACGTGGCGAGATTGTCTTGGTGGTCTCAGGCTTTGATCAGGATCTAGTGCAAGAAGATACAGCAGCTACAGATCAATTACTGCAACGGCTCTTGCAGGATTTATCAGTTAAGGCTGCAGCCCAGCTCGCGGCTGATTTAACAGGCATCAAAAAGAACGAATTATACCAGCGAGCGCTGGCAATCAAAGATCAATTAAGCAAGGATGATTAAATAGCACCACCCATAAAAGCACATCTACACCAACTCTGCCTTGATTGAAGATTTCAAGCCAAGTCTCAGACGTTGATGTTAGTCATCAGTCGATAGAGTCGAAGTCAAGGGAACCTGCAAACGAGGTTCCCTATGCACTTAATCTCTTACACTGTCGTCGGGAGGCACTTCTTTGATGTGACCACCCTGAGCAAGAAAACGGGCAACTTCATCTTCAAGTTGCTGACGAATACTGCGTTTGGCACTCGGCGAAAGACTCTCAGCTTCAGCGATATCATCTGCCGCAGGACGACCTTCACCCTCAGCCTTGCTGCTGGCAGCCGCGCCTTCTTCGCTTTCCTCTGCTTCTACCGCAGCACCAACATCCTCAAGATCCTCGTCCTCTGCTGGATCTTCATTAGGATCAACGCCTTCGTAATCATCGTATTCATTGCTGCTCATCAATTTCTCCTTATATACCTCTTTCTACCTGACATCTATCGCATTTGATCCGCCGACGAACATCCCTGATCAGGGTCAGCACATGTGTCGGTTTTAAGTGCCAAATTCGAGGGATGGTGTGGTATGTTTAACTTTAGCAAGAGCCATGTTTACGCGCTAGTCTTGTTGAATAATTTGAATCATGCTAGTTCGTTTGATTTTTATTACCGCACCTGACACGAATCAGTTAATCCTTATGCATTACGATCAAGATTGATACAAAAACAGCTCATCAATAGTAAAAATTCTTTAAAAACATGAAAGTTATCCGTTTATCTGAAAACGGGTACCTTTGAGCAAAGGTCGACCACTTGCTTGCTGAGTAAACCAGTGTTGCAAGAAAGGGAGTTGCTGCACTGCATGCATGCCTTCACCACGAAGCCACATTAACGGCGACAGATCTGTACGCTGCAGCCAGTCGAGCACGGACAGCCCATGCATCATGATACTATTAGGTAGCTTTCTTGCCCGCTCATAGCGACCCAGCGTCTGCTCGTGTGCCCATAAACCGCGCACCCGGTCATGCAGCAGTGCATCTACCAAAACACCGACATCGAGGCAACCGAGATTGACCCCTTGCCCCGCCATCGGATGGACAACATGCGCCGCATCACCAATAAGCACTAGACCTGGCAGATGATAGTGCCGCGCCTGCTGGGCACGTAAAGGGAAGATGCCGCGTGATTCAATCTCAGTGATATTACCCAGCACGAAACCACTGGCAAGAGCCATAGCCGCCATCAACCGTTCATCCGTCCAAGCAGCCCGATCCTGTGCCAGGGTGCTTGGCAGTGACCAGACCACAGATTGCCAATGATCCTGCTCAGTGGCTTGTTGTGTAAACAAATTAGCCAAGGGCAAAAATGCCAATGGGCCGGTCGGTAAAAAGACTTGTCGGGCCACGCCTTGATGTGGTTTTTCTGTCCGGATAGCACAGGTTAATGCATGCTGATGATAGTCTAGCTGTGCTGTACTGATACCTGCTAATTGGCGGATCGCAGATCCTGCACCATCTGCTCCGATCACCAGTGGTGTCCGATAGACACGGTCATCTTCAAGTGTGACGGCCCAATCCTGACTATAGCGTTCCAGTCCCTTGACACGTGTGCTTAAGAGATATTTGCTGCCAAGCTGCTCTTGCAGCAAACGCTGCATGACCACCGCCAGCACACTTGGCTCAACCATACTGCCCAGTAGCTGCGTCTCTATATCTCGCGATTGCCCAGTATGGACATGCGTGCTATCGCCAAACTCGAGTTGACCGACCCCTTCCTGCGACCACACTTGCATACCATAATAAGGTGCATGACGCTCAATCGCAGACCATACGCCCGCTTCAGCCAAGAGATGCAGGCTGGCAGGACTCAAGGCCCAGACCCGGGCATCCCGCTTGAGCTGCCACTGCAGTCCACTGTCCGAAACATCACGCGCCGGGGCAGCATCGACGAGTACGACATCTACACCAGCTTGGGCTAGGAGCAGCGCACATAAGCCACCGACCAAACCTCCGCCGACGATTACCGTTTCTGCTGTAAGTTTAGTCGAGTGCAATATCGTCATACTTTCAGGCCCATCGCATAGGTTGCCAGCATTTGCTTGGCACCCGGAATCAGATCAAAGGCAATCAGCCCGGTATTGCGAGCCAGACGCAGCAACGGATTGTTATTACTAAATCCTCGGACAATCGAATCACAGAAACGGATGACGCGCTTCTGATCGACCAGTCGTGCGGTTTCATAGGCTTTAAGGACCTCAAGCTCACCCAGATCACGTTCAGCTTCAAATTGAGTCGAGAGTGTCCGTGTCAATACCTGTGCATCACGAATGCAAAGATTAAATCCCTGCCCTGCAACTGGATGCAGGGTATGTGCAGCATTACCCATCAGTACAATACGCCCCAGTACCTGCTGGTGTGCCAAAACCTGTGCCAGCGGATAGGCGAAGCGTTTGCCGGTCTTTTCAAAGCGGCCAGCACGATTGCCAAAGGTTGTTTGTAAGGCATCAAGGAAAGCCTGATCATGCTCCTCACCTTGCCATGACTTTTCGGTACCCGCAGGCACGGTCCAGATGATCGCACGACGGTGATTGCCATTTAACGGTAAAAGCGCAATCGGACCTTGCGGAGAGAAGCGCTCAAATGCCAGTTGACAATGAGGCAGGCTAGTCTGGACTGTCGTTACCAGTGCCACCTGCTGGTAATCATGTACATCGACGCCGATACCCAAGGCCTGTCTACAGAAGGAATCACGTCCGTCTGCAGCGATCAACAATGGTGTTTTGATATGAAAAGGCTCAGACGCATCAGCGTGTTTGCCCTTGATGGCGGTGACATTGACGACATCGCCATCCTGAGTCAACTCAGTCACCTGAGTATCGTCAATCAGTGTAATCAACACATGCCCGCGCGCACGACCCAGCAATACGCGACCTAACCAGGCATTTTCAATCACCTGACCAAAGCTCTCCAATCCTTCATCGATAGAATCCAGACGAGCTTTGCCAAAGCTGCCCTGCTCGCTGATGTGGATTTGCAGGATGGCGGTAGCATATGCTTGCAGATCATCCCAAAGGCCAAGATCGCTAAAGATCTGTACCGTGCGGCGCGAGAGTGCGGTATTACGAGCATCAAAACTAGAGTGATAGGGCGCATTTTCGAGTGAATCAGGGTACTTGACCGACTCGAGCAGAGTGACCGGCAGACCAGCATCAGCCAGCATCAGCGCCAGTGTCAGTCCGACCATGCCACCACCGACGATCAATAGCGGGACTTTCAGGCGGGGGAACTCATGCATCACATTGTCGGTTTGTACCATGCTTCTTCCTTAAAAACGCGCTTTAAACCAAAAAAACAGTGATGTCGCTGTAATAGATCATCTACTGCGCATCACGACAGATTACTTTACTCGATCCAACTTTGCGCGGTTCTGCGCCAGCGCAAAGTATATGGGAAGATTATTAAGAAGACGCTTTACGACCTTGCATTAATTGCTCAATCGCATCGACAGTCTTTGGCACACCACTGGTCAGGATCACTGGACCGTCTAAGGTCACCAGCACATCATCTTCGATGCGGATACCTATACCACGCCATCTCTCCTCGACCGTATCATCATCTAGCGCCACATAGAGTCCCGGCTCAACCGTCAGCACCATGCCCGGCTCAAGCGGACGCCATTCACCAGCGACTTTATAAGCACCGACATCATGGACATCCATCCCGAGCCAGTGACCGGTACCATGCATGTAGAAACGGCGATGCTGACCGGCTTTAATCACGGCATCGATATCAGGATATTCATCCGACAGCGCAAGCAGGCCTAGACGAACCAGACCGTCGGTCAGCACACGCACGGCGACACCATCATATGCCTTGCATGATGCACCGACTTGAACCGCATTGATGGCGGCCAATTGCGCATCCAACACCAACTGATACAGCGCCTTCTGCTCAGGACTAAATACACCACTGACCGGAAAAGTCCGGGTAATGTCGGCGGCATAAAAGCCTATCTCAGCACCGGCATCGATCAGCACCAGATCACCCTGATGAAGCTTCGCGTTGTTTTCGGTGTAATGCAGGATACAGGCATTGGCACCACCACCGACGATGCTGTTATAAGCCGTCTGGCCTCCGTGACGGGCAAACTCATACAGCAGCTCGGCTTCGAGCGCATATTCCATCATACCGGGCTCGACCTGCTGCATCGCGCGCACATGGGCATCAGCACTGATCTGACCCGCACGACGCATCACATCAATCTCATGCTCATCTTTAATCAGCCGCATCTCATCCAGCAGCGAATCCAGTTGAATGATCTCAATCGGCACAGAGCCACCCTGACGCTGAACCGAGACCGCTTGCTTGAGCCATTGACTGATTTTCAAATCAAAGGCACTGTCGTCGCCAAGACGGACGTATACGCGTTTTTTTCCGATCAAAAGCTTGGGAATGATCTCATCCAATTGACTGAACACATAAGCGACATCTGCGCCATACTGCGCGATGACACCTGCAGTACCAGCTCGCAGACCATCCCATATTTCACGCTCGCGGTTACGCTCACGGCAAAACATGCCATACGAGACGGTCTTGCCATCGATATCTTGTGGATGCTGGATAAACGCCAGCGACTCAGGCTCAGCAAATCCGGTCAGATAATAAAAACTGCTGTCCGGGCGAAAGCGGAATTCCGCATCCCGATTACGGATATGCGTCGGTGCAGTCGCAATCAGCGCGATTGAGTCTGGCGTCAACTGCGCCAGTAAGCGCGCACGACGTTCGGCATAGACTGTTGGCAGATCGATCACGGGCAAATCCATATGTTTGGTCGTTAATGCTGCGGTATTCACGGCTCTCTCATCTCGCATCAGTTTAAATCAGGGCAATTCAGGACGGTCGTGCCGGATTGAAGTGTTGCACAACCTCTGGATGTTCCGCATCGACCTGATGTTCGGTATTGGAATCTTGATCGTGGTCTGTGCCGATATCATAAGCATCGTAGTCCAGATCAGACGGTGCCGTCATCGCCATACCACTCAGCAATGCTGTCTGCGCCACTGGCAGGCGCTTGCGGCCCATACCAAGACTGACGGGGATCAGTCGCACAAACTCAACCAGATCGGCGTAGCTCTCTTCGCCCTCTTCGTCATCATCATCGTCACTGTATTCCAGTGCAGCGACATCGCTGAGGCCATGGATGATCTCATCTTCATCCCCTCGTACCTGCGCACCAGTCAAACCAAATCCGAGCAGCACCCCGCCACACCATTTCGCCAGCGCATCAATCCGCTCAGCCAAAGGATGATCATCATCCGGCAGCAGCGCTGCATAATCCATGGTGTCCTCATTTAAAAGCTCAGCCACGTCTTCAGCTTCTTCGGTCAACACACGTAGGGCATCTGCCGGCAGCAGATCAACGCCGATACGCGCCAAAATTGCCTGCCACTCCTCAGCTGTAGGCGGCTCTGCAGCCACCACGATCCCGGTCAAGAGTCCGTGCAGCTCGCTGGCACCAGACAAATCGGCAATTTTGGAAAAGTGATGATTCCACTCCGTCCAGCCGGACACATCATCTTGCATGACTCACCTTGTTTCAATTTCATTAAATAATCGATATGACACTATCATAACTCAGCTATTTCACTTATGCGCAAATTAAAAAATACCAAAAGGTTAAATTTTTGTTCATCGTATTTTTTGACGGCATTCAAAGCGGTATGGCTGTTGACCCCATCACAGACGCCCACTACTATTACACCTTCTAGCAATGTCGTGCGGCCAGATGGACTATGTTAACAGAACTTCAGCAACTCCAAACCCTGACCATGAGTCTGATTGAGCAGCTACAACTGCAAAAGCAGCAAAACCAGCAGCTTAATGACGAGCTGATTCTACTGAAATCCAGAGTCTCCGATGAGGCCACGCATATAGCGCGTAAAGCCGCATTGGAGCGTCTGCAGGCTGAAACAGCCGTACAGCAGTTGCGTCATACGACGCTCCTTGAGCAGCATGAGCATCTGAAAAAACAGCAAGAAAAAATGACCACCAGTCTGACTGAATTTCAGACTGCACATGAAGCTCAGCAGCTTGAGATTCATCAGCTTAAACAGTCGTTAGTCGATCTGGAAGGCGAGCGCGATGTATTGCTGCGAAAAAATGAATTTGCCAAACAAAAAGTTGAGGCCATCATTCAGCGCCTGTCGATGTTAGGACAAGCCGCGACGACAGGTGTATAACACTTTTTTAAGACAACTAGGCCGAATATTTAAGGAAAGCTCTCGACATGCCTATTGAAGTAATGATTTTTGATAAAGCCTACAAATTTGAGTGCTCTGCAGAAGAGGCAGCAAATCTCAATCATGCCGCAAAGACCTTAGACGATAAATTCCGCGAGTCACGTCTGGCTCATCCACGACTGGAGACTGAGCGTGTAACGGGGATGGTGGCATTTAACCTGTCTTTGGACTATGCCAAGCTCAAGCAGGAATATCAGGCACTGCAGCAACGCTATGCCGCAGAACAACGCGAAGGTAAACAAGTGATTGCCAATATGCAACACGCACTGACACAAGCCTTGCAATCATCTTGATTGGCTACCGTTCAGTCGCTTCTTGTATTTAACCTGTCTGTCAAGCCTTGCATATTCTGACCACTGCTCTATACTGACCACATCTCTGAGGTGCGCGCCAAACGGTCCGATCCCCCGAGCCGATTCCGTCTATCTATGGATGTGGACTGGTCGTTCTGTGTGCAAGTCTGCCTCGTAGCAGAAAGCCTGTGAGCGATCGACACGTCCTCCTTGAACTTTTATGGTTCAAGGGTAAAGATCGTTAGCGGCATTCTTGGAGATCTCGATTTCTTTTGACGACGCGCATGCGTTCACATGACTACAAACGAGGCCGTCTGTCCAATCCCTCTTTAGTTCTTGGATATAAGACACGAGCGAATGTTATCTCGCATCACAAACATCCCCTCTGCATTCTCTACCCGCGCTGATCATTGTTGACCAGAAGGTCATACGCGTGTCTTTATTTTTAGTCGTGTATTCTTCAGTGCTTGTTTTAGCGATATGTAATTAGGCTTTAAAAGCAGCACACATCACTCAAAACGTGTGCTGCCGGAAGTTTAAGTAGACTTAAGGTCAGTTACCCACTTTGAGACGACCGCCTTTGCCTAAGCCCCCTTGTACGTTCTGAGCACGATAGTTGCGAACTGCGCGCACGATACCATTATACGAATCCATAAACGCTGCTGCAATCAGCTTACCTTGCGCGGTGTTCTGATAGCCACCCAGTGCACCACCACCGTTCGCACCCAAAAGGCCGGCAAATCCAGCGAAGTCGGTCTTAGAGGCATTGCCCTGCGCTGCCGCCAGTTGCACGCCTGAGCGGTTATCCACCAGCGTCAACATGGTGGATGCTGAACGGGATTTGGTACTGGCACCAATCGCACCCAATGCACGACCCGCAAAGCCACCGATCAGACCACCGATAGACCCCGAGACACCACCGGCATTGCTTTCATTAAAAATGACTTCTGGGGACAAGCCATAATCCGACGCCACCATTTGGCCCTTGCCAAAGCTGCTGCCTGAACGCATCTCACCGGAATTTTGCAGGTCACGCTCACGATACATGGCATTCATGCCCGCAGCACTACGCTCAACGACCACAAAGCAGTTTGATTGCTGGATCATGAGGCGTAATAATGTAGCTGTCGGTGGCAAATGATACTCACCAGTCACAATGGTATACCATCCTGCGCTCTCATTCTCGACGAGTGAAATGGTTCCCAGCGGTGAATCACAATGCTCCAACTGACTATTAGCGCCACTTGAATCGCTACCACCAGCACTGCCAGTGACCACATTGGTTGAGTCTCGAGATCCCATCTGGATATCACCTGCAAAGACGCAATTGCTTGCGATCAGCAGCGATGTCAGCAAAGGCAAAAATTTGAAAGTATTTTGCATCACACACCCCCTGTTTTATGACGAAAAAATCGCGATTTATTCTTTATTTTTACATGAGTATACTCCAAAGCGATGACAAAACGAGTGAAATATTCATTTTTATCAACACTTGCAGTGTCTGCATAATTATTTGAAATAGCTTGCTTTATTTACAGAAAAGCACAACTCAATTGATTCAGATTTCAATCACCTGCCAAAGCGGTGATATCAGAGGTTCATATAGTGAATACAAACACAGAGATACGCTCAATGATACGACGTCAACGACGTACATTAAGCCGTTTTGAGCGCCATCAGGCCGGTCGTGATGCTGCCAACCATTTGCGCCATGTACACGCGTTTAAACAGGCCAAACGTATCGGTCTATATCTGGATGCCTTTGGCGAAGTACCAACCCGATTTATCATTGAATTGAGCTTTAAGCTCAGGAAGTCTGTCTATCTTCCTGTTGTTTGGCGTGATGGCTACGCTTTACGCTGGGCACGCATAGATCATCGCGTTTGGCAGGCTCAGCGCATACCACGTCATAGCTATGGCATGCTACAGCCCGTGCCCCAGCGCGGCATCACCGCACAGCAACTGGATGTCGTGATTCTGCCACTTGTGGCTTTTGACTCACAGGGTCATCGTTTAGGCATGGGGGGCGGTTTTTATGATCGCACATTCGCGCATCACTCCGAACCAACATCGCATAGCAAAAAACACAGGCATTTTTCCCGCTGTCGTCGTACACGATTAAAGCCTTTGCGGCTGGGCTTGGCCTATGATTTTCAGCGAGTCCCCGCACTGCCAGCTCAGAAATGGGATGTTTCAATCCATGCAGTCTTAACGCCTAATGGCTTACGATTCTTTTAAGCCGGTCGAGCATGGCAATTGTTAATGCTGCTGCACGTTTTGCGTGCATTTTTAACTTGAAGTATGTCTTTTTAAGCAAAGCCGCCCTTGTATTTTTGCCATCATGCATTATTAATAAATCATGACAGCGAAGACGCTCATGTTAAGAGGATGAGTTATGACCAGTTCGAATGAAAACAACATCGTACACGAAAGCACATCGACATCGAAGGTATTGCCCTTGCTCGCCCTGCGCGATGTAGTGGTATATCCGCACATGCAGATCGCTTTATTTGTTGGTCGTCCCAAGTCTATCCGTGCGGTTGAGATCGCTGGTGACGAGGACAATCTGGTCTTTGTGGTAGCCCAAAAAGATTCCCTGACCGAAGATATCGACGATGACAATCTGTATCAGTACGGCACCGTGAGCCGCATCGTGCAGGTCGTCAACCACGAAAACGACGACAACTGCATCAAGGTACTGATCGAAGGTCTGTATCGTGCCCGCCGCTCGGACATCATAGATCTTGGCGACTATATGCGGACCGAGACCACAGCCGAGCCTGCGCCGATCCGCATCAGCCCCAGTGCCCAGAAGACCGAGCGCGAAGCGCTGCAGCAGTTGTTTGCCCAATATGCCGAAGCCAAACTGCGCAATAGCCGTGAGCTGGTTGCTGCATCGGCCAAGATCACTGATCTGCTAGAGATGCTGTACTTCATCGCCACGCGTGCCCCCCTGTCGATCGAGGTCAAGCAGAAATTTCTTGAAGACGCCAACATCACAGATCACGTCAAGGAACTGAACGACTATCTCTTGCGCCAGTCGGAAGAACAACGCGTCGAACAAGGTCTACACGAGTCGGTTAAACGGCAGATGGAGAAGAATCAGCGCGAATACTTCCTGAATGAAAAGATGAAAGTCATTCAACGCGAACTGTCGGATATGAATAATGGCGAAGCCGATGAGCTCAGCGAGCTAGAAAAGCGCCTGTTTGATGCCGAGCTGCCGGATGACGTGCGCAAAAAAGCCGAAAGCGAGTTCAAGAAACTCAAAGGCATGCAGCCCGCTTCCAGTGAAGCCGCGGTGGTACGCAACTACGTGGACTGGATCCTGAATACGCCTTGGCTGAAAGCTTCCAAGGTCTCGATCAAGCTGGATAAAGCCCAAGAGATTTTGGATGAAGATCACTATGGTCTAAAGGAAGTCAAAGAACGTATCACCGAGTTCTTGGCTGTCCAGTCGCGTGTCAAACAACTACGTGGTCCGGTACTGTGTCTGGTTGGCCCTCCCGGTGTCGGTAAGACCTCGCTGGGTGAGTCGATCGCCAAAGCCACCGGTCGTGAATTTGTACGCATGGCCTTGGGTGGTGTACGGGACGAGGCTGAGATTCGCGGTCACCGTCGTACCTATATCGGTGCGATGCCCGGCAAGATCGTGCAGCATCTGTCGAAAGTGGGTGTCAAAAACCCGCTCTTCCTCCTCGATGAAATCGACAAGATGGCGCAAGACTACCGTGGTGACCCGGCATCTGCCTTGCTAGAGGTATTGGATCCATCGCAGAACCATAAGTTTAACGACCACTACCTCGATATGGATATGGATCTGTCGGAAGTGATGTTCATCTGTACCGCCAATACGATGAATATCCCAGCCCCGTTACTGGATCGTATGGAAGTTATCCGTCTACCCGGCTATACCGAAGATGAGAAGGTCAATATCGCTGAGCGTTATCTGATTCCTAAAGCCATCAAGGCTAACGGTCTGAAGCTCAAAGAACTGACCATCGACGAAGGTGCCGTGCGCGAGTTGATCCGTCGTTATACCCGCGAGGCTGGTGTGCGGAATCTAGAGCGTGAAGTGTCCAAGATCTGCCGTAAGGTGGTAAAGGAAGCCGTTACTAGCAAAGCGAAGAGCCTGCATATCGATGTCACCGAGAGCAATCTCGTGGAGTACTCGGGTGTGTATAAATTCGACTTCGGTCGCGCTGAAGACGACGCACAGGTTGGCCGTGTCACGGGACTCGCTTGGACCTCGGTCGGTGGTGAGCTTCTGACCATCGAAGCGGCTGCAGTCAAAGGCAAAGGCAACTACATCGCGACTGGCTCACTCGGTGATGTGATGCAGGAGTCGATTAAAGCAGCTGTGACTGTGGTACGTGCGCGTGGAGATCAACTCGGTATTCCATACGAGAAGTTCAGTAATACAGACATCCACGTCCACATGCCAGAGGGTGCGACACCCAAAGATGGCCCGTCTGCCGGTATCGGTCTGACTACGGCGCTGGTCTCGGCCATGACCGGTATTCCGGTCCGCGCTGACATCGCAATGACGGGCGAAGTGACCCTACGTGGTCTGGTCCTGCCGATTGGTGGTCTAAAAGAGAAGCTGCTGGCAGCTCACCGTGGTGGTGTAAAGATCGTGCTGATTCCAACTGAGAATGTGCGTGATCTACATGAGATTCCGGAAAACATCAAAGCCGGTCTGGACATTCGTCCGGTCAAGACCATCGATGAGGTACTGGAAGCAGCGCTGATCAGCAAACCTGAGCCACTGCCGATCGTGATCCCTGAGGTGCCAATCGTACCGCCGGCAGAGGCGACAGATCGCGCGCGTCACTGATTATTCATTGATACCAAAAAACCCTGAGTTGATGCTTGGGGTTTTTTATTGCCAGTCATATACAACTGTTTTATGCTTGAGCTTCCCTTCTTCAAGCACCTTCTGTGCTTAATTTTTCCTTATGGAGCTTCCTTTTACACCGGACAGACGTCTGGACCCGATGACTTTTGGCATCACTCCCGCAATCTTTCATCAATTCCGCGCTCCTCGCCTAGGCTATGACAATCCTACACGGATGAATAATCCGGTCTGGGAGTGGCTCATCCGAAGCAACCTCTGGGCGGCTTCGGCAAATAAGCACTTTGATGTCATCTCCGATAAATCCTTTCCGACTTGGTGCTTTGAGCGCTTTGGTCGGACGGTCACGCCTTTGCCAGATGGGCGCGTCATCTGCATCGGCGGTGAGCATGAAGATCATTACGACGCCAACTTCTTTATTTATAATGATGTTGTAGTGATTCATCCTGATCTTGGCATCGATATCTATGGCTACCCGCTACAAGCTTTTCCAGCTACGGATAATCATTCTGGGCTATTGATCGGTAATGAAATTTTTGTCATAGGTGGCCTAAGCTACCCCCGCCGGCGTCAACCTGGTTTTACGCCCGTCTTTGCCATAAATATCCACTCCTTCCAGATTCGCAAGCTTGAGTCTTCAGGTGATATGCCTGGATGGATCTTTGGTCACAAATCTGCGCTCATTGATGACGGTCAAGCCATTAAAGTCAGTAAGGGTGAAATCTGCATCACGTTAGACCGCAAGCCTGTCGAAAATATCGACGACTGGCAACTTGATCTACAGACGCTGACGTGGTCCAGATTAACTCAGAAAAACTGGATTCGCTGGGAATATGAACGAAAAGAACATGGTCATAATCTTCTCTGGAAGATGAGATCAGCGTTGTTTGAGCAGAAACATTATGAATTTCGAGAGTCTCATAAAGCTGCTATAAACCATCTCGTTGAGAAATTAGGCCATTCGCCTGATCTCGATATGCTTGATTTTCTTTATCTTCCACCGATTACCCACAATGTATTGCCTGAGCAGGAAGACGAAAGCAGGATATATCGCATCGAAATAGACGATGTGGTGGTGCGCTATGTCGAAGATGATTTTTCTATACAAGTTACGGTAGAAGGAATCTTGTCCGATGAAATTATCCTCTCATTAAAGCAAGACCTGCAGCAAAAACTTGAGAAGTTGGAAAATACTGCGTATCTAATCAGAGATATCTAGCCCCGATCTAAATGACTATCAAAAAGCCCGCAATTCAATTGCGGACTTTTTGATTGGGGATCACGTTATAAACCTGAAAACGCATGCTCTATATCCACCTTCAAATCTCGCACATCCTCAAGGCCAATGCTAAAGCGCACCATGCCTCCTTGTACCAGATGTGGCGTCGGACCATGTTTGCTGCCACGCAGACTCTGGAAGCGTAACGGCACCACCAAACTCATCGGCCCACCCCAGCTATAGCCGAGCTTAAAGAGCTTGAGCCGCTCGCAGAAGCGCTGAACATCGGCGTCGCTATATTCAGACTTAAAGGTGATGGTAAAGAGCCCAGCAGCCAATCCTTGAGGCACATCTTCCGTCGTACAGATCGCCTGCCATGCCGCGTGACCCGGCGAATCTGGCAACGCGGGATGCAACACTTGAGCTATTTCAGGACGTGTAGCCAGCCATGTCGCAAGCGCACGTGCAGCCTGATCCTGCGCGGTATAGCGGACCTTCATGGATGGCAGTGAGCGCAGCACGATCTCCGCGTCATTCGCCGCGACATTAATGCCAAGGTACTGCTGGGTGTATTTCAGTTGCTGATGCAGCGCCTCATCACGAGTCACGATACTGCCCATCAGGATATCGGCACCGCCGCTCGGGTACTTAGTCAGCGCATGGACACTGATATCGACCGCCAGCCCTTCAGGCAGTTCAAAGGGATTAAAGGCCAGTCCCGCACCCCAAGTATTATCCAGTGCAGCAATGAGCTGATGCGCTCTAGCGATTTTAAGCAAAGCAATGATGTCCGGAAACTCCATCGTGACCGAGCCTGCCGCCTCCAGCCAGATCAGTCGAGTCTTCGGCGTGATGAGTGCTGGCAGCAGATTCGGCTGCATCGGATCATAGACTTGATGGGTTACTCCAAGCCTGCCGAGGACCTGATCTACCATATCGAGGTTGGGTCCATAGACATTCTGCGGGATCAGCACGTCATCGCCTTGATTGAGCAGCGCCAGATTCACGAGGCCAATTGCAGACAGTCCACTCGGTGCCAGCAAAGCATGCGTGCCACCCTCTAGCGTCGCCAGACGTTCCTGAAGTGTGAATGTGGTCGGGGTTCCATGCAGACCATAGCTATAGTGATTTCCCGGCACACGCCATGTACGCTGATGCATGGCGGATACATCGGGGAAAATGACCGTTGACGCTTTATAGATTGCCGGTTGCACAGCAACGAAGCCTTCTGGTGCGACATAGGGATGATGGATCAGCGCAGTGATCGGCTGATAGCTTGGCGGCTTGGACATAAAAAAACGCGGCTCAATCTGGTGAAATACATTTCCTGATCTTATACGACTGATCTCTAAAAATTTAGATAGAGTACTGATCAGATGACATCATGACAGATTGAAACGCCTTCTTTAAATAGAATTTTCGTACTTATAAGAACACGGCACTCAAAATGCTGGGGCCGCAGCTTCAAATCCTGCACCCCCCAGTAGCGATCAACCAATGTCGTGTTCGTACTCATCAGCACTCAGCAATTCTTCCAGATCTGCTTTGGAGACCGGTTTGATCTTGTAGATCCAGCCATCGCCATAAGGATCGGTATTCACCAGATCTGGATCTTCTTCGAGTAGCGGATTGACTTCAACCACCTCACCGTCAATCGGCGCATAGATGTCGGATGCAGTTTTAACCGACTCAACAAAGCCAGCCTCATCACCCGCAGTCATGTTCTTGCCTACTTCGGGGGCTTCGACGTAGACCAGATCACCCATAGAGTCCTGAGCAAAGTCAGTGATACCAGTGACCACCAGATCACCATCTAGACGCACCCATGAATGTTGCTTGGTATAGCGCAAGTCGTGTGGATGCTTCATGAAATGACTCCTGATAATGAGGTTTGAATTTGATTATGAAAACGCGGAGTGATTACAATATGTCATCATCATCTTGGCTACCGCTATGCAGCTATTTTAACTTTTTTAGTTGATCTTGCGCACGCTGATTACTGGTAGTCATGCACAAAAATCACGCACTGCGCACTGTGTGAGTCTTATTTTTGATATTTTTAGGCGGAACAGCGTTATGCAGTGGATTCTCGTTGGTGTTGGTGCGGCTTTAGGCGGTATGCTGCGGTTATTTTTCTCCCAGATGCTAAATGCCATCCATCCTGTTATTCCCTATGGTACCTTGCTCTCTAACCTGCTGGGCGGTTTCCTGATGGGCATCATTTTGGGCCTGACTGGCGTGATCAGCAATGATATGCGTCTTTTACTGGCGACCGGTTTTTTGGGTGGATTGACAACATTTTCGACCTTCTCTGCTGAGAGTTTCACCTTGCTGCAGCAAGGTCGTATGATGCATGCACTTTTGCTGATCGGGGTTCACGTGATGGGCTCTATTACCGCCACTGCCTGTGGTTTTGCGTTGGTCACGTCGCTGCGCAGTTAACTAATCTCGCGGTTCTATACGACGAAAGTTAAGCCTGCCTATGTTCTGTTATTAGACATGGTTGACGCTTTAGCGTCTGGTCTATTTTGTCTGAATAGTCAAAACATGTTACGATCTCGCTCTATTTTTAGACTCTGGTTTGGATCTTTTACGCATGTCTGCACAGCAATTGCCCTCGGAGCTTGCTCATCGCCATGAGCCTGAAATACAGCCATATACCTTCGGCTGGATTGCCATCATGGGATTGTTGATTGCGCTCGGCCCCCTGTCCATCGACATGTATCTGCCTGCTTTGCCCAGCATCGCCCATCAGTTCGGCATGAGTACCAGCATCGTATCGACCACATTGCCTGCTTATTTTTGCGGACTGGCATTTGGACAGTTGATTTACGGCCCAATCAGTGACCGTTTCGGTCGTAAGCCACCATTGTATTTTGGTCTGGCGTTGTACGCACTGGCTTCGTTGACCTGCATGCTATCTACCCAGTTCGATCAAATGGTGATAGGCCGGATCGTTCAAGCACTGGGTGGCTGTGTAGGGATGGTGATCGTCCGTGCAGCTATTCGTGACCGTCTGTCTCCTGTACAAATGGCTAAGGCCTTCTCGACCATGATGTTGATCATGGGTGTTGCACCCATTCTCGCGCCCTTGTTGGGTGGCTGGCTACTTGCTCAATTCGGCTGGCAGAGTGTGTTCGCCTTTTTAGGTTTGATGGGTTTGATTAGCCTTGTAGTCATTCATCGTGGTTTTCCTGAGACACTGGCTGTTGAAAAACGCGTCCCTCTTCAACTGAACAACGTATTTCGTACCTATGGCTCATTGCTCAGAGATAACAGTTTTCGTACACCCGCACTGGCTGGCGGACTCGGCTATGCAGCCATGTTTACCTATATTGGCGCAGCATCACCTATTCTCATCGACCACTTTGGTGTCTCACCGCAGCATTTCGGCTGGTATTTTGGTCTGAATGCCATCGGTGTGATTGGCATGGCACAGTTAAATGGCCGGCTGGTTGGGCGCTTTCATATTCTTTCGCTGCTGCAAGCTGGGATTCTATTGCAGTTCATCAGCGGACTGTGGCTGTTGCTGCTGACGCTGACTGGTCACGTTACGCTCATGCTCATGATGTTTGGCTTGTTCGGTGTGGTTGCCGGTGTCGGTCTGATCGGTGCCAATAGCAATGCGCTGGCGCTCTCTGAACAAAGTCATCGCGCAGGCAGCGCCAGCGCCCTGCAGGGTGCGACGCAGTTTGCGATGAGTCTATCCATCGGCCTCATCAGCCACACCTTGCCTTTTGATGTATTGACCAATTTGGCCCTGACAATTGCAGTATGTACGGGTACAAGTTTGGGATTGGTACGTTTAATTCATGCCCGCAACCAGCGTCTGGCGAGCTTATAAAGCAGATGCAACGGGCCACAGTGCCGCACCAGCGCCAGCCAATAAGACCAATAGACCGCCAACCTCAGCTACGATCAGTGACCACATAAAGCCTGCGATCATGATATTAGGTAACGTCATTGGACCAAGACGATGAGGTCTAGCCAGTTGGTTGCGTGTATCTGCCAATGCACCATGAATGACATAAGTAAGAATGGCAGCCAAAAAATAAACCAGATTGGCAACGAGAGCGATCATATTAATCCACGCTGACCAGATCGAATATTGAGCGAGTGCTGCAAGCACTAAAGCTGCAAAGGCATACATCAGCGATGCCCGATGAGCGATATCAACATAATAAGGCGCTCTGGCCTGATCGCTCTGCATGATGCCGATATATTTCCATATCCCAGTCAGCATCCCAATCAAAAGCAGAAGACCAGACGCCAGCAAGCCGAGTGCAGTGGCTTGGGTAAGAAGCATGGAATGAACCATATTATTTTTCCAACGGAGTCCAATAAATTATTTATTTTAATAGCTTTGGCGTTTTTTTCCCATATCAGCACTTCAAGTTACGCTTTATGCCTTGCATTTTAAACAATAATGATTATCATTAACCAATACTCTCTTAGACCTATCAGGGCCATCATGAACAGCATTTTTCAGTTTGCGTCAGCAGCACAATCCGCACTTCCCGTTTTACAATCCCATCTGCTTTTTGCATTGGGTCGCGAAATTCGTATCATGCATGAAGGTGAGGAATATCGTTTAAGACTCACACGCAATAATCGGCTGATTTTAACTAAATGAAGAAGCACTCGATCAATAGAAAAAGCAGTCACAACGTGAACTGCTTTTTCTCTATAACCATGGCTTAAGGCAATATTTTACGTAGATTCAGCAAGCACTGTTCTCCACTTTCAGTGGCGCAAAATTGAATGTGAGACGAATCTACCCAACGGACATACTGGCGCTGGGCCTCACCTAATTGCTCAGTAATATTGCCCTGACAATCCGGTAGATGATTATCATATTTAAAACTCATCACCAGTTGCGGCAGTGTGGTGCCCATCTCAGCGACATCCGGTAAGGTGTAGTCATAAAAACCTGTGGCCCACTCTTCTCGGCTACGCACGACAAACTGTCCATCTTCCTTGAAATTATAATATTCAAGACACGACTGCTTAGGGATTGTCATCGCCCATAAGCCTGCAATCAATGGCCGGTTAACCACCTCAAAGCGTTCTTGTTTCAACGCGCCGGGCATGATTAATTTGGTTGTATCATCATCACTCGCATCATTTGCTGCATAGACTGACGAGATTCCAAACAGTCCAATCAGCATCACTGCCATATATCCAGGCAATGATCTCATGACTTGAACCCTCTGCGGACTCCCCTGCTGCCGCAGTGTGGATAAAACTTGAATGGATCGGCGCATAGGGAAAAATATCTCGCGTGATTTCACAATAATTGTCTGTTCTAAAATGGGAAATAATATCCTTAATCGTGCTATGCAGCCGCATGAACGTCAATATTAATTTGTAATATTCTGATCGAATCCAGCATAGAATCGTAAAATGAACTTTGCTCTGTTCCTAAAATAAAAACGGCAGGATTATTCCCTGCCGTTTTCTTATCTGTGGTGTTGGTATACTCAGGCGCTCAAGTCTTCTTTGACACCAGTCATATCAACCGGTGTATCGCTGACTACCTCAAGCTGGGCCGAGCCGCTGGCTTTGGCGCTGTCTTTACGGCGAGTTTCTAGACGCTTGAGATAGGCATCATCAATATTGCCGGTGACATACTCACCGTCAAACACCGAACAGTCAAAGCGGTCAATATGAGGATTACCTTCACGGGCCGCTTCGATCAGATCGTTCAGATCTTGATAAATCAGACGATCAGCACCAATAATCTGGCGTACCTCCTCGACACTGTGGCCTGAAGCGATCAGTTCGCTCTTGGCTGGCATGTCGATGCCATAAACATTCGGGAATTTCACGGGTGGTGCAGCAGATGCAAAAAAGACTTTCAGAGCACCGGCATCACGTGCCATCTGGATGATCTCATGACAGGTTGTACCACGGACAATGGAGTCATCCACCAGCAGGACATTCTTGTCTTTAAACTCAAGCTCAACTGGATTGAGCTTCTGACGCACTGATTTCTTGCGCTGACTTTGGCCCGGCATGATGAAAGTACGGCCAATGTAGCGGTTTTTCATAAAGCCTTCGCGATACTTCACACCAAGCAGCGATGCCAGCTCTAAGGCTGCAGTACGGCTGGTTTCTGGTATCGGAATGACCACATCGATCTGATGATCCGGGCCCCATTCACGCAAGATTTTGTGTGCGAGTTTCTCGCCCATACGCATACGGGATTTATAGACAGAAATACCATCCATGGTCGAGTCAGGACGCGCAAAATAGACGTATTCAAAGATGCAGGGATTGTAGGCTGGATTCTTGGCGCAGATCTTAGTAAAGATACGGCCTTCAGCATCAACATAGACGGCCTCACCGGGCTCAATGTCACGAACAACATCAAAGCCCAGTGCAGTGATCGCCACCGACTCTGACGCGATGATGTATTCTTTTTTGCCGTTCTCAGCGATACGCTCGCCGTAGATCAGGGGACGGATACCATGCGGATCGCGGAATCCCAAGAGACCATAGCCCGTAACCATCGCTAATGCTGCATATCCACCCTGACAGCGAGTATAGACTTTAGCGACCGCATCAAAAATGTCGTTTTCAGTCGGATTTTCTTTCCCCAACGCTTGCAGCTCATGAGCAAAGACATTCAACAGCACTTCTGAATCAGAATCGGTATTGATATGACGCAAATCCGAACGGAATAATGTCGCAGCGATCTCATCCGCATTTGTCAGATTGCCATTATGCGCAAGCGTGATACCGTAAGGAGAATTGACATAGAAAGGCTGGGCTTCGGCTGAGCTACTAGAGCCAGCTGTTGGATAACGCACATGACCCATGCCAAAATTACCCGCCAATCGACGCATATGACGGGTATGGAAGACATCGCGCACCATGCCATTTTCCTTACGTAGGAACAGACGTCCATCCTGACAGGTCACGATCCCAGCCGCATCCTGCCCACGATGCTGCAGCATCGTCAGGGCATCGTAAAGCATTTGATTGACGGGCGTTTGGGCGGCAATGCCGACGATTCCACACATGGTAACCTCGCGGGTAGCTTGGATAATGAACGTATATACAACAACTAATATCCCCCTTTATGAGGGGAAATCAGCCAATTTCAAAACGGTCTCATGACCTCTGCCGATCAGCAAGCTTATTGCGAATTCACAGAACTATCATGGGTATGAGCATGATGTTTTTCAAGCGCTACGGCATCACTGGACGAAGCATGATCCGCAAACTCAGAACCAGCCCCATTACTGGCTTCATGATGCGGCGTCAGCTCCTGCCACGCTGATGACGCTAGCTCTTTGCCCATCTGCAGGGCAAGAGGCGCATAAGGCAGTAATGCCGGTGCCAATACCGACTGCTGCCACCAAGTCGTGCTACTGGCCCATGATCCGATCAAACTCATAATCACCAGCACCACGAGCACACCGCGCGCGGCACCAAAGACACCACCAGCCAGTTTTTCCAGCGGCGTCAATGCCAAGGCATCGACTAACGATTTCAGCACCAAACTTAAGCCCCACATGATGCTCAGCATCAAGAGCACAATGACCAGAAAAGCAAGCGCCGTCTGCAAAATCGGATCATGTACTATATTGGCAAACAGATAACCGAGACTGCGTGCAAAGTGAGTCCCGACATACAGGGTAATGATCCAGCCCAGCATACCCACCAATGATTCGATCAACCCTGCACGAAACCCTTTGTACAGACTCCAGAGGACAATAAGAGCAATACCGACATCCAGCAAGGTGAACCCATTGATTTCAATCATACTACCCTGCCAGTCTGGTCATCATGGGTTGATGATCCATACATCTAGCCTGCAATTGCGCGTATACACTGATTGATCAACTCAGGGCCCTGATAGATCAGGCCACTATAAATCTGTACCAGCGTCGCACCGGCATCGATTTTGGCCTTGGCATCACTGCCTTGATCAATCCCTCCGACACCAATCAGCGGGATTTTGCCTTCCAGCTGCTCCGCAAACTGACGCAGAATCCGCGTACTGCTCTCAAAAACGGGCTTGCCAGATAGCCCACCAGCCTCACTGCCGTGCTTCAAGGTCTCAACGCCTATACGAGCCAGCGTGGTATTGGTTGTAATCAAGCCATCGATCTCAAACTGCAACAATTGTTTGCTGATGAACTCAACATCCTGAAGTGTCAGATCCGGTGCGACTTTCAGCACGAGAGGCACATAACGACCATGCATGGCGTCCAGATTGGAATGACGATTCTTGAGCCGCTCTAGCAAATGGCTCAACGCTTCTCCGCTTTGCAGGGAGCGCAGGCCTTGTGTATTGGGGGACGAAATATTGACGGTGATATAAGATGCGTGCGCATAGACTTTGTCCATACACAGCAGATAATCATCCGCTGCATGTTCGACTGGGGTATCAAAATTTTTTCCTATATTGATACCAAGTACGCCTTTGTATTTTGCTTTTTTGACATTGGCAACCAGCGCATCGACACCGAGATTATTAAAACCCATGCGGTTAATGATGGCGCGGGCCTCAGGCAGACGGAACAAACGTGGTTTAGGATTACCCGGCTGTGGACGAGGCGTCACTGTACCGACTTCGATAGAGCCGAAACCCAAAGCCGCCAATGCATCAATATGCGCAGCATCTTTATCCAGACCCGCAGCCAGACCGACCGGGTTATCGAAGGTCAGCCCCATACATTCAATGGGCTGACTGATCTTAGGGAAGAGTCTGGGCAGGATGCCGAGTTTTGCTGCTGCGTCGATAGAGGTTAGGGTGGCAAAGTGTGCCTGCTCAGGGCTGAGTGCGAACAATGCTGGACGAGTCAACGTGTATAACATAGACAGGAGAACACAAGGTATCGGCAAAATCTAATTATACGCGGTCTCACCTGCCTTGCACAGATTTACTCAGTTGCTTTGCTGTTTTTTATCTCAAGTGACGATATTCAGTACGACAGGATGGACATTTGCTTTATTTTTAGTGAGTTTTCCAAGTAGAAGCGCCTATTTTTATCCGACTGATCTATGATGTTTCAGATTATATGTCAGCTCATCCCATCGATCTGATCTGATCATCTCTTTCGTTTTGGTAAATCTGGTTATGTCTACGGTGTCATCCAAGCCGCACGCCCATCATTCACTGCGCATCCTGATCGGTTCCAGCTTTGTCTTGTTGTCGGCATTTTTATTTGCGATCAAAGCAATTCTAATCAAATCAGCCTATCATCTGGATAGCACATTGTCTGCGCCCGCATTACTGGCACTCCGCATGGGCAGTGCATTGCCTTTTTTTCTCGCGATTGCTTATTTTTCACCATCATCGGGCAAGTCGCTTGGTCGTCAGGACTGGGGCTTGTTGCTGTTTGCTGGATTGATCGGTTATTACTTGGCCAGCATTCTTGATTTCTTCGGTCTGCTCTATATTTCAGCCTCACTGGAACGAATCATTCTATTTCTATATCCCACGTTGACGGTGGTGATGACTGCGTTACTTAAACGCCGGATGATCTCACCGCGTGTGTTGGCTGCGATTGTACTGAGCTATGGCGGTACAATCGTCGTCATGTTGGACGAAGGCGCACAGGCACATCAACATCCGCATCAAGTCTGGATTGGCAGTTTGCTGGTCTTTACCAGTGCCGTGGCTTATGCCACCTACCTCGTCATGACACCTACACTCATTCAACGCTTTGGAAGCTGGCGCTTTACCGGTCTTGCCATGAGTATTGCCTGTCTGGCATCGCTGTTGCACTACGTCGTGACAGCTCAGCAGCCACTGCATACCTTGATAGAGTTCTCACCGTCAGTCTGGGAATTGGGCATCATGCTGGGGATTTTTTCGACCGTCCTACCTGCGACTTTCCTGATGCAAGGTATTGCCCGGGTCGGCGCCTCCCAAGCAGCCCTGCTCAGTGCCGGAGGTCCGATCATTACCGTAGTATTGGCAGTGCTGTTCCTTGGTGAGCAGTTGTCATCTATGCAATGGATCGGGTGCGCGCTGAATATGGCCGGAGTACTCATGATCACATTATGGCCCGTCAAACCTGCTGCCCAGATTTCTACGCCATCTGCGTCCATCAAGACCGCCTCTCACTACGAGGCTGATGCGGGTGTCGAATGATGGTATTCCAGCTCACATATGTGCCGGATGCGACTGATCAGGACTGATATACTGCCCATCTATACCATAAGCAGCCAATATATCGAGTTGCTCCTGTCGCCCTGCTCTCTGCCGTAATTTTAAGATCGGCAGACTGCGTCGGATACTCGTCTCGGCCAGATTCCACGGTGTACGCAGCAAGGGATACCAAGGCCAAACCTTGGCGGGCAAGCCTAAGGACTGCATCTGAGTACGATTGAGGAAGTAGCAGCTTGTACTCAAGTGTTTCTGGTAGTCAAAATGCTGCCTAGCTAATGTCAGATAATAAGTCACCAATCCTTGGTCTTTGACCGGTGGCCGGCTAAGCGGTTCATCCGCTAAGGCACGCCCGAGTTCTTTACTCGTCCAGTCTGGCTGAGACTGCGTGAGCATGGTGTGATACATCAGCACCCAACCCTGCCGTTCCTCATCCACCAGCCAGCATTCATCTACGCCCATCAGCCAACCGGTATATTTCCAGAAATGCAGCACAGCCCTTGCCTCATACGCAGTCGGCCAAATGCCCAATGCGCGCAAACCCGTCAAATAAAGCACACCAAACGCCAGATTCGTCGCTGCCATATCGGTTTGCGAAATAGGCAGCCCCCAATGCGATTGATCCCACTCTGCCTTAGTAGCCAAATGCCGTCGGACCAGCGCATGGATCAAGCGCACATGTATAGTCGAGCGATAGCCCGCACGCTGAGGAAGCAAACCTTGTGGATCAGTACAATCAATCCACCATTTATAAGTTTCTGCCATGCGTTTGGACGACCCTTTGGTCAGTGCACCGGTCATCACCAACGCCTGATTAAAACCAGACAAGAGATAACCGCCCATCAGTGCCAGATCACGCAGCACCAACTGAGAATTGTTGCCTGTGGAGTGGATAAAGGCCACCGCACACTCAAGCATATCCCGATCCAGCCAGACCGGGTCCTGCTCAACGGTGCCGAATAAAGCGACCAGAGCTTCAGGCGCATCGGTCACCGCTGCAATCCCCTCGTGTAACGCCATATCAAACATCTGTTTGCCGCGCTTTGGATCATGACCGAACATCCACACCACATAGTCATCCATCAATGGATCACCAGCATTCAAATCGCGAGTAATGGCCTGATACTCATCCAGACTGGGCCTCAAGTCGCGACCGACCAAGAAGCTCAATGCTTTCACCCTGGTCGAATTCACCTGTGTCTGACTAAAGGCTTTGGCTCGCGTAGGGATAACGGACGCCTGTCTACCCTGAAGATGTGCGTTTGAAGTCATGTCTTGTGCTCCGGTGCTTGCAATAAAATCACTTTAATACGAATATATATTCGCATTCAATTCGCATTTATAAGTCCAAAAAACGATATATCTGGAGTACAGTGCATGCGCAAAAAACCACAGCAACAACGTTCACAAGCAATAGTCAAAACCCTGATTGACGCTACCGAACGCAGTATCCGCACCTATGGTCTGGACGCGACGACAACTCCGAAGATCGCTGAACTCGCAGGCGTCAGCGTTGGCTCGCTCTATCAGTATTTCGACGATAAGTATGCCTTAATCGAAGCTTTACTTGAGCAGAAAGCCTTTGAACTGGTCAAAGACCTGCAAAATGTAATGCTGAGACTAGAAGCCAAGGATTTTTATGACATTGTTAGAGAATGTATCCGCCACGTGATGCAAATTTTTCATCAGAGTGAAGGACTATATTTAGAAATTATTCAGAATTGGCACCGTCTACCCATGCAAAAGCTGGTAGATACCGTACAAAGTCACTCACTGGATTTCGGTAAAACCTTCATGGTTCGGCATCATCAGAACCTGCCCACCACTCGCCTGCACGTCAAAATTTTTATCATCGTCAATAGCATTATTTTTTCGATGATGCGCTATCTGAGTACCGAGCAGCCTATGATGAGTGAGGATGAACTGATTGATGGTTTAAGCCAAATGACCATGAAATACCTGCAAGATGAACCGCAGTCAATAGCTATTTAAAGTCTCTTAAATCAGGCATAAAAAAAGCAGAGTCTTCGTGAGATTCTGCTTTTTTAGGTGGTCCAAATGAGTGATCAGCCCAGTTGAGCCATGACTTCATCCGAGAAGTTGACGTTGGTATAGACATCCTGTACGTCATCCAGATCTTCGAGCATGTCGATCATCTTCATGATTTTCTGTGCCTGATCAATGTCTGTGATATCAGCGCGAGTCGATGGCGACATCGTTACTTCGGCATTATCTGATTTAAGTCCGGCAGCCGTCAGCGCGTCCTGAATATCACCAAAAGATTCAGGTGTCGTGATGACCAGCACGCTATCTTCATCGCTCTCAACATCTTCTGCGCCAGCTTCAAGCGCAATCTCGACGATCTTGTCTTCGAGCGACACATCATTGAAAGTGATCTCACCGCGCTGGGTGAAAAGATAGGCAACCGAGCCTGTTGTACCCAGATTACCACCGGTCTTGGTGAAGGCATGGCGCACGTCAGGAACAGTACGGTTGATATTGTCGGTCATGGTATTGACCAGTACGGCCACGCCGCCGACACCATAGCCTTCATAGGTGATTTCTTTCAGATCGTCATTGTCGGTGTTCCCCGCACCACGCTGGATCGCACGATTGATCGTATCGCGGGTCATGTTGACCGACAGGGCTTTTTCGACCACAGCACGCAATTTCGGATTTTTGGCTGGATCTGGATCGCCTTGTTTGGCCGCACTCACCAGTTCACGAATGCATTTGGTGAAGATCTTGCCTCTGGATGCGTCTTGACGGGCTTTACGATGCTTGATGTTCGCCCACTTGGAATGTCCAGCCATGGCTGATAGCTCCTGTGTCCAATACGGTTAAAACTTGATGCAAAGTCATTGATGACCGAATGCGATCATGCATCCGCGTCTAAGGTACGACCTGAATAGAAAACGGCGTCATAGTAGCAGATTAGGGCATGGCCGAAAAGCCAAACCAATACATCAAACCAGAAAGGATGTGCTTACCAGCGATATTTATCCCAATTTTCAGGATTAGCCCAGTATCTGGAATTGAGCCAATCTGGGACTTGCTTGTATTCGAGAATGTTGAACTGCCACAACTCCCAAGCATCGATTTTTTCAACCAGCGTGAAACCAAGCGCACGCATCACATCCGACTGATCACCATAAGCAATCACCAGTACCCGTCGCGCCATCAGATCGCGCAAATGGGTAATACCATGGGTAATCGTGTGTGCAGCGGCAACGTCGTTCGATCCTTCAGAGCCATCGCCTTTTTTCTGAAAATGCTCTTGCTGCAGATACTCCGCATCCAGCAACATGACGGCCAGATCATACCGCTGTGTAAATGGCAGATTATTCAGCATCCACAGCTCTTGCTTTTTCCATTGACCGGGCCAGCCTGTACTCCAATGCTGTACCGCATTCAAATCTCGCGCAATAAGCAAGCCCTGCTCAATGGTCTTTTCCTGAGCAAGGCGCTGAATCAGAGGCAAAATATGAGGCGGAACATGGACACTGGACATGGGCAAAATCCTTGCAAGATGAAAACCCGCATTCGAAAGATGCGTCAGGTTTATATTCAACGAATCCCTGCGAACTTACAAGCCGCTATGACCTGAATTCTGTATCCTGGATGCAGCCTTTTTGCGCGCTTGATCCAAAATAGATCACCGGTCTACCACAACATGAAATAAAAGGGCCATCCGAAGATGGCCCCCCTGCAAGACATACCATACGACCTGCTATCTGTCATATAGCCCCGTGATTATATTCATACAAAATCGTTTGACTATGAAAGCCGACCAAACGTCAATATTAGGTACTGAATGGTTGCTCAAATGATGTAGACAACATGACACAGCCCCTAACTGTATAAAAAAAGATCGAATCTTTGATTAATTTGCACTAGAATGCGCACCTAAACCACGACAATGTACTTATAAACCTTTACTCAGCATTGATCACCCAAGACTCATGACTAACGCCTCAACAATACTCAACACCGCTCCTGCAGATCAGCGGATATCCGTCGCTCCGATGATGGATTGGACTGACCGGCATTATCGTGCATTTGCACGACTGTTCAATCCTACAGCATGGCTCTACAGTGAAATGGTGACGACAGGCGCACTGATCTATGGTGATAAGGATCGTCACTTACGTTTTAATGATGCTGAACATCCAGTTGTGCTTCAACTCGGTGGCTCCGACCCTGCAGCATTGGCTACCTGTAGCAAAATGGCTGAGGATTACGGCTATGATGAGGTTAATCTCAATGTGGGCTGCCCCTCTGACCGCGTACAAAACAATAAGATCGGGGCATGTCTTATGGCCGAGCCTGCACTCGTCGCCGACTGTATTGCTTCCATGAAACAGGCCGCATCCATTCCAGTCACAATCAAGCATCGAATCGGGATTGATGACCTCGACAGCTATGAGCATTTGCTGAATTTTGTAGACACGGTCGCAGCGACAGGTTGCACACATTTTATAGTGCATGCACGCATCGCACTGCTTAAAGGTTTAAGTCCCAAAGAAAACCGTGAAATTCCCCCGCTCCGCTATGAGGACGTCTATCGTCTTAAACGCGAGCGTCCTGCACTCACAATCGAAATAAACGGTGGCATTCAGACTATCGCCCGAGCAACCGACGTACTCCAGCATACTGATGGCGTGATGATTGGTCGTGCTGCATACCATAATCCTTACCTGCTTGCCGAACTTGGCGGAAGTCTGCAAGACTTGCCTGATCGCTTTCAAATCATCTCGGATTACTTGCCTTACCTCGCTGAACAACTCAAGCAGGGCGTTCCTTTATCGGCAATGACACGGCATTTATTAGGTTTATTTCAATATCAGCCGGGTGCCAGACTATGGCGGCAGATGCTTAGTGGCGGCAATGCTAAGACTCTGGCAGATGTTGAACTTGCAATCGATACTCTCAAGGCTATCACACAGCAGGCAGCATTCAAGACGCAAGCCGATCATCGTTCTTTTGCTGAGCAATTAGCCTAGCAAGTCGTGTCAGGCGCTGGACAAACTGGCAAAAATCGCTACACTAACGGCTCTCGGATGAATCAACCTAGATTCGGATGATATGTCGGGGCGTAGCGCAGCCTGGTAGCGCACTTGCATGGGGTGCAAGGGGTCGCAGGTTCAAATCCTGCCGTCCCGACCAATTAAAACATACAATTAAACTATTTGTAACCTTAGTGTCGCATGCTGTCGCGTTTACATTGTTGGAGCGTGTGGCAGTTTACGAGCGCACATCAAGTCTTTCCCTTTAAAGTCAAACACAATGTACGCTCGTCCTATTTCGTAATAGCGTTTAATTGTCAAGGACTATCTGATATTTATAATTAAAAAAGCCCAGTCAATTGACCGGGCTTTTTTGTTCAAATTTATTAGAGTGTCAGAGGTACGCCAGTACCAATGCCAGTCGCGAGTTTATTAATGCCGCCAATCAGGGTATCAACGACATTAGCAACAGCCGACGTCACGGGTGTCAAACCTGTGGCTTGACCTTCAGCAGCCAGCAGAACATCTACACCAGCTTGAGCTGCGGAAAGCACATTCTGAAGTGCAATATTAGGTAGAGCAAAACCCGCACCACCAGAAACATTTTCTACTTCTTGTACAGAGATTTCTTGGATTGCCATGATTTTATTCCTGTTTTAATTTAGAGTAGTAAAAATCGCTGCGAACAAAAGACCACATTGCGTGATCTGTTTCTCATTATATTCACGACATGTCGAAAAATCAAGCAAAACGTGTGTTAGTTCTCACTTTTCATCCTAAAAAATCAATCGGTTAAAACGATAGAAGAGATTCAAAAAAGTCCCGCTATACGATCATATCAGCACCTAAAGAAGCACAAGAGAAAACCCCCACTTAATTGTTTTTATTAATAAATAAAATAAGTTAATTTTTGGCACCATGGCTACTTGTTACACTTGCGTTGCCAAGCAGTCAGTCAAAGCTTCTACGCGCTAGACATTGCTTGTTACAAACCAGATGGATGATTTAAATGATGCCACTTGTATGAGGTGCAAGGCGTTACAAGTTCAAATCCTGCAGCTGACTAAATATCATCAAAGACAATTAGTTAATCTTGATATCAAATCTGTCCGGCCTGAAGTCGTAAACATCATAAGAATAAACAATCCGCTCGGCCTTCCCTGAAATGTTTTGTTTGGGCACATTCCCCCAGATTCGACTATCTGCACTGTGATCACGGTTATCACCCATCACAAAATATTGGTTCTGCGGGATCTGATACGTCGCGTCAGGAAAAGTCTGTGAAATATTTTCATCAGGATCAATGTATGGCTCCATGATAACTTTTCCATTTACAGATACCACATGGTTTTTGATTGCGATGAAATCGCCTGGAATTCCTATAATCCGTTTTATAAATTTAGTTTTATGATCTTTAGGGGATAGAAACACGATAACTTGCCCGCGCTCAGGTTGATGTTGACGGTAATACCTTGTATCCACAATGACTTTATCCCCTATTTCGAGGGTTGGAGCCATAGATCCAGTGGGTATGTTAAAGACGTCGTAAGCAAAAAAGTCATCTCGATTTTTTTGCATGAACAGAGAGAGCAGAGTCTGAGCCGCGAAAAAAATAAGATAAAAATACCAACGCTGATACCATTGCAGAACTTGTGCGCGTTCTTTTCTGGCAATAACGGCTGCGGTAACCACGAAACCAATAAAAGTAATGATGACGAATGCAAGAACAATCGTATAGGCATATTGGAAAAAGACGATACCAGTCCAGCCGCATGTTGCAAGAAATAATATAGGTAATGCGGTAAAGGTAATCGCCATCTTCCAGCGTCCAAGATAAAGAAAACCAGTCCCCCCGCCAAAAATAGCAAGAAATACCGCCAAGAATGGGTTTCTTTTTCTGATGATCGGATTTGCCATGACTTACCTTGAGTCTTTATTGCCCGCGCCAGTCCACCTTTGCTTTACGATCTTGCGCAAAGACACGCATCACATATTGTCCAAATGGGCGTGCCAAAAGCTCATCACGATATAATGCCACCGGCTCAGGTACGACCTCGCCCTGTGGGACGACCCATGGCGTACCCTCTATGCCAAAGATCGGTGCCGCCGCCGCACACACCGCGATGTCTGCCAAACTGAATTCATTTCCGACCAAGTAAGTAGTCTCACCATCTTCAGCGTCTTCTAGTAAGATGGTCTCAATCTCGTTGATCAAATCATCTATTCGCCGTCTGGATGCCGCGACTGGCTCTGGCTTGATCTGATAAAGAATTTTCATTCCTTTTTTCAAGATCGGTTTGGACAGCAGACCAAAGGTATGCATCAGACCCTGCTCACCCACCACGATATCCATGGTATGCGGATTATCCAGTGAATATGCCAGCATCCAGCGTCGCACATGGTCACCCAATTCGTTGCCCAGTTCATCAAGGCCAATGATCTGTGTTCGCAACTCAGGATCACGACTGATCAGCGGTTTCTCACTATAGGCACCATCCAGATACAGCGCGATCTCCGTCGAATCATCCACCCAGACCTTCCCGTCATGCAGCATCGGAAGCGTATCGCCGCTGGTATACCAGCGTGTCAGCAAACGATGCACACCCGGGATCAGATTACGTGCGACATAGTCCAGTTCCTTATGATCCAAGAGCCAGCGGGCCTTCTCACAGTAATTGGACAGGGGAAACTGATAAAGCGTGCGCATGCGTATTTACTCCTCGGGTACAGATCACACATGAATCGAATCATGACATCCAGATGGGACAATTTCGTGAATGCAATGTGGCGCATATTCAATGTAAGCGCATAGTCACTTTGGTGTATGATATGCGCCAAATTTGAATGGCTTGTTGTTTTTAAATACTGCGGATGTATCCACAGGCTAGTGCGCCTCATCATAGGGTGTGGCGTACCGGATTGTACAGCGGTTTACTCTGGGTTTAGATTATTTTTCAGGATCTTATTATGGGTTTTAATTGTGGCATCGTCGGCCTGCCCAACGTCGGCAAATCAACGCTGTTTAATGCTTTGACCAAGGCTGCCATCGCTGCAGAAAACTTTCCGTTCTGCACCATTGAGCCCAATACCGGTATCGTACCTGTGCCAGATCCACGTCAGGATGCACTGGCTGAGATCGTTAAGCCTGAGCGTGTGGTACCTACCACCATGGAATTCGTCGATATTGCCGGTCTCGTTGCTGGCGCGAGCAAAGGCGAAGGTCTGGGCAACCAGTTCCTCGCCAATATTCGTGAGACTGATGCTATCGCCCACGTTGTGCGCTGCTTTGAAGACGAGAACGTCATCCATGTCTCGGGTCGCGTAGACCCGCTGGACGATATCGCAACCATCAATACCGAGCTTGCACTCGCTGACCTTGAGAGCGTCTCCAAAGCCATCCTGCGCGTGACCAAAGCAGCCAAAGGCGGTGACAAAGACGCGCAGGCACAGAAAGCCATCTTGGAGAAGATCGAACCGGTACTGAACGAAGGCAAACCTGCCCGTGCAGCCGACCTATCTGATGACGAGCGTAAACTTGTGCGCGGTATGGGCCTCATGACCTTGAAACCCACCATGTACATCGCCAACGTCGCCGAAGATGGTTTTGAAAATAACCCTCACTTGGACGCAGTGCGTAAACTCGCCGCCGAAGAGAACGCCATCGTCGTACCACTGTGTAACCAAATCGAAGCTGAGATTGCCCAGCTTGAAGACGCCGAAAAAGCCGAGTTCCTCGAAGCGATTGGTATGGAAGAGCCTGGTCTGAACCGCGTGATCCGCGCTGGCTATGCCTTGCTCGGCCTGCAGACTTACTTCACTGCCGGTGTCAAAGAAGTACGCGCATGGACCGTACAGGTCGGTGCGACTGCCCCACAAGCTGCCGGTGTGATCCATACCGACTTTGAGAAAGGCTTTATCCGCGCCGAAGTGATCGCTTACAACGACTTTATCCAGTATAAAGGCGAGTCGGGAGCCAAAGAAGCCGGTAAATGGCGCCTCGAAGGCAAAACCTATGTCGTACAAGACGGCGATGTCATGCACTTCCGCTTCAATGTCTAATTAAATAAAAATCCCGCCAGTTGGCGGGATTTTTATTTAGGGCAAAAATTAAAGTCTATTCTGCCTGTTTTTAAATTGCTGAATTTAATAGTTGCTCAAGCTCAGCGACATGATTGCTATATGAGTCAATGGTGAACTCATCACAAGCACCATCACGAACAGGTAATTTCGGTGGATGGCCTGCAAACACCTGTTCACCGTATAACGCGATCATTTTTAGTCGGGCATTATCGAGGCGTTGGTCTGTCGAATTCACCAGATCCGCATTGATCTGAGCGCAGTTGCGATATTGCATGATGTCGTGAAAATAGGATGCGCGGCCATAGAGGAATATGGCACTGAACATCGTCTTATTGGGTATGGCAGCAGACGATGCTTTCTGGTTAGACTGAGGCTGACTTGCAGGCGGGGTATCAGCCTGAATGATTGGGGTCAGACACATCAGTGCGATCAGTAGTAAATATCTCATATCTCAGACCCTCGTATGCCAAAGTCTAAAGCCTACTCGAAAGATAATGACAGAATAAAGCACTGGAAACAGATACTGCGATAAAGATAAAAAAACCGCTGATCACTGAAGTGTCAGCGGTTTTTTTAGGAAACTATTTAGTTTTCTGAGCTACAGGTTAGTTCTGACCAGCAGGAATCGGTGCTATGGGTTGCACGACATCGGCATTCTGTGCACGATGACGCAGATAGTGATCCATCAGCACGATTGCAAGCATGGCTTCGGCGATTGGGGTTGCACGCACGCCAACACACGGATCATGACGGCCTTTGGTAATCACATCAATGGCTTCTGCCTTAATGTTCACACTTCGGCCAGAGGTCGTGATGCTTGAGGTGGGTTTTAGGGCAATTGCCACGCGGATCTGCTGACCACTGGAGATACCGCCCAGAATGCCACCAGCATGATTCGCTGTGAAGCCCTCTGGTGTGATCTCATCACGTGACTCATGACCATATTGACCTGCAACCGCAAAGCCATCACCGATCTCAACGCCCTTAACGGCATTGATACTCATCATGGCATGGGCGATGTCGGCATCCAGACGATCAAACACCGGCTCACCCCAGCCGACGGGCACACCATCAGCCAAGACTTCAAGGCGTGCACCACAGCTCGTGCCGTCACGACGCAGATCGGTCACCAGTGCTTCAAAGCGAGGAATGGCATCAGCATCACCACAGAAGAAAGGATTCTGATTGACAATAGACCAGTCGAGCTTCTCGGCTTTCTCGGTACCGATCTGTGTCACATGACCGCGGATCACGATACCAAATTTCTCAGCGAGAAATTTCTTGGCGATACTGCCTGCTGCTACGCGCATCGCAGTCTCACGGGCGCTGGAGCGACCACCGCCGCGATAGTCGCGGAAGCCGTATTTCATGCTATAGGTATAGTCGGCATGACCCGGACGGAAGGTCTCGGCGATATTGCCGTAGTCTTTGGATTTCTGATCAGTATTGGCGATATAAAGGCCGATCGGAGTACCGGTCGTCTTGCCTTCAAAGACGCCGGAGATGATCTTGACCAGATCTTCTTCTTTGCGCTGAGTGGCAAAGCTAGAAGTACCGGGCTTACGCCGATCCAGATCAATCTGTAGATCGGCTTCGGTCAAAGCAATCCCGGGCGGTACGCCATCGACAATGGCCATCAGCCCTGTGCCATGTGACTCACCACAGGTGGTGACCCGAAACAACTGCCCAATCGTATTGCCCGCCATAACGCTTTTTACTCTCTACAAACCAGACTACAGACTAAATCAGATAACAAACCCTGCTGCTCAGACACAATCAAAACAGCACGAATAAATTCTCTATCACTCACTCAACGCCTGCGCTGCGACGAACTGCGCATGGTACTGGCGACACTCGCTGGCCGTCAGAGCAAACACACCGCTACCACCACGGCTGAAATGCAGCCAATGGAATGGAATATGCGGGAACAACTGACGAAGTGCCCATTCGCTATTGCCCACTTCGACCACGAGCAGACCACGTGAAGACAGATACTCAACCGACTTGACCAGAATTTGCTTGACGATATCCAGACCATCACGTCCAGCAGCCAGCGCAAGCTCAGGCTCATGGAGGAATTCCGGTGGCAGATCGGCCATGTCGGAGGCATCGACATATGGGGGATTGGATACGATCAGATCGTATTGCTGCTGAGCCGGTATCTTCTCAAACAGATTGGACTGGATCAGTGATACTTGATCGTCTTTGCCATGATGATCGACATTGATCGCCGCAACTTCCAGGGCTTCACGCGACAGGTCTGCCGCATCGACTACAGCATCTTCAAATGCATACGCACAGGCGATAGCAATACAGGCCGATCCGGTACAGAGATCCAGTATGCGCTCAGGGATAAACGGATTATCCAGTACAGGCGGTAGGCGGTTGGTGCTGTCTTTGATCACCGTAAAGCCGTCCGTCAAGACAGGCGCAAAGCGGTTATCAATCAGCTCAGCAATCGGTGAACGCGGAATCAGCACGCGCTCATCGACGTAATACGGTTCATTACAGAAGTAAGCCACATTCAGCAGATAGCCCAGTGGAATGCGGTCATTGATGCGCTTAGCGATCAGATCCGCCACGGCCCGCTTCTCGGAAGGCAGCAGGCGACTATCCAGAATCTGCTCATCCGCCGACCAGTCCAGCGACAGGGTCTGCAGTACCAGCGCAGCACTCTCGGCAAAGAAATCTTCAGTGCCCTGCCCCAGATGGACCTCATGGGCACGCAGGGCGGTCACGCCAAAACGGATAAAGTCACGGATGGTCTCTAAATGCGCGACAGCTTCATCCAGCATGTCTTGTTCGATGGTCAGCGTATCCAAACCGCTCTCCTTATGACTAACTGCACAGGCGATATCCGTATCACAGTGACCGGATCATATACAAAGGGTCGTTATTGTAGCGCGAAATAGATGGTTTGCGGCAGGACTTTGCCAGCTACAGCACACGATGCGCGTTTCGTATGCAGTTGTGTCGATTTAGCCGGTCTGATCTGCCAGATTATGACCACGTTCCTGCTCAAAGCGTTTCTGGATTTCCAATGCCTCAGCATAGCTATTGGCATAGTCGAGCGCGATATAGTCGCCTTCGGGTTTGCCGAGCTTGAAGATGCGACGGTTGCGGCGCAGACGATCATCCACGGTTTCGATATGAAACTGCTTGCGGTGCGGACTCCAGAGGATGACATAAGACTCATGCGTGATGGTGTGTGCGCTAGATATAGACATCGAACTTACTCCTGTAACGCCTAGTGTGTCTGAAGGAAAAATGCTTATTATTGTTTTGCCTTGCTTCATTTCTTTGTAGAACAATTCCACGAAAAATACAACAGTATCATCGTGCTCGCTTCCATTTATTTTCCAAATGATTCAGTCTATTTTCGATATGAAAACAGTCGTGTTATCGTTAGGGCAATTGTTGATCTGACACAGGGATTTATTCAATGGTTACTCGTCTGTTTTCACCCGATGCCCATTCCTCATTAAACCGTCTGCTCTCTATTGCTCTCCTGCTAACTGTAAGTCTGACCTCAACCTTCCTGTGGGCCAAACCGCAGATCACGCTGGTCGCAACCGGCGGCACCATCGCAGGCGCTGGTGCATCCTCGACCAACAGCGCCACCTATCAGGCCGCCAAGGTCCCGGTCGATGGACTAATTGCGGCCGTCCCGCAATTATCTGAGCTCGCCGATGTACATGGTGTGCAGGCCTTCCAGATGGCGTCAGAGAGCTTTACCGATAAAGAGCTCTTAAGCCTTGCGCGGCAGGTGTCAGCGCTGGTCAAACATCCAGATGTTGACGGCGTAGTCATCACGCATGGTACGGATACACTGGAAGAGACGGCTTTTTTCCTAAACCTCGTAATTCATAGTGATAAACCCATCGTGGTAGTCGGTTCCATGCGTCCCGGCACAGCTCTGTCTGCTGATGGTGCGCTGAATCTCTATGATGCAGTCGCGGTCGCCGCCAATCCTGACAGTCGCGCGAAAGGCGTACTGGTGGTGATGAACGATGAGATTCAAACTGCGCGTGACGTCAGCAAACGCATCAATATCCGCACCAATGCCTTCGGTAGTCAATGGGGTGATCTCGGCATGATCGTCGAAGGCAAGAGCTACTGGTTCCGTCTGCCTGCCAAGCGTCACACGATGCAGTCGGAGTTTAATATTGACGATATCGAAGGTGACCAACTACCACTGGTCCAAATCGTCTACGGCTCAGACTCCATGCTGCCTGCACCTTACCTGTCTGCAGCGCAGTCTGGTGCAAAGGCCATTGTCCATGCCGGTACGGGTAATGGCTCCGTTGCAGCCTATCTCGTCGATACATTGAAGAAGCTGCGTAGTCAGGGCGTCGTGATCGTACGCTCATCACGGGTGCCCGATGGCTTCGTGCTGCGCGATGCGGAGCAGCCAGATGATCAATATGACTGGGTGGTCGCGCATGACTTTAATCCGCAGAAGGCCCGTCTGCTGACTGCGCTGGCACTGACCAAGACGCATGACACGCATGAGCTGCAACGGATCTTCTGGGAGTATTAAGACACGTTGCCGTTAGCGGATCGGCAGTCCGGCAGCCTCGCGCTGATGACGATATAGCGCGATGTGTTGATCGGTATTGCCTTTGTAGCCTCGATAGAAGGTTGCGGCTATCCAGTTAATGACGGGATCGGTCATACCATTTAAGAAAGCATAATTGACATTGTCATCGCGGTGATGACGCATATGGTGCGTTTTAGGCAGCACAATCCAGCAGCGCTGCAGCAACTGCACGACTTTAGAGGTATTGTTATGGCAGAGGAAATGCGATACCTCCGCCAGTGAGGACAGCATGGCGAAGTAAATCAGCATACAGGACAGTGCATGTGGCAAGACGCCTGCGCAGGTAATGCCCAGCAAGACAAGCAAATAGAAGAACAGCCAGACCTTGGGGCCGGATTCATCAATATAGACCTGCAGGATCGCCTTATCCTTGTAGCGCGGCGTGTCATGATGCAAATGGAAGGCCGCAACAAAAGGCCCGACGATGGACGTATAGTCGGCATTATGATCCATGATCAGATGCACCAGACCATTAACGAAGTCGGCAAGGATGAAGGCCAGCACAAAGGCGATGGCACGCTCATACAACGGCACGACATAGGTGAAGGAATAAGCCATCAGTGACAACTGGACGATCACATTAAACCAAGCAATGCCTTGATTGATGCGTGCATAAATCGGCATCGAATCATAGCGCTGCATGGCAGCGGCGAATTCGGCCTGTTTGCTGTTCCAGATGGGTGCGACTTGGGTGGTCGCGCCATGTGCGTTCGTGGACGGATGCGGTTGTCGCGCCATGATGGGCTCCTCGCCCCTGTAATGGTCATCAAGTGCAAGACCATATATTAATTTTACGCCCGAGCCTACGTGAAATACAGTACGCTTGCGTCACGCTTGAGTGAAAGATCGCATGATGACCACCGCAACTTGCTCTTCTTTGATCCTATTATGTCTACGTATCTTTGCCTACGGACATATCGCAGGCGGTCTGCTGCTGGCAGTTATATATTGGTTCCCAGACCTCTACACCGTCTTGATTCCAGCGCTAGACCCCACCCAGCATGCGCCGTTTAACGAACCCACCGCCTTCTGGATGTGCATCTTGGGCCCGACGGTCGCCAGTTGGGGCGTGCTGTGCCTGATGGCGATCGATCACTTTGTCGAGCATTGCACTTTGCGTACTTTTAGTCGTCTGATGTTCGCTTTAGCCGTCTGGGCACCCGTAGATGCGCTTATGTGCCTGCACCACGGCATGCGCTATGCGGCTATCCTGAATACGCTTGTGGTAGTGTTTTTTGCCGTGCTTTGCTATCGCCTGCTCAAGCAAGCCGCTGTTTCCGCTGAATAGACTGACACATTTCTCAACCTTCCCTGTCGTGAAGCAATCTGTAATTTTTTTTACGGCCTCGCGGCGCTTTGATAAAAATCAGCTATACTATTTCGCTTTTAAAATTCCCTGTTTTTCTCGCCTTAACCATAAGGCCATGCCGTTTTATGCATACAAGGAGCGCTCATCGATGACTACGCCGGTCAATCTCAAGAAACCCATGCGCGCCGCGGACATTCGTGAGGCTTTCCTGCGCTTCTTTGAGAGCAAAGGCCATACCCGCGTAGCCTCGAGCAGCCTGATCCCGGCTAATGATCCGACGCTGCTCTTCACCAATGCCGGGATGAACCAGTTTAAAGATACCTTTCTCGGTCTGGACCCACGCGACTATACCCGCGCGACTTCAAGCCAGAAATGCGTACGCGCTGGCGGCAAGCATAACGACCTCGACAACGTCGGCTATACCGCACGTCACCATACGTTCTTTGAAATGCTGGGCAACTTCTCCTTTGGCGATTACTTCAAGAAAGACGCCATCGCCTATGCCTGGGAATTCCTAACCAGTAGCGCGTGGATGGCCATTCCTGCAGATCGTCTGTATGTGACCGTCTATGCGACCGATGACGAAGCCTACGGCTATTGGCAAAATGATATCGGCCTCGACGCTTCGCGCATCATTCGTATCGGCGACAACAAAGGTGCACCCTATGCTTCAGATAACTTCTGGGCTATGGGTGATACCGGTCCATGCGGTCCGTGTACCGAGATTTTCTACGACCACGGCGCTAAGATTGCCGGTGGCTTGCCGGGCACCCCTGAAGAAGACGGTGACCGCTATATCGAAATCTGGAACTGCGTCTTTATGCAATTTAACCGTCAGAAAGACGGCAGCATGCAAGCCCTGCCTGCCCCGAGCGTCGATACCGGTATGGGTCTTGAGCGCATCAGCGCGGTGATGCAGCATGTGCACTCCAACTATGAAATCGATATTTTCCAGCATTTGATTCAGGCGGCCTGCCAGATCATCGGTATCGAAGATCAAGGACAGCCTTCACTGCGTGTGGTTGCTGACCATGCTCGCTCTTGCTCCTTCCTGATCGCCGATGGCGTGATGCCGAGCAACGAAGGCCGCGGCTATGTACTGCGCCGCATCATCCGCCGTGCTGTGCGCCACGGCAACAAACTCGGTGCGACTGGCAGCTTCTTCTACAAGATGGTGCAAGCGCTGATCGACGTGATGGGCGAAGCCTATCCTGAGCTGGTTACTCGCCGCGAAGTGGTCGAAAACGCCCTGCGCAAAGAGGAAGAGCAGTTTGCCCGGACTCTCGAACAAGGTCTAAAGCTGCTTGAGGCCGAACTGCCACAATTGACCGGCACCGTGATCGGCGGCGAAACCGCATTCAAGCTGTACGACACCTATGGCTTCCCAGTTGACCTTACGGCAGACATCGCCCGTGAGCGTGGACTAACGGTCGATCAGGCGGGCTTTGAAGCCGCCATGAATGAGCAGCGCCGCCGTGCACGCGAGTCCGGTAAATTCACCGTAGACTACAACAGCTTTGTCAAAGTAGACGGCGCCACCCAGTTTGACGGCTATAGCGCAACTGCTGGTCAAGGCAGCATCATTGCCCTCTACAAAGACGGTCAGCCTGTGGACGAACTGCATGAGGGCGACGAAGGCTTCGTCGTGCTTAACCAAACGCCCTTCTACGCCGAATCCGGCGGTCAGGTCGGTGATACCGGTACACTTACCGCCGCGGCTGGTATCTTTGAAGTCCAAGACACCAAGAAGTCAGGCAGTGCTTTCGTGCATCAGGGTGTGGTCACCATGGGTACGATCAAGACCAGCCAGTTGGTCGAAGCTGAAGTCAAAGCCGACTTGCGCGCTGCGATCAAGCGTAACCACTCCGCGACCCACCTGCTGCACGCCGCGCTTCGTCAAGTGTTGGGTGAGCATGTGACCCAGAAGGGCTCTTTGGTGAGTGCCGACCTGCTGCGCTTTGACTTCGCCAATGAGCAGGCTGTGACACCAGAGCAAATCACTGCCGTTGAGCGTCTGGTCATGCAGGAAATCATTGCCAACACTGCCGTAGAGACGGCAGAGATGAGCATGGCGGAAGCCAAAACCAAAGGTGCCATGATGCTGTTTGGCGAAAAATACGGCGATGAAGTACGCGTCCTTGCCATGGGTAGCCAAAGCAATCATCACCGCTTTTCAGTCGAGCTGTGTGGCGGTATTCATGTCGAACGCACGGGAGACATCGGACTGTTTAAGATTACCAGCGAAGGCGGTATCGCCGCAGGTATCCGCCGAATCGAAGCGGTGACGGGTCTGGCTGCTCTGCAATACATCCAGACTGGTGATCGCCAGTTGGCCCAGATTGCAAGCCTCACCAAAGCCGCACGTGCGCAGACGTTCGACAAGGTCAATGCACTGGCTGACCGTAGCCGTGATCTAGAGAAGCAGATTGAGCGACTGAACCAGAAGCTCGCCAATGCCGAGAGCGTGGAGCTCGCTGCACAGGCACACTGGGTCGGTGACGTCAAGGTACTCGTGTCGAAACTCGAACAGGTCGATGGCAAATCGCTGCGTACCCTGCTCGACAGCGTCAAATCGCGTCTGCCTGAGAGCGTGATCGTACTCAGCTCAACCGACGGTGATAAGGTCAATCTGCTGGCTGCCGTAGCAGCCTCGCATACGGCTAAGATCAAGGCCGGTGAGATCATCGGCCATCTGGCAGGACAACTGGGCGGTAAAGGCGGCGGCAAACCGGATCTGGCACAAGGCGGTGCACCGCTCACGCCGGACTTCGTCAATGTCATAGACAGCCTGCCGGCCTGGATCGAAGGCAAACTGGCTTAAGTAAAAGCAAGTTCAAGATGAAATGCTGCACCATCTGCGCATGGTGTATTTAAATCACGCCACATATCGTGGTGCAAGCGTTCAATCACGGTGATTCATCAAACCCTGATTTAAAAAGACTGAAGGAAATCGGAAAAGCACATGGCTCTTATCGTCCAAAAATACGGCGGCACCTCCATGGGTACGCCAGAACGCATTCTCAATGTTGCCCGCCGCGTCAAGCGCTGGCATGACCATGGTCATCAGGTGGTCGTCGTGGTCTCAGCCATGAGTGGTGAAACCAACCGTCTGATCGGTCTGGCCAAAGCTATTAACGAAAATCCCGATCCGCGTGAACTAGATCAGATGCTCTCGACAGGCGAGCAAGTCACCATTGCGATGCTGGCAATGGGTTTGAAGAGCTTGGGCCTGAATGCTCGCTCCTATACTGGTGCACAGGTCAGCATCCGTACCGATAGCGCGTTTAACAAAGCCCGCATCCAGTCCATTGAAGAGAGTGCAGTGCGTAGCGATCTTGATGCTGGATCGGTCGTGATTGTTGCCGGATTTCAGGGCATTGATGACGAAGGCAACATCACGACCTTAGGTCGCGGTGGCTCGGATACCACGGGTGTCGCCATGGCGGCTGCGCTCAAAGCCGATGAATGTCAGATCTATACCGACGTTGATGGCGTCTATACCACTGATCCGCGTGTCGCGCCTAAAGCCAAAAAACTGAGCCGCATCACTTTTGAAGAAATGCTGGAAATGGCCAGCCTCGGCTCCAAAGTGCTACAGATTCGATCGGTCGAATTCGCCGGTAAGTATCAGGTGCCGCTGCGCGTGCTCTCGAGCTTTGACAATGACACCGACGGCGCATTTGACGATACATTCAAAAACACTGTCGGCACTCTCATTACGACTGAATCGGAAAATACTATGGAACAACCTATCATCTCAGGTATCGCGTTTAACCGCGATGAAGCCAAACTGACTGTCCGCGGTGTACCGGATCAACCCGGCATTGCCTCGCGTATCCTCTCCCCAGTCGGCGATGCCAATATCGAAATCGACATGATCGTGCAAAATGTCGCCGCCGACGGTACAACCGACTTTACCTTTACCGTCAACCGTACCGACTATAAAAAAGCTCTGGACCTACTGCAGCAGATTGCAAAAGACGTCAATGCGCGTGAAGTCAGCGGTGATGACAGCATCGTCAAAGTCTCGCTGGTCGGTGTCGGAATGCGCTCGCATGCGGGTGTCGCAAGCCAGATGTTCCGCACCTTAGGCAGTGAAGGCATCAATATTCAGATGATCTCGACTTCGGAGATTAAAATCTCTGTGGTAATTAATGAAAAATATCTGGAATTAGCCGTACGCGCCCTGCATACTGCATTTGGTTTGGACCGTGAATCCGGCGAGAGTCGCGCTCAAGCCTAATTTTTAGACGATTATTACATAAGCGCTGTCCAGCCTCTTATAAAGGGGCTGGAACGCACGAAAATTTACGCTAAGATACCAATGTCTTAATAATTTTTTTTATAAAAAAGAGTTTGAGGACTGTTAAGGCGTTCACGTTTACGCCATACTGCACATATTCGTTACAGCCAGTTGAAAGGTTCAACAGAGTTGCGACAATGAAACATGGAGAGTATATATGTTGATTCTAACCCGCCGCGTAGGCGAAACATTAATGGTCGGCGATGAAGTCAGCGTTACTGTGCTGGGTGTTAAAGGCAATCAGGTACGTATCGGTGTCAACGCGCCGAAAGAAGTATCTGTTCATCGCGAAGAGATTTATCAGCGCATTCAGCATGAACGTGCCATGCACGAACACCTGCAGCATTTGGAACAGGATTATCAGCCCTCTTTTGATGATGAAATGTACAATCGCTAATTATAATAATGAGATGTTATAGCTGTTGTTATCACCTTTTCCCTATGCTTCGGTATATTATGCTCATCCAGATTTGACCGACCCTGTCATATAATAACGTTATGACAGGATCCGGTGAAATTCGTCTTTAATCGACCATACTCCATGATCCAACCTTTTCCTACGCCCTTAGCTTAACTGGATAGAGCAGTTGCCTCCTAAGCGACCGACGTGGGTTCGAGTCCCGCAGGGCGTACCATATTTGTTGATAAAGCCGCCAGTATATCAACCAGATGATCTGGGCACCCCCTTCTTATTTTTCGCGTTTTGCTTATCCATACTGTCTAAGTAACTCTTTTCTTGATCCTGAATTACCCCTAACATAAGCGGCTTAAAACCGATTTGATTTTTGCTTGATTGAAGGATATTTTTTATGCGGGCAAGCCAGTTTTTCTTTACGACCCTGCGCGAAGCACCCAGCGATGCCGAGGTGATCAGTCATCAGCTCATGATGCGAGCCGGCCTTATCCGCAAGCTCGCATCCGGGCTCTATAGCTGGATGCCGCTGGGCCTGCGCGTGCTGCACAAGGTCGAAAACATCGTGCGTGAAGAAATGAACGCCAGTGGCGCGCTTGAACTGAAAATGCCGGTCGCACAACCTGCTGAGCTGTGGGAAGAATCCGGTCGCTATCAGGCCTATGGCCCTGAGCTCCTGCGCTTTAAAGACCGTCATGATCGCCCTTTCGTCTTGGGTCCAACCCACGAAGAAGTAATCACCGATATCGCCCGCGACACCCTACGCAGCTATAAGCAGTTGCCTGTGAACTTCTATCAGATCCAGACCAAATTCCGCGATGAAATACGTCCACGATTTGGCGTGATGCGTTCGCGCGAGTTCCTGATGAAGGACGCCTATTCGTTCCACAGCAACCGCGAGTCGCTGCAAGAAACCTATCAGGTGATGTATGACACCTATAGCCGTATCTTCACCCGTCTCGGTCTAGACTTCCGCCCCGTACAAGCTGATACAGGCTCGATAGGTGGCTATGCGTCGCATGAGTTCCATGTACTGGCACAAAGCGGTGAGGATGATATTGCTTTCTCTAATGTGTCAAACTATGCCGCGAATATCGAGATGGCCGAAGCGATCAGCCATGGTAGCCGCCCTGCCGCGACACAAAGCCTAACCCTCGTCGATACGCCAAACCAGAAAACCATCGAAGAAGTCAGTCAGTTCCTCAACGTCGATCCTGCAACCACAGTCAAGACCCTGATCGTGCGCGGCGTAGCTGATGAAGTAGGTAAATATGGCTTCATCGCACTGGCGCTGCGTGGCGACCATACTTTAAATGAAATCAAGGCTGAGAAAATTGCTGAAGTGGCCACTCCCCTGACCTTTGCTTCCGATGAAGAAATCGCTGCTTTAGGTTTAGCTGTCGGCTATATCGGTGTTCAAAATCTACCTATCCCACTGTACGTTGACCGCGCGGCGGCCCTGCTTGCAGACTTTGTTTCAGGCGGTCAGGAGAAAAACAAGCACGCGACCGGCGTCAACTGGGAGCGTGATGCGACCATCACCGCCACCGTTGATATCCGCAACGTGGTTGAAGGAGATCCTTCGCCAGATGGTCAAGGTACACTGACGATCAAACGTGGTATCGAAGTCGGTCATATTTTCCAGCTCGGTCAGAAATACTCCGAAGCCCTGAACTGTAAGGTGCTGGGTGAAGACGGCAAGCCATTTGTCGTGACCATGGGCTGCTATGGTATCGGTGTGACTCGCGTCGTTGCTTCGGCCATTGAACAAAACAATGATGACAAAGGTATCCTTTGGCCTGCATCCATTGCGCCTTTCACCGTCGTGATCGTACCGATGAACCAAGCCAAATCGCCCCGCGCCGTAGCAGCAAGTAATGAGCTGTATGAAGAGTTGAAAAGCTTAGGCCATGATGTGCTACTGGATGATCGTGATGAGCGTCCGGGGGTTAAATTCGCGGATCTCGAGCTGATTGGTATTCCACATCGCATCGTCGTCAGTGAGCGTGGTCTGGATGCCGGAACCTTTGAATATCGCGGTCGCCGCGACAGCGAAGCCCGCGAGCTCAGCAAAGAAGATTTGCTGGCAGTCCTGAAAGGTTAAACCGCCTATCTAAAAAGACCTTACTGTAATAAAAGCCCATTAACTGGGCTTTTATTATGCATGTTTTAAATGGTTAATAAATTGATTTCAAAGCTCTTTATGTTTAGTCAGCTTATCCAGATACCCCATGATAAAAGCGGACAGCACAAAAGTCAGATGGATGATGACATACCAAATCAGCTTGTCATTAGGGATAGTTTGAGCTTCCATAAAAATGCGCAGCAGGTGGATCGATGAGATCGCGACAATCGATGAAGCGACTTTCATCTTCAGCGAGCTGGCATCCATCTTGCCCAGCCAATTGAGTTTCTCAGTACCACCCACATCCAGTGCCGAGACGAAGTTTTCGTAGCCGGAGAACATCACCATCACCAATAGACCGCCCACCAGCGTCATGTCGATTAGCGACAGGATCAAGAGAATCAAGTCCGGCTCCGCCATATCCAGCACGGTAGGCAGCACATGGAGCATTTCTTGAAAGAATTTGATCGTCAGCATCAGGAGCGCCAGTGACAGCCCCAGATAGACCGGCGCCAAGAGCCAGCGCGTCGCGTAGAGGGTTTTTTCCAATATATTTTCCATCGGTATATCGACTCGCTTTAAATCATATTAAATCATTACCAAGAAATCAGCTTGAAACTGATTCAGGCAGATGCATAGCCAGTAACTGACGATCCCGATCGGGCAAGAACTCGGATTTCTGGGTCGTAAAATTAAAATAAACCTGCACGGCTTTGCCCCTCGCCGCCAGCACATCGTGCTGCCATATCTCTTGCGCCACCACAAAAGACGAGTTGCCGATCCGTTCGATCCAGGTCCGAATCTCAACATCATGACCATAATGAATCTGCGCTACATAATCGATTTCGATACGTGCCAGGATCAGTGGCAAACTTTTGACATCCAGTGTCGGGGTAAAAATACGAAATATCGGCTCGCGTGCACCTTCAAACCAGCCTGCGATCACCGTGTTATTGATGTGACCAAAGGCATCAGTTTCATAAAAGCGCGGGGTAATATTGAGATTAAACATCGTTGTAAAGCTTCACTCTGGTAGATCAATCACGTAAAAAAGCCGGAATCAGCGCGGTCAATGGCGCCCGGATGTCTTCGCACTCATTGACGAGCTGATGCGAGGCATCTTCGAGCATCAGGGTTACTTTGGTGCGAAACTGGCGCTGGACATAGCTGTTGTTATAACGCCAATCCACCGTCTGATCGCGTGCACCCTGCACCAGCCAGACTGGGAAACGGCACGACGGCAGCTTCTCCATATAGTTCATCCAGCGGCTTAAGGCAATGATCCAGCTCATGGACATGGCACGCGGCTGTAGCGGGTCCTGCAAACGCACGAAGCGCAGGAACTCGGGATTGCTGTTATTACGGCGGAATTTGCGCGGGACACGGTGTTTCACCTGACGAATCATCGACAGACCCAGGGGATTGTGCCACCACGAACTCTTGGCTGGGCGCACCAGTGGTGATAGCAACAGCATGCGTTCGATCACTGGCGGCTGCTTGCGGGCACACTCGCGCAGTACATGATCCATCCAGATCGCCCCCCCCGTGCTCTGCCCGATGCCCAGCCAAGGCTTGGGCAGAACCGGTAAGGCATTCGCTTTGACCCAGTCATGGATCGCCATCAGCATGGTCTGATAAACCGAGAAATCGCCAATGCCGGTTTCTTCACCCGAGGACAGCCCATGACCCGGCAAGTCGCAGGTAATCACGGCATAGTCTTGTGCGATCAGCTCGGCAATCATCGGCTCATAGAGCGCACTGTGCTCAAGATAGCCATGCATGAGCCACACCGTCCCGCGTGTATGCTCAAACGGCACAAATAACTGCACATGGATGCGATAGTCACCTGCTCGCAAATATCCTTGATGATGATATGCAGGCAGTTGATCGAGTTTATACAACGCCCGATAGCCAGCCAGACCCGCCCAGACTTCAGGCTCATGCAGGGTATCCGGCATTGGATAAGCCAGCGGTGGTAAGAGACGTGCCGTATGCAAACGGTGGGGTGTCGGCAGGCTTCTGTCGGTGAACTCGGGCGGCAGTTGTGATTTATTCAGCTCACGCTTAATCGCTTTGGAGACTTTTTGCACCGCCTGCTGGGCACCATGCTCAGCCTTCGCGAAGGTCTCAGTGACTGGCAACGAGGCAACTGCTTCACGAACCGACATCATACGTAAACGGATGTCATCCATGGTCTTGCTGTTCCAGATACGACTGGATTCCGACTCAAGACGCTGTTGCCAAGATTGCAAACGAGCCTTAATCTCATGATCACGACTGGGTGAGACAGTCTCCTGATTGGCTAATGCAGCAGAAGATTCGGTGACATCAGCATCCAGTTTCGTCATAAGCAAAGAACCCTATTCAATTAAATCACATCCGCAGTGTAGTCAAGATAAAACATCATCAGTCAAGGATGATCATCTTTCGTTGCAAGATCAAGACGGAATTTCACGACATCCCACAGTACCAAACCAGCGGTCACGCGTAAATGCCACCAATTCATGCAGTGCCCGTCTGGTATGTGTCACATTACGCCAGTCAGGCCACCAAGGCGATGGATCCGCAGGCAATGGTGTTGGGATCGGCACGGTCTCAATGCCATTCATGGCAAACAGCCAGCGCGCACGAGGGATATGCCAAGCATCGGTGACCAGCTCAACCTTTGGCGCTCCCCCCAGCTTCTGCAGCATCAACGCACTAAAGCGGGCATTCTCACAGGTATTCATACTGCGGCCTTCGAGCCACTCCGCTGATACGCCTTGCTTCTCAAGCCATTCCTGCATATAGGGTGCTTCGACCCCCGTCAGGAAAATCGGCAAATGGGTCACCTGCTGCTGGCTGATGGCCTGCCGTAGACGGAGTTGAGTATAGATATTGGGGATAATATGACCTTGAGTATCGCGTGACAGTCCACCACCCAGCACCACTATGGCCTGCGCGCTCTGCAATGTGCCATCCAGCACGACCGGTTTGACCCGTGTTTCATCCGTGGGCATCAGGGTATTGGCCGCAGAAGTATCATCGGCCATCGCACGCACTTTGGCTTGCTCTTCCTGAGTAGTCGGTTTGGTACTTTCATTGACATGGCCATGATGAGGCGCGTGCTTTTTATGATGTTCACGGCTCTCCGCCTCACTGGCGGCGGCTGATGCGGCTTCTTGCGCCTCATCTTTGACGACTTGTGCCATGATTTCATGACTTGCGGCCGCGACCGCATTCACATGGATCGGGATTCGATTCATCATGCGCAGGACAAAATCAGAAAAAAACGACGTCGAAACCAGCAGCCCCAACAGCATGACCAGAGTGAGTACGCTCATCAGCATTTTGAGTAAACCAAATCCCATGACACGAAAATGATGTGCAGGCTGCCTCTCGCCAGACCCTGACCGTCCAGCAGTTCGATCACGCTCTATAGCATCATTCATGACTTACCCCATGGGATAGACCGGTTCACGCTCAAGATTCACACCAAATTTAGCTTTCACGTCCGCCTGCACGGCTGCAGATAAAGCCAGCACATCGTCAGCCGTTGCATTTGCATAATTCACCAACACCAGCGCTTGCTTGGCATACATACCCACCGGCCCCACCTGATCGCCCGCAGGCAGACGTTTGCCGCGCCATCCGGCCTGCTCGATCAGCCAGCCGGCTGCCAGTTTGGTCTGATCATGAGGCTGCGTGTAACCTACCATATCAGGGAATTGTGTTTTCAGCTGTTGGAAATCCGCTATCGAAATGCAGGGATTTTTAAAAAAACTACCGGCATTGGCGATACGGGCCGGATCAGGCAGCTTGGCCTGACGGATATGGATGATAGCCCGTGCGACAGACTCAGGTGTAGGACGCGCGCCTGCCGCCTTGATCACATCGCCATAGCCTAGGACCAGCCGTGGCACCAGACTCAGGCGAAAACGAACTGCGACAATAATCCAGTCATCCGGATGCTGTTTAAATACGCTGTCCCGATAGGCAAAGCCACAGTCTGCAGGCCAGATCTCATGCACCTGCCCATCCCGATCCATAGCGAGCAACGAATGCATACGGTCTGCAACCTCAACACCATAGGCACCGATGTTCTGCACTGGTGCGGCACCGACACTGCCGGGGATCAGCGCGAGATTCTCAAGACCATACCAGCCTTGGGCCAGCGTTTGCAGCACGAAGTCATGCCACACCTCACCAGCCATCGCCTCAATCACAACCTCATTGCCTTGTTGTACCAGCAAGCGAACGCCTTTAAGATTTGGGCGGATCACCAGCGCTTCCAGTAGCTGTGGCAAAATCAGATTGCTCCCCCCACCCAGCACCAGACGAGGTAAGCGCTGTGCGGTGACCGATTTTATGATCGCCGACAGATCCGAAATGCTATTAGCTTCGGCTACATAACGTGCAGTACAGGGTAAGCGCAAGGTATTTAAATACGTCAGGCTATATTGTTCAAAAAATCGCATGATGTGCGTCTATTATCCTGATACAGGTCTTTCAAAAAAATATTGACGCTCACGCAGACCAGCGCCGGATCCACGAGACAGCGCTGCTCTCTAGCTGATGAATAACCCGCTCAAAATCATCAGCATCACCATAATAAGGATCAGGTACTGCCTGCGCAGGATAGACCGGATCATACTCGCTCATCAGCGCAAGCTGAGCCATCGGCACATCGGATCTCGCCGGGATACGGCGCGCCCAAGCGAGCAGATCTGCCAGATTGGCATGGTCCATTGCCAGAATCAAATCAAACTGGCTAAAGTCTTCATCCCGCACCTGTCGTGCGCGTAGCGCAGACAGATCATAGCCATGCGCCTCTGCATGCTGCTGACTGCGATGATCCGGCGGCGTATTGGGATGATAATTACTGGTCCCTGCCGAATCGACCTCAATCTCCATACCATGACGTAAGGCATGGGTCCTCAAGATCACCTCAGCCGTCGGTGAGCGGCAGATATTGCCCAGACATACGCACAATACCCGCTTAGGCGTTTTCTTCATCTTTATCTCATCCGCGATGCTTAACCCAACTGCGCCGGATCACGCACGACAGCAATAAATGGCAGATTGCGATAGCGCTCAGCCGCATCCAATCCATAACCAATCACAAAACGATCAGGCACCTCAAAACCGCAATAATCAATCTGAATGTCTTTTTTACGGGCGGCTGGTTTGGATAAGAGCGATGCAATCCGAATCTGATGGGCACCGCGAGACGCCAGAATCTCGGTCAGACGAAATAGCGTCAGGCCGGTATCGACGATATCCTCACAGATAATGACATCTTTGCCACGGATCGAATTGGTCAGGTCTTTTAAAATCTCAACATCGCCCGTAGATACCGTACCATCCTTGTAGCTCGATACTGCCATGAAATCGATAGACAATTTCAGATCAATTGCACGCATCAAGTCTGCCAGGAACAGGCACGATCCTTTTAAGATCCCGATCAGCACCAGGCCACGTGACTCAGCAGTGTCTGCATAGTCAGCACGAATCTGCTCGCCCATGGCTTTGACACGGACAGCGATATCTTCTGTGCTGTAGAGGACATCCAGATTGCTGTTGTTAAATTCACTCATGGATCATGGCCTTTATTGGTCTGGGTCTACGGAATCTGGGATTAAGTCAGGCGCTTGCTCGCCTCTCAAGGCCGACATTGTAACTGAAATAAAATGTCAATTTCAGCGTGCTGCCTTCATGCGCTGCTGATAATCGCGCGGCGACTCTTGAGTCCACTGCTTGAATGCACGAGTAAAATTGGTCGCGTCGGCATAGCCCAGCAGATCAGCGATCTCCTGAATGCTGAGCTTGCCTTCCTGCAGCAGCGTTTGAGCTTTCTGCCGCCGTAAATCCGCCACCAGATCATGAAAGGACAACGACTCGCGTGCAAGATAACGTTGCAAAGTTCGTGGCGTCATATGCAGCTTGGCCGCCACCTCATCCAGTGTTGAGAAACGCTGATCTTCATCAACGATCATATCGCGTATGAGTTGCCCAAAGGTACGGCTACCCTGGATCTCCGTCAGATTACGCTTGCACTGCTCTTCGGACAGGCGCTGTGCGACCGGATCTGCCATAAGCAAGGGGACGTCCAGCCCTTGTGCGGTAAAAAATAATGCATTGCGCGATCGGCCAAACAACACCGGCCCTTTAAGCTGTGTCTCAAAGCGATCAAAATAATCAGGTCTAGCAAAAGTCACTTCAGCATGACCCTGAAACGCCCTGCCCGTCAAGGCTTCGCCCATCTTGCTAAAGCCAATCATCAAAAAGGAAATGATCGTTTCGCTTAAGGGGAACTCCGTCTGACGCTCATCAAAATACAGCACCGCCTCACCATCTACCTCGACCATATCCAACTTGACCGTCGCGGTCTGGATTTCGATATAGCGCTGTGCAAGCAGTAAGGCTTCACGAACTGTATTGGATACCATGGCGGCATAGCCCAAGAGGCCATGGTTGGACACCTTCATCTGCATGCCCATCAGAAAGCCCAGACCCGGCTCACCAGTCAAAGTGATCGTACGCTGAATCAGAGCATCAAAGGCATGATAATCAATGCGCTGGTCTGGCTGACGCAAGAGCGTCATATCCAATCCTGTATCCACCAGCAGAGTTTCTGCGGCAATGCCGAACCTGCCCGCCGTCTCCAGCAGCAGATTGACATAAAAAGCCGATACCAACGGCGTCCGTGAAGTGTTGCGCATGATCAGCCTGATGTTTGTCGTAAAATGATCACTTTATGTCATGCGATCATAGCAGTTTTTTTCATCGATACCACTATTCTATACCCACAGCAAACGCTTAGAGCCGATGTGCTTGACGCGAAACAGACCAATAAACGGGTATAGCCGGAAAACCTAAATCTCCGGTCACTTCAATATAGGCAATTTAATATAAAGGTAGCTTTGATGACCAACAATCATCCAACCACTATGAATGATGCACAAAAATCAGAATATATTCGTAAATATGTCATGGCGGCAGGCGATGCCCTGCGTGCCAGACACCGCTGGCTTGCACACCAAAACGCCATCGGAGTTTCCATCATGCTGATCGCACTCGCAGGAATGATCATCAGTGGCGCGCTCTACATCGCGGGTCTGATCCCTTGGTGGCTCTGTGTTCCCATGACCGCCATCTTCGCCTCGTTCCTGCATGAACTCGAGCATGATCTGATTCACCAGATGTATTTCCGCAAGACCCCGTGGGCCAACAACCTGATGCTGCTGACGGTCTGGATCGCCCGTGCCAGCACTATCAATCCGTTCGTCCGCCGCAAACTGCACCTGCACCACCACAAACACTCCGGCACCAAGTCGGACCTTGAGGAGCGCGGTATCACCAATGGTGAAAAATGGGGTCTGCGCCGCTTCCTGATGACCGGTGACAACATGCTGGCCGTCTATCTGCGCCCGATCACCATGGCCCGTGCCACCGGTGCCTATCTGAAGTCACAGAAACCTGCCAGCAAACGTGAATTGTTGAAAATGCGCATTGAGCAACTCACTTCTTATATGCCGATCGGTCAGATTTACTATGTACTGTTCCATGGCTGGGTGGTGATCCACGCTGCCCTCTGGATCATGATGACCAATCACCCCGTGAATGTGAGCCCAACCGCAGCCCACTATCTGCACCTCTTGGATATCTTTGCTGTGGTCTACATGCTGCCGTGCCTGCTGCGTACCTTCTGCCTGCACTTCATCAGCTCCAATATGCACTACTATGGCGATGTCGAAGACCGTAACCCGATGCAACAATGTCAGGTATTGAACGTGTGGTGGCTGTGGCCGATGCAGATCTTCTGCTTCAACTTCGGCAGCACCCATGCAATCCATCACTTCGTAGTCAAAGAGCCCTTCTACATCCGCCAATGGACCGCACCGACAGCGCACAAAGTAATGAAGGAGATGGGTGTACGCTTCAACGATCTGGGCACCTTTCGCCGGGCCAACCGCTTCACTCGGACCAGTGCAGCGGTACAATAAAAGCGCCCCCCGCTTTGATTGTGACTGATTTAACAAAAAGACCAGCGACTTGCTGGTCTTTTTTGCCTATGGTTTCTGCAAACAAGGAACGTATAATCATATGAATGTCATCAAACCATGCCATTCATTTGTATACCTGAATATATTTTATCAGACAATGAGAACAGCCATGCAAGGATTCAGCTTTGATACGGTGCGTCGCATCATCAGTGGCGCAGGCAGCAGCCGTGATCTGGGGCAACATAGCAAACAACTCGGCATGCGCCATGTGCTCTTCGTCACCGACCCCGGCATCGTGCATGCTGGCCTGCATCAGCATGCATTGACCAGCCTTGCATCTGCGGGTCTGCGAGTCACGCTCTATACTGACGTACAAGCTGATCCGCCAGAATCAGTTGTGCTGACCGCAACCGCCCAAGCCAAAACAACCCATATCGATGGCGTGATCGGCTTTGGTGGCGGCAGCTCCATGGATGTCGCCAAGCTGATCGCGTTGCTGGCGAATCCCGCACAAACCCAGACGATTAAAGACATTTATGGCGTGAATAACATCACAGGCCAGCGTCTGCCACTTATACAGGTGCCGACTACAGCGGGTACAGGTTCAGAAGTCACAGCAGTTGCGATTGTCACCACTGGTGAAACCACCAAGATGGGCGTGGTATCGCCTGTACTCTTCGCGGATATGGCAATTCTGGATGCAGAACTTACCGTGGGATTGCCACCTGCGGTCACCGCTGCTACCGGTATCGATGCCATGGTGCATGCGATCGAAGCCTACACCAGCGCGCATAAAAAAAACCCTTACTCTGACATGCTGGCCGCTGAAGCCCTGAAACTGCTTGATCAGCATCTGCAGACCGCCATACATCAAGGTCATGATCTGAATGCCCGTCAAGCCATGCTACTCGGTGCCATGATGGCAGGGCAAGCCTTCGCCAATGCCCCAGTCGCAGCCGTACATGCGCTGGCCTATCCGCTTGGTGGTCATTTCCACATCCCACACGGTCTGTCTAACGCGTTGGTTTTAATACCTGTTTTGCATTTTAATCTGTTACATGCAACAGATTTATATGCTAAGCTCTATCGCACACTCGAGCCTGCCGCAGCGGGTACCGACAGTGAACTGGCATTAAAACTGATCCAGCGCCTAGAGCAGCACATCATTGAGAGTGGTTTGCCCACCCGATTAAAAGATGTCGTGCTGACACACGCGAAAGATGGACAACATCACATACTGCCGGATCATCTGCCAGAGCTTGCGGCTGATGCGATGCTACAGACTCGATTGCTAGTCAATAATCCGCGCCCGGTTACTGAAACCGACGCGCTTTTGATCTACCAGGCAGCCTACTCATGACACGTCCTACACCGCATATCCGTGCTGACTACATCTGGTATACCGATATCACGACTCGCTGGGCCGATAACGATATTTATGGGCATGTGAACAATGTGATGTATTACAGCTACTTTGATACCATTGTCAATCGCTATCTGATTGAGCTTGGTGGTCTGGATATACAGCAAGGTGACGTGATTGGTTTAGTGGTAGACTCAGGCTGCAGCTATTTTGCACCAGTTGCTTTTCCGGATCGCTTAGAAGGCGGGCTACGGGTTGCCCATCTCGGACATTCATCGGTCTATTATGAGATTGGCATCTTTCAGGAAGGCGCCGAATCCACCGTGGCCCAAGGACGCTTCGTACATGTTTTTGTCAACCGTATCACGCGCAAACCGGTGGCTATTCCCGATGCTTTACGCGATAAGCTGGCCTTACTCTGCCCAGTGGTTGATTAACCGGCAGCGCATAAATAAGATCTAAGACAAAAATGATCGATACCTTTAGACATGCCACCTTCGCCGATAGCGCGTCTATTGCATCTTTGGTCAATCTTGCCTATCGCCCCGCTGTAGGTGCTGTAGGCTGGACTCATGAAGCACATCTGGTGTCGGGTCCGCGCACAGATACCGCTCAGATTCAGGAGCTGATTGCCCAGTCCGATTCAATAATTTTATTGGCGCTTGAGCACACGCAACTGGTTGCTTGTGTGCATATCCAGCGGCATGTGGATTACTGCTATCTGGGCATGCTGGCTGTACATCCAGATTCGCAAGGCTCAGGGACTGGCAAGCAAATGATCGATTATGTCGAGGACTTTGCCTTTACAACATATAAAGCCCAAAAACTGCTGATTACTGTTTTGAAAGATCGTACGGAACTGATCGCCTACTATGTGCGACGCGGTTATCAGACCACCGGCGAATACCGCAACTTTCCCGATCATGGTCGCTATGGCACACCAACACGACCAGACCTAAAACTCGAGTGCCTGATCAAGTTTGCACCAGTGGCCAGTCTTATCCCGTCAAGCCAGCCTTAAGCGCCATTTCGAGAATCTCACCATCCAGTTGCTGCAGCAGTGGTGCGATGCGTGGATCAGACACGATCAGTTCCTCTGCTCGTGCCTGAGCTTGCTTTATGCGTTGCTCTTTACGTAGTACGGGCGTGATATCTGCAGGCTCGGCATGGGTAATGGTCAGTTGGGTCTCGGGCCAATCCTGCTGCAAGGCCATAAGTAATCCCTCCTGCATTTGACTGGCTAAAATCCGGTGTTCATACGGAATGATCAACTCAACAGCACCGCCGATCACACCCTGCAAGAGACCATGCTGACCGAGACTCAATACCCCGCCCGACAAAGTCTGTGAGCGCAGCCAGAATTCCCACTTCTCGGCATTCCATTCACCCTCCAGGGCAACGATCGGATAGGCCAGCAATTCAAAAGGATCTTTATCCTGATCGGCTTTACTACTCTGGGTCGATGTATTGGGCTGCTCTTGTTTAACATTCAGAACTTCTGAAGACTGCACCACTGGCGTCACATCGTAGCTGGCTATAGTCGCCTGCACAGTCTTGCTCGGTGGAGCTTCTTTAAGGACAAAGTCAGGCACAGGTGGAGTTACCACATGATCTTGATCTGAGCTGCCGCCAACATCAGAAGCCTCCTCAGCCTCAAGTTGCAGATCTTCATGGGCTTCAGATATCTCATCGGCATCATCCTGAGTCCAGTCAGCCTCCGTGTCTGCTTCTTCTGTATCCGCTTCAGCAGCATAGGTATCAACCTCGCTCTCGACTTCGTCCATACTGGCTGGCGATGAGTCGACGATCTCTGATACGATCACCTCCTGCGTCATATCCACACGCACCGTATGTGGCTCAGCAATCTCCCGCTCGGGCTGATTCGAGATAGCTGAGGTCTCAGTGTGGGCGATGATCCTGTGGTCTGAAATCAAAGCATCATTATTTTTTTTTAGCTCGGACTGTGTAGCGGCGTCTACAGATCGTGTCACAGCGGGAGATACAACAGCCTCTATGGCATGATGCGAAGACCCTATGTCGGCATTTTCAAGGCCAACCGTTTCATTCACGGCCAGCGGGCGGAACGCAAGCAATCGCAGCACGCACATCTCAAAGCCTTGTTGTGTCGTCACAGCTAGCTTCAGATCCGCACGACCCTGCATGGCGATCTGATAATAGAGCTGCACATCCTGCCGCCCTATCTGACTCGCCAACTGCTGCAAAATACCCCGATCCATCGGAGAGTGATCCACATAACTCGGCAATAGTTGCGTGAGGGCGACGTAATGCAGCAGTGTCACCAGTTGATCGAGCACCGCCGTCACATCAATCGCCTGCTGTGACAGATCAAACAGGATTTGTGATACCTGCGCACCATCACCACGGTGTATTGCCTGAAGCAGATATGCCACCTGATTGCGGTCCAATAGACCCAGCATAGCCTGCACATCAGTCGCCTTCACCTCGCCCTGACCATATGCAATCGCTTGATCCGTCAGCGACATGGCATCGCGCAATGATCCCTGCGCCGCTTCAGCCAGCATCCACAGCGACGCGTCGTCATTGACAATATGCTCCTGCTGCAGGACTTTAGACAAATGATCGTGGATCTCTTGTCTGGGCAAGGGACGTAAAGTGAACTGCAAACAGCGCGACAATACCGTAACGGGCAGTTTTTGCGGATCTGTCGTTGCCAATAGAAACTTCACATGCTCAGGCGGCTCTTCCAGTGTCTTGAGTAGCGCATTAAAGCTATGCGTCGAGAGCATGTGAACTTCGTCGATCAGATAGACCTTATAGCGACCTTGCGTCGGCGCATAAGGGACATTATCCAGCAACTCGCGGGTATCTTCGACTTTGGTACGGGACGCCGCATCAATCTCGATCAAATCAATAAAACGCCCTTCATCAATCGCCCGACATGTACTACATATACCGCACGGTGTCGAAGTGATACCGGTTTCACAGTTCAGGCATTTGGACAGAATACGGGCAATCGTGGTTTTACCCACGCCACGTGTACCAGTGAAAAGATAAGCATGATGCAGCCGACCACGTTCAAGTGCACTGCCCAAGGCGCGTGAGACATGCATCTGCCCCACCAGCTCGGCAAAATTGCGTGGGCGATATTTCCGTGCCAGCACTTGATACATAAGGAACACATCCTGTCAGTCTAGATCATCAACATCCGCCCTGCTGCATGGCAAGGGCGCATCTTGTATTATCAGAGATCACGTACCCGAAAGCGACTTTTTTTGCACAATCACACTGGTCATCTCTGCTTATCTGCTCGTTACTGCTGCAATCTGCGTAGAATCATCTGCGGTCGCATACGCCACAATCCTGAAAGTTGAGCCAGCCCCACCAGAATGCTTAACACCACCATCCCAAGCACCATCACTCCCCAGAAAAGCGGATGACCATGCAATGATAACCCCAGCTCATGAGCCACAAAAGCCGCGACCACTTCTGTAAAGATGATCGCAATACACGCACAGATCAGCGCCTGCAAGCCCAACTCCATCAGAATACGCTGCCGTAGCGCAGACTGAGTCGCACCCAATACACGCAGTAAGGCCGCTTCGCGACTGCGCTCATCCAAAGAGACATGCAGGCTGCTGATCAGCACCAGAAGACCTGCAAGCCCAACCATTAATACCAGCAAGGTCAATGCATCCGCCAAAAGGTCGAGCAGATGGCGCACCTCGCCGAGTACCATCTCCATATCAAGCAGCATAGCCTCCGGGAACTGCTGTACAATTGCCGCCAGTGCGGCATGTGCCCGCTCAGGGACATAGAAACTGGCCATATAGCTGCCAGCATGTTCATCCAGTGTGCCTGGTGTCAGGATAAAAAAGAAATTGGGCTGAAAGCTATTCCAAGCAACAGACCGAAAATTAGTCACCACAGCAGTGATTTGTCCCTCAGGCAAGGTGAACGTCAGATGATCGCCAAGCTGCAAATGCAAACGTTCAGCCAATCCCTGCTCCATCGAGATCTGGCCAGCCTTCGTCAGTGGTTGCCCTGCTAATAAACGATTGCCTTCAGGCAATACAGCAGCCATGGTCAGATTCAGCTCACGATCCAGTCGGTTTCGCTGGCGCTCAACCGTACTTAACTCACGCCCATTCACTTTAAGCAAACGCCCACGGATAATCGGATACATCGGTGACATCGACCAATGCTGCACCGTAATGGCTTCTTGAAAAGATGTCCGCTGATCGGCAGGCAGTCCGTAGACAAACTGATTCGGCGTATTCGGCGGCAGATCGACCTGCCAGTGACGGATCAGGTCATGCCTGAGCATCACGACCAGACTGATCAGTGCCAAACCCAGCGTCAAAGACGTCAATTGTATCGCCATCTGCAATGGATGGCGGATATAGGGTGCTAAACGATGTGATAAGCGTTTAAGCAAGCCCACCACGCCCCAGATGATCGCAAAGAGCAGCGCAATCAATCCCGTCAGTCCGCATACAACGACAATGCTAAATCTAAGCTCAGACGTTTGCTGGACCATAATTCCAGTAATCCCTACCCAGATGATCAGCAAATACATCACGTTCATCAATCCCGTACGCCACGGCCTGAGTATCACAGGCAAGTCGCCTCGGATCATGCGAAGTGGAGATACACGCGATAGACGCATCAATGCAGGTAAGGTAAAGCCCAGCAAAACAATGGCCGCTGTCATTGAGCCTGCCAGTAGCGGTTGCCGCAGAAACAGGCTCGGTGCAAACCGGATATCCAGAGAAGGCAGGCTATTTTTTAAGAGTGACAGCAGTTCATAAGCACCCCATACTCCCAGCACGCTACCAATGATCAAACCAAGGAACAGTAACAACAACAGAGCGGCAATATATATGCGGGTTAACTGTCGGCTGGACGCACCCAAACAACGCAGGAGTGCCATGCTTTCCTGCAGGGTATCTGCAAAGCGGCGACTGGCTTGCATGAGAGCCATGCCACACAGTACGAGGACGAGAATCCCTGTCAGTTGGGCATACTGACTCAGCAAATGAATCGGTCTGGTGAGTCGATCATTGTTCTGTGTTGCCGTCCGCATACGCTCTTTGCTCGTCAGCAGCGGACGATTCATATCGACAAACTGTTGAACCCGGGTGCTCTCACCTGCCAGCAAAAGCCGGTACTCAATCCTACTGCCGGGCTGTATAACATGGGTCTGACTCACATCGGATACATTCATGATAATCTCCGGTGAAAGACCATTCATACCCAGCTCACGGTTACTGTCACGATCAATGACGCCGCCGATAGTGAATTGCAGATCGCCGATACGAAGCTGACCACCCACAGTGGTATGCAAAAGATCTAAAATACGCGGCTCGACCCAGACTACACCGGATGGCGGGAATGGATGATCTGATGACGACTGTGCGTAGTGAATCGATAATGCACCGCGTAGCGGGAATCCCGTTGAAATCGCTTTGACACTGCTCAATACAAACTGATCGCCTGTCTGTGCCATCGAGTTAAATACGATGACACTCGTCTGATGGAGCCCTACGGCACGTTTGACCCACATTGGATCAATCGGTGTCGTACTGGTAATCGCAACATCACCCGCCAGCAATTGGCCTGCTTGCTGTGTGACAGCGGTCAGCAAGGTCGCCGATGTAAACTGCAGCATCGTGACAGCCGTCACCGCCAGAACCAGTGCAGCAAGCAACAGTTGCCACGTTCGACCACCCAGCACCTGACGGCAGAAGATCGTAAACAGGCTCACAACAACTGCTCCAGATCATGATCAGATCGCTGCCCTTCATACAGTTGTCCTGCATGCAAATGCAAAACTCGTCCGCATCGTGCCGCCAACTGCTGGTGATGTGTCACGACCACCAATGTCGTACCGTGCTCACGATTCAGGCGAAAGAGCACATCTTCGATCTGTGCGGCGGTCTCCTCATCCAGATTGCCCGTAGGCTCGTCGGCAAACACAATTGCCGGGCGATGTACTAGTGCACGTGCTATGGCAACCCTTTGCTGCTCGCCACCTGACAATGTCGACGGCTGATGATGCATACGATCCTGCAAGCTGACCTGTACAAGCATTTCGGCAGCACGCGCATATGCATCGGCCCGGGTCAGTGTCCGTGCCAAAGTCAGGGGTAGCATGACATTGTCAATTGCGCTTAAATGCGACAAGAGATGGAAAGACTGAAAAATAAAACCCACATCGGATAAACGCAGGCGGGCGCGCTGATCTTCGGTCAGTAGATGCAGATTTTGCCCAGATAGCGTAATACGACCTGAGGATGGCAAATCAAGCCCAGCAAGTAATCCCAGCAAAGTCGATTTGCCAGAACCGGATTTACCTGTGATGGCAACCTGCTCGCCGGCTTGGATCTGAAATGAAATATCACGCAGGATGTCTAGGTCTTTAGCACCAAAGCGGACTGATTGACTGACATGATCGGCATCAATCACGCCTACCCCATCCACACGCTGTAATGCTAGTGAATCATGAGGCTGAGAAGACAACAGATTGGACATGGAACACCTCAGACTAGATGCTTTAGACTTCATCCTAAGTCCAGGTTGAGCTTAAGGAAAAAGAGCAGCATTTATCCTGATGGCAAAACTGCCCTGACTAAAGGATATTTTGGTAATTCACCAGAAAAAAGATGTTCAGCAGTCCACACATTTTGCGGCGTTGTTAAAATAGGTATAAATATGAAATGGTTATATGTTCTATTCTGCTGCATTCCCTTTGCAGCCCATGCCAAATCCATCTTGATCATGGGTGACAGTCTGAGCGCGGGCTATGGGATTGACCCCAATCAAGGCTGGGTTGCACTATTACAACGCCAACTGGATCTGCGCGCACCCAATCATCACCGTGTCATCAATGCCAGTGTCAGCGGCGAAACCACTTCCGGCGGCCGCGCTCGCCTGCCAAAACTGCTACAAACATACAAACCCGATATCGTGGTGCTGGAACTCGGCGGTAATGATGGCTTGCGTGGCCAGCCTCCTGACCTGATGAAGCAGAATCTCGTGCAGATGATAGCGCTGAGTCAGACTGAGCACGCCAAGGTGATTCTTTTTGGCATGCAGATACCGCCCAATTATGGTGTGGCCTACACATCAGCATTTAAAGATGTCTTTAAAACGGTAGCCACACAGACCAAAGTCGCTTTTGTTCCCTTCTTTCTCGACGGGGTGGCAGGACATCCTGATCTGATACAGGCTGATGGCATCCATCCCAAAGTCGACGGCCAGCCAAGAATGCTACAGAATGCCTTATCCGTGATTGAGCAAGTGATTAAATAGAATCCTTTCAAAAGGCCGCTGAAAAAAGTTAGCTCGCAGCCCCTGCGAACTTGGGTAAATCATCATCGATCGGCCACCAGCTACACGCGGATTCAGTATAGGCATGGAATGCCCGCGTAACAGGCAACGGCTCGTCCAGCAATCCTGCACGGATACGATAGACACCAGGCAGATTGCTCAGACAGCTATAGAGTGGAGAACCACAGACTGTGCAAAAGACACGCTGTTTGCCAGGCGTGGACTCGTAGGAAGAGAACAGCGCCTGACCACTCAGCCATTCAATTTGCGCATCAAGCACGGGGATATTGCTGGCAAAGGGTCCACCTTGCGCCTTACGACATTGGCTGCAATGACAAATCTGTACTGGTTCAAGCGGTGGGATTAATCGGAAACGTACTCCGCCACACAAACAACTGCCCGATATATGCTGCATGACCCACCTCCGTGGATTAAGTTAGCCGTCGTGGAAACACCAATGCCATGGCTCATAGTCATAGCCTGAAGCATTACCACGCGGATAGGATAAGCGAAAGCCAAACTCATGCGCATGCGCAAGCAGCCACGTAAAGCTTGTCGTCTCTTCAAAGACTTCTTCAAGCACTGGACTACCTGCAGTCCCGATATCGATGGCTCGCCCCGTGTGATGCTCACTATAGCCGGGCAAGGCACTGACTCTGAGAATATCATTCATGGTGATGCCGCGCTCCAGTTTGCGGGTAATGATCTCAAGTTGGCGCTCTACGCTGCGAAAGGCAGAGACCACAAAGAAATCGACCCTTGCAGCATGTGCACTTGCCTGCATGCCTTGCCATGCAATGGCAGTCTGCGGTGTGAGCCAGTATTCGCGGTCCGAATCTGCCATATCCAGCTTGACCAGATCAGTTGCCTCCTCATGCAGTTGCAAACCACGACTATCCGGATATGACAAAGGTATCCCAAGCTGGCTCAGGATACCTTCGATACGTTGTTGATATGCATGATCGATCATGATTTCAGACCCGAAAATAACTAAAGCCTGATATTGGCAACTTAGCCGTGACGCTGAGCAAAGTCTTTCATAAATGCGACCAGCGCCTGCACGGCCTCAAGCGACACGGCATTATAAATACTGGCACGCATACCACCGACCGAACGGTGACCCGCGAGGTTCAGTAAGCCTGCAGCTTCGCTTTCAATGAGGAAGGTCTTCTCAAGCGTCGCATCGGCCAGCGTAAACGGCACATTCATCTTGGAACGATTGGCCTTAGCAATCGGATTGCCATAGAAGCCACTGCCATCAATATAATCATACAAGGTCGCCGCTTTCTCGGCATTGATCTTCTGCATGGCAGCCAGACCACCCTGCTCGATCAACCACTCAAACACCAGACCCGCCAGATACCAGCCGAAAGTCGCCGGGGTATTGATCATCGAACCATTCTTAGCCTGCTGGGTGTAGTCCATCAGACTCGGAATAGTCGACTGAGCATGACCCAAGAGATCGTCGCGCACGATCACCAGTGTCAGACCTGCTGGACCGATGTTTTTTTGTGCACCAGCATAGATCAGGCCAAATTTGGACACATCCAGCGGCTCCGACAGGATCGACGACGAATAGTCTGCCACCAGTGGCACATCGACCGCTGGAATAAAATCATACTCAAGGCCACCGATGGTCTCATTCGGTGTGTAATGCAGATAAGCCGCACCCGGAGTCAATTGCCACTCAGACTGTGCAGGCACATGATGGTAGTGGTCAGCCTTGCTTGATGCGACGACATTGACTTGACCATAGCGGCGAGCCTCAATGATGGCCTTTTCTGACCAAATGCCGGTATCGACATAATCCGCAGTCTGACCTGCTTTTAACAGGTTCAGCGGTACTGCCGAGAATTGCAGTGTGGCACCCCCTTGCAGGAACAGCACTTTATAATTAGACGGCATCCCTAAAAGGCTGCGCAGGTCAGCTTCGGCTTTTTCAGCCACACCGACATATTCTTTACTGCGATGGCTCATTTCCATGATGGACATGCCGCTGCCATGCCAGTTACCCAGTTCAGCTTGGGCACGGTTCAATACTTCGGTCGGCAGCGCAGCAGGGCCAGCACTAAAATTATAAGCACGCATGAGAATCAGTCCTTGCGGGTGAATAAAAACAGAAAACTTAAAATCAGAATTGCATATTTAAGCACATTTTTTTCATGAAATGCGCGCCTCATGCAATCAGTGATCATTTTATCGATTGATTGCATCCAAACCGCATCCCATAAAAAAGAGCGCTGATGCGCTCTTTTTTCAAGTAGGCAAATGCTTTATTCTTCGGTCGCATCTGGTGCTGCACTGTCGGCTTCAGTTGCGGGAACTTCAGACTCATGCTCATCCGCGACGCCGTCATCGCAGACGCCATCCAAACAGACGACACCAACCAGCTTTTCTTCGCTAGCAAGGCGGATCAGCATCACACCTTGGGCATTACGTCCGGTGGCACGAATCTCAGCCACACGGGTACGTACCAAGGTGCCGTTATCCGAGATCAGCAGCAGCTCATCATTATCCTGTACCGCAGTCGCACGCACCAGCTCACCATTGCGCTCACTGGTCTGCACCGCGATCACCCCTTGACCACCGCGATGGCGTACCGGGAAAGCTTCTACCGCAGTACGTTTGCCAAAGCCATTGGCACAAGCCGTCAGCACTTCACCTGACTCCGGCGCAACCACGAGAGAGACGATACGCGACGTCTCATCGATGCGCATGCCACGTACACCCATCGCCGTACGACCAACGACACGGACTTCGTCTTCATCGAAGCGGATCGCCTTGCCTTCATTACTAAACAGCATGATCTGCTGTTTGCCATCCGTGATTGCAACGCCAATCAGGGTATCCTGCTCGGACAACTCGATCGCACGCAGACCTGCGCTACGCGGACGACTGAACTGCTCCAGATCTACACGCTTGACGGTACCTTCAGCCGTCGCCATAAAGACATAGTGATCATCAGGATAATCCATCAGCGGCAGGATCGCCGTTACGCTCTCACTATCTTCAAGCGGCAACAGATTGACGATTGGACGACCTTTAGAGCCGCGGCTGGCTTGCGGCACATCATAAACTTTAAGCCAATAGACCTTACCGCGACAGGTAAAGCACAGCACGGTTGCATGGTTTGACGACACTACCAGATGCTCGATGTAGTCGTCTTCTTTCATGCTGGTCGCGGACTTACCACGACCACCACGACGCTGGGCAGCATAGTCGTCCAATGGCTGGGTTTTGGCATACCCAGACTTGGAGACGGTCAGTACCACTTGCTCTTCAGGGATCAGATCAGCACGCGAGAAATCAATGCGAGACTCTACGATCGACGTACGACGCTCGTCACCATATTGCGCCAGTACTTCTCGTAGCTCTGCACGAATGATGTCCATGAGCTTCTGGAAGCTATCCAAGATGGATTGCAGCTCGGCGATGTCACCCAGAATCTCGCTGTATTCAGCCAGCAGCTTTTCGTGCTCAAGGCCGGTCAGACGATGCAGACGCAGTTCCAAGATCGCGCCGACCTGCGCCGGCGACAGACGATACTGATCGCCATGCAGGCCAAACGGACGCGCTGGATCTTCGCCTTCGATCTCATCAGGACGCACCGAGGCATAGCCGGATTTTTCTAAGAGTGCTAGTACACCACCCGCCTGCCATTCACCCGCCAGCAAGCGCTCGCGCGCCTCCGCAGGATTGGCAGAGGTCTTGATGGTCTCGATCACGGCATCGATGTTGGCCAGTGCAACTGCAAGACCTTCCAACATATGTCCGCGTTCACGCGCTTTGCGCAATTCGAAAATCGTGCGGCGAGTGACCACTTCCTGACGATGACGGATAAAGGCCGCCACCAGATCCTTGAGGTTCATCAGACGCGGCTGGCCATTATCCAGCGCCACCATGTTGATGCTATACGAAACTTCAAGCGGGGTGTTGATAAAGAGATTATTGATGATCACTTCGGCGTTTTCATTACGCTTGAGGTCAATCACCACCCGCATGCCGTCCTTGTCGGATTCGTCACGCAGCTCGCTGATGCCTTCGAGTTTTTTATCCTTGACCAGTTCGGCGATACGCTCGATCAGCTTGGCTTTATTGACCTGATAAGGAATCTCGGTAAAGACAATACTGGTACGACCAGATTTTTCGTCATCTTCCAGATGATATTTACCACGCACATGTAGACGACCACGGCCCGTCATGTAGGCATCAATGATGCCGCCTTTGCCATAGATGATGCCACCAGTCGGAAAATCTGGGCCCGAAATATGGCCCATCAGCCCTTCGATACTAATATCGGAATTATCGACATAAGCCAGACATGCATTGATCACTTCGGTGATATTATGCGGCGCCATATTGGTCGCCATACCCACCGCGATACCTGCAGATCCGTTGATCAGCAGATTAGGGATACGGGTCGGCATGACACGCGGAATACGCTCGGAGCCGTCGTAGTTATCTTCCCAATCGACCGTATCTTTTTCCAGATCGACCAGAATGTCATGGGACAGACGGGTCATGCGGATCTCGGTATAACGCATCGCCGCCGGCTCGTCACCATCGACCGAACCGAAGTTACCCTGACCATCGACCAGAAGGTAGCGCAAGCTAAACGGCTGCGCCATACGGACCAGTGTGTGATACACGGCCGTATCACCGTGTGGATGGTATTTACCGATCACGTCGCCAACGACACGGGCTGATTTTTTGTAGGGCTTATTATAATCATTGCCCAACTCGCGCATGGCAAACAGCGCACGACGATGTACTGGTTTAAAACCATCACGCACATCCGGCAGCGCCCGCGACACGATCACGCTCATGGCGTAATCTAAATAAGATTGCTTCAGCTCATCTTCAATCGCAATCGGTAAAATGTCGGAATCGCTCATGCAAGCTCCTTCAAGCGAATATGAATCAGGCGATCTGCCTCGATTGCATAACGAATCATAAAATCAAATCGACCATATACTGGTCATTTATACATACAGAATGTGAGATGACTCACATTCTGTCGGGTGCCCGCACACTTTATGCTCGCACAAAAAAGCGTGCCTCTGAACCTGCGCATTGATTTTTTAAATTTGTGTTTAAAATCAATCACATTAAACCAGATCAAGCGAACCCAAAAAGTCATCTATTTTAGCACGAAAAGGCGTCAAACGCTTGTTTGCCGCCTCACTTGCAGTTTTTTTAGGCACTATCTTGCTAACCGCTACGAAGTCAGACCGAGGCACCCAGACGTTTGACACGTTCAAGCAGCATCTCGGCATGCCCATTTGGACTCACTTTACGCCAGCTTTCCACCAGATGCCCAGTCGCATCGTACAGAAAAGTGCTGCGCTGAATGCCCAACACCAGTTTGCCATACATGTTTTTTTCTTTAATCACATCGTACAAGCCGCACAATACCTCATCAGGATCGCTGATGAGCGGGAATGGCAGGCACTCATTGGCGGTGAACTTCTCATGTGATTTCATAGTGTCGCGTGAGACACCAATAATGCGCACACCCAACGCCTCAAACTGAGGCATGAGATCCCTAAAGTCACGTGCTTGAGTAGTACAGCCCGGTGTTGCATCTTTAGGATAAAAATAAAGAATGAGCGGCGCTCCGATAAGCGTCGCCAGATTAACCGCCCCCTGACTAGTCTGTACGGTAAGATCAGGCAGGGTTGCCATGGTTGTTGCAGATGCTTCTGCATGAGACTCTAAACTAGTCATATATACGCTCCTTGTTGGTGCCACATTCATCATTATTATGGGTGCTTAACAGCAATCAGATTACAGACCTTATAGACTATCTGATCGGAATAAAAACAGACCCGTCATGCAGGTCTGCTGATAAGTAGCCAATCAAACTCTTCGCTCAAGATCAGGCTTAGCTCATCAAGCCTAGCTTTAAAGATCAAGGCTTGCTTGTTGCCCCAGTTGCGGAGCCGTCATCTGCGGGTGCTTGAGGCTGATTAAACTGGATGCCTTCTTTACACTTATCCAGCATTGGCTGGATACGCTGCAGCGCTGGCAGTGAATGTGGGTCTTTGCCATTCATGGCAGAGCTCTGGATAGCCCAAAAATCACCCAGTTTCAGATTACTGGCCTGTACACCAATCGTGCAAGAACAGAACTTTTGGGCGCTCTTGGAGTCAAGAACCTTCTGTGCAGTGGCTTCAGACGCGCAACGCTGTACCATGATGGTTTGTAAATCGACTGGCGGCTGATTGGCTCCGGCATCTTTTTTTGGTGCTGCATGGGCAACGCCAGCAGCCATGCCAATGACCATCAGACCGACAGTAGTCATCGACAGCATGGATGTAGTCACGCGTTTTGCTAAAGCTTTCATAGATCACCAACAACCTTTGTAAAAAATAACCGCTCAAAAAAACTTCGTTATCCCAGCAGAACCTGAGATCCCGGATCTGCTGAATCCCCCATAAAAATGACCATTACGACTGATAACGGGTCGGATCCGGCACACCGGCTTCAACGAAGCCTTGTTTGCGTAATCGGCAGCTTTCACAACGTCCGCACGCACGCCCCTCATGATCAGCCTGATAACAGGACACCGTCAGGGCATAGTCTACGTCAAGTTGATGTCCCAGACGTATAATATTCGCTTTGGATAAGTGTAAAAGTGGTGTCTCAACCGTAAGCGGATGGCCTTCAACGCCAGCTCGGGTTGCAAGGCTCGCCATATGACTAAAAGCAGCAATATACTCCGGGCGGCAATCGGGATATCCCGAATAATCCACCGCATTAACCCCGATCACGATGGCCTGAGCATCCGTGACTTCAGCTACGGCTAAAGCATAAGACAGGAATATGGTATTACGGGCTGGAACATAAGTTACCGGAATCGAACTGCCTTCAGGCTTGCGTTCAACCTCGTCCTCGTCTTCAGGAACCTGAATCGAGTCATCCGTCAGCGCCGAACCACCGACACTACGCATATCAAGGTTAATCACCCGATGTACAACGCCTGCCTGCGCAGCAATGCTTCTCGCCGCATCCAGTTCACTGGAATGCCGCTGACCATAAGCAAAACTCAATGCCTCACAGACATAATGCTGCATCGCCCATGCCAGACAGGTAGCAGAATCCAGTCCGCCAGACAAAAGTACCACAGCGCGCGGCTTACTCTTAGCCAGTGATGATTGATCCAATGCCGCTGGAGATTGAGGAAGCGGATTCGTGGAATGAGTGACAGTCATGGGTGATACAAAACCTGTGATTCGATTGCAGCAGACCTGCTGCAGTTAAACAAAATAAAGCCTATTAAAGCACGTACCAGATGGTCCGCCTAGAGCGGTCTAGTGACATTTTTCCGTCTTTTGAATGATGAGTCATTTCGACCAGCAATCATCATGGCGATATTTTTTGACCATTCGGCAAACGCCCCTGCGCCTTGAGTGCGGCGCTTACATCGGGGGGCATATAGTTCTCATCGTGTTTGGCCAAGAGCTCATCCGCCATAAATATACCATGCGATAGTACACCCGTACCCACCACCCCCGAACCCTCTTTAAATAAGTCCGGCAGGATCTTGTCATAATGGACAGTCACAATCGATTTAAAATCGGTGATCTGAAACGTCACATCCAGCGAATCTGTTGAGCGTTTTAGACTGCCCTGCACCACCATCCCACCCGCCTTGATTCGTCGTCCCTCAGGTGCAGTGCCACTCTTGATCTGGGCTGGTGTATAGAAATAGTCACTCTGCGCCCGTAGTGCATATAGGATTAATCCTATGGCCAACGAGAATGCCACGATCCCCACCAAAATCCCGATCAACTGTCGCCTGCGCTTCGGATGCATCAGATCAGCTCCTGTCTATGCGATGCCCGGGATTTAAGTCGTGTTATGCGAGCCATTTCCTGACGATAAAATTGGCGTCGCTGCCGTACACTGACCGCAATCAGCAAAGTTATACCAACTAATGTAATCAGCCACGCGCTCCACACATAGATGCCGTGATGGCCCATCAGAAAAAAATCATGAATATTATCAAATGCCCAATGCATTATATTATCTCTTATCCCTTCACATCTGATTGAGCACGCGACTGACGTTGCAGCACCAGAGCATGCACCCATGCTTTTTGGTATTCGCGCTGCAAAATCAAAGTACACGTCCGATAGAGCACCAAAGCAGCTGTCAGCGCATAAAATCCAAGCAGCATGACCACGAGTGGCAGATACATCGATGCAGGCATTTTCGGTGCGGCAGTCAACGTAAAAGTCGAGCCCTGGTGAAGGGTATTCCACCAGACGACAGAGTATTTGATGATCGGGATATTGACTGCACCGATGATCGAGAGGATTGCTGCGGCTTTGCCAGCCTGTGGCGTGTCTTTAAACGCCTGAAACAGTGCAACTAAGCCCACATAGAGAAATGCCAAGATCAGCATACTGGTCAGACGACCATCCCAGACCCAATAGGCCCCCCAAGTGGGCTTGCCCCAGATTGCACCTGTGAGCAATGCAAGCACGCACAAGACTAAGCCAACCGGTGCAGCAGCCTCGGCTACCAGACTGGCTGTTTTGAATTTCCATACCAGACTGACCACCCCCAGCACAGCCAGCATCAGATACAGCGATAATGCCAGACTAGCAGTCGGCACATGGATAAAGATGATCCGATAGCTATTACCTTGCAAATAATCGGGAGGTGCAATTGCAAGACTCCATATGCTGCCAATCAACAATAAAATCGAAGCCAAGAGAGCCAGCCAGCGCACCGAAGGGCCAAAAATGTCATAGAAAGGACGAGTCCCGACTGTCGATAGGAAGCCACGCCATAGCCGATGCATGAGCAGCGTATCGTCCATTGTACGCGGTAAGTTGCGCTGATCAGTCAATTTATACACCCTTATCACATTACTGTCGCATAACAGCCTCAAACGACCCTCAAGGCAATCATGCTTAAGATTGCAATGACAATCGTAATGCCGCAGCCATCGCCCACGGCAGTATCAGTCCCGCCAGAATCATACCCGCCAAGAGTAACGCCAGTATAGGCAAAATGGATTCTCCACGCTGCATGACACTGACCATACCGGTTGCAAAAATGAGGATCGGGAGTTGTAATGGTAATGCCAATAGCGGAATCAGCATGATTTGTCCGCGTAAAGGCACCGTCAGTGCAGCAGCCAGGGCCGCAAGCAATGTCAACGTCGGCGTCCCCACCAGCAAAGATAGCGCCAGCGTGCCCGACTCCGTCATCGACAGGCCATACAAAGGAACCACCAGCCCGGACAATGCCACCAATAACAAACCACCGGACATCCAGTGTACCAGTACCTTGATGACAGCCCACTGGGTCAAAGGAAAACGGCTCACAACAATTTGCTCTAGCGTGCCGTCATCCAAATCACTACGAAATAGTGTATCTACACCCAGTAAAATCGACAAAAGTGCTGCCACCCATACCACCGCAGGGGCAACCTGATGCAACAGTGTTAGATTCGCCCCCAATGCCAGCGGGAACAGCACCAGTACCATGATAAAAAAGACGATGCTCTGCACCCAACTCGCACTGCTTTTGTACCGCAGTCGTAATTCACGCCTGAATACGCCTGCCACCCTCATTCTGCATACTCCATCGTCGCCACATCTGTAAAAGAGGTATCATGATCGACAACGTAACAGCTCAAATCCAATATCTCAGTATGAATAGGCAAAGGCTGATGGCTGGTCAATATGATACGTCCACCGCGCTCAGCATGCGCCGACAATTTGGTCATCAATACTGGTAGGAATGTACTATCCAATGCGGTCAGTGGCTCATCCAGCAGCCATAGTTCATGCGCAGCACGCGGTAGCCATAAGCGGGACAGACTTACCCTGCGGCGCTGCCCAACTGAAAGTTTTGACACACGGACATCCTCATATCCGGACAAACCAACGGCCTCTAGCGCAGATGCAATCGCGTCGGGCTGCATTTGACCAAAATCAAGACTTTCAAGGAAGGTTAAATTCTCTGCCACCGTCAACGCAGCATTCAATCCCAATAAATGGCCAAGATACAACAGTGACCAGTTCGGCATGTCCGCCCAATCTGATCGGCTCACCTCCCCCCAACGCAAACTGTTTGCACGATCGAATGGCAGCAACCCCGCCAACAGTAGCAGTAACGTGGTCTTACCTACACCATTTGGACCCTTTATATGCAGGATATGCCCGGCAGGCAGAACGAAACTGATACCAATGCATAACGGGAAGTCTCCACGCTGAATGTTGAGGGAATCCGCGATCACGGGCTGACATGCCCATGCCTTCGGATGATCTTCATATGTGCCGGATCGCGGCAGGGCATTCTTCATATCACAGACTAATTTATGCTGTCCTTTGGGTGCGCTCAGTATAGTCTAAGCTGGTGCGGCTAGGGTGTGTGAAAAAGCATGTGAAAATCAGGTGTGAAAAGCAGGGCTATCCACTACAATGCGCTACCTGTGAATATCCACTTTTTTTCCACAATTTCATCTCTTCGGCTTGCTTGAGTGTTTTTTGCTATGCCTCTTATAGATTTTATCCTGCACATTGATCAGCACCTCAAGGAGTTTATCAGCCAATACGGCGTATGGGTTTATGGTGCCATTTTCCTGATCATCTTTTGTGAGACGGGTCTGGTCTTTACACCGTTCCTACCCGGTGACAACCTGCTGTTTGCTGCTGGTGCATTGGCGGCTATCGGCCAGCTTGATCCTTGGCTGATCAGTGGCGTGTTGTTTAGCGCCACGGTGCTGGGCGACAGCACCAACTATTGGATCGGACGCCTCTATGGACGTCGTCTGTTCAGCGATAAACGCCCTTTTCCGAGCCGCAAGCATCTAGCGACCTCCGAGGCCTTCTTTGCCAAGCATGGAGGTAAATCCGTGCTGATCGGACGTTTCATGCCATTTATCCGCACCTTTACGCCCTTTATTGCTGGTATGAGCGAGATGCCTTACTGGCGTTTTCTGGGCTTCAGCGTATCGGGCACTATGCTCTGGGTGGGCACACTGGTACCAGCTGGATATTATCTGGGGCAACTGACTTTTGTGAAGAATAACCTGACCCTGATCGTTCTCTTCATCATTGGCATCTCTCTATTGCCGCTCTTTATCCATGGCTTCCAGCACTACATGGCAAAGCACAAACAACATAACTGACCGCAAGACCTATAAAAACGTCATCAAACCAACCACCCGAGCCATGAGCTCTGGTGGTTTTATTTTGTCTTGCAAATATGACCATCCCTCGCAGAAAACATGTTTTAAATGTCAATGCAGTTCTATTTTATTATGCTAATCTCTCAGACTGATCGTTAAAGACGGCTGCCTGTGAGGGCCAGTGCTTTATTCACTCACTCCAATGAACCCAAAAACAACCGATCAGGATGAACGACAATGAAACGTACGTTGAAACCACTGCGTCTGGCAATCCTACTTGCGCTGCCGATGCTGGCAGTGACACCAGCGCTGACGCATGCGATTGATTTTCAGGGAGCCATGACCGAAGAACGCGCCTGGGCGGGCCTTACGACCAAGCATATCACTGCAGGTGATGTGGACTGGGCTTACTCTGAAGGCGGCGATCCTTCCAAGCCCACGATCCTGCTCGTTCATGGTCTGGGTGGCAGCCGCGACAACTGGAACCGCGTGGCACATCATCTGACGCCTTACTACCATGTCGTGATTCCTGATCTGCCGAGCAGCGGCGACACCAAAATCGCAGCGACCTACGATCTGCAGCCGGCCACCATGACCGAGTCACTGCGCCGTTTTGCCGAAGCACTCAAGATCGAGAAAAACCTCAATATCGCAGGTCACTCGATGGGTGCAGCCGTTGCCGGCCTCTACGCCAGCCTGTACTTTACCGATACCCAAAGTCTGCTTTTGGTGGATCTGCCCGGCGTGTTTGCCACCAGCAAAAGCCCTTACTTAAAAGATCCAGCCCTGCTGCGTAACTTCGTGGTGCAGAAACCCGGCGACCTGTCACGTGTGATCAAAATCGCCATGGAAGATCCACCGTTCATTCCGAAGGACATTCTGGAAGGTCAGGAAAAAGTTATGATCAGCCAAGCGCCCATCATGAACAAGCTGGTGGATAAGCTGATTGAGCTCAACAAAGCCTATACACCGGACAGCATGGCAACCCTACTAAAGACTATCGAAGCGCCTACTCTGATCATCTGGGGCAAACAGGATCAGATCGTCGATGTCGGCGTCCTGCCTGAAATCCAAAATTCGCTCAAAGACAAACGCGCACCCGTGATTCTTGATCATGTCGGGCACACACCAATTCTGGAAGCCGAGCAACTGGTGGTACAGGCCTACCTGCCTTTCTTACGACAGGCGATCGCAACACCCAATAAATTTGCACCAGCACCGAGTGCAGCCGCACCAACTGCTGCCGGAAAATAAGTCTAAGTAGGGCGGGATACTGATCGTGCCCCGCCTATTGCCACAATCATCTCGGCATCACCGCGAACCCTGTAGGATCAGGTTATGATCCTAACAACAAGGATGAAGCCAAAAGCTTTAGCTATAAAATTCTTATCACTAAAACCGTTCAAAGGAGTGTAATTCATGTCTTCGACGCTTCATCCCAAAGCCAAAGCCCTGCTCGATGCACATATCGAATACACCGTCGCCCAACTGCAAAACTTTGATGTCATCCGTGCCGAAGTGCAGGCAATTTTTGCTGAGCTTGCAGACACACCGCTCTCGACCCTCGTGCCACTCGAACTGATCCAGAAAATCGCCAAAGACCGCGTGCTGGATATCGAGCCTACGCATCAGCTACGCACCGAAATCGCCAATATCGTCAAAGATGCCCTTAAAAATCCGGAAGGCAAAACGACCCTGATCGCCGATCTGATCCCGGATGCCACCGCCGATATGGTCATCAATCTGGTTGCAAGCGAGACCGAAAAGCGCGAAGCCATTATTCACGGTATTTTCAGCAATCCTGCGGCAGGTGAGATTCTGTCCACGACCATCAGCCATGCCATCAAAGACTACATGGACAACAACATCGTCACCAAGAAGATCCCAGGTGCATCATCCCTAATGAAACTGGGCAAAGGCGTGCTTGAAAAAGCCACCGACAGCAATCTGGACGACGCGCTGCAAAACTATTTGTCACGCAATATCCGCAATATCATGGGTATTGCCGAGCGCAAAACCAAAGATCAGCTCAGCAGCAAACAGCTCATCCGCATCGCCACAGATCTGTGGTCAGGCGTCAAGAAAAAACCGGTTGGCGTGGTCGGCAAATGGGTCAATGACCCACTGGTAGACTCCGCATCGCATCTGATCTACGCCATCTGGAATCATATCCGTACGACCCCTTATGTCCAGTCGCTGGTCGCCAATGGCGTTGCCGGCTGGTACGCACGCAACAGCAACCGCAGCATTGTCGAAATTCTGGCTGACGTCAACGTCACCCCGGACTACATCACAGCAGAACTTGAGCCTGCACTTGCCAAATCCATCAAGCATCTGGCTGACAATGGTTATCTAAGCAAGCGCATCACGCCGTTGTTTGAGGCCTTCTATGCTCAGGCTCAGGTCAGCGATATCCTCGAAAAATAATCTGCAAAGCATACCGATCAAGCCACCCACCCTGATCTGCCGACCACAACCGTGGTCGGTATCTGATCTTGCAAGCACTATCGAAACCTTTTAGCATCCTTCATATCTGGATGGTCAGATCATCGGCAATGGCAGCCGACGCTTCCATCACACCATGCTCACGTTATTCAGAGGTCACCTTCGGAATGTCTCTACTCATCGATCAAATCCGTGCCCTGCTGGTACTTGAAAAACTGAACTTTGACGAACCAGAGTTGCTGACTGCCAGTGACAACGAAGCCGTTGCGACCTTCCGTATGCCGGTCAAAGGATTACATGGCGAATGGGTCTGCATTATCCGTGTCTTTGCCGACACACAGCGCATACTGGTCTACAGCATTGTGCCCCGCTCGGTACCTGAGACCAAACGTATCCGCATGGCGGAGTTGCTCGTCCGCATCAACTACGGTCTGGTGCTGGGTAACTTTGAGATGGACTGGGATGATGGCGAGTTACGCTACAAGACCAGCATGGACATCGAAGGCATCACACCTACAGCAGATCTGCTACGCAATCTGGTGTTCAGTAATTTTTTTAGTACCGACCGCTATATAGAGATCCTCAAGCTTGCCATCGATGAAGATCAGTCATTAAGCCTGCTACTGGCTCAGGCTGAGAGTCAAGAAGCCGCGCAGGAACTTCAGCCATTCGAGATGCTTGACCACGGCGTACATTAATAACCCGTATCATCGGGCAAAAAAAGACCTTGCCCAAAACCCGGCAAGGCCTCGCTTGGAAGAGCAACATACCGTCTACACACCGGTATGCAAAACACCATCATAGAACGATCCACGCCTTTCACCCTAGATGATGAAAGGCAGGGCGCTCATGCTGCATCCTCATCATCTTCGGCGCTAGCGATACCCAGTTCTTTCAGCTTACGCGTCAGTGTATTACGGCCCCAGCCCAGAAGCTCCGACGCCAGTCGCTTTTTGCCCTGACTATGCTCAAGCGCTGCTTCAATCATTGCACGCTCAAACATCGGGGTTGCGGTATTCAAGATTTGTTGCTCCCCACTCTGCAGCAGTTTGCGTGCCCATGTACCTAGCAGCTCTTCCCAATGGCCCATAGCTTGTGGTGCAGCAGCACCCGCCGTTGTATCCCCGCTCCACTCCGCAGCTTTAGATGCGGGGCTTGCCGTGCTGCCTGAGACCATTTTTAGTTCAGGGGGTAAGTCGGACAGCATGATCTCACGACTACTCGCCATCACCGTCAGCCAGCGGCAGGTGTTCTCGAGTTGCCGGACGTTGCCCGGCCAAGGCAGCTGCTGCAAATAAGCGGCTGTTTCCTGACGCAATATCTTGGGCTCAACCGATAGCTCATTACCTGCGCGCTGCAGGAAATGACCTGCCAGCATCGGAATATCTTCACGACGATCACTGAGCTTGGGAATATGAATACGGATCACATTGAGGCGGTGAAACAAGTCTTCACGGAATTTGCCTTCTGCCACCAGCCGTTCAAGGTTCTGGTGCGTCGCAGCGATGATCCGTACATCGACCTTGACCGGCACATGCCCGCCGACCCGATAAAACTCGCCTTCGGCCAGCACACGCAAGAGACGCGTCTGGGTCTCAAACGGCATATCGCCAATCTCATCCAGAAACAGCGTACCGCCATTGGTCTGCTCAAAACGCCCTTGTCGCTGGGTATTGGCACCAGTAAATGCACCTTTTTCATGACCGAACAGTTCAGTCTCGATCAGATCCTTGGGGATCGCAGCCATGTTCAGTGCGATAAAAGGCTTGCTGGCTCGCGGTGAATGGCGATGCAGTGCATGGGCGACCAACTCCTTACCCGTACCCGACTCCCCATTGATCAGCACCGTGATATGCGATTGCGCAAGGCGTCCAATAGCTCTAAAGACCTCCTGCATGGCAGGAGATTCACCGATGATGTCCACCGAGCGTATCGGCTTACTGGGCGCCAGTTCGTCGGTCTTCTTCTGTGTGATCTCGTTGACATGCTGAATCGCCCGCTGCACGAGCGCCAGCGCCTCATCAATATCAAACGGTTTGGGCAGATATTCAAATGCCCCCGTCTGGTAGCTCGACACGGCCGACTCAAGGTCTGAATGCGCAGTCATGATGATCACAGGCAGTTCCGGGAATTTCGCTTTGACACGAGACAGGAAAGTCAGCCCATCCATGCCCGGCATACGGATATCGGTCAGGATCACATCTGGTTGTTCACTATCCAGACGCTCCAAGGGAGTATGACTTTCTTCAAAACTAACGACATTTAGACCTTCTTCCTTGAATGTCTTTTCCAGCACCCAGCGGATGGCGCGGTCGTCGTCGATGATCCAGATCGTCTCGTTCGACATAAATTACTCCCAGGGTAAAAATAAGCTAAACATGGTTCGGCCTGGTGCTGATGCACACTCGATCATGCCGGCATGTTGATGAATAATGTCTTGAGCGATACTAAGCCCCAATCCGGTACCATTAGCCCGTCCGGTCACCATCGGATAAAACACGGATTCAATGAGTTCCTCAGGAATGCCCGGACCATTGTCTTCGATATCTACCTGAATCACACTGCGATGCAATACGCTATTGATAGTAAACATACGCAGGATCCGGCTACGGAAAATCAGCGTCGGCATACGACCTTGCATTCGTTCGCGATTTTCGGTCATGGCCTGCACGGCGTTATTAGCGATATTCAGCATAACCTGTATCAGTTGATTACTATCTGCGCGTATCTCAGGCAACGACAAATCATAATCTCGCACGATGGAGAGTTCCTCATGCGGAAACTGGGCGTTGTACTGATTTAAAATCAAGGTACGCACACGCTCTAACGGCTCATGCACATTGACCAATGCAAACGCTGGCGGCTTGCGCGACCCCAGCATGGTGTCCGCCAGATGACGTAGACGATCCACCTCGCTGATGATGACATCAGTATATTCGGTGCCTGTCTCAGTCAGAGTCCGAGCCAGTAGCTGAGTCGCACCTCGTATGCCGCCAAGCGGATTTTTGATTTCATGCGCAACTCCACGGACCAGTTGGCGGGCAATAGCATGCTGCTGGGTCAGGTGCTCTTCGCGGCTGATGCGCAGCAAACGATCCATCGGCTGGACCTCAAACAAAATCCTGTGACGCATCCGATCATTGGGCGCATCACTATCCATGAGCAGAGATACAGTGTAATCCACCACCTTGTCACGCAAGCCCACCTTAAGTACTGCTTCCCGTCGCGTATAGGCCTGACCATTTGCCAAAAGCCGTTTCATGGCCGTGCTGGCATCGAACTGATCATCCTGATCCAAAAAAATGGATAACATCGGTTGCTTTAATGCGCGATACTGACTTAATTCCAGAAGTGCCTCGCAGGCAGGATTCAGATATTCGATGCTGAAATTCGGGCGGACCAGAATAATGGCCGTCAGCATGTGATCTGTTATACGTTGATATTGCTCTAGATTCATCGCAACTCTTCTTCCATCGACATCCGCTTGCGTCGGTCGCGTTGCATATTTTCCGATCAGCCCAAAGACTTAAATAAGGATCGCCAACACACGATATACCCTGTTTTGGGGCAAATCCACACTTACCGTCTACACACATTTAACCTGTATACACACTCTCTAAAGCAAACCGCACGCCAACTCAGCCATTTGTGTAGATAATGTGGCCAACAATAATATAAATATATTAATTTACAATAAGATAAATTACCATATTCGCACACACACAACCCACAACAACACACAGATGCCGTGAGATCCTCCCCAGCATGGAGAGGTTTTTATTATACGCACTAGCGCTTGATCGCACCATTTTGAAGCATTATTTATTTTACGCACTGTAATAAGCTTTACTTTCGCACCAGATCGCATCATTTGATCAGGATATTGAATAATTCCATGCAACGCCTTACGTCATCCGGCTAAAAGGCATACAATATGGCGATTTCCTGCAAGTCTGAAGAAGTAACGCGTTATGAGTACACCCAAAGTTGGTTTTGTCTCCCTCGGCTGTCCGAAGGCATTGGTCGATTCCGAGCGAATCCTGACCCAATTGCGTCTGGAAGGCTATGAGGTTGCAGCCGATTATGCAGGGGCAGACCTCGTGGTGGTCAATACCTGTGGTTTTATTGAATCTGCCGTTCAGGAGTCGCTGGACGCCATTGGTGAAGCCATTAGCGAAAATGGCAAAGTGATTGTCACAGGATGCCTCGGTAAAGACGAACAAAAGATCCGCAGCATGCATCCCAGCGTCCTGAAAGTGACCGGACCGCAAGCCTATCAGGATGTCATGAACGCCGTGCATGAGTACGTGCCTGAGCCGCCCCAACATAATCCCTATGTTGATCTGGTGCCGCCGCAAGGTATTCGCCTGACACCCAAGCATTATGCCTATCTGAAAATCTCCGAAGGCTGTAACCATCGCTGTACCTTCTGCATCATTCCGTCGCTGCGCGGTGACCTCGTCTCACGCCCGATCGGTAATGTCATGGAGGAAGCACAAAATCTGGTTCGCGCCGGCGTCAAAGAAATTCTGGTTATCTCGCAGGACACGTCAGCTTATGGCGTTGACCTGAAATACAAGCTGGACTTCTGGAATGGTCAGCCACTGAAAAGCAAATTTCTGGATCTCTGCGCAGCCTTAGGCCAGCTCGGTGTATGGGTACGTCTGCACTATGTTTATCCCTATCCGCATGTCGATGCCGTGATCGACCTGATGGCTGAAGGCAAGATCCTACCTTATCTGGATATTCCTTTCCAGCATGCCAGTCCCCGTATTCTTGCGCTCATGAAGCGCCCGGCTCACAGCGAGAATACCCTTGAGCGCCTGGCAGAGTGGCGTAAGAAATGTCCGGACCTCGTCATCCGCTCAACCTTCGTGGTGGGTTTCCCCGGTGAAACTGAAGAAGACTTTGAATACCTGCTCAACTGGCTGCAAGAAGCGCAGTTGGATCGCGTTGGCTGCTTTACCTACTCACCGATCGAAGGTGCCGTGGCGAATGAACTACCCGATCATGTACCGCCTGACGTGCAGCAGGCCCGTTATGATCGCTTCATGCAGGTCCAGCAGGCCATCTCGGCACAGAAGCTGCAGTCACGTATCGGCCGCACATACAAGGTACTGATTGATGAGTTTGATCTGGAGCATTCAGTCGCCATTGCGCGCTCCTATGCGGATGCCCCCGAGATCGATGGTAATGTCTTTATCGAGCATCTGACCACCGACGATCTGGCACGACTCAAATCCGGCGATCTGGTCGAAGTCACCATCATTGATGCCGATGAGTACGATCTCTACGCCAATCTGACCAACTGATTCACTTTTCTGTTACACATCTAGGCCACGAACAGCGCTATGATCTTCGTGGCCTTTTTATGTTTTTTATAAATAATTTCAAAAGGACCATGAATATGAAAAAACTGATTTTGGCGGGATGTTTGTCCCTGCTCTCAGCTCAAGTCGCCTTGGCAGAATCCTCTGCACCGGCATCGGTAGCGGTGGCCACAAGTACAGATGTAATTGCTCCCAATGACCGGGCATCGACGACGTCGATTGAACAACTGATGACGATCACACAGTCTGAAAAAATGATGGATACCGTAAAAACACAGTCTCATACACTCTGGAAACAGATGATTCAGCAGATGATCGATCAGAAGCAGATCAATCCCCAGAGGCAGGATGATATGGCATTATTCTTAAATAAATTAGAGCCCAAATTTGTGACGATCATGGATCAGAATATGTCTTGGGATAAGCTAAAACCACTCTTGATCCAAATTTATCAAGATAGCTTCACACAAAAAGAAATCGACGATCAGATTGCTTTTTACAATACCCCTTCCGGACAATCCATGATCCAGAAAATGCCGATAGTCATGCAACGCTCCATGACTGTGATGCAACAACAGTACGCACCTATGATGCAGCAAATGGCTGTTGCTATTGAAGAAACTATTAATGAGACCAGTGACGATAAGAAAAGCACGACCAAATCCAAAACCACGAAAACACCTTAATCAAAAAGAAAACGTCGTTGTTAGAGCAACGACGTCATTTTGAATCGTGGGGTACTTAAGAGCAACTCGCCTCACCAGCCGCTGGCATATTGCTAGCCATCGCAACAACAGATGCAGCCACTACGTCCACCACATGATTGACCGCGATACGAGATGCCCCAACTGCGCCATCAACCCTCCAGGCGGCCGAATCAATCGGCGTATTGAATGCCAAACGACAGCTCAACTGACGATCTGGCACAGGCACGGATTTATCGGAAGTAATCGCGGGTAATGCCGGATCCTCACGCTTGACGATCCAGCTCACCGAGACTGCGACATGAGGTCCCTCTGCCGCATCCGTCGTATGCTCAATGATATCAAAGCGCGCAAAATCCACCGCAATCCGGTAGGCCACCTTCCCACCAGTCATGCCACTGTTATAGCGGTCAACCGCGCCGAGCTTCTGCTGTAGGCCTGAAGACAACGCATCATGCAGCTCAGAGCTTAAGCTTGAGGTCCAACGCGACAGATCCAGCACATCCGACTGACCATGCGCATCTTCCAGCACCATCTGGCTTCTATCCAGACGATCAGGCAGCCCGACTGGCGACACCTCAATCATCTGTACAGGAGAATTTGAAAGCGGTGCGACATGCGGGGTCAACGCATAATAATTCGGTGATGGCGTTGCACATGCGGACAAGACCAGCGTACCAATCACCATCACTGCGGCCTGCTTGAAAGAGACTCTGCTTCTCATCGTTGGACTTCCTTGGTGGCTTTACCTCGAATCAAAGACTCGGGATGCTGTTCGATATAATCCGACATCATTTGCAGCGACGCAGCGGCACGGGTCATCTGCTGCACGGCACGACGTACATCTTGCTGCATCGGCGCGTCGCTCGACAGGATCGACTGGGCGGATTGCATAGTGCGACGGGCATCATCCAGTGTTGCCTGCATGTTAGGTGCCACCTTGTCATCCAACTGTTTGACCAATTTATCTGTCGACTCTATGGTGATATTCATATTCGCCAGCGTCTTGCGTACATCCTGCCCGATCTCATCCAGCGGGAATTTGGTCAGTTTGTCCGCCAATTGCGACACCTGCGCCTGCAGACCACTCAATTCGGTTGGCGTAGTCGGGATTTCGGCGACTTTGCCATCCATCTCCAGCGCGGCAGGTTTCGCTTTGGGGAAGAAATCGAGTGCAATATAGTTCTGACCGGATAAAAGATTACCGGTACGCATCTGCGCCCTCAAGCCGCGCTGCTGGATGAACTCACGCAGGATAGCACCGCTAGGATCGAATTCTTTGCCATGAGCCAGACGTGACGGATAGACCACAGCATCCACCCGCATCCGGAGCTGACGATAGGTCGGATCAAACTCGACATTGATGGCATTCACATTGCCCATCTCAATGCCCATGAAGTCAATCGGCGCACCCACAGAGAGGCCACGCAAGGACTGATCAAAATACATCACGATATAATGCGGCGCACCATCCGGCTCTTTGAGCGCGTCAGGTCGGTTCTCCCAAAGGTGAAAGTGACTGTTGTTTGTGGCAATATCTGCATGGGAATTATCCGGATAACCGAAGGCCACCCCACCCGCGATGATGCTTGCCATCGACTGGGTGTCGAGCTTAAAGCCTGATGCACCCAGAGACAAATCAACGCCACTGGCATGCCAGAAACGAGCATCTTTGGTCACATATTTGTCATAGGGGGACTGGATAAAGACTTGTACTTCGACACTCTGACCATCATCCGCCAATTTATAGCCGCTAACCTGACCCACATTGATCCTGCGATAATAAACCGGTGAGCCAATGTCCAGCGAACCCAGATCAGTCGCACTCAGGAAGAAAATCTTACCCGGTACGTCTGAGGCCACCACTGGCGGCTCTTCCAGTCCCTTAAAATCATCTTGACCGACATTGGACTTACCCCCATCTACCTCGATATAAGCACCTGAGAGCAGGGTGTCAATGCCAGACACCCCATTGGCACCGATGCGTGGACGGACCACCCAGAAACGGGCATCATCCACAGCAAAAGCCTTGGCGTCATGTCGTAACTGGATCTGGGCAATCACATGAGAATGATCTGGGGCAAGGTTGATATGTTTGACCAGACCGATACTAACCTGCTTGTATTTGACGGCAGTCTTGCCCGCGACAAGACCATCAGCCGTATGAAAGCTGACACGAATCGTTGGCCCCGTCTCAAGCATGGCCTTAACAACCAGAGAAAGCCCGATCAGCAATGCCACCAAAGGAATAAACCAGATCAGAGAGGGTCGCCAGCGCTTGGGGACTTTTTTGCGTGGTTCAGGAATGGCCGAATCAGCAGACTCAGGCTTTGCATTCAGTGGGGCTGGATTCGAGGAATTCGGTTCGGTCATATCCGTCTACATACGATGAAAAATCAAATATGGGAATGTGATGTGGATACTGATACAGCCTGATACTCAGCATCCTGTGGCAGGGTTTTATAATACTGATCCCAGATAATCCTCGGATCGAAACTCAACGAAGCCAGCATGGTCAATACAACGACTGCACCAAACGCCACGGCTCCCGGACCTGCCGAAATCGTAGCAAGTGACTGCATCTGAATCAACGCAGTGAGGAGCGATACCACAAAAACGTCAATCATCGACCAGCGACCAACGAACTCAACAATCCGATACAGTACTGCGCATTGTTCAGGTCTAAAGCGCCGCTGTCCTTTGCCCTGTTGATGAACAGCATAAAGCAAGAAGCCCAGAATGATTAGCTTCAGAATCGGTACAAAAATACTGGCGGTAAAAATCACGGTCGCCACGAGATAATCATCACTCTGCCAGAAGTAAATCACCCCACTCATGATCGTGTCATGCTGGCTGCCAAGCAATGAGTCGGTCAGTGTCATAGGCAAAACATTAGCCGGAATATAGAGAATGATCGCGGCCGACATCAGCGCCAGAGTCCGGTCCAGACTCATCGGCTTGCGCTCATGCAGTGGCGCATGACAACGTCCGCAATGCTGATAAACACGTGGCGATTCATCAGCATCTGTCCGTGCATCCTCCGGTCTCCACTCTGGATTCAGATGCCCGCAGCTATGACACAGTACCAGACCCAGATCTTGAGCCCGCGTATATACCACACGAGATACAACATCATGATCCGCTTGTTGATCCATGCCCGTCTTCATCGATAGCCTCGCTGATGAATGTCTTCCCACAGATCCTTAACCTTCACGGATGTGATTTTTACCAAGAGCACGCTCAATGCACCAAACGCCCACAGCGCCACACCGGGAATGACAATCACCATCGCGATCAGCTTCACCAAAGTGACCAAGACCCCAATCAAAAATACCTCGATCATTCCCCACGTCCTGAAGACATACACAACACGCAGTGCCAGCGCAAGATATGGTGGACGCACATGCAGAACAGTGATGGAAAACAGTACGTATATCAGCAAAAGCAGATCAACCAGCGGTACAACAAAAGTCGTCATCGCCACCAGAAAGCCAATAAAGCCGCGCCCGGCATGAAACATGGCCAATGCTGCACCAAGCAGCGTGGTCTCTGAAAAATTACCTTGTAATTCGACTTTGACAATCGGAAAACTATTGCAGATCACAAAAACAATCAAGGCCGCAACGACCAGAGCGAGCAGTTCATTCAGCGAATGCGACTGCCGATAGAGCTCTGCACCACAGCACTCACAATAGGCACGCTCGCCTTTATTGAGTGGAATCCGCTGAAACACCGCATCACACTCTTCGCAGCCAGCCAACTCATCCAGATTACTGACGAGATGAGATCTGTCAACAGAAGCCTGATCTTCCACCAAAACAGGCCCTAACTGATCATCGTCATGCGAGACCAGTGCTTCCTGCTCATGGCTTTGTTTAGGCTCTGGCATCATCACTCAAACCGGATTCATCACATGACAATTTTGTGATTGCGTTTGTATAGAGGTTTAATGACTACTATATGACAACGGTCAATGGCAGTCATCACATCATCGTTTAGATCCGCTCAACGGCAAAGCCCAGTGCCTTGACATCGGCTTCGCGGGCATAAGGTGCCACCACAGCACGCTGGCGATGTGCGGCAATCAGATACGTCTGAGCCACGCGCTGTAGATCTGCTAACGTCACCGCAAGTAAGGCCTGCCGTAAAGCACGGCGTTGTGTCGGTGTTCGACCATGCAACAGTGAATGACAACTACCAATCGCCTCACCAGCAGGCGATCCCGGTTTATCCATGGCACCAATCAGACCCAGAATCGCCTCTTCGAGTTGATAAGGCTCTTGTGGACTTTCAAGCAACCAAGTCACACTTGCCTCAAAATCGGCAAAGGTCTCCGCCAGACGCGGATCCCTGTAGCTATGGAAACGGAACGCACAGGCATTGCCGTCATAAGCCGCACCACCACCATAGGCACCACCCTGCTCGCGTAAGGCACGATGCAGGAATCCATTGCGCAGATAAGGACCCAGCACCATGAGCGCGGCTGTATCTGGATGGTCAACCGAAGTCACCGGATAAGATTCCGCACAGAACTGCACATTGGCCTGTATCAGCCATGCTGTGTCAGAAGCAGGTGCACTGGCTGTGATCAGGGCAGTCAATTGCGTTTCTGTATCTGATGCAGGTGTCGCCTGCCAAATACGCACAATCTCATCCGATAGTACAGGCAAACGTTCACGCTCTGCGACCAACAAATATTGGCGTGGCAGATGGATAATGATCTGATGTAAAGCACTGAGATCCTCAAGGAAAGACTGCTTCGCGTCTGCCCCCTGCTCAATCCGATCAATTAAGCCACGTAGGGCTACCAACGCAGGCAAGCCCGTATGCTTATACTCATAGCGCGTAAGTGCACTAAAGGTATGCGACGAGGTCTGCAATGCATAGGCATGACCAGAGCCACTGATCCGCGACTGCCAGCGGGATTTACGCTGCTGCAATAGCTCCATGATGCGGTCAATTTCATCAAAACGGAGGTCAAGAAAGGCCTCCTTCAAGAGATTAATTGCTTCAGGCTTGCTCGCCAATGCTTTGGTCGAAAGTACCAGATAAGCACTTATTGTCTCTTTATCTGTAATCGAAGTGCGCAGATTGCTACTGAGATGAATCCCGCCTGTCAGTGCGGTCTGACGTTGTTGTATGGTTAGATAATCCTGCTGCCCCGCCCCGAGCGAGCCAACCAGCGAAGTATAAAACGACAATAGTGGTGCAAAGCGGACATCCGTCAGCAGCGCCTGCGGCAACTCGATCAGAATTTCCTGATAATAGAGACCGTTAGTCCCCGCCTGATATTGATGCAGAGGTGCCTGTACATTACCCAATTCAATCGTGGACGTCTCACCCTCTTTAATTTTCAGATCCACCGGTATATCGGCCAAACCGACCTTAGGCAGAATCGACAGATCATCTTCTTGCGCCTGACGAGCCAACAAATCCTCAGCTTGTTTCGTCAGAGTTTGACGCTCAACCTCCGTCAGGTTAGCATCGATTTGATCCAGTACTGTCTGCTCACGCGCCTGATCTTCGGTACTCTTGGCAACATCTGGTTTTAAAGTCAGACGGACGCGATGTGGATTATCCAACAGATAGTTACGTACTAGGCCAGACAAGTAGGTTGGGTCCTTGAGGAGTTCACGTAGCTCAGCCAACAACGGCTCAATCTGCCAAACCGCGAGTGGATCACCATCATGAATCGCACTTCCAAGGCCATTCAGCAGCAGTTGCAAACCATAAGGATATCCACCGCCACCGATTTCACGCTGTTGCAATTCAATCTGATGCAGCACAGCCTCGATCTGCGCTTCGGGCACGCCATGGTCAACGACTTGCTGGAGGATATTCAGTACGCCTTGTTCAAAGGCATCGGCCTGCACAGGGTCAGAGCCTTGCAGCCCGCAAAGGAAACTCATTTCAAAATTACTGTCATCCAGACCCAAGAGCGGCGATGGCGACTCACCCAGCCCACAAGTCTCAAGATATTGACGCAGTGGCGATGCCGAGTCCTCAAGCAATACCCCTTCAACCAAACGCAATGCAAAGCGGGCTTTGATATCTGTAGTCTTGGGCAAGAGCCACGCCATTGCCAAATGCGTCCGATGCTCTAAACCTTCACCTTCAGAGAGATCCACAGCATAGCGTGCCTCGACATGCTGAGGTGCGTCATAGCGTACTTCAGGCACGGATACACGGCGCTCGCCTTGGGTAAAGGACTTAAGTGCCAACTCCTCAAATCGTTGCTGCAGAAGCTCAGGCGACAGGTTGCCATAAGTCATGAATACCGCATTGCTTGGATGATAATGAGACTGGTAGAAATCCTTCAGCGCCTGATGCGTGAGCGTCGGAATATCTGCTGGATCACCACCAGAATTGTAATGATAGGTCGTGGTCGGATAAAGATAATGCGCAAGCTGGTGGTAGAGCTGATCGGTCGGCGAACTCATCGCGCCTTTCATCTCATTAAAAACCACGCCTTTGTAGACGGGTTTACCGTCTTCAAGCTCAATGCGAATCCCCTCTTGAGCAAAGTCGAGCGGATGAAGATTGGCAAAGAACGCCGCATCCAGATAGACCGACAACAGATTAAAAAAATCTGCCTGATTTTGCGAAGCAAAGGGATAAGCCGTCCAGTCAGATGCCGTGAAGGCATTCATAAACGTATTCAGTGAACGCTTGAGCATGGAGAAAAACGGATCACGTACGGGATAACGCTCAGAACCACAAAGAGCCGTATGCTCTAACACATGAGCGATACCGGTCGAATCCATCGGCTGGGTACGAAACGCCACTAGAAAGACATTCTCATCATTATCTGCTGCCAGATGATAATGCACGGCACCCGTTGCCCGATGTCGATACTCCATCAGCTCGGCATTTAATGCCGCAATGGGCGCACGGCGCAGCAGCTCAAAAGTCGCATAAGGCTGGCTTGCAGACTCGGCAAAAGGAGATGTAGGTAAAGCAGCAGTCATGAAAACTCCAACGACGCAGAAAAACGGCACATGACATCCATGGCAGATACAGGCGGCCTTCCTGTCTATAGATAAGCAAGAGATGTTCCGATTATTGGGGGTTTTATTGATGGATAGCAAGGATTTTGTCGTATGAGCAGATTGCAGATGATCGACAAAAGTGGAGTTAGGATGATCTTCGTGTATTTAAAGCTGTTTTATCCATCTGCCATCGGTGTGTATGATTTTGAGTTTGCATATGCCACGATCTGACCACATGATTTCAGAACCACTCTCATATGACGCGTATATGAAGAACAAATCGGTCGTCCCTTCAAGAACCTACCGCATCTCGACGCCCTCATCACCTGTAAGAAAACTGTCGGCTTCGGACTTGGCACCAGAGACTCATTTGTCATCAGCCTCATCAATATAAGTCGCTTTAATCAGTACTGTGTTTTGCCAGAAAAAACCAGCTTTGGGATCATCGTTTCATACTGGACCAATTTTTATTAGTCTTATGCATAAACCCCCACAAACCTACCTAAGGGTGAAAGTTCGCTTATGGTTTTATCGCCCATGGGTTTATTTACCTTGGAATACTCTGAATCATCATCTTCTCTCTTCGATCATCATCCATCAGCAGATTGTATGGCTTACGCTTTTTAGCGATAATGGCGCCGCCACGCTGGTGTCGTTACCTGATTCATGGATACTGTCATAATCATGTCGTGATCGCACCGGATCATTTGTCAGTTCATCTAGTCGGGAAATCCTGTTTATGTCTATCACCCTCTATGGAATCGGAAATGCGCTGGTCGATCAGGAATATCCGATTGATGATGACTTCTTGACCAAAACTGGACTGACCAAAGGCACTATGCAACTGACAGATGCCGATACCCAGCGTGCCATGATTGCCTCCCTCGGCGAACACACCCAAAGTGCTGGTCAAGTGAGCGGTGGCTCCGGTGCAAACACCATTTATGCATTCAGTGCCTTAGGCGGTAAAGCCTTCTATGCCTGCCATGTTGGCAATGATGATCTGGGCCAATTTTATCTGGACGACCTCTCTGCAGGTGGCGTCCATGTCTCTGCACAATCCGCAGGCTTAGGTCAGACCGGGACCTGTCTGGTGATGATCACACCAGACGGTGAACGTACCATGATGACCCATCTTGGGATCACCACAGACTTGTCGGTAGATCATATTGACCTCTCTCCGCTTGCCAATGCCCAGTTTCTCTATATCGAAGGCTATCTGGCAACCAGCCAGACCGCACGCGATGCTGTACGTCATGCCCGAGCGCAGATCAATGCCGACACCCAAAACACCACCAAAACCGCCATCAGTCTGTCTGATCCTGCCATGGTACAGTACGCCAAAGATGGCCTACTCGATCTGATTGGTGAAGGCGTCGATATTCTGTTCTGTAATGAACAAGAAGCACTGATGTTCACCGCCGCACCAGATGTCAAAGCTGCCGTCCGTGCACTACAGGAATTCAGTCCGCTCGTGATTGTTACTCGCGGATCAGAAGGTGCGTTAGTCGCCTATCAAGAAGAAGTGCATATCGCGATCAAAGCGCATCCCGTGGCTCAGGTCATCGATACCAATGGCGCTGGTGACGCATTCTCGGGTGCGTTTCTCTATGGTTTAAGCCAAGGCTTCACTCTGGGTAAGTCCGGCGATCTGGCTGCTGCGGTTTCAGCCACTCTGGTCGGTCAGTTTGGTGCCCGCCTGCGCCGCGAGCAATACGGTGAAATCCTAACGACCATCCAAAGTGCCGAGCAGTGATCGTAATCATCGGGAGCAGACATGATGTCTTGCTCCCACGATCCTTTCACCAAAACCATTTAATCCAACCGAGAGTCTGCAGATGATGGAAATGATCTGTAAAACCGAACAAGTCGAAGAACGCGATGCCCGCAGCTTTGACACCACCAAAGGCGAAGTGATCGTGACCCAGCGTGACGGTAAATTTTTTGCTTATCAAAACCGCTGTCCGCACTTGGGCGTGAGCCTTGAGTTTCAGGAAAATCAGTTCATGGATATGGACCGTGAATTCTTGATCTGTGCCAACCATGGCGCGCTCTTTCAGGTCGAAGATGGCATGTGCATCTTTGGTCCTTGTCAGGGTCAGTCTCTGACCCAGCTTGCGATCGAAGTACATTCTGATGGCGGGATCTACCTGAAATCCTAAGCCCATCCTATATCAGGAGAGGCTGATCACAGCATGAAGCTGTATCGGGCTCACTGATGACCAGAATTATCAAATGCTGTATGACAAATCGAGCCACTTGCTCAGTTTTTTTCTTTTAGGATAGATCTGCTGATTCTATTGGCATGCATCGGTTTCGCCGGCACGTGAGATCGGCTTTATTTGACCCATGTATACATCCGAATGACCACGCACATTGTCTCGACGTTTCTGTTTCCTTTTCGCGTCTATATCGAAGATACAGATGCAGGTGGCATCGTCTATCATGCCAACCATCTAAAATATATGGAACGCGCCCGTACAGAATGGCTGCGTGCGAACGGTATTGATCATTATCTCAAAAGTGGTCAGACCGCAACCGCACAAGCCCTACCAGATCCATTCAATAAAAGCAGCTTTCAAGACAAATCAACAGAAAATGATTTCCAAAAGTTACCGAATTCATCATTTTCTTTTGTCGTGCATCAATTACAAATCACCTATCATAAGCCTGCATTGATGGATGATCTCTTGCTAGTCAGTGTCGAAGCGGTCTCTTGCGGTGCAGCATCTCTGGTTTTAAAGCAATGTATTTATCGCCATACGGCAGATTTGCCGATGGACGAAGTGCCACCCGCAGACAAAGCGAGCCTGATTGCAGAGGCAGTTGTGACGCTCGCCTGCCTGAATGACGCATTAAGACCACGGCGGCTGCCCGATAACATCCGCCAGTTGATCGAGCAAGGTTTAAAAGCGCTTTAAAGACCTGGCGTGGTCTATGAAGCCGCTGCGACTATATTCATCGGAGTGACATGTCCATCATAGACACTCCCCCGAACATGGCACGTTTGCTGCCTGTTCATGCTCAAGGCTAGTCTTCATGACTTGTCTATTGACACTATATAACGATACCCAGCCTTATATAAACGCTGAGTGTCCCTTTTATATTTTTTTAACTGACGTGATCCGGAAATGACACCTTCCCTGAATATCCTCGATTTGATTCTCAATGCTAGCCTTGTGGTCAAACTGGTTATGCTGATTTTGCTAGCGGCCTCCGTGCTGGGCTGGTATTTCATTGCCAAACTGGAAATGCTACATCATAAAATACAGAAGGAAGATCAGCACTTCGAGCAGGTGTTCTGGTCGGGAGCTGAGCTGAAGACCCTGTATCAAAATGCCCAGATCAACCCAAAAAAACAGGGCTATGAGTCAGTGTTCTACGAAGGTTTTTCCGAATTCGTCAAACTGCGCCAAAAAGGCGTCAGCCGCGAAGAGCGTCTGGCTGGGACAGAGCGTATGCTGCGTGTAACGCTGGCCCGCCAGCAGGCACCACTGGAGCAAGGTCTACCCCTGCTCGCCAGTATCGGCTCGGTCGCACCTTATATCGGCCTGTTTGGTACAGTCTGGGGCATCATGAATGCGTTCATGGGTCTGTCACATGTGCAGCAAGCCACACTGTCTGCTGTTGCCCCCGGTATCGCCGAAGCGCTGATTGCAACCGCAATTGGCCTATTTGCTGCGATTCCTGCTGTGCTTGCGTTCAACCGCTTCAGCGCCAAAAATGAAAGCGTCTATCAGCAGCGTGCACTGTTTGCAGAAGAGTTGACTGCGCTCCTACAGCGGGAGACCACCTGATCATGGCGCTATCGAATAGCCCCTTTACGCGCCCCAAACGCGAGCTGAACAGCAACATGAACGTCGTACCCTATATCGACGTCATGCTTGTGCTGCTGGTGATTTTTATGGTCACGGCACCCATGATTTCGGCGGGTCTAACCGTGGATTTGCCCAAAGCACCAAGCAACCCGCTGGCGACATCCAAGCACCCACCTGCTACAGTCACTGTACTGCCTGATCACCAGCTTTATGTCAGTTTAAATGGTGCCAAGGCCGAGCCGGTGTCACAGGATGAGTTGCAGACACGCTTGACCGATGCCCAAGCCAACGATCCAAACTTTGCTGTCGTGATCCGTGGTGACCGCCGTGTGCCCTATGGCGATGTTGCAACCCTCATGGCAACACTGCAGGCCAGCGGTCTATCGCAGGTTGGACTGATGACTCAACCCGTGGACTCCCCTGAGCAATGATATAAAAACGATACTGTAAAGTATTGCTGAATTAAACCTGATTAAAGAACGTGGCTTGATTGAAGACTGTGCATCGTGAATTTATCTGATATTACCCCGTCCAATCTGCATGCAGAGCGGGCACAAGCGCTAGTTTCCAACCGGGGGCCTCTGGGCTTCAGCATCGCGCTGCACGTTATTGTACTTGTACTGCTGATCTGGTTTGGTCAGAACCTCACACCGATTCCTGAACCCAAACATATTCAGGCCATCATCGTGTCGGCCTCCTCTTCCGGTCCTTCAGCCCCTGCGGTCTCACTGCCCAAGACTGCACAGCCCAAACCACAGCCAGCACCTGAAGAAGAAAAGCAACCAGTTGTACGCGAAACCGCAGAGACCGCCGCTGCGGCTGCGGCAGCCGCCTACGCTGCCCATAAGCTCGAGCAGCAGCATGAAAAAGCCAAGGCTTTAGCTGAAGAAAAGCAGCAGCGCGAAGAACAAAAGCGTCTGGAGCGCCAACAGGCAGAAGCCGAGAAAGCCCAAGCCCGTGCTGAACAGAAACAGCTACAACATCAGCAAACAGAAGCCGCCAAAGAAGCCGTAATCGCTAAGCAGAAAGCCGCTAAGCAAGCTGAAATCGAAGAAGCGAATGCGCTCAAGAAAGCACAAGAAAAGCAAAGACTTCAAGATAAGCTGAAAGCCGAACAGCAAGCACGTGAAGAACAAAAACGTGCCGACACAGAAGCCAAACGTCAAGCTAAGCGACAAGAGGCACAAGCCGCACGCGAAAAGTTACAGGAAGAAAAGCGTCAGCAGCTACTTGAGCAAAGACGTCAGGAAAAGGCCCAAGAAGCCCAAGCTGCCCGTGAAAAACTAAAGGAAGACAAACGCCAGCAACTGCTTGAGCAAAAGCGTCAAGAAAAACTTCAAGAAGCCCAAGCTGCTCGTGAAAAATTGCAGGAAGAAAAACGTCAAAGAGCGCTTGAAGCCAAGCAAGAGCAGGAACAGGCCCGCAAAGCTGAAAAACTTCAAGCCGAGAAAGATGCGAAACTCGCCGAAGCTAAACAGCGCGCTGCTGACAAAGCCGTAGCTGAACGTGCTCAGAAACAGGCAGACGCAAAAAAAACAGCCCAAGCCAAGGCTGAACAGGAAAAAGCTGATAAGCAAAAAGCGGCCAAATCTGCTGCCGATGCGCGTAAACGCCTGTCGCAATCCTTAAGTGATGATGATTCTGAAATCGGCGCGATGAAGAGTCAGGTTGCCGCCAATGCCAAAGCTATGGACATTAGTAAGTATCGCACGAAACTAACAAATGAAATCCGAGATAGATGGCACAGACCTACAGCTTGTGCGGGGCTTCACCCAGAAGCACGTTTTACGCTAACTGCTTCAGGTGCAGTTGGTAGTGTGCTGGTTACAAGATCAAGCGGAAATGACGACTGTGATGCATCTATCAATGCCTTACGCGGAACAACAGGATTATCGATACCTGACGACCCAGAAGTTTTTGCCAAGGTTAAAATCTTAACTGTTGGATTTAGTACACAGTAAAAATCATTTTGGCACACCAAGAAAGTATATCGGAGCTTGAAATGCACCACTTATCCAAGACAAAACTGTTTACGGCAGCACTGCTGGTCCTTTTGCCTTATAACCTTAGTCATGCTGAATTACATCTTGAGGTAGTCAAACCTTTAGATCAAGCACCACAGATTGCTGTAGTTCCATTCGAAGCCGACAGCACGCTACAGCCGATAATCCAAAGTGACTTACAGCGCTCAGGAAAATTTGTAAGTAGTGCGAATCTGCCTGCCACTCCGACCAAGAGCGCCGATATCAATATCGCTCAGTGGCAAGGTGCCCAGATTCCCTACGTCGTCGTCGGTCAAGTTCATCCGAATGGCAATGCATATACTGTCCAGTATGAATTGGTCGATATCCAGAAAGGTACTCGCCTTCTGGGTGAAAGCATGGTCGTACCTGCCAACCGTATGCGCGAAGCCGCTCACCTAATCGCCGACAAGATCTATCAAGCTCTGACAGGTATTCGTGGCGATTTCTCCGGTCGTATTGCTTATGTGCTTGTGGACAAGGTCAACGGACAATCGAGCTATAGCTTGCAAATCGCTGATACGGATGGTCAACAACCCCGCACCATCCTGACCTCGCACGAGCCGCTGCTCTCGCCCGCATGGACTGCCGATGGCAAAGGTCTGGCCTATGTCTCCTTTGAAACTGGTCGTCCAGCGATCTACCTGCAAAATCTCGCGACCGGCACACGCGAAACCATCGCACAATACAAAGGTATCAACGGAGCACCAAGCTTCTCGCCTGATGGTCAGAACATGCTCTTCACCAGTTCCAAAGACGGCACACCGGACATCTATCAGATGAATCTGGCGACCAAACAGATCCGCCGCCTGACCAATGACAGCGCTATTGACACCGAAGCCCGCTATTCAGCCGATGGGAAGAGCTTTATTTTCACCTCAGATCGTGGCGGTACACCACAAATCTATCGCTACAATCTGGATGACGGCTCGACACGCCGTCTGACGTATAAGGGCACTTTCAATGCTCGTGGCAGTCTGAGCAGTGACGGCCAATCGCTGGCACTGGTACATCGTGAAGCCGGTCAGCGCTTTCAGATCGCAATCCAGGACCTCAACTCCGGAATCATGACTATTCTGACGCAGACCCCGCTGGATGAATCACCCAGCTTCTCGCCTAACGGTCAGATGGTGGTTTATGCAACACGTGAGAATGGCCGCGGTCTGCTGTCGATCGTCTCAACAGATGGACGATTCCGTGTGCGTTTGCCTAGCCAGACTGGTGAGGTACGCGAAGCAGCGTGGTCACCTACACGCTGATGATCGTCCATGGCAAGCCAATTGCTTGATCATGGACAGCCGTCCTGAGGTTTCTACTTGGTATGGCTCATTAACGATATACTAATGAGCCAGTCGAGCTAAAAATCAAACACAGCATGCGCCAGAGTTTATTTAAGTTTTATTATGTAAGCCCCTGTTAAAGTCCGCTTTTTTATCTTTAAAATAAAGGCGTCCTTCAAACCCTATATATTAATCGCACATTCATATTTCTTGCGTATTGTATTTGCTTATAGGTCCTATGCCATATCAGGCAATTGGTCAGCATCATGAATATGCGACAATTCAATGTATCGTCTTGATCTTAACGCAAGTTCATTTAGGAAATCTGTTATGAGACCTTTATATCTGTTGACCGCATCGACGCTGGTTGCCACTCTGGCAGTCACCGGCTGTACGTCTAAGCCTGTAGCCAAGGGCACGCCTGATGCAACTGGCATGGCTAATGGTGCCAACACCAGCGGTCTGGGGACCGATGGCAGCCTGAATGGCCAGAACCTGAGCCCTGAACAACGCGCCCTACTTGGCCGTATCGTTCACTTCGACTATGACAGCAGCGAAATTGCTCAAAATGACTACGTTACGCTGAATGCACATGCGCGCTATCTGGCCAGCAACGGCTCGGCTCACGTCACGCTGATCGGCAACACGGATGAGCGTGGTACGCGCGAATATAACCTTGCGCTTGGCGAACGTCGTGCCAAATCCGTACAGTCCTATCTCGTGACCAACGGCGTACAGCCAACCCAAATCGACGTCGTCAGCTATGGTAAAGAAAAACCCGTTGATGACGGCCATGATGAATCCGCATGGGCCAAAAACCGCCGCGTAGAAATCAACTACGACCGTCTGGACCCTAACAAGAAATAATCCTTGTGTGAGTCATAAAAAAAACCCAGAACATGTTCTGGGTTTTTTTATGCGTGTGTTTACTGCATTTAGCGACCCAGAATCTCACGCGCGACCACTTCTTTCATGATTTCATTGGTGCCACCGTAGATACGCTGAATACGGGCATCCACATAGAAACGTGAAATCGGATATTCAGTCATATAGCCATAACCACCAAACAACTGCAGCAGATTATCAGCGACTTTGCATTGCATATCTGATGCATAGGCTTTGACCGCAGCAGCCGTAGGCACATCCAACTTGCCATGCATGTAATGTTCGATTGATTGACGCACAAAGGCTTCGGTTGCCAGCGCATCGATCTTGGCTTGTGCCAGCGTAAAGCGGGTATTTTGGAATTTGGAAATCGGTTGACCGAAAGCCTGACGCTCACCGACATACTTAACCGTCACGTCAATCGAGCCCAGAATAGCACCCAGTGCCGTCACGGCAATACCCAGACGCTCACGTGGCAGCTCTTGCATCAAGTAGACGAAGCCCTGACCGGCATTGCCCAGCAGTTGATCGGCTGGCACTTTGACATTGTCAAAGAACAGCTCGGAAGTATCCTGACTGTGCAGGCCGATCTTATCCAGATTAGTACCTTTCTTGAAGCCTTCCAGTGTGGTGTCTACCAAAAGCAACGACACGCCCTTGGCACGCGCAGCAGGATCTGTCTTGGCAGCAAGGATCACGAGGCCCGCGTGCTGACCATTAGAAATAAAGGTCTTGGAACCGTTCAGCAGATAGTGATCACCATCTTTAATCGCAGTTGTGCGGATCGCTTGCAGATCGGAGCCTGCACCCGGCTCAGTCATACCAATCGCACCGACGACCTCGCCGCTGACTAGCTTTGGAATCCAGTATTGCTTCTGTGCTTCGGATGCAATATGCAATACATAGGGCGCACAGATTTCAGAATGCACCGAAATCGCGGTAGACAGCGAGCCATAGCCTGCACGCGCAGCCTCTTCGACCAGCATCAGGGAGTAATTGGTCGGGACGCCATAACCGCCATATTCCTCTGGCATGTCTACGCACAGATAGCCGTTTTCACCGAGCTGATTCCAGACTTCGCGAGGCATAATGCCGGTCTTTTCCCATCCGGCATAGTGCGGCTCAATATGTTCCAAGAGAAAACGGCGAAAATTGTCGCGAAACAACTCTAAATCAGCATCATGAGCCAGCATATCTACTTTCCTTTACGTCATCTTGTAAAACAACAGGTTAATATCAAAAACCACGCCATTTTCTAACAGGCCAATCATTATAAGCCAAACCAGTCCATATCGCCGTACCTAAATCGGTATATCTGTGCACGGCGCGGATATTTTCAGCCAACAACGATCAATGCAAACACGCTTATCTTTGCTCATCATATGTGCAGGCAATACTTGTGCCTAGCACAATCATGATGAATCCCCACATTGCCTGTGCTAAGGTATTCCTATCATCGTTAGTTCAAGCATCGTGATATTAATCATGTCCACCCTACGCCCTCGCCCACAAACCAATCAGTACAAAGACATTGAGCATCCTTTTGCTCAGTATGTCCGCATCTTGGGCAAAGGTAAACGCGGTAGCCGTTCCCTCACTTATGATGAGGCGGTGGATGCCTTCGGGCAGATACTGGATGATCAGGTGCTGGATGTACAGTTGGGTGCATTCCTGATGCTGCTGCGCGTTAAAGAGGAATCGGTTGATGAACTGGCGGGTTTTGTCACCGCTACACGCCAACGGCTAAACCTACCCCTCCTTCAGGTTGATCTCGACTGGTCCAGTTATGCAGGCAAACGTCGCCATTATCCTTGGTTTCTGCTGGCAGCACTCACGCTCGCGAAGTCTGGGGTTCGGGTCTTTATGCATGGTGCTGCCGGGCATACCATTAACCGTCTATATACCGAACATGTGCTGCCGGTCTTGGGTTATCTGGTCTGTCAGACCAGCGAAGAAGTCGCTCAGGCGCTTGATCTATACAATTTCGCCTATATGCCACTGTCGGCCTTCTCACCTCGACTTGGCGAGCTGATCGATTTGCGCAATGTTATGGGTCTACGTTCACCAGTCCATACGCTGGCCCGTCTGATTAATCCGTTCAACGCCACAGCAACGCTTCAGGCAATCTTTCACCCTGCCTACCGAGCATCGCATCAAGCCACAGCGCTGAAACTTGGCTACCAGAATACAGCCGTGATTAAAGGCGAAGGGGGTGAATTTGAACGCAATCCCGATGCACGGACGCTGGTGCTCGGCATTCGTGATGGCGAAGCCTACGAGTGTGAATGGGACATGCTCAATGAAGCCCGCAGCGATGTCGAGGAATCTTTTGACCTAGACCATTTTCTTGCTGTCTGGCAAGGCAAGACCAGCCATGCATATGGTGAAAAAGCAGTTATTGGCACACTCGCTCTGGCCCTGACAACACTAAACAAAGCCTCTAACATGGATGAAGCAATGCAGCAAGCCGAAAAGCTTTGGGCGGATCGATTGCAGTAAACGCCCAGAGGCTCTCTTGATTTCTATGGCTACTGATGAGTCCGCCGGGCCAGAAGCTTCAATCCACTCCAATGCCGCGCAAACTGCCCTGCAGAACGCCCAGAACGCTGACCGCGAGTCAAAGCCCATTTGATGGCTTCAGCACGCGCTTCATCATCAAGGATGATACCCTGCTTGCCGAGCCAGTGGCTGACAATCGACAGGTAGGTGTCCTGATCGAGCGGATGAAAAGCCAGCCATAGACCAAAGCGATCCGACAGCGAGACTTTCTCCTCGACAGACTCTTGCGGATGAATCTCTCCGGCATAGGCGGGATCAGTACGCGTCACGGGCAGATTTTCATGCATAAATTCAGGCAGCAAATGACGACGGTTACTGGTGGCATAGATCAGCACATTGCCAGAACTGGACTGTACCGAGCCATCCAGTGCACTCTTCAACGCACGATAATTCTCATCTTCGGCATTGAATGCCAGATCATCACAATAAATAATGAATTTTTCAGATCGGCCACGCAGCAGGCTACGAATTTCAGCCAAATGCGCCAGATCATCACGTGCCACCTCAATGACACGCAGACCTTCAGACTGAAAATCATTGAGTAAGGCACGAATGAGTGACGACTTGCCAGTCCCACGGGCACCCGTGAGAAGGACATCATTGGCGGGCAACCCTGCCAGAAACTGTCGGGTATTCTGAGTGATCCGTTCTTTTTGTCGGTCGATTCCAAGCAAATCGACAAGCTGAACAGGCTGTTGATCATGAATCGACACTAGCCCATGATGGCGCCATATAAATGCCGGGGCGCTAAAATCAGGTTCAACTGGAACCGGAGGCAATGCGCGTCTCGCCTGTTCGATTAATTGCTCAAGTCGTTTCAGCATATCTGCAGATAAATCCATACCAAACCCTACCAGCATCAAAAAAAGTATCACTGAATTTAATCATGTTCAGCATGGGTTTGGTGTATTTAAACGTTTTTTCGCCTTTTGGTCAATCAAACAGCGATCACGCTATACCTTAGGCGATCTGCTTGAGTGGTTCCAGCATGACTGCAGACCCCGGCTCAATCACCTCATCTTGATACACCCATCGATAAGGTGAATCTGGCTCTACCAAGAACTCAACAACAAAGGAAGCTTTAGTATTCTTCCATAGCGCCTTGGTCAACGGTAATGCCCCATTCGTCCAACGACGAGCAATCTGATCAAACTCAACGGCATGAAAGCCTGCAACAAAACTAAAATGGTCGATTGGGATATGCCGAGTTTTTCCATATGCAGGCTTAATCTGAATGCCTTTGATCATGAGCCCCAGTGTGCGTGGATCATAATTGCCAACGCAGTGCAGGTAGGGTTTAAAGGTTTGCGACATGAGCACCACATGCTGGGACTGTGCAGGGACGACAAAACTCAAGCGATCCTCTTCGACCACTGGATTAATCCGCATACCGTCCACCATCAGATGTGGATCCATATCACGTACGATTCGCCAGCCAATCAGAGGCAATCGATCCTGCAGTTGTACTCTGACGTGTTCGATGAGCGGACTATCCAGCAGCACTGGACGGCAAAATCCCGCCATATCTGATGTATCAAGCATCGCATCGGCCTGCCCGATGCGATGACTAAACCAATGACGATTACCGCAATCCAGATAGCTTTCCGCAGGCATACCATTGGCGATCACCACATCATGTGATGATAATTCGACATGCCAATATGTGATTCGCCGTACATCCAGCATACGTACGGATGTACCATTGAGAAGATGACAAATGGGGATAAAGTATTCTAATCCATCTACAGTGACACAGACTGAATGTGATGGGGACAAGATCAGCTCTCTATGCGGCATATTTGCCCCAAAAGCCCCAGCCTGAACACTGATCGGGCGATTAAACTCATGTGCATTCAAGTCTTCATGCCACAGATGCCGATAACCAATCCAGATAATCGGCTTACGCTCACCAGAAGCTGTAATCACCTCATCCCCGACAGACAGGCTCTGGACCGGCACCTCGCCATGGATCGTCAAGATCAGGGTGTCCTGAGCGAAACAAACGGCTGTCGTTTGTATACTGTTACCCGAGACAATCAGGTTACTGGCATCATAACTGCCTGTCAGTTGAATATTATAAGTATTACCGTCGGCTGCATTAAAACTGATGAGATCATTGCCTACTGTCACAGAATTCACTGCACCACTAAAGGTGATGAATTGGCCCGCCTGAAAGTTACTGATCGTACCGCCGAACTGAGACGTAAATACAAAAGAGTTGTTTACATCTTGTCCCATATCAACTGTTTGCGTAGAGCCACTGCCTTGCCAAAGATATGAACCACCATTAATCAAATGAACGGTGCCTGATGCTGCCGTGACATACTGTCCAGCTGTTAATGAACCGCCATCAACCGTCAATGATCCTTGAGTCACATTGATGGTATTGGAGACCCCATTGAGAAAGGCGGTACCGATATTGAGGGAACCTTGTATGTCGAGGCTAGCACTGGCTGAGGACATCGTCAGACTGGCAATATTGTCCAAATCCGTAGATGCCAGAGTTGCAGCCGGACCACTGTTAAATACTACAGCATCAAGCGTGCTCGGCAACTGCCCGCCCGACCAATTGCCACTATCCCCCCAATTCCCTGTACCTGCAGACCCTGTCCATGTTTGTGTTGTTGGCATTTGTTTACCCTCTTTATTGATTTTTTTGGTCAAAAACTCCTCTTTAGCAAGACCGATTTTCGCCTAATTCACAAGACTATGGCTGTTTCTTGCCATACACAATCGGTCAATTTTTGTTTCAATTTATATCATTTGATGTGGATTGAAAGGATAAATGGACTAAATACACCTCGAATTACCAGAAATACTGATAAGCCAGCCCATCATCCCGATTAGAGAGCCAAAAACGAAAATGCGAATTTTTGGTCAACTGATACTGTATGGTGCCAGTCAACGTATGCCAAAGACGCTCATCACGTGCCTGTTGTATGTGCATATTAGCTCGCACTCCCCAATCACCCCATCGATACACCACACCACTATCGTTGATCACAGCCAGATGATAATGCAGGTCTAGTCCGATCAAGCTATATGCAGTCATCTGATCACTTAAATCAGCGCCACCACCGAGACTGCCATTGATATAGGGATGCATAGAACTACTGCCAATCGCGTCTGGCTTAGCCCCAAGCGCCACTTGCCAAGACAACGCACGCTCACCCGCCAATGCGCGATTTAAAGGTTCAATCTTAAGAATATCGGCTAGATCAATCTGCTGCAGTCTAAACCGCTTTGACTATTGTTAGCGGCTTTGTTGCACAAATCAGCCAAAGAGCAGACTTACCCCAACCCCAGCAAATTTAAGACATAATTTGAGTATGGGGTGTGCCTAACGCTGTGAAATGATTCAGCACCGCAATCCGTGCATG
>Ga0164294_10000025_pt1 | contig 179214 bp, 157 predicted proteins | sample GEODES005metaG_FD_111479 | JGI IMG/M metagenome (GOLD analysis project Ga0164294, IMG submission 111479) | Oligotrophic lake water microbial communities from Sparkling Lake, Wisconsin, USA - GEODES005 metaG | ecosystem: Environmental > Aquatic > Freshwater > Lake | place: USA: Sparkling Lake... | reverse complement strand
GCAAGGGTGCGGGAAGTCCGTAGGTTCGAATCCCTTTGAGTAAGCAAACAAAAAACACTCAATTAGCAACGGCTAGTTGATATAAGAAAAAAAGTTCGGGGTGTAGCGTAGCCCGGTATCGCGCCACATTTGGGATGTGGAGGTCGTAGGTTCGAATCCTGCCACCCCGACTTATTTTTTACTTTTATTTTTTGTTTATAAAATTCTTATTTACAGCAACTTATCTACCTTTTTTCTTTTAAAATTAGCCTTTCCTTTGGCCAGTTACTTTTCGTTCCCGAATCATCCGTTGGGTGAGTTTCAAAAAATTTTCGGAACCTTCTTTGATGATTACTTCGTCGCTAAGCAAAAAGCCAAACGCTTTCCATCTCGTGCTTCGCTCTAGGCTGATTTTCAAGACCCCAACTAAGGGAATAAACAAAACCATACCGGAAATACCCCAAAGCCAACCACCTAATAGAATTGCAAAAATGACGGCAAGGGCATTCACCTTTACTTTAGATCCCACCACCAAGGGGGTAATCAAATTGTTTTCTAGCAACTGTATGGCCCACAAACCGCCAAAAGTCAAAAACGGATAAAAAAGCGTATCAGTAGTTAGAAAAACATAAAGAATTACAAAGACAGAGGAGATAACCACACCCACGTACGGAATCAGATTTAGGATAGCTATGAAGGCGGCAAAAAGAATAAAGAATTCCACCCCTATGAAGTAAAAAAGCAAGCCCGATAAGACTGCAACAATCCCAGTAACCCGAATCATGCCTACCAGATACGATTGGATGACCTGGCCCGAGTCATTGACCCAAAGAAGGACTGCATCCTTATCTTTGGTAGAGTACCTGACAAGAAACTCGATAAAAAAATCTTTGTAGTACAACAACAAAAAAGTGTATAAAGGAATGATACCCATCAGGGTCAGGGACTTCCCTGTCGTAAATAGGGTTTGGTTTAGGTTTTCGGTGGTGAAAAATGATCCTAGCGCCATCTTCTGGTCGGCACCAATCCAACCCTCACCGAGCAGCACCTGCAACTCTTCGGAATAGCGGGCCATCTTCCCATCTATGTTGGTACTGATTTCAGGAATCTCTCGGATCAATCCAAAAACCTGATTTAACAAAAGATAAAAAATACCAAAGCTCACAAAGAACACAAAAAATAAACTGACAACTATTGCCAGCCCTCTAGGAACTCGGTGACGCTCAAACCAGGAAGAAATGGGATACAATGCAAAAGCAAAAAATACACCCCATACGAAGGGGACCAAAATAAAGTCCCCTTCCTTGGCTACGAAGGCGCCCAAAACCAATGCGATTAGAAAATAAGCCAACTGCTGCAGTGATTTCATAAAGAAGGAATTTTGAATCTATGGGAATATAGGGATTCCCCGGAATAGATTGCATGTCATTTCCTCTTTTCCCCTTCCCCTCCCGTCAAATAACACGACCGTTTGACCTGTTACAAAAGGCCAGTCTGGGAAATCGACAAGGCGGGTAGGGATTCTATTTTGGAATTCTTTATTTTTGTCTTGTATTCTCAATCCAAGTCCGAATAAAATTTTTCTAACGGCGCATCTGAAACACCTCTCTTTTGATTACCTACGCCTCCTTAAGATATCCTAAGTTTAGTTAAACCGTCTATGTACGCAAGAATTTTACTCGTCCTCCTGATTACCCTGCTTCCTTCCCTTGGTTTTGGACAACTTGTACCCTTTTTTTCTTGACCTTCAACCGCCTACGCCACGATGTCCATTTTTGATCCCATACGTCCTTTTTACGATGCTGAAGTAAATACTGCTATCCGACAGATTGTAGACGACAAAATGCTGGAGGCGATGATGCAGTTTACCTTTCCACAAGACCAAGCAGCTACTTGGAAGGAACGCTTGAAGCACACACATTCATTGAGGGACTTCCAAGTCAATTTCATCTATCCTGCGGTGAGAAAAGTATTGGAAATGAGTTCGGACGGCTTGACGGTAGGTGGGTTTGAACAGCTGGAACCCAACACTGCGTACTTATTTGTCTCTAACCACCGAGATATCATCTTGGACACTTCGATACTGAATGCCTGCCTGTTTGAAAACGGGCTTGTCATGACAACTTCCGCTATCGGGGATAACTTGATCAAAAAACCATTCATCGCTACCCTTTCACGTCTCAATAGGAATTTTTCGATCCGTAGAGGCCTAAGCGGTAGGGCCTTGCTAGCAAGTTCCATGCTCGTGTCCGAGTTTATCCAAAAATCCCTCCTTCGAGAGAATAGGTCGGTTTGGATGGCTCAACGCGAGGGCAGAACCAAAGATGGCAACGATGGCACCCAAAGAGGGGTTTTGAAAATGTTGACCCTCGCTGAGAAAGACAATAATTCATTCTCCTATTTCGAAAAAATTCAGCTCGTCCCCGTCTCCATTTCCTACGAGTACGACCCTACCGATTCCTTAAAAATCCCTGAGCTTATCGCCAAATCCAAAGAAGAAAAATATGTAAAAGGTGAGAATGAGGACTTTATCACACTATTGAGTGGTATTATGGGTGCCAAAAAAAGAATTCATATCCAAGTGGGCAAAGTCCTCCACGAAGAGGTAAGGGCAATCAATAAGGAAGACCTCACGACAAACGAAAAATTGAGCAAACTATCCGACTGCATCGACGCACAGATCTGGAAAGGCTATAAGCTCTGGCCAAGCAATTACATTGCATACGACCTCCTGCACGTGTCGTATCGGTATGCAGGCCAATACACACCTGCGGAAAAAGAGGCTTTTGAAACAAGACTGGCACAAAAGGTAAATACCAATCAGCCCTTAGAAGTGGAAAACTTCCTACGCATGTATGCTAACCCTGTTGCCAACCAATTGGGCTTTTCGGATGAAAAAAGCAGTAACTAATCCTTGAAGAACACTTCCTTATTTTACCATTCACACGCTTATTTCCATCTAAAGAATTTTTGGCTATTTAGACTTCTTTTGCATGTACAATCAGTTCAAAATCAGTACTTGGATTGGGCAGATTGTCGCCAGAATTGCATAGTTTAGGAAGTAAAATTTCCCTTGGATGAAAAAAGCTATTCTCTTCACCATGCTCCTTTGTGCTACATGGGGCCTCGTTCATGGACAATCTGACAAAATCCCCGTTGGATACATCCAAACCCCATTAGGAGAACTTTGGATGGAGTTAGATGACCGCACACCTCAGCATAAAAAAAGTTTTATTGAACTGGCTGAAGCAGGCTATTGGGATTCCCTAACCTTCAACCGAGTCATCCCAAATTTTGTGGCCCAAGGTGGCTGTCCTGACACACCAGCGGGATTTACTGATCCTAACTACCTCTTGGCGCCTGAGTTTCATCCCGACCTAACCCACGTTTATGGTGCTATCGGTGCAGGAAGAGACGATAATCCCGGTAAAATTTCTGCACGGTGTCAATTTTACATCGTCCAAAACCCCGCCGGCCTGCATCGTCTGGATGGAGACTATACCGTTTTTGGTCATGTCATCAAGGGAATGGACGTAGTAGATCAACTTGTCAAAGAAGCGCGAGATGCAAACGACCAACCCCTTCGCCCAATAACTCTTCAGGTGGAAATAAAATACCTCAGCGCAAAAGAATTGGCAGCCCTTCGCAATCCTTGAGTACGCGGCCAACCTGAATTTTAAATACCAACCTTCCTACCCTATCCCTTCCAATTCCGAAACTGCCCAAGCTATGAAGGTGTTCGTTCTGCCCCTCGCCCTTTTCTTACTTGTTACCTTAGCCAGCGCACAAGAGCACAGGCTCCCTCTTTGGACAGGCATACCCCCCTTACAAAAAGACTCCAGCCTCAAAGAGGAAGCGGTACGGCAAGGAATCCTTCGCATTTCCAATGTACAAACGCCCACCTTGGAGGTATACCTACCCACCGAACAAGTGGCCACGGGGGAAGCGGTTTTAATTTTTCCCGGAGGGGGATATGGAATACTGGCGTATGATTGGGAGGGCACAGACTTTGCAAAATGGCTGAACGCCCAAGGCATCGTTGGGATTGTAGTCAAATACCGCTTGCCTCTATCTGCCTCGCTAACAGACCCAAAGGAAGTACCTTTGCTAGATGCACAGCGGGCGATACGTTTGGTTAGATCCCATGCCGAAGCCTGGCACATCGATCCCAAAAAAGTGGGGGTCATGGGATTTTCCGCAGGAGGACACTTAGCATCCACCTTGAGCACCGCCTACCTACACCAAGCCATACCGGCACAGGATGCCATCGATGCTATTTTGGCACGGCCTGATTTTTCCATCTTGGTGTACCCAGTGATTTCCTTTCGCGATACGGCAGCACATGCTGGATCCAGAAAAAATCTACTTGGAGACCAGGCAACCCCCGCTTTAGTGGATCGCTTTTCAAATGAACTACAGGTCAATGCCGAGACGCCGCCTACCTTTCTCGTACATGCACAAGATGATCAGGGCGTGCCTGTACAAAACTCCTTACTCTACTACCAAGCATTGCATGCGCATGGGGTCAAAGCAGCCCTTCACCTGTATCCCACAGGAGGCCATGGCTTTGCCTTTGGCCTAGGTAAAGGGGCCGTATCCGGCTGGAGAGAGGCACTCCTTGCTTGGATGAAGGAAACAGTCAAGTGATCCCTTGCCTTACCTGACCTACGTTAATCTTCCCTATTAACTAATTATCCACCCCAACTAAGAATCACATGCCCATACGAGTGATTGCCTTCGATGCTGACGATACCTTGTGGATCAACGAACCGTATTTTCGCGAGGCAGAAGAGAAATTTGCCAGCCTTCTAGAAGATTTTATGCCCCAGCATGCCATCCTAAAGGAACTCTACCGTACTGAAATTGCAAATCTTGCCCTTTACGGCTATGGCATCAAGGGGTTTATGCTTTCCATGGTGGAAACCGCCCTACGGATTTCCGAACAACAAATGCCCACATCTATGGTCGAAAAAATCATTCACATTGGGCAAGAGATGCTTTCCAAACCCGTGGACTTGCTTCCTGGCGTGGAAGAGGTGCTTCATTCCCTCCAAGGAAGGTATAAAATTGTCCTCGCCACCAAAGGAGATTTGGTAGACCAGGAACGAAAGCTAGCCAAATCTGGTCTAGAAGGCTACTTCCACCATATTGAGATCATGAGTGAAAAACGTACCTCGGATTTCAACAAGTTAATCGGACACCTGGACATCCACGCGTCGGAATTCGTCATGATTGGCAACAGCCTCAAGTCGGATATTCTTCCTGTCTTGGAACTAGGCGGCTTTGGCATCCATGTCCCCTTCCATATCACCTGGGCTCACGAACAAGTGGAACACGAAGTAGCCCACGAGCGCTTTTTTACTGCCGAGCACCTGCGCGAAGCGGCCGGACTTATCCAATCCTTAAACTAACACCTGTTTGCCCAGAGGCCATGGATCGACTCAAATCCTTTTTTCTAGTCCAGATTTTCGTCATTTACACCCGTTATTTGATTGGAGGAGCCTTTTTATTTTCAAGCATCATCAAAATAAAAGGAAAAAGATTCACCACTGATCCACAAGAAGATGCCCCTTTTGGGACTGCTATGCATTTTTTTGAAACCCTCTACCAAACTGGCTTGTATTGGCAGTTTATCGGATGGGCCCAGCTCATGGCAGGACTGCTGTTGATGACACAGCGTTTCGCCAAGTTGGGTGCAATTGTCAACTTTCCCATACTCCTAAACGTGTTTGTAATCACCATTTCCATGGACTTTAGCGGCACTCCCGTGATTACGGGATTAATGCTTCTGGCCAATCTGTTTCTGATTTTTTGGCATTGGGGAGAGCTACGCTCATTAGTCAATCTACCTTACTTGCCCCCAGCTTCAGGACTTGAAGAAAACAAACCGTTGTGGGCAATTACAGGCCTACTTCTGTTTTGCTTCACCGCAGGCTACCGTATACGTTACGATAAATACGATCCTTTTCTTTGGTTTGGCATTTGTTTTTTAATCGGCTTTGGAGCCTTTCTGATCCGCTTGGTTCAGCGTTACAGGTCGAAAAGGAGCCAATTATGATTAAGATTGTAATGGGCTTTTCGATCAAGCTGTCCTAAATTTCAGTACTACTTTTTAAAATTTACCACCAACCGCTCAACACGAACTCTTCACACGCGGACCCTGGTACATGGCAGATCTACAGAGGAGAAATTTCTTCTCCATTCCCGGTGTTGATTTTACGCCTCATTTTTTGTTTTACCCTCCCTTAATACGCTATTAATCCCTATTTTTGATGACCTAAAAGCCTAACTCATGAAAAAAATCGCCGTATTTTCCTCAGGTGGAGATTCGCCCGGAATGAATGCCTGCATCCGCGCCGTTGTGAGAACAGGGATCTTCCATGGCCTAGAACTTTATGGTATCTACCGAGGATACGAAGGCATGATTGAGGGAGATATCAAACGGATGCATTCCTATTCCGTTTCCAACATCGTCCAGCGGGGGGGCACCATCCTCAAGTCGGCACGCTCCATGGAGTTTATGACGGTTGAGGGAAGGAAAAAAGCATTCGCACAGCTGCAAGCCTTAGGGATTGAAGGCCTCATCGCTATTGGTGGAGACGGAACCTTTACAGGAGCTAAGATCTTTTTTGAAGAGTTTGGTATCCCTACCGTGGGCTGCCCAGGGACCATCGACAACGATATTTACGGCACAGACTACACCATTGGCTTTGACACTGCAGTGAACACTGCCTTGGAGGCTATTGACAAGATTCGTGATACAGCGGCCGCCCATGACCGGGTATTTTTTATAGAAGTAATGGGCAGAGACGCAGGATTTATTGCAGTGGAGTCAGGCATTGGCGGTGGAGCTGAGTTTGTCATTGTGCCTGAAACAAAAACCGATATCAACCAAATCGTCAAATCCCTAAAAAACCTAAGGAAGAGTAAAAGTTCCAGTATCATCGTGGTAGCAGAAGGAGACGATCTTGGTTCGGCAGAGACCATCATGCAACTGGTCAAAGAAAAAATTAAAGACCCTACCAAAGACTTCAAAGTCACCACCCTAGGTCATATCCAGCGGGGAGGCAGCCCCACTGCCAGAGACAGAGTATTGGCAAGTCGCTGTGGTATGGCAGCCGTTGAAGGCTTGATTGCCGGCAAGACCAACTGTATGGCGGGCGTCATGAACGGTCAAGTCGTCTACACGCCCTTCGAAGATTGCATCGGCAAGCCCAAATTGCTCATACCCGATCACCTCAAACTAATCAACCTACTCAGCATTTAAAAATGGGATTTATACCTTTGTTTTTAACCGGCGGTGGTGCCTGCCTGCTCTTTTTTCTTACCGTGAGAAGCAGCTTGCTTGCCAAGATTACCCATCATCGCACCCTGGGAGCCCAACTTGGACTTGCCCATCCAGAGTTAGGAATCGGTGGGGAAGAACTGGTAGATCCAGAGAAAATTCTTGGAATCTGGAAGGCTGCTGAACCAAAAGCAACCATTGCTCAAGGTAGCCTTGACCTGATTCGGGAACTTAAAATCAACCAGTACCAGTACAATCGCTTGATTAAAAAAGCACCTTACAACTGGGTAGCGGCCTTTGGAGGATTCAAAGCCATCTGAGCGGAAATATAGTCCATCACTTCATCCGTTTGACTTGGATCAAACCAAACCAGCGAGGCATCTTTCCTAAACCAGGTCAGCTGCCGCTTGGCATACCTCCGAGAGTTGCGTTTGAGAAGTCGGAGGGTCTCCTCTCGGTCGTACTTTCCCTCCAAAAATCCAAAAATCTCGCTGTAGCCAAGCGTCTGTAGCGCATTTAGTTCCCGCTGTTCAAAAAGGCCAGCCGCCTCCTCAAACAAGCCACTGGCTACCATGCGATCCATGCGCTGATCGATGCGGTGATACAAGATTTCTCTTGGGAGGTCAAGACCTATTTTTATAATCTGAAAGGGCCGGACTATTTTCCTTTTGACTCGAAAACTACTGAACGGTAGGCCTGTACCCTGGAACACTTCCAAGGCACGCATCAGCCTTTGGGGATTGTCACGGTCTACAACCACAAAGTAGTCTGGATCGACACGAGCCACTTCCTCTTGCAGCCAGCCTAGTCCCTTTTCTTTATAACTACGGATGATTTCCGGCCGCAGCTCGGCAGCTACTGTGGGAATCTTGTCCAGTCCAAACTGGATTGCATCAGCAAAAAGACCCGTTCCCCCCGTCATCACCACTACCTTATGGCTTAAGAACAGCCGATCCAAGAGGGCCAATGCCTCTTTTTCATATTTCTGTACGTCATATGAATCCGTTATGGAAAGGGAATTGATGAAATGATGTGGAACCGCTTGCAGCTCTTCAGGGCTTGGTTTGGCTGTCCCCAACATCATTTCCCGGTAAAACTGTCGACTGTCGCAAGAAAGAATTTCGGTTTGAAATTTTTTGGCTAGCTTTAGACAGAGGTCGGTTTTTCCGACAGCAGTCGGTCCCACTACAAGAAGTAAAAAATTTTGATCCGTCGACATCTAAGGAATTTCGAAAGTTAAAATTCAGCAGGTTTGTGATGAAAAGCAAGATTATCTTGATTGTAGAAGAGAACGAACAGGCGCGCAAGCTTTTTGAACATTGCATTGGCCAGCTCGCCTCTGTTGAAAGCGTAGCCACTGCCAAAGAAGGTTTGGCATTTCTTGCCAACAAGGCCGTGGATCTTATCCTGGTTAGCCAACAGCTTCCTGACCTAGACGGCCCAGGCTTCCTTCAGAAAGTAAGGGTAACCGCCTCTCCTGACTGTCCGGTGATTGCCACCTCCGCCTTTGCAAAGGAACAGGAAAAGCCCTACTTCCTAAACCAAGGTTTTGCTGACCTATTGACAAAGCCTATTCGTCCCAAGGACCTTATCCTATGCCTTCAGGAGCACCTTAAAAAGGAAACCAAAGCTCCTACAGCAGTACAAATGGCACGTGTATTTGATCCCGTGCCCCTGCAGCAACTCCTGAAATACAGTCCTCCCGAAACCCTCCAGGGCATTTACGCGGAATTTATTCAGGAATGCACCGAATTACTCCAGCCCAGCAAACTTGACTCCACTATCCCGATCACAGAGGATTTATTACGTGCCTTGCACACAATAAAAGGGAATTCAGGTACCTTAGGAGCAGAAAAGTTGTTTATTTGCGTAAAACAAAGTGAATTTCTGGGTAGACAGGGCAAAGCCGTTGAATTTACTGAAAGTCTCACCCACCTCAAGGCTGCAATAACCGAGTTTGAAACGTTTTTAAAAAAAGAAGGAAAATTCTATGGCATTTGAGAAAATGAAGATTTTGGTAGGTGAAGATAGCTCCATCATCATTAACCTAACAAAAAGTGTGTTGGCGTTTGAGAATTACAGTATGAAAGCTGCTAGAAATGGCAAACAGGCTCTCGACATGCTTGTTGAAGAAGATTTTGATTTGATTTTGATGGACATTACCATGCCTCAAATGGACGGCATCCAATGCACCAAGGAGATTCGAAAATTAGCAGATCCTAAAAAAAATAGCATCCCCATCATCGCCATCACGGGAAATGCCGCCAACCATACGCCAGAAGATTTTCGCAAGTTTGGCTTTAATGATTTTATTCAAAAACCCCTCAATTACGATCATCTCTTAGCTACGGTTAAAAAAATCCTCGGGTAAGTACTCCATGGCGATCAAATACAACAAACACTTTTTAGATAAGTTGGAAAACTTGTTTTCAGCTTCAACCTACCACCTTCGGTATGAGCGGGGCAATTTCAAGTCTGGCTATTGCCTACTCAAAGACACCAAGGTTGTGATCGTCAACAAGTACTTTCCGCTAGAAGGAAAAATCAATGCGCTGATCGATATCTTGACCGAGTTAGATTTTGATTCCTCTGAATTCAAGGACAAAGGAAATCAAGAGTTTCTTTCTGAACTGCGACAAACTACCCTTAAGTTTTGACCATCACCTTCCTGGGTACGGGCACCTCCCAGGGAGTTCCCGTCATCGGCTGCCCCTGCCACGTCTGCCAGTCCCTTGATTTTAGAGATAAACGCTTTCGCAGCTCCATGCACCTGGAGATCAATTCCCTATCACTAGTCATCGACACTGGACCTGACTTTCGCATGCAGATGCTCCGAGAGGGCATCAAACGTCTGGATGCGGTACTTTTTACGCACGAACACAAGGACCACACCGCTGGTTTGGACGATATCCGCCCTTTCAACTTTTACCAGCAGGCCGATATCCCCGTGTTTGGGAGAAAAGTAGTTCTTGACCAGCTACAACGAGAATACGCCTATATCTTTAGCGATAAAAAATACCCCGGCGTACCACAAGTTGCCTGTATAGAGATTGACCACCTACCCTTTCAAATAAACGGGATACAGATCACTCCCCTTCCCGTCCTGCACTACAAACTCCCCGTATTGGGCTTCCGAATAGGTGATTTTAGCTACATCACCGATGCCAACCACATTCCTGAGGAGACTTACGCCCTCCTCGAGGGTACCGAAGTATTGGTTCTAAATGCCTTGCAAAAAGAGCCGCATATCTCCCATTTTACCCTGGAGCAAGCCGTGGTCCAAGCACAAAAAATTGGTGCCAAAAAAACCTATTTCACACACATTTCGCATCGTCTAGGTGCTCACGACGACGTAGAAAAAGAACTTCCCCCCGGGATATTCCTCGGGTATGATGGCCTTAAGCTTCAGCTGTAGTCGTGCACCTGACCTATCATTTTCTCCGCTACCTCGCTCCGGCACTTTCGGAATTATTTTCCGGAAACACCATCACAGCCTGCTTTTCGCAGAGTAAAGACGAATTGATTTTAGAGACTGAAGGCATAGGGGGTAGCCAGTTTCTTCGAGCACACCTCCTTCCCCCGCAGGTATTTCTGGGTTTTCCTACGCAATTTCATCGAGCGAAACGCAATACCATCGGATTATTTGATTCCATCCTAGGTGATAAAATTTTATCCTGTCGAGTTTTCTCCTACGAAAGGGCCTTAAAATTTGACCTCTCCTCAGGAAAAATTCTGGTTCTCAAACTACATGGCAATCGCAGCAATTTTCTGCTTTACTCGCGAAATTCCCTGGTTCCAGAGTCAGTATTTCGAAACGAAATCCAGGAAGACAAAACACTAGACTGGAGAACCTTAGATAGAGCTTTGGACTTGAGCTGGGACTATTTTTCCCTACTTGAAGGCAATGCCTCCCAATTTCTACCCACCTTAGGTACAGTTCCGCGAGCTTGGCTCAAAGCCCAAGGCTACCTCGAGGCAGATCTCCATACCCGCTGGAAGTATATGCAGGAGGTAATCGACCTGTTGGATTGTCCGCTGTATTCCTTGGTGGAAGAAGCTGGTGAACTTTACCTTAGCCTCCTCCCTGCCCCACAGGGGTTGGCCACCTTTTCCGATCCCATCGCAGCCTGTAATGAACTTTTTTACAAAGCGTTGGTACTTGGAAACTTTGAAAAAGAGAAGAACAACCTTTTAAAGGGCTTGCAGGATCAACTCAAACGCACCAGCGCTTACCTGAAAAAATCCTCCGAAAAACTTAAAGAACTTCGGGAATCTCCCCCTCCCTCCCAGCTGGCAGACCTACTCATGGCCAACCTCCACGTATTTACTCCCAGCACCAGGGAAGTGGACCTGCTAAACTTCTACACGGGAGAGCAAGTAAAGGTCATGCTAAAGCCCAATCAAAAGCCACAGGACCTGGCCGCATCCCTGTATCGAAAATCAAAAAACAGGAAGTTGGAGCTCGACCAATTAGAAAAGACACTTGCTGCCAAACAAGTTGTGGCAGAATCGCTGCAAGCGACCATTGCCCAGCTAATTGAAGTGAGCGACTTTCGCGGACTTAAGGACTTTCGAAAAACAAGTAAAGACGAGCTCCCAACTCCCAAAAATGAGGCAAGTAGCCCATTCAAAGTATTTGAGTATGAAGGATTCATCATTTGGGTAGGAAAATCCGCCAAAGACAACGATGAAATGTTACGCAGCTTTGTCCACAAAGACGACCTCTGGCTTCATGCGAGACAGGTCGCAGGTTCTCATGTGGTCATCCGTAGAAAAGGGATGCCGGTGGTTCCTCAACAAGTCCTAGAGCGCGCAGCCTCCTTGGCGGCTTTTTACTCGAAGCTAAAGACAGATTCTCTGAGCCCTGTGATTGTGACGGAGGCCAAATATGTCCGGAAAGTGAAAGGATCTGCTCCCGGATCAGTAGTCGTTGCGAAAGAAAAAGTCCTCCTGGTCGCCCCGAAAGGACCCGACCAGGATACTTATTCAAAAAAGTAAGAAAGCTTCCCCAACTCGTTAACCCAAGGTACTCCAGTTTAAACCTACTGTGTAACTCAAACCAACTGACCGAGGGCCTACCAATTTAACCTAAATAGACATTAGAAGGCTTTTTTTGAAGCAGATTTCTGCCCAACACTCCGAGCAAACCGCTGCAACCCCCCAATAGAAAACCTAACACTGCAGTAAGTAACATCAGCGTAGTTCCTGTACCTAGCCCCATCAATGCCCCCATCTTATCCGGAAGGGAGCTTGATGTGAAGGTTGCGATGTACACCGTCTGGCCTAGCCAAGCGAGGCCCATGCCCAATCCTCCACCTATAAAACCGCCGAGGGCGCTAGGACGAATTGCAGCTGCCAACCCAGTCACGGCAATCATGACCACCCAATAAGGGGCAACGATATTAAGAAAAACCACCAATAGGGCACAAAGAAGAGTGAATATTAGAAATTTCATGACTAGAATTAGTTTAATGTGGTTTTGAACAAAATGCCTTTTTGGTCTTCTTTCTTTTTGAGGCTAAAATCTACATAGGCCCCTTTGGCCCAGATTGGGATGAAGTTGTCGTAAAACTTACTTCCCGGATTACCCGATTGGCCTCCAGGGTAGATTCCCACCGCTTTGATTGTTGGCCCTAGCTCCACCACCATTCTCCAGCTCGCACCGTTCCTGCCGCTGGTCGCATTGAGGATACCCGATCCTCCGCCCGTGTAGACGTTGGCTACGGAAAACGCCTTGAAATTAGGCACCAAGTGCTGAATGGTGGTTTTTTTGTAGTCTGCCCAAGCATAGGTACCCTCGGTTTCCTCCCATTTCTTCATGGCCACTAACAAGGAGTCAAAGCCTACCTGCACGTGGTACTGGGCAGTTTGCGTACCCTCTGCCATGTGGACATCAAAAATAGAGTCGCTGGGACTCATGCTTAGGAGCTCGATTGTTTGGTAATTGTTTGGCCGAAGAACGGGAGCACCCTGATCCATCAGTTCTCTCCAAACGCTTTCGGTCGTTTCGGCAAACCAAATGGAATAAAGCGTTTGTCCTGGCTTGGCTGGGTCGGCAAAGAAATCCCAGGCCTTCATTTCGGTTAAGTATTTTTGAGCTGCTGCTGATCCCTCAGCATGGCTTCCAAGCAAATTGATCAACACGGGCAACGACTCTGCTGCCTGCAAGTTATAGGAATCAAACTGCAGGGCTTGCATATCTTCTAGCGTGATCTGATTCAACTCAGCTAGCTTACGGTTCAAGCGGCGATTTCTGTAGTGCTCATAGGAATTGTCAAACACGTAATAGGGATACGTACTGTCCGTTGGGTGTTGGTTCGCGGAAGACACAAATCCTCTTTCTGGATTCAAGGTATTTGCATTGTGTTCAAATGGAATATAGCCTTGCCACTCCATCCTAGGATCGGCTCCGTCCATGAAGAACTTGCCTTGCTCCTTCCATTTGAGGGGAAACTTACCTTGAATGCGCATGGCGATATCGCCTGTCTTGGAGGCAAAAACAAAGTTTTGTGCCGGTGCGGCGTATTCTTTCAAGGCCTCTGTGTAGTCAGCATGGTTTTTTGCTTTGTTGAGCAGCATGAAGGTCTTTTGCTCGTTGGATGTGCCTTGATGCACAATCCAGCGCATTGCAAAATTTATGTCCTGACGGTCTGCTTTAAAACTTTGGTCATACACCACAGGTCCGTAATGCGTATACACGACAGTATCGAGAAATGTCTCCTCTCCCTTTACTTTGATTTCCTCGATTCTAAAAGTGGAGGACTTCCATTCCTCTCCGTATTTATAGGCTTTTCTGGAGGCATCCTGAAAGGTGATTTTGTACCAGTCGCGGGTATCCTTTGTAGCGTTAGTTACTCCCCAAGCGATGTTTTCATTAAACCCAGAGATTACTCCCAGGGCTCCGGGAAGGGTTGCACCTTTGACTGTATGCGTAGGTGTGGTCAACTGCATGGAGTACCAAAGTGAAGGCAGATTTAAACCCAAGTGAGGATCGTTTGCTAAGATGGGGTGTCCATTTTTGGTTTTCTTTCCACTCACCGCCCAGTTGTTTGAGCCGGCACCTTCTGCAGGTTGTGCAAGCGGATCAAGCTGTAATGTCTCTTCTGGATAGGATAAGCTGTCTGGTTTGGACACTGAAACGGCTGTAAAGTCCCAAACCCGTTCCTTTTCGATGACTGGATCATTTTCCTTGGGAAACTCAGGAAACAATTTGGCCAACTTGGCATTGCCTAAGATTTTTTTAAGATTGCTATATTCCAAATCCCTATCTCCAACCAGCATGTCAGACATGTACTTGAGCAGCAACAGGGATTTATAGGCCGACCAGGGCTCAGGTCGGTAGTTCAGCAATTTATACTCTACGGGAAGGCGTGCATCGCTTAACTGATTAATGTATTGGTTGACACCATCCGAATAGGCCTCCACCAAGGCCAAGGTTGCAGGGTCTTTCTCTTTTAAATAAGCGATTCCCTGTTCTGCTCCATAGCCTAAGCCCTTTCTACGGGTCATACGATCCAGCTCCAAGGCAATTGGGCCCACAATTTCGGAAACCCTTCCGCCAGCAGCAAGCGTTTGAAATTCCATTTGCCACAAGCGGTGCTTGGCAGTAATATAGCCCTGGGCTCTGTAAAGGTCCAGCTCGTTTTGAGCATAAATATGCGGAATCAGCTGCTCGTCATACACAACTTCCACCGGGGCACTTAATTGCTCTAAGGAGAGTGTTTCTTCTGCAAGCTGGTCTTCGCTGAAGGAATTTTGCCAAAAGCCATGGTTTGGATCTAACAGCGGAGCTAGCGGCGGCACTTGACCAAATGGTAGCGACACCAAGATCCCAAGAGCACAGGTGAGTACTAGGGTGAGAAAGAAAGAAAGGTATTTCATGGCAATGTCCTTGGGTGGGAAATAGCGAGGTGAGTAAATTGTTGTTGAAACTAAGGAAATTTTAAAATCAAAAAAAATCCTCGACCGCTAGGACGAGGATTTAGGAAACTTTTAAGGTCAATCGCCTTTATTGGATAGCTATTGGAAGTTTGAGTTTTTCCCAACGAATCACCAACCCAGGTGCTTCCACGTCAATAGACAAGTTTTCTTGGGAGTTAGCTTCCCACTGTGGCTTAACTTCTACCCGCAGGACGTCATTTTTTTCGTTGTACTGGAAATGTCCATGCTCTAGGTTCCAATCGGAGTTAAAGATTACCGTCCATGTTCCTGATTCTTTAGGAATAGTAAAGAGGGAGTACTTTCCAGCAGCGAGGGTCTTTCCTTCTATGGTCACTCCTTCAGCTAGCTCGAGATAAGTTGCCTCATTGGCCCCAGTCCGCCAGACCACATTATAGGGTACTAGGTCACCCCAGATGGTTCTACCTTTTACTGCAGGAGACCCGTATTGCACTTTTATGGTTTTGCTGCCTGCCTTACCCTCTTTGGTTGTAAGCGGGCTTGGGCGTTGTTCAGTTGCTTTATCATCTGATTGTTCTTCAGTCTCGGCAGAAGTAGTTTCAGCGGATTTTGGTTGGCATCCCATCACAAAGAGGAAAGCGAGTATCAACAGGGAAAAGGCGTTATGCTTGTTCATAAGTAATGATGTTTTTGAAATATTGATAAGGTAAAAATAGTGGAAACAATAAGAAAGTTAGCATCTAGAAGTACGAACATGGTGCTTAATTTGTTGAAAAATTTCCATACCTAATTTTTGATTGGCTCCCCACCTTGGCAAATAAAAAAATAAACAGTTGGGAACACCTCTTAAAACTGGAGCACACAACCAATTGGTTAATTCAATCCATAAGCCGAAGCGGCCGTTTTCTTATGCGACGAGGTGAGCGAAAAAAAAATTGCGCTACCTAGTTTTTTCAACTACAGGCACCCTTTTCTAATTCACAAAAAGAAGAAAAATGCCTGCTTTTTGGTCAAAATTTTCTCATTTTTGGCTTCCAAATCGAATCGATCACTTCAGAAACAGTAACATGAAATTCCTTACCGGGCTTGTTGTTTTCTTAAGCCTTCTCGTCTTTTCGAGCGTTTTCATTTCACCCGAAGTGTTTCCCTACGCAGGCCTACTTCCCTTTCTGATTCCCATTGCCCTGCTGGTCAACCTCTTCTTATTTTTTGTGCTGGCACTCGCCTGGCGAAGGCTATCATTCTTTCCCTTGCTCTGCCTTGCCATAGGCTACAAATTTTTCCTCATCACGGTACAGTTAAATCCTAAAAACGAAGGGGCCATTGGACTCAAGGTGCTCACCTACAATGCGCACCTATTCAATTACAAAAATCCCCCTGTTGGAGCTGATGAACCGAGCGTTTTTTCTTGGCTCAATGAACACCCTGCGGAGATCAAAGTAATCCAAGAATTTTACCAGGACTACACCATAGAAAGTAAAAATGCGCTGAAATTTTTGAGTAAGGACGGAAAACTAGACTACACCTACCATGCCCTGCAAGGGGACTCCAAAAAAAGGTCTTTCGGTATGGCCATCTTTTCAAGCTACCCCATTGTCAACGAGGGCATTGTCTTCGACGAAAAAAATAGCAATGGAGCCATTTTTGCGGATGTGCAGGTGGGAAAAGATACCCTACGCATCTACAATGTACACTTGGCATCTATGTCCATCGAAGCGGAAGCTTTTGAAAATTACGATAGTGCCAAACTAATCTACAAGCAGACCATCGGAAAACTTCACCAAGGAAGCTTGGAACGTGCACAACAAATGAACATTCTCGAGGAGCATTACGGCAACAGTCCCCACCCCGTCATCTTGATGGGCGACCTAAACGAGCTACCCTATTCCAATGCCTACTTTAGATTAAACGAAAAACTGCAAAATGCCTTTGAATTGGCGGGCCGAGGATTTGGTTTTACGTTCAACCGTATCCTCTTTTTTCTACGAATCGATCATATTTTTTCCTCCCCAGCATTGGTTCCACTGCAGTTTACCACCCACCGCGAAGTAGATTATTCTGACCACTATCCCCTATCCGCCACCTTTACATGGGAAGGGTTTGCCCCATAGCCGATAATTTTTCAAGCCACCTTCAAGAAAGCTGAGATGAAGTATTGTTTTAGCAGGATACGATTTCTTAACTTGCTTCTTTTACCCCCCAATTTCTCCCCCCATGCAACAATACCACGAGCTGATGCAGCGCATCCTTTCTGAAGGCGTAAAAAAAACCGACCGCACTGGCACTGGCACAATCAGTGTTTTTGGCCATCAGATGCGATTTAATCTGGCGGAGGGCTTTCCGGTGGTGACTACAAAAAAGGTTCACTTGCGCTCCATCATCATCGAACTACTTTGGTTTCTTAGAGGCGAGTCCAACATTAATTGGCTCAAGGAAAATGGGGTGTCTATTTGGGACGAATGGGCGGATGAAAATGGAGACCTGGGCCCCGTGTACGGCTACCAATGGAGGCATTGGCCAGATGGAAAAGGCGGAGAGATCGATCAGATCAAAAACCTAATTCACCAAATCAAAACCAAGCCCGACAGCAGAAGGCACCTGGTAAGTGCTTGGAACGTTGCCAATGTCGACGAGATGGCACTCCCTCCTTGCCATACGCTCTTCCAGTTTTATGTGGCCGATGGCAAACTTTCCTGCCAACTCTACCAAAGAAGTGCCGACGTATTTCTTGGCGTCCCTTTCAACATCGCCTCGTACGCGCTCTTTACCCTGATGGTAGCGCAGGTTTGCGGACTGCAACCGGGAGAATTCATCCACACCTTTGGAGATGCCCACCTATACCTCAACCACCTGGAACAAACCCAACTGCAACTCAGCCGAGACATTAGGTCGCTACCGACCATGAAACTCAATCCGGCGGTAACCGATATTTTTGCGTTTACCTACGAGGACTTCGAACTGCTCAACTACGATCCACACCCACACATCAAGGCGCCTGTCGCCATTTAAATCAAACTAATGGGTGAACCCCACTTTTGTAAGTCCCTCAATAAAAAACGCCTCCAAAAATTTTTGGAGGCGTTTTTTATTGGCCGGATGCCTTGGTTTAATTACCCAACTCGTACTTGAGGGTTCTCCCTTTCTCTACTGCAGGAAGGCCCTCGCTCATCCAAAGCGGTGCGGAGGCTCCTTTTAAGTAGTGGTCGAAAAACTGGCTCATGCGGATGGAAAGGTCTTTGGCGTTTTTGCGTTGTACCAAGTTATGGTCCTCTCCATTGTACTGCAGTAGCCAAGCGGGCTTGTTTAGTCGCTTGAGGGCCATAAACATCTCGATGCCTTGATACCAGGGCACGGAGCCATCGGCATCATTGTGCATGATCAGCACGGGGGTATTTACCCTGTCCATGGTGAATAACGGCGAGTTTTCAAGGAAATAGAGGGGCTTCTCCCAAAGAGTTCCGCCGATGCGCGACTGGGTTTGCTCGTATTGAAACATACGGCTCATACCGGTTCCCCAACGAATACCACCATAAGCAGAAGTCATGTTGACCACGGGTGCGCCGGCTCCAGCCGCCTTAAACAAGTTGGTGCGGGTGATTAGGTAGGCCACTTGATATCCACCCCAGCTTTGACCTTGAATGGCCATATTTTCCGCATCAACTCCTCCTTGGGCAAGTACAGCTTGTACCCCAGGCATAATGCAATCGTAAGCACTCGGTCCTGGTAGTCCCAAGTCGTATTTGATATCCGGAACAAAGACCACGTAGTCGTTGCTCACAAAATAAGGAATGTTGATTGTGGAACGGCTTGGTGCCGGTGCGCGGTAGTTGTGTAACGTCTCACTATTGCGCTCGTAGAAATAAACCATCATCGGGAATTTTTTCACCCCATCAAATCCTTCAGGAGTATAGAGCAGCCCTTGAAGCGGGGTGCCATCTTGAGCCAAGTAGGATACCAACTTGACATTTCCCCACTTGACGCCAGCTTGTTGTGGATTGAGCGATGAGGCCTTTACCAAAGAAGAGAATGTCAAGTCGCTTAGGTAGACATCAGGGCTTTCGGTGTAGGTAGACCGACGAAAAAGGAGTTGTGAGGAATTTTCAGCCTTCCGAATCCCATAATTGAGGTGATCGGTAAATAACAACTCTTTAGGTAGGCTTTTTCCTTGGTAGTTGGCAGAATAAAATCCACTTTTCTTATTCACTTCATCAAAACCCGAAAGAATGAGGGGCTCTTTAGGATCGATGGCCAGTTCATCTACTTTCAATCGTTCTCTACGGAAAGAATTTTGTGTTCTTCGTCCTTCTCCCATGGTCAGGTTTTGAGCGGAGGTAGGATTTCGTGGATCCACAAGCCACAGATCGAAGCGGTCATTGATCAGAAAAGCAGCATCACCTTCCAGCCATCCTGCTGCACCATAGCTGCTTGGCAAAGAAGGTGAATCGTGGATTTCGTCGTAAAACGGGACGGCAAGCGCTGCGGTCAAATTGATTTTTACCTTTGCTTTTAGATCATAGGCCACCCAAGCGCTGTCTGGAGCATCGTACCAATAGGCATATTTTCCTTCTGGAGAAAGGCGAGCCGCACCTGAAGCATTTTTTTCAATCAACATTTTATTGCCAGTGGCCAGATCTAGGAGGTAAAGATCTCTGCCTAGCTGAATGTCCCAACTGGAATTTCTTCTGTAAGGTGCTTCTGTCCAGGCCAAAGCAATACTTTTTGTAATTTTATTTTCCAGCTGAACCTCATCTACCTCAGGAGTTGCCAATTGAACCACTTGCTTGGTATTTAAGGAAAACACGGCCAAGTAACTCTTCTTTTCTTCTTGAGACTTGTTCTTCAATTGCATGGGTTGAATCTCTGCATCCTGCCAACCCCAAATATCGAGGCTCACCCGGTCCTCTTCCAAGATGCTGCTGTCACTTTCATAGGCATAGTCACGGTAGTCCTGAGACACACCAAAAAATAGGCGGCCTTCCTCTTCAGAAAAGCGAAGCGAGGCATCGGGGCTAATACGGCTTTGGGGTAAGGTGAGTACTGATTTATCCAGCTGCACAGCCATTTGCTGTTTTTTGAGGTCATAAACAAAAAGCTGGTGGATAGGCTTTTTCGCTTTTAGCGAGTCTGGGGTCGCTACAAAGGCCAAGAAAGAAGACTGGGGTGAAAAGGCCATGCGCGCATAGGTGGTCATCTTTTCGTGAACCAAACGGCTCTCTCCGGTGGCTAAGTTGAGTAGGTGAAGGGCAGCATTGTCTTGCTTTTCTTCTTCAGCAAGTAGGTAATATAGAAAATCCCCATTTGGAGCAAAGCTGAACGACTTCACCCGATCTAATTCCCATTTTTTTGTTCCGTCAAGTGATCTGACGAGCAATTTCGTGCCGTCAGTCTTTTTGGGCTTTTCTACTTTCTTGGTAGAATCTGAGGGGCTCTGATCCTTGGGAGCCTCTTTTGGGACGAGCTCTTTTTCAAAATGGATTGCGATCCAGCTTCCCTTTTCGGTAGGCGTTGCAAAAGACTTCACACGGGCTAACTTTTCAAGTTTTCCAGAGGCCAGGTTAAGAATAAAAAGGCTGTCCTTTGGGAGGTCGTCAGCCTTTTTCTTTTTGAGCTTTAGCGCATAGACCGAATCCTTCTGAGCGGAAATTTTACCCACCGCATAGGCATCATCTGCAGTAAATAGAAATCCATTACCTCTAGGAATCTGCGTTTTCTGCTTTGGCGAATTGAAAGGAAAAATTTCTAATCGTCCATCTCCATCCTGTGGAGAGATTTGGTACCCGACAAAAGAGCCGTTTTTAGTGATTTTTTCAGAGGAGAGGCTTTCCCATCCGTCGTAATCCGCATGGGTAAGTGCGCGTTTTTGCTGTGCGATAACAGACTGCGACAAGAGGCCTAAGGCCAGCAGCCAGACCAGTCTTTTTACTAAATGCATCATGAAATGGTATTAATTAGCTAGGGTGAATTCTTTCTCAATCGCTCCTCCTCGGGTAGAGGAAAGCTTTATTTTTCCTTTGATGGCGGCTGTGCCCTTCACTTTAACAAGGAATGTAGCCGTTTTTTTCTCTCCTACACCGGTGTAGCCCGCGTAGATTGTTTTGTCATAAAGCGTGGGAGTAATGATGCGGACAGTGGCCGCCTCGTCACCTTTTAGCAACTCTTTGTCAAACTCAAGCGACACACGGTCCTCTTGCACAATCTTCACTAATTTGGCCTGCTCAAGGGCTACAGGTAGTTTTCCCGTGTTGGTCCAGGTCAAGGTTACCTCGTACTCTCCTGCACTGCGTTGCTTTACCTTCAGGTCGTTCACGGTGAGCTGGGGCAATCTTTTGGCCATGGCCAGGTTAAACAAAGCTTGCTTTTTTGCCCAATCTTCGAGCTGCCAAGGTGGACCATTTTGTCCAAAGAACTTGGGATGAAAGCCCCCGATTTCTACTTCCCCGAGTTCGGGATGAACCATTGGCGTCCAGGCCTTAAAGCCCTTGCTTCCATTGACCTCATCGTCCCATCGAAGTCCATCGTAGTCGTCGTAGATGCCGTCGCCATCGTAATCCTTCATTGCACCATTGTTCCACAGTTCGTCACCGTACCAAATACTGCCGTAATAAAAGTAGCCGAAGTCAGGACCGTGGCCGAAAAGCGGCTCGGGCTTAAGGGGATCGCCTGTCATGGAGTTGATCTTATAACGTGTGGCGTAGGTTTCATAGACATCTCCTGCCCAAGGATAGGCAGTAAAGGAAAGACCCAATTGGTCCATTTCCTTGTAGATGGCCAAATCCTGAGGGTACATCCGCTCCTCGCTTTTGGAGGTAGAAGGTGGGCGAAGGTGCATGGGTACGCGGGTATCCATGGAATTGACCACTGAGATATTTGGGTGGCTAAGCATCCATAGCACGGTGGAACGTGATTCTACTTCAGATAGTGGGTATTCTCCTGCGCCAAACTGGGTAAATCCACGTCCGGTAAGGTCGCCAGCGGTATTGGGACGCCAGTTCTCTGGGTAATTCCGGTGAAGGTCAAGTCCTCCAATTCCGTCCTCGTTGTACTTGCCATCCTTGTCGTTGTCAATGCCCTCAGAATACATCAGGTGGGTTCCCTTACCTGCAAAAGTCTGATTCATTAAGCGTCCTTTTGGATCTTTGGGGTCTAAAACGAAGTTAGCCTTCTCTTTTTCTTCTGGCGTCACCGCTTTTTTTCGAATCTGGTACATGATCCCATCACCATCCAAGTCCTCCTCAGGATCCTCATCCACCAATCCATCCCGATCCGTGTCGTTTGGACGCACCGTGCTGCGGTTGCGCTGGGCAGTAAAAAGGTACAAATTGGAGCCGTCAGGATTATTTTGAGGTCTTAGGTAAATAACTTTGCTGTCAATTAGGGCAGTGATCTCAGGATCTTTGCCGTAGTTTTCCAAGAGGTGTTGGGTCAGCCAAAGCACAGATTCGCTCGCAGTGATTTCACCAGAATGGCGGCCTCCTTCAAAGTAGGCAGCTGGCTTATCCGTGTCTTTACCCGTGGATTTGTTCGTGATGGCCATCTGGTAGATGGGTCTCCCTTCAAAAGATTCTGCCACCACGTAGAGCTCAACTAGGTTTGGGAATTGGGTTGCCCAGGTTTCATACCAGTGGTACATCACGTCTACCGTATGGTATTTCGTAAAATCTAGGGTTGCTTCAGGCGTGTACTCTACCTCTGGAAATACCTCCTTTTTGAAAAAAGAGCTGCCGTGACGCTCACCTGAAACCAGGTAGTGGGGCGCTTTGGTATTTTTTTCAGGGAAGGGCTTTTCGGCTACAAAAGGCTTTACCTGTGCTTGCATGGCTGTGGCAAGCAGGAAGGATAGCAAAATGAGGGATAGTTTTTTCATCTCAGGGATCTTTAGGTAGCTAAAAATAAGGAGCTGAACCGTAGTGTCGCCAACCATTCACAAAAAAAGAGGGAGAATTACCTGGAAATAGAAAAACAAAAAGGTCTTGCCAAAGACAAGACCCTTTTCAGAATATAAACCCAAATATAACTTTAGAGATTAAAAGTTTCCGTTTGCTGAAAATCGATTCTTTGGCTTTGTAAAATAGAACGGATGATTAATTACCTCTTGTACTTAATCACCAAATTTTTGTTTGCCACAAGAACAGAAACCCAAAGTAAATGGATTACTTGATCAATTACAAATTGAAAAAATAATTTTGTAATATTTTAAACAATCTATAATTTCATGGCGTATTTATTACAAATCATCTAAATCCCCCGCCCCAAAATGGACAAAATTTTAGATTTCGATAACGTGGACCTAAAAATCCTCTCGTTATTAAACGAAGATGCGAAGACTCCCTACACGGAAATTGCCAAGAAAGTATTCGTCTCTTCCGGCACAGTACACGTGAGAATGAAGAAATTGGAAGACATGGGTGTGGTAAAAAGCGCCACGCTAAATATCGACTTCTCTAAGCTGGGCTATGATATCTCCGCATTCTTGGGGATTTACCTTGAAAAAAGCTCCCTTTACGATACAGTCATTGATAAGCTTAAGGGGATTGCAGAGGTTGTTAGTGCCTACTATACCACGGGCAACTATTCTATTTTTGCAAAAATCATTTGCCGGGATACCAACCACCTTCGTTTGGTGCTCAACAAAATTCAAAAAGTGGATGGAATTGACCGTACCGAAACACTAATCGTCCTAGAAGAAAGTATCAACCGTCCCATTCAGTTTTTTGACAAAGAGAAATAATTCTATTTAGATTAAATCTAAATTAATAAAACAACCGTATTCTCTTAATTAATCCATTGAAAGCGCGAAGAAATTTCTTCGCGCTTTTTTAAATAGACATACCCTTGTTTATCAGTAGATTAACTATAATTAGTCAAAATATCTTGGTAGGATAGTTAGAATTTAGATAGGCCTACGAACATATTTTTTTGTTTGAATGTTGTACCTTTGTGGCTAAAGTATAATTAGTCTAAATAACTCAGTACATGAGCAAAGACAACCAAATTTTAGAAGACCTGACCTCCAAGGAATATGAGCATGGATGGTCGGTCAATTACGAGGCAGATGAAGCCCCTCTTGGGCTTAATGAAGATATAATTCGATGGATTTCCGCCAAAAAAGAAGAGCCCCTCTGGCTGCTTGAGTGGCGATTGAAAGCATTTAGCACTTGGCTAGCGATGAATGAGCCCACCTGGGCGAATGTCCACTACCCAAAAATAGACTTGCAAAGCCTTCGCTACTACTCTGCACCTAAGCTGGGCAACAAGCCAAAAAATCTCGACGAAGTAGATCCCGAATTGATTGCCATTTACGAAAGACTGGGCATCAACCTGAATGAGCAGAAAAAGCTTCAAGGTATTGCAATTGACGCAGTATTGGATTCTGTTTCCGTGGCCACCACCTTCAAGGACACCTTAGGAAAGCTAGGAATCGTATTTTGCTCCTTTAGTGAGGCGGTAAAAGAGCACCCCGAACTCATTCAAAAATACTTGGGAACTGTCGTACCCATGACCGATAACTACTATGCCGCCTTAAATGCTGCGGTATTTTCCGACGGATCCTTCTGCTACATCCCCAAAGGAGTGCGCTGCCCAATGGAGTTGTCTACCTACTTCCGAATCAATGCCGCCAACACAGGACAATTTGAGCGAACATTGATTGTGGCCGACGAATCTTCCTACGTTTCCTACCTAGAAGGCTGTACCGCTCCACAGCGCGATGAAAACCAACTCCACGCAGCAGTAGTAGAAATCTACGCCGCCGCCCATGCCGAAGTAAAGTACTCCACTGTTCAAAACTGGTACCCGGGAGACAAAGAGGGAAAAGGGGGTATTTTCAACTTTGTCACCAAGCGCGGCATCTGCGCAGGAGACTATTCGAAAATCTCTTGGACTCAAGTGGAAACAGGCTCAGCAGTGACCTGGAAGTACCCTTCCTGCATACTCAAAGGCGACTACTCCATCGGAGAATTTTACTCTGTGGCCGTGACCAACAACTACCAGCAAGCCGATACAGGAACCAAGATGATTCACATTGGTAAAAACACCAAGTCGAGAATCGTTTCCAAAGGAATCTCTGCAGGTAAATCACAAAACTCCTACCGCGGACAAGTACAGGTGATGAAGCGTGCGCATAATGCGCGAAATTTTTCACAATGCGATTCCCTCTTGATGGGTGATCAATGTGGTGCTCACACGTTTCCCTACATTGATATTGCTAATTCATCTGCTAAAGTAGAACACGAAGCAACTACCTCTAAAATAGGCGAAGATCAGCTGTTTTACTGCAACCAGCGGGGCATCGCCACCGAAGATGCAGTAGCCCTTATCGTCAACGGCTATGCCAAAGAGGTACTCAATCAACTCCCTATGGAGTTTGCCGTAGAGGCACAAAAATTACTGGCTCTTACCCTGGAAGGTTCGGTGGGTTAAACCGCACTCAACCTATTTACTTTGAACTAAAATACGTCATGCTATCTATAAAAAACCTCCACGCCTCCATCGAAGGTACGCCTATCTTGAGAGGCATCAACTTGGAAGTTAACGCAGGGGAAGTTCATGCAATCATGGGACCCAACGGATCTGGTAAATCTACCTTAGCATCCGTCCTCGCAGGTAAAGAAGAATACGAAGTGACCGAGGGAGAGGTGCTCTTCCAAGGAAAAGAACTGCTTTCGCTCTCCCCAGAGGACAGAGCAAGAGAGGGAGTCTTTTTGGCCTTCCAGTATCCTATTGAGATTCCAGGTGTTTCTACGACCAACTTTCTGCGCACTGCCCTCAACCAGGTGCGGGAATACCGCGGTCTAGCTCCTTTGGATGCAGTCAAATTTCTTTCGCTCATGAAAGAAAAAATGGCTCTGGTAGAAATCGATCAAAAACTCCTTAGTCGCTCTCTCAACGAAGGTTTTTCTGGGGGTGAGAAAAAACGAAATGAAATCTTTCAGATGGCCATGCTAGAGCCAATGCTCTCCATTCTAGATGAGACAGACTCTGGCCTAGACATTGACGCGCTTCGCATCGTATCCAATGGCGTAAACAAACTGAAATCGGACAAGACGGCTACCATAGTCGTGACGCACTACCAGCGCCTACTCGATTACATCGTTCCTGATTTTGTACACGTACTTTACAATGGAAGAATCGTGAAATCTGGAACAAAAGAACTTGCCTTGGAACTTGAAGAAAAAGGCTACGATTGGATCAAAGAAGAAGTTGACGCCACTGCCACCCGCTGATCCCAACCCCCGTAACCCATGAGTACCTTGACCACATCCGATTCCTTCAGCACTCTTTTAGCAACAGCACCTACAAGTTTTGCTCCCCTGCGCCAATTGGCGAAGGAAAGCTTTCTTGCTCAAGGACTGCCAAGTCTAAAAGCGGAGGAATACAAGTTTACCCCGATTGCCAAAAAATTAGAAAGCACCCTAACAAATTTCACTCCAGCGCAGCCCTTCGCGCTCAGCGCGGAACAAGTTGGTGGGGCTATTATTGAAGGATTTGAAGGCCTACTGCTCGTTTTTGCCAACGGCTACTTTCAGCCTCAGCTATCTACCAGCCTCGAAGGAATCTCCATTACTCGGCTTTCCGACCAACCAGAAACTCAGTTAGGAAGCATTGCCAAGGTGGAAAAGGATCCATTTACAGCCTTGAACCAGGCTACTTTTTTCGAAGGAATACACCTTTCCCTACCTAAAAAGACACAGCTCGATCAGCCCATACTTCTGTTGCAATTTCACCAAGCTAATGTTGGTCAGGTGATTAGCCCGCGGATATGGATTGAAGCAGGGGATTTTTCAAGTGCCACCTTCATCGACCACAGCGTCAGCTTGGGTGAGCAACCTTACTTTGTAAATAAGGTGGTTGAAATTAAGGGGGGAATTAACACTCACCTTACCTACCTCAGGCTGCAGCACGAAGGTAACCGCGTCATCGAGGTATCCAACCTCGAAACAGATCTCCAAAAAGATGGACAATTTACCTCAGTCAACATCTCTCTTTCTGGAGATCTCGTTCGCAACAACCTGACATTAAACTTATTGGGAAGTAATACGGTAGGCAATATGTTTGGCGTCTACTTACTCAACGGCAAAACACACGTAGACAACCACACCAATGTGGACCACACCTTTCCGCACACAGAATCACACGAGCTCTACAAGGGCATCGTTGCAGACCAAAGCCGAGGGGTATTCAATGGAAAAATATTTGTGCGCCAGGCAGCCCAAAAAACGAATGCATTCCAGCAAAACAATAATATCCTGCTTTCGGATGACGCCATTGTCAACACCAAGCCCCAGCTAGAGATTTGGGCGGATGATGTCAAATGCTCCCACGGCTGTACAGTGGGTCAGCTCGATGAGGACGCTCTGTTTTATTTACAAGCGCGAGGCATCGATAAAATTAATGCCAAAGGCCTACTCCTACATGCTTTTGCAGGCGAGGTTCTTGACAAAATCGAGTGCGACAGCTTCCGCAACCACGTTGTGGCACAAATCCAAGAACGACTAGGTAGTAAAATCTAATTCATGGCTATCCAAGTAGCGTACATCCGTAGCTTGTTCCCTATACTTCACCAAGAGGTAAACGGGAAGCCTTTGGTCTATTTGGACAATGCCGCCACCACACAAAAGCCAAGAGCTGTGTTGGATGCCTTGACCCGCTACTACGAAAAAGACAATTCAAATATCCATCGCGGTGCCCATACCCTCGCTGATCGTGCCACCAAACAATACGAAGAAAGCAGGGAAACCGTACAGAAGTTTATTGGTGCTCGTGAGGCAGCGGAAATCATCTTTACGCGAGGCACCACCGAAAGCATCAACCTTGTTGCGAAATCCTTCGGGCCTAAATTCGTTCAAAAGGGAGATGAAATACTCATTTCTACGCTAGAGCATCATAGCAACATCGTGCCTTGGCAGATGCTCTGTGAATCGCAGGGTGCCGTGCTTAAAGTCATCCCCATCACTGATGCGGGAGAATTAATTGTTGAGGAATTTGAAAAATTACTCAGCCCAAAAACAAAGCTAGTCAGTATCGTTCACGCCTCCAATGCCCTTGGCACAATCAATCCGGTCAAGAAAATCATTGCCGCTGCACATGCCGTAGGTGCCAAAGTCCTTCTCGATGGCGCACAGTCTGCCTCCCACTTGGACGTAGACGTACAAGACTTGGACTGTGATTTCTTGGCTTTTTCAGCCCACAAACTTTATGGCCCTACCGGGCTAGGAGTACTCTATGGAAAAAGGGCCTTACTGGAAGAGATGCCTCCCTTTTTAGGCGGTGGTGAAATGATCCGCGAGGTAACCTTCGATAAGACCACTTACAACGAGATTCCTTTCAAATTTGAGGCGGGTACCCCAAGCATTGCCGAGGTGATCGGCTTCAAATCCGCTTTGGATTTTATTCTGAGCGTGGAAAAAGCGACTATTCACGCACACGAACAGGAACTTTTGACATTGGCTACCGAGCTCCTTCAAGAGATCAAGGGGGTAAGCCTCGTGGGTACTGCCAAAGAAAAAATTGCTGTTGCCTCCTTTACTATTCAGTCCATGCATCCTTTCGACGTAGGGCAACTGCTTGACGCAAAAGGGATTGCTGTTCGTACCGGACACCATTGTACGCAGCCGCTAATGCATAGATTGGGACTAGAAGGAACTGTCAGAGCCTCCTTTGCGGTTTATAATACGGTAGAGGAAGTAGAAACCTTTGTTCATAGTGTCGCCCAAATCGCACGATTGAAAAACAAATGAGTAGCATCGCAGACATACAAAACGAGATTGTCTCCGAGTTTGAGATCCTAGGTGATGATAAAGAATCGACGATTTTTTACATCATGGAGCTAGGAGCAACACTGAAACCCTACCCGGAATCAGAACGTAAGGACGAATACATTATCCAAGGCTGTCAATCAAAGGTTTGGCTGATGGCAGAAACAGAGGAAGGAAAGGTGAAGTACACGGCAGATTCCAACACGGACATCACCAAAGGGCTAATCTCCTTGCTTATCCGAGTGCTCGACCAACGGAGCCCTCAAGAAATATTGACTGCCAACCTTGATTTCATCCAACGCATCGGCATGGGAGGAATTCTCGGAAGTCAACGTTCCAATGGCCTAGCAGCCATGATCAACCAAATGAAGCGCTATGCCCTAGCTTTTCAAACCCAGCAAAATGCCTGACATGGAAGCAGAAGAAGTAACACCAACCACCATACACATCGAAAACCTTCGAGACAAAGTCTTATCTGCCATCAAGTTGGTTTACGATCCTGAAATCCCAGTAGATGTTTACGAATTGGGATTGATTTACGAAATTAGCGTGTACCCAGTTAATAATGTCTTTGTACTTATGACGCTTACCTCTCCCAACTGTCCCTCTGCGGAATTTATCCCCTCAGAGGTCAAAGAAAAAATACAGCAGGTGGAAGGCATAAATAATGTAGAGGTAGAGGTCACATTTGATCCCCCGTATACCCAAGACATGATGTCTGAGGTAGCCAAACTTGAATTAGGATTTCTTTAACACGAAAAAATAAACATCCAATCCCATGTATCCTGAAGAATTAATTGCTCCCATGCGGGCAGAATTAGCCAACGCCGGATTTGAAGAATTTCGTACGGCAGAGCAGGTAGCTGCTCATCTTGGTGCAGACCACAAAGGCACGACGCTACTCGTAGTAAATTCCGTATGTGGCTGCGCAGCAGGTGCTGCCCGCCCTGGAATCCGTCAAGCTCTTGACCACGTAGGCAAAAAGCCAACGAACTTGGCCACCGTTTTTGCCGGCAACGACAGAGAGGCCGTAGCAAAAGTGCGTGAACTTTCCCTTCCTTACCCACCCTCCTCTCCTGCCATGGCTTTGTTCAAAAATGGAGAGCTTGTGCACTTCATTGAAAGACACCATATCGAAGGCAGAACCGCCAAGATGATTGGGGAGCATTTGGTGGAAGTATTTGACCATTTTTGCGAGTAATAAAAAGTCCTTCGGGACTTTTTTGTTTGCAAGAAAAAGTAGTCATCCGTCAGACAAATTGATTTAATTAAAAAATTTCAACAAGTCCACTGATTATCAATTACTTGCAATAAGGCCTCTTAGAAGACGTGTGACCCATATAATTTTCAACCAACACACTGAATAAATCCATTAAAAAGTGGCCATTTTTAGTAACTTGAGGGCGATTTGAGCGTTCATCTTCCAATAATCTACAAACCATTACACCATGTCTGATTCCGCAAAATTAATCTACAACGGACAAGAATTTGAATTTCCGATTATCATAGGCACCGAAAACGAGCCTGCTATTGATATTGCCAAATTGAGAAGCGACACAGGGTTAATTACCCTAGATTCTGGCTTCAAAAACACTGGATCTACTACTAGCGCAATCACCTTTCTGGATGGCGAAGAAGGTATACTGCGATACAGAGGATATAGAATTGAAGATCTGGCTGAAAAATCCAGCTTCATGGAGGTTGCCTACCTATTGATTTATGGAGAACTCCCAACAAAGACACAGTTTGATGACTTTACCAAGCAGATCACCTACCATACTTTGGTGCACGAGGACATCAAAAAAATCCTGGATGGATTTCCATCCAATGCCCACCCGATGGGCGTTCTTTCCTCTTTAATTTGCTCCTTATCGGCGTTTTACCCAGACTCACTGAACCCAAATAGCACTCCGGAAGAAGTGAATTTGAGCATGATTCGTTTGCTGGCAAAGATGCCTACGTTTGCAGCATGGGCCTACAAAAACAAGATGGGACATCCGGTCAACTACCCGGATAACTCACTTGACTATTGCTCCAACTTCTTGAAAATGATGTTTGCATTTCCAGCGGAACAGTACCAGGGAGATCCTGTGATAACTAAAGCGTTGGATGCGCTTTTGATTCTTCATGCAGACCACGAGCAAAACTGTTCAACCTCTACCGTCCGTTTGGTAGGATCTTCACAAGGTCCCATCTACGCATCCATCTCAGCGGGCATCAATGCACTTTGGGGTCCACTTCACGGCGGAGCCAACCAGTCAGTGATCGAAATGCTGGAAGCCATCAAGGCCGACGGGGGTAACTCTAAAAAATACATCGACAAGGCAAAAGACAAAAACGATACTTTCCGTTTGATGGGATTTGGACACCGCGTGTACAAAAACTTCGATCCTAGAGCAACCATCATCAAAAAGGCTGCAGACGACGTATTGGCTAAGCTTGGCGTAAAAGACCCAATCTTGGATATCGCGAAGGAACTTGAATATGCCGCACTGAACGATCCGTATTTTGTGGAGAGAAAGTTGTACCCGAACGTAGATTTCTACTCTGGCATCATCTACCGCGCACTTGGTATCCCAACCGATATGTTTACCGTGATGTTTGCACTCGGCAGACTACCAGGTTGGATCGCACAGTGGAAAGAAATGACAGAAAAAGGCGAGCCTATCGGAAGACCTCGTCAAGTATATACTGGTGCGGTAGAAAGAGACTATGTGGCAATGCCGAATCGTTAATTTCTAACTGCTAAAAAAGGCCAGCGCTTCTTACAGGAGACGCTGGCTTTTTTTTCCTCACGTTACCTTAGAATTATCCTTTTCTTAAATTCATTTTATTCATGACTATCAACACACTAGAAGAAGCAGTCGCCCGCACCAAGGCCTTTACGACTCGACCAACTAATGAAGAGCTCCTTCGCTTATATGGATTATACAAGCAAGCCACCGAAGGCGACAACGAGGAAGAACGGCCTGGAGGATTTGATTTTAAGGCAGCCGCCAAGTACAACGCCTGGTTGCTTTTGAAAGGCAAGTCAAAAGAAGAGGCTACCCAAGCTTATATTGACTTGGTAAGTGAACTTTCAGCAAACTACCTATAAGTTTTTCGACCCCTGACCCAAATCAGGGGTTATTTTTTTCTCAAAATACCTTGCAAGGATGCTACCCACAATCAACTGCTGTAGATGGTAGACCATGACCGGGAGCAGGACAAGCCCAAGAACGGCTGAATTCGGAAACAATACCTTACCCATTGCCACCCCATGCACCAGCGACTTGGTTGATCCACAAAAAAGCGTTGTAATCTGGTCAGCTCTAGAAAAACACAGCAGGGAGGTTAGCCAAAAGAGTAACCCAAGCGCTAGAAGCAGGAGACTCAACATCACCCCCGAGAGTAGGGCCAAACTAGACCAAGAAAAAGAAGTAAAAAGCTGTTGGGAAAACGATTCGGCGAAGGTGGTGAATACAATCATCAAGATAACGGACTGATCGACAGCCTTCAGCCTGGCTAGAAAAGGTTGCAGCTTTGGAAAAAGCCAACCATGCAAGCTAATTCCCAACACCACCGGCAGCAGAACTTGAATTGACAACTCCCCGAAGGCGGACCACACGTCGAGCTCCCCAGCGGTACCTCCAGCTACAATCCGCAACCAGATTGGTGTCAAAAAGACCCCAAAAAGACTAGAAATACTTGCATTGAAGATGGCGGCGGCAACATTACCCCCTGCTATGGATACCAAAACAACCGAGGCACTTACGGTCGATGGAAGAACAGACAAGTAGCTAATCCCAAGCACAAAATCAGGGTTAAGTGTCGAGAATAGACCATGGAAGCCCATGACCAGTAATGGGAAAATCAAAAACGTAGCCGCTTGTACCAATACGTGGAGTTTCCAGTTAGCGAGACCTGCTCGCAACTGCATAGGATCAAGTTTGAGGCCGTATAAAAAGAAGACCAACGCAATCCCCACTTGGATAAACGGCTTCCAGGGAATCGTGGACTGCTGAGCACCCAGCTCTGGAACAAGCGCTGCTAGGCCTATTGCAAGGATAATTCCCAACAAAAATCCGTTGAGTCCGACGCGTGTGAGTAGGCTGCCTAGCTTTCCCATCAGGTACCCAAAAGCCGTTTGAAATTGTCACAAAAAATAGCAGTCGCAATGGCCACATTCAAAGATTCGGCCTGCCCATAACCAGGAATAGTGATTTTTCGAGATACCCACTGTTCTGTTTCCTTAGAAATACCCTTCGACTCGTTACCCATTAGCAGCACCCCAGCGAGTGGGTTAACAAGATTGTGGATGACCTCTCCCTCCAAAAATGCTCCGTACACAGGAAGCTTCCATGCGGCAAACGCCTTCCCTAGCTCCTCGTAGTAAAATTGAACCCGCGTAAACGAACCCATGGAAGATTGGATGACTTTGGGGTTGTAAAACTCCGCCGTTTGGGGAGAGAAAATCATTTTTTTGATGCCATACCAGTCGGCAATGCGGATGATGGTTCCCAGGTTTCCTGGATCCCGAACCTCATCTAAAGCAAGAATAAGTTCGCTGGCCTCTGGGGTAAATGAGGTATTGGGCTTCATTTGTACCACCGCAAGTGCGGCATCGTTGCTTTGGTATTGCCCTACTTGTTCAAGTTGCCCTGGAGTCACTAAAAATACCTCCCCCTGAAAAGCCCGAAGCAAAGGCGCATGTTTATTTGCAAATTCTTCAGTTACCAGCAACAGATCCACCAAAAAGTCCGACTGGAGTACTTCTACCACACTTTTCTCGCCTTCGACAAAGAATTTACCTGACTCTGAACGGTATTTTTTTTGATGTAAGGATTTAATAAACTTAACCGTATTTTTGCTTAGCATTCTTCCTCTTGTTCAAACTTGAAACATTCCAAATATATACTTTTTCTAACTCTACTCTGGTTTTGCGTGAGCTGCTCCTTGACTAGAGATCTGAAGGAGGGAGAATATGTATTGTTTGACAACGAGGTAAGTGGGGTAAAACTGGCAGATGTAGACCAACTGCAGCTACTGATTGAGCAAGAGCCCAACACCCGCATTTTAGGAAGTTCGTTGGGTGTCACGCTCTACCGAATTGGTGATTCATTTTTTGATAGTAGTAAAGTTGCGGAAAAGCGCAACCAAACCAGGACCGCTTTGAGTATCCTCCAGGAGCAAGCAGACTCTCTATCCACTGAAGTTTCCTTCAGAAGGAAAGTGGAAAAGCTAAAGTCCAAACAAGACGCATTAGCCAACAAACTCGAATACGGCAACACGCTGATGCGTACGGGTAACCCCGTGGCCGTGTTGGACAGCAGTCTGTTGGATAAGTCCTTCAAAAACATGAAGGGCTATTTAGTAAATCATGGTTTTTTTGATGCTGAGGTAACCTATGATGTACGCACCAAAAATAAAAAGGCCTTTGTCACCTTCCAAATCAACGAAAAAAAGGCATACCTCCTGGATTCTGTATTTACTCGCACAGACAACGTCGAAATTAAGGAGCTGATGAAGACCCATGCATCCACCTCCTATTTGAAACAGGGCGAGATTTACAATCAGGACAATATCTCTACTGAACGGGACCGCTTGGAAGAACTTTTAAAAAACAATGGCTATTACATGTTTTCCAAGTCTTATGTCAACTACATCGCCTACCAGGACACCGTAGCCAAGTCCATACGCCTTGAACAGGTGATCCAAAAACCCACTTTTGCGGAAAATCACCAAGTATATACCTTAGATACCATCCGGTTCAGAATCAATCCCCCCACGGATGAATTTGCCGATCGACAAATTCAAACCAAATTTAAAGGCATTGATTTTTCCTTCTACAGAGACCGCTTCTCTGCCAAAACCCTTGCCTCCCGCATTCAACTTCAAAAAGGAAGTCCTTACAATAGGTTGGAGGTCTTGGAAACACAGCGCCTCATCAACAGCCTAGATTTATTTCGCTTCGTCAACATCACGTTTGATACCTTGAACACCTCGCTGACGGCAAACATTTTTACCCAACCCAACCAAAAATACCAGCTGACCAACCAGCTTGGAATGACCATCACAGAGCAACTACCTGGACCATTCTTCAGTACAGCGCTGCGGAATAGAAATCTCTTTAGAGCGGGGGAGCTACTCGAACTAAACTTTAGGGCGGGTCTTGAGGGGGTGGCTTCGGCTACAGGACAAGGCGTTTACCAAAGTAGTGAGGTCAACACTTCCCTTTCCGTCATTTTTCCTCGGTTTCTAATCCCTTTTGCCCCAGGCACGTTGCAGCAATTTGGTAAATTCACACCTAACACCCGTCTCCAGTTTGGTTACCTCAACACCAACCGCCCCGAGTATAAACGAAATGCGATCAATGGTCAGCTGGGCTACACTTGGGCGATACGTAACAACCGGCAATCGTTTACAATCAATGCCGCAGACGTCAGCTACATTCGTACCCCATTCATTCAAGATGAGTTTCTTGCCATTTTGGAAAATCTCCAAAACGATGGAAATAACCTAATTTGGTCTTTTTTACCTTCCTTAATTAGTAGCTTTTCGGGACAAACGCTGATCAATTTCAACCGGTACGGAGACTTCGACGCGCGAAAGGCTTCCCTCCTTCGTATTTTCGGGGAAAGTGGTGGAACTACCCTCAACTTTACCAATGTCAAAAGAAACGACTCTCCCGACATCAGCTTTGCCAACTTTCAGTGGCTCAAAGGGCAAATTGATTACAGAAAGTATTATCCCATCAATAAAAAGCAGACCATAGCCTACCGTCTTAACTTTGGGTTGGCACGCCCCTATGGTGTCAGCGTAGGGATTTTACCTTATGAAAAGTACTTTTTTGCCGGTGGAGGAACCAGCATCCGTGCCTGGCAAGCGAGGCGCTTAGGTCCAGGTAGTTCCGTTCCCATCACTGGCTCTGGAGGAGATTACGACTACACCAACGAGCAGCCTGCGGAGATGATTCTCGAAAGCATGCTTGAATACAGGAGAAAACTGTTCAGCTACTTCGATATGGCCGTTTTTGTGGATGCCGGCAACTCCTGGATGATAGGTAGAGACGATGCCCGTCCTGGAGCAGACTTTAGGTACGACCGATTTTACAAAGAGATAGCACTAGGGACTGGGGTGGGACTACGAATGGACTTCGACTTCCTAGTCATTCGCCTAGACCTTGCCACCAAAGCCATGGATCCTGCCCGCCCCGAGGGAGAGCGCTGGATCTTGGATAACGTTCGTTTCAACAGGCCTTTTGGAGTACGAGGACAGACCGTTTTCAATTTTGGAATAGGCTATCCTTTCTAATCAACAAAGTCGCATGCCTAGAAAAACAAAAGAGGAAATTGCCGCCGTCTACCAACAGATGCAGGAATACATTTGCAGCGCATTGGCGGTCGGAGACGGTAAAGGAAAATTCATAGCAGATCATTGGGACCGCCCGGAAGGAGGAGGCGGACAAACGCGCATTTTCCAGGACGGGGCTATCATTGAAAAAGGGGGCGTTGCCTTCTCTGCTGTGCATGGACCTACTCCAGCAAAGATCATCGAAAAGCTAGCCATCCCTCAGGCAGATTTTTTTGCAACAGGCGTTTCTATCGTCCTGCACCCTTACAGCCCGATGGTGCCTATCATGCACATGAACATCCGCTATTTCGAGATGGAAAATGGGACCCATTGGTTTGGTGGAGGCATCGACCTCACCCCACACTATATCGTTCCAGAAGATGCCGCATACTTTCACCAGCAACTGAAACAAACCTGTGATGGCTTTGACCTCTCCTACTATCCTACCTTTAAAAATTGGGCAGATGATTATTTTTTCTTAAAGCATAGGGAGGAAACAAGGGGGATTGGGGGGATATTTTACGACCGCCTAAGCGCTAATTCGGACAGCCATTTTCAAGAAATTTTGGATTTCAGTTTGGCTTTGGGACGTCTTTTTCCCGAGCTCTATACCCATTTCATGGAGAAAAGTAGCTCGCTCCCCTATGGAGAAGAACAAAAGGCCTGGCAAAACCTCCGACGCGGAAGGTATGTGGAATTCAACCTTGTCTGGGACTCGGGTACCAAGTTTGGCTTAGACACCAATGGAAGAACGGAAAGTATTCTGATGAGCATGCCTCCCAATGCAGGCTGGACCTACCGCCACGAACCTTTGCCTGGCTCAGAGGAGGCATTTACTAGTGAACACTTGAAAAAGGGCTTAGATTGGCTCAGCTACCGCAAATGATTGAGTTAATTAAAAAATGGGACGAGAATCTTTTTTTAGTTCTTAACTCCTTCCATTCTGATGCTCTTGATCCACTAGCTTTTCAATTGACCGAAACGGTCACCTGGATTCCGCTGTATCTATTCCTCCTGTATAAAATTTATCGCGCAAACCCCTCACCCTCAGGGATTGCCTGGGTAGTGGGCGGTGTCATGCTCACCATCCTACTCGCGGATCAGGTGACTTCTGGATTCATGAAACCTTTTTTTGAACGGCTCAGACCCTGTCACGATCCCCGATGGGAGGGTTTACTACACAACTATGGCCGCTGCGGTGGGTTTTATGGCTTTGCCTCCTCCCACGCAGCAAATACGTTTGGATTGGCCACCTTTTTAACCTTGGGCCTCCGAAGCAAGGTAAAAGGTATCGCCTGGCTTTTTGCCTATGCCCTGCTTGTGAGTTACACCCGAATCTACTTAGGAGTTCATTACCCTTTAGACATTGTTTTAGGCGCTCTAGTAGGAGTTTTGGCGGCTTACCTGTCATGGTTTTTGGTTGTCGTTCTCAAAAGAAAATTCATAAAGAAACTCCTCGAATAACCCACGCAGCGCAGTTGGTCCAGTTCCTATAACTGCAGAAGCACCTACTGCTTATCGCACTCGGCGTTAGGTACGTGACGTGAAAAAGCTCATTAAGCTAGTCTAAAAAACCTCTTCGATCGCATCGGGACTTTCCCAGAAGCAATCGAATCGGTAGTGAATTTCGCCTGCAGCCACCTCAAGCGGGGATGCCAAGTTATTGTGGTATAATTTGCCTGTTCCCAGGCCCTGAGCAAGGCTAGGTCGATAGGTGGCGGTGAGTTGTGCGATGGCGTTGAGGCCAATATTACTTTCTAGGGCTGAAGTCATCCACCATCCAATACCTCGCTCCTCGGCCAATTGAATCCATTCTCTTGTTTCTAAAATGCCTCCCAAAAAACTCGGCTTCAAGATCAAGAAGTGTGGTTGAGCTTTAGTCAAAATTTGTATTTTATTCGTAATCCCAATCAGCTCTTCATCCAAGGCAATGGGGATGGGACTGTCTTTGCAGAGGCCTCGAAGGGCATCCCACTGCCCCGCAACAAGGGGCTGCTCAATGCTGTGAATCCCAAACTCTGCTAGTCGCTCCAACTTTGCCAGCGCCTCCTGACTGGAAAAGGCGCCATTGGCATCCAGTCGGAGGATGAGTTGCTCAGGACCAGCCTGCTCGCGGATGTATTCCAACAGGTGGAGTTCTTGCTCAAAGTCCAAGGCCCCTATTTTCATCTTCAGGCACTCGTAACCTTCCTGAAGCTTTTGGTCGATTTGGGTAAGCATAAACTCCTTGCTCCCCATCCAAATAAGTCCATTGATGGGCAGAGGTGCTCCCTGATCATAAAAAGTATTCGCTAAAATTCTTTTTTTACCGCCACTTGCGAGGTCCAACAGGGCTGTCTCTAGCCCAAAACGGATGGAAGGAAAAATAAATGGAACGCAGGCCTTGACCTCTTGCAACAGACTTTCCTCCGACAGACTCCAGGACCGATTGGCTGCCTGTTGGAGAATCTCGTACAAATTTTTCTCAAAATCAGGCCCATAGTCGGGACTCAAACCCACCAAAGGCGCGGCTTCACCCCAACCCACAGGTCCCTCATCTCCTACTTCTTGGACCTTGATCCAATACACATCACGTGAGGTCAGCACGCCGCGGGATGTACCCGCTTCCATGCGGAAACGAAGGATTCGCTTGGTGTATGAAAAAGTAAGTCGGTTAGTGGAGGTCATGATCTAGTAACCAAGGGGAGATAAAAAGGGTTAACTATATTTGCAGACCAAATGCCCCAGGACATGAACATACCGGAGATTGATCTGAAAGAATACGAATATAGCCTACCCGAGGATCGTATTGCAAAGTTTCCCTTAGAAAAGCGGGATGACTCCCAACTCATGTACTACCAGCAGGGGAATATCCAGCACTACCACTTTTATGACCTGCCGGACTTGCTTGCCACAGACAGCTTGTTGGTATACAATAATACCAAAGTGATCCCTGCCCGACTGATTTTCCAGCGGGAGACAGGTGCAAGAATAGAAGTATTTTTGCTGCAGCCCCTTTCCCCTACGACAGTCATCTCTGACATCATGCTCGCCAAGCACCCAGTCATTTGGGAAACCCTCATCGGGAATGCCAAACGCTGGAAGGAAGCCGAAGTACTCCAAGGCCGTGTTGTCCTTGACGGAAGGGAAGTCGTCCTCTCTGCCCGACTGGTCAACAGAGAAAAGAGGCAGGTGGAATTTTCATGGGATGATGCTGAAGTAGCTTTTGTTGACCTGGTGGAGGCCAGTGGGGAAACGCCCCTCCCACCTTACCTCAATCGGAAGCCTGTGGCAGCAGACAAGTCACGGTACCAAACCGTCTATTCCAAAAACGAAGGCGCAGTAGCCGCACCTACCGCAGGACTTCATTTCACGGAGGAAGTTTTTGAAGCACTTAGAAAAAAAGGAATTCAGGAAGCAGCCCTCACCCTTCATGTGAGTGCAGGTACATTTCAACCCATTAAGGTGGATAATGTCCTCGAACATCCCATGCATGGTGAGCAAATGGAGGTCAAACGAGAAACGATAGAAAAGCTACTTGCGCACTCTGGAAAAATCGTGGCTGTCGGAACTACCTCGGTACGTACCCTCGAAAGTTTGTACTGGTACGGAGTCAACCTACTTGAAAAGGAAGGCAGCGCTTTTGTTGTAGAAAAACTTACTCCCTACCACCCTCGAACCTCCTTACCGACACGCAAAGAAGCCTTGACGGCCCTTCTTGCGGAGATGAATAGGAGCTCGAAGGACACGCTTATTGGGACCACCGAGATATTCCTGTTTCCAGGATATAAGTTTCGAATCGTGGATGGGTTGATCACCAACTTTCACCAGCCAGGATCAACGTTGATGCTTTTGGTCTCAGCAATTTTGGGAGAAGATTGGAAAAAAGTATATCGGGAAGCTTTGGAGAAAAATTACCGTTTCCTAAGCTACGGAGATAGCAGTTTGTTGTGGGTTTAATCCCCTAAGCTGCCTAGTTTTTTTATTCCTCCGATGAGTTGGTGGTAGAACGTTCTCCCTACTGGAACGAAGTCACCGCCCACTTTCACCTCTTTGGTGTTAATGGAAAGAATCTCGGATACTTGCACAATATAACTTTTGTGAATGCGTAGGAACTGGGTTACCGGAAGAACCGTCTCAAAATCTTTCAAAATATTTCTTACCGAAAAAACGCTTTGTTTAGTAATAAGCGTGGTGTAGTTGCCATCTCCTTTTAGCCAAAGGATATCGTCAAATTTGACTTTTACTAAGCTACCCTCGTGGCGAACAAATACGGCATCTTTAACCAGTAATTTGGAATCTTGGAAAAAGGACTCAGTGTCAGCTGTTCCAATGCCATTGGTCTTTATTACTTCGAGAAGCTCTTTCATAGTCGGGGGTGTTTGTACTTAACTCCCTGAAAGAGAATAATGTTTGAAATTAAATACGCACCAACTTTTGCCAAAGAAATCCTTTCGAAAAAGCCTTTGGCGATATAAAAAAATCCTTGAAGGATCGAATCCCCCAAGGATTTTTGGTTACCAGCAATTGAAAATCGCTGAAGGATAACTTAGTTATCGCATCGCCTTGTATGCGTTGATTAACCCGTTGGTGGAGGAATCATGGGAGTGAATCTGCTCATCACCCAAAAGCTCTGGAAGGATGCCGTTGGCCAATACTTTACCGAGTTCTACACCCCACTGATCAAAGCTGAAAATATTCCAAATCATGCCCTGAACGGCAATTTTATGCTCGTAAAGCGCAAGCAATTGCCCTAGCGTATAGGGGGTGATTTGTTGGATGAGGATGGAGTTGGTGGGTCTATTCCCCTCAAACACGCGATGCGGGGCAATCTTAGCAATTTCTTCTTCGCTTTTCCCTGCTTGTTTCATTTCTGCTACCACCGCTGCTAGGGACTTGCCTTGCATGAGTGCTTCTGTCTGCGCGAAGAAGTTTGAAAGCAGCTTGGGGTGGTGGTCTCCAATCGGATTGTGGGAGCGAGCAGGCGCAATAAAATCACAAGGGATCAGGTGGGTGCCTTGATGGATCAACTGGTAAAAGGCATGCTGCCCGTTGGTACCCGGCTCTCCCCAGATGATGGGTCCCGTGCTGTAGGTTACTTTTTGCCCATTCCTATCTACGTACTTGCCGTTGCTTTCCATATTGCCTTGCTGAAAATAGGCTGCAAATCGATGCAGGTACTGGTCGTAAGGGAGGATAGCCTCCGAGGTAGCCCCTAGAAAATTAGTATTCCAAATCCCGATTAAGGCCAAAATCACGGACATATTTTGTTCCAGGGGTGTCGTACGCACGTGATTGTCCATCGCATGTGCTCCAGAGAGCAGCTCTTCAAATCGGTTAAATCCGATGGCGCAGGCAATGGGCAGACCAATTGCAGACCAAAGTGAGTAGCGACCTCCTACCCAATCCCAGAAAGCAAACCTATTTTGCTCAGCAATGCCAAACGCAGCTACTGCCTTGGCGTTGGTTGAAAGTGCGACAAAGTGCTTGGCTACGGCAGCCTCGTCTTTAGCCTGGTTCATAAACCATTCCCTCGCGGTATGCGCGTTGGTCATCGTCTCCTGGGTACTGAAGGTCTTGGAGGCGATGAAGAAAAGGGTCGTTTCAGGATCTACTTTTTTAAGTGTCTCTGCAATATGTGTTCCGTCTACGTTGGAAACGAAAAACAAGGTCAAATTGGGGTTTTGGTAAGGTTTTAAGGCCTCAGTAACCATGACGGGACCAAGGTCAGATCCTCCAATTCCGATGTTGACTAAGGAAGTAATCGGCTTGCCTGTATAGCCTAGCCATTTTCCTTCGTACACCTGACTGGCAAATCCTTTCATCTGGGCCAATACGGCATTGACTACGGGCATTACATCTTCCCCATCGGCATAGATGGGCTTGTTGGACCGGTTGCGTAGCGCCGTATGAAGCACAGCGCGGTGCTCGGTTTCGTTGATGGGCTGACCGGAAAAAAGCGCTTCCAAGTTTTGGGAAAGCTGGGTTTCCTTTGCCAAGTCAATCAGGGCGGTAAAAATATCGTCGTTGATGCGATTTTTCGAAAAGTCCAACAATAGGTCTTCCATGCGGAGGCTGTAACGATCAAAGCGCCCGGGCTGGGCAACTAACTCGGTAATTTGAAGGTCTTTGTGTTGGGCACAGAGGGCTACTAATTTACGCCAAGCAGCGGTCATGGTTGGATTTAACGCATTCATAAAAAGGAACTGAGGGTAAATTACAAGTCAATAAAATAGGTGCACTGGCCAGATTGGCGCTGGCAAATCCTATCAGAAAGGAAAGCTTTAGGTGGAGCCACCGGACTGCGGATACCTGTTGGGTCGTTCCTTGCGGTCACTGTTCCCTTGATCAACTAACCAAGGAAATGCAGACCGTGGCATTCCCCGCCATGAACCTTAATTTCCAGCCGCTTTTGCTTTCCTCTTAAATCCTTTGTTGAACGGCCAGGTGTATTCCAAGGCTTCCATTCCTTTGTTGAGGTTGTAGGAAGCGGAATCAGCATTTTCAAGGGTGTTTTTCAAGGATTTGGCAAATTCAGGGTCGTTCAAAAGCATACCCAAAGAATTGTCTTTGGAATTGAGTTTATCGGTGATGCCTGCAAACTCCTTGGTAAGAGCTTGGGTATTTGCACTGGTCACTTTAAGACTTTCTATGGTCGCCTTAAGGTCAGGAACAATGGAAGTATCGGTCACCAAATCATTCATCAAGGTACCTTTTTTGTTGAGCTTGCCCGTGAACGAATTCAAATCAGCAATCATCTTGTTACTATTTACGGAAGCCCGTTCTAGGTTACCTAGTATAGTTCGGAAATTCACTGCCAAAGTAGAGTCTGTCAACACCGCACCTACAATTCCTTCGCCTGCTGCTATTTTGCCAGTCAACACCTTCAAGTCATTCGTGATGTCGACTAGGTTTTGGTTATTGACTTGCAGGGTCTCCATCATTTTGTCAGTATCCAGAGGCATGATGGCTTCCAAACGATCCCCTTCTTCTACTGGAGGATAATTTGTAGTTCCTCCATAAATCACGATGATTTTATTTCCAATCAACCCATCTGAACTGATGGTAGCTTTGGAATTTTTACGGATAAACTCAACCACTTTCTCTTCCACATTCATTTCTACTTCTACTTGGGAGTCCCCAAAGAAGTTGATTTTTCGAACCGTACCGATTTTTACTCCTGAAAACCAGATGTTATTTCCAGGCTGAAGTCCTCCGACATTATCAAAAACCGCCTTGACATGGATGGCTTTTACAAACTTCTTCTGCTGCCCACCCAAGGTCATGATGCCTAAGACAAGTATGACAATGCCTATCAAGACAAACAGGCCTACAAGTACGGATCGTTTATTTTCTTGGTTCATGAGTTGATAAAATTATAATCGTAAAAAGATTTGATTCGCTGATCTTCAGCATGCGGAAATACCTCTTCAAAGGTTCCCAAGGCGCCAAATTGTCCCTCCAAAAGCACTGCCATGCGGTCTCCCGTATGCTTGGCGCAAGCCAAGTCATGCGTGATTACGATGGAACTGGTCTTGTACCGTTCTCTCACCTCGTTGATTAGGTTGTTTATGTCCACACAGGTGATGGGATCCAATCCCGCCGTTGGTTCATCGTATAACATGATTTCAGGATTGAGCACTAAAGTTCGAGCAACTCCGATCCGCTTTTTTTGACCACCAGATAACTCAGATGGCATTTGATTGATTGTTTGTGGTAGACCCACGGCATCGAGGAGTTCCTCTATTCGGAGCGCTATTTCTTTTTTTGTGAGATTCTTAAAATTCCTGACTAAAGGAAATTCCATGTTTTCTTTGACCGTCATGGAATCGTACAAGGCTGAATTCTGAAAGGAAAAACCAATTTTTAGCCTCATTTCATTCAATTCACGAACACCGAGTTTAGAAATCTCCTTACCCAATACTTCCATGCTGCCACTATTCTGGAGCAAAAGCCCCACCATAATTTTAATCAATACCGACTTTCCAGTACCCGATCGACCCAAAATCACCAAATTCTCTTCTCGGAACAACTCCAAATCCACTCCTTTCAGCACGTCAAGATCACCAAAGGATTTAAATAAGTTTCGGACTACTACCACTTTTTCTCGATTACCCATGGCTATTTGATGCGGAATAGGTTGATGATTTGAAGCGATAGTAGCTCCTCAATAAAAATGAGAAACATGGAAATAACAACAGCAGCATTTGCTGCTTTACCCACCCCTTCTGTTCCTTTGGAAGAGTTGTACCCTTTGTAGCAACCCACCATCCCGATCGTAAATCCAAAAAATAAGGATTTGATGATGGAAGCGAATACATCAAGAAAAGTCACCGAACTAAATACTTGCGCAAAAAACGTGGACATACTGACCAATTCGTTTGCGTTCACATTGATAAAGGCGCCCATCAAAGCCACAAAGTCAGTGTACATCACCAGCACGGGGATCATGAACGTGGTGGCTAACACACGAGACACCACCAAAAATTTATAGGGATTAGTCCCCGACACCTCCATGGCATCAATCTGCTCGGTTACTTTCATGGAAGCGATTTCGGCTCCAATGCCTGAACCCACCTTGCCGGCAGCGATAAGTGCAGTAACCAAAGGTCCCATGGCACGCACGATGGCGATGGCAATCAAAGAGGGAAGCCATGAGGTAGCACCAAATTCGGATAAGGATGGGCGAGACTGGTTGGTAAACACAATCCCTACAATAAATCCAGTCAGTGAAATCAGAGGCAGCGACTCCACCCCGATGCGGTAGCACTGGTGAATGACCTCTTTAAATTCGTAGGGAGGAAGGAATACCTCCTGGAAAAAACGACGGAAGAAGCGCCAGGCGTCTGCCAAACCCGTAAAAAAGGAATCAATTTTTTTCGAAAAGACATTCTTTCGTGTAGCTGCCTGTCCTGCCATAGTTGTATTCAGAGGTTCAAAAATAAAGAATTTTATTCAAAGCTTGATTTAATATCACGCAAATGATAAGAAATCACAAGGCAAAAAACCGATGCTCCAAAAGCAATTTTCTCTTGCTGCTTTCTCACCTTCCCCGACTCCTTCCTGGAATAAACTGTCACCCCTTCCGAATTGAATTCCCTTAAAAAAGGGAGCATGACAGATGATACCCCCGAAGCAAAAATCAAGTAAAATTGTGGCAGCTTAGCAACACAAGTCTCGAGGAAATCAATACCTGAAAACTAGCCTACGCTCTCCAAAATTCTTAGCGCAAAAAAGCAAGGGAAAGTAATTTTTCAAAAATTGGAATGCTGTCCCTGGCCCCTTGCTATGGCCAAGTTAGGAACACCCTATCCTTAGCAATTGTCAAAAGTCGAGGGACTAAACCAAATTTAAATACAGGTGATGGCTGTAGATTTTTTTCCGGTGTAAACGAGTCAATTTGTACGTTTTTGGAGGTTTACTATTTTTTAGGCAAAACTAAATAATTTAGACTTATCAAATTAAGTCTTGTATAAATAAGACTTATATCCTTATAAATCAATTTGTTAATTAGTAAAATCCGATGTAATTGTTTATACCAATAAAGCTCATTTTTAACAACGAGGGTAAAAAGCTTACTCCCCTTACTTTGATCCGATTTGCCTAGGTTTTACCCCCGACTTTCGGAGGTAAGCTGCCACTTGCCTAAAAATTCTCATGACCTATTGCTCTTTTGGAGAAGGAACTTAGCAAGGACTGGGCCAAAAAAAGAGGAAGTAAACTCCCTCCTTTTTTCTGATCCTCCCCTACCCTAACTCAAAGTTCTACTTGGGGTTGCCCTGAAAAATTAATAGCCAATCACGGCTTTTTTTCTACCTCCCGCAGATCTCTTTGTAAGCACAATAGCTGCATTTTTTCTTGTCGTTGGTTTGATCAAAAGGAACTGCTGGATCGACCAATTCTTTCAAAAGTCCGCGCAGCCCTTCCTCAAATTCTTCCGCATGGTCCCTGTAATCAGACAGCTCAGATTTGTCCAATTGAAGGAAAGGATTGAAGTCGGCAGAGTAGATTTCTTTGATGGTAAAAATCCCTGGCTTGAGGGGCAGCGTATTGGTTGGGTGATTGAACTGATAGAAGAATGCATAGAGCATGGTTTGCATCGCCGCCTTGTTGCGCTTCTTGTCATCTCGATCAAACAAGGACGGGATCGAGGACAGTCGTTTCGTGTCCTTGCCCGTTTTATAATCGAGTAGCCGAATGACGCCGTCCTTGCAATCCATCCGATCGATGACCCCACCTAGGGCTACTTCTTTCCTGCCTTCGCCAGTCTCAATGAATAGCCCGGCTTCGTATGCTTTCTCCAAACCAAGCACGCGGAAGTCACCGTTTTTCTGATCGTAAGCCAGTATTGCTTCAAGGTACTTGACAAACACCTCTCGCGCAATCCGGAGCTGACCACTCAATTCCAATACCTCCCCCTCCTCCTTGCGGTAAAATTCCCGAATAGCCTCATCGACAGCTGCAGGGATTTGAGGCCTCAGGCGATCAATGCTGTGTGAATCAATGTCGCGGTAGTCTTTTCCCTCCTCGATGGCATACAGCAGTTCTATGGCGCGGTGCAACAAGGTGCCAAAGGTCATGGGATCGATCTCTGTAATAACGTCTTCTTTCTCCTTCAACTCAGCCACGTAGCGCAAGTAAAACCGCAAGCGACAGTCCAAATACATGTTGATGGCCGAAGCCGAAAAACGCTTGCTTTCCTCCGGAGCAACTTCATTTTTAAAATAGCGGGATAGACTCGCCTGCACCGCATCGGTTTTTTCGATGGTGATCGGCTTAGATGGAGTCATTTGTACCGGCACGAGAACGGACTGGGGGTCCGCTACCTGCAGCTCCACACGCATCTGCTGGATAAATCGGCTCATCTCCGTGGCCTTGCCTTGGTCTCCAGCCGTGGTATAGATCAGGTGAACTTCCTCGGCTCGATGCAAGAGTCGGTAAAAGGTGTAGGCATAGATGGCATCGTTCTGCTCCTGTACAGGCAAGCGAAAGGCCCGGCGGAGGTTGAACGGAATCATGGACGTGATGCCTCCTCCAGGTGGAAAACTACCCTCATTGACATCGCAGATGATCACCCGACGGAAGTCTAGGTTGCGGGATTCAAGGACCCCCATGACCTGCAAGCCTTGTAAGGGTTCCCCTTCAAAAGGTAGCTTGAGATCTCGGAAGAGCTTTCGAAACAAGTTGATTACAAAGTCAATTTTGAGGTTTTTGCTCTCCGTGCTGCGGAAGATTTCCTTCACCCGGGTAAGTTGCTTGAAGGCCTGAAATAGGTAGCTCTTCTGCGTGGGATCCTCTTGAAGCTCGGTGGCCAAATGCTGGATCAGGTTTGTGAGGTAGTCCAAAAGTGTTCCTGCCTCCACCTTTTGAAAAACTAGGTCAAAGAGCGTGTTTTCTTTAACGAGTAGGGATTGGGGGACGTCTAGCAGGTTTTCATTCCTGATTTTTTCAGAAGCCTGAGCCACCCACTCGGCATCTGCTGCACTGAGGTAGGAATACCCCAGCAGGTCCATGACCGGCTTGTGGTAAAAGGAAACCTGCCCATTCTTCATTTTTGCGTAGCGCTGCAAGTCAAGCACTGCATCCAAAAAGGAATAAATAGGTGCATTGCGCATCGGATAGCCCATGGTCACGTTCAACGTGCTGATGCGTTCTGGAAGTTGATGCAATACCGGAAAGAGCAGGTGCTCGTCAGGAAGAATGATAACGGTCTCTTCTAAGCGCTCCTCAGTACCTACTTGTTCCAACAACTTGCCCACCAAATTTGCCTGGTTGGTCTTCAGGGGGATGGAATGGGTATGGATCTTGCCCGCTTTCTTTTTTATTTCATCCCGTATCTTTTCGGGAAAGGTTTTTCCCAAAACGGGGTCTTTCTGGTAATCTCTAAAAAATAAGCCTGCTTCCTGGAGGGGGTCCTGTAGGTAATAGGCATCCACATCCCAGTACATCTTGGCACCAAAGGCTTGGATAAAGTGGGTAATAATTTTTTCTTCCGCACCTGTGAATGCATTGAACCCGACAAAGACCAGCTGCTTGTTGGGCTGGGCAATGGCATCGGTATGCTCGGCCACCTGGCGGTAAAGCTGTCCTGCATAGGCCATTCCTCCCGATCGTAGCCTTCCCTGAAAGCCCTCATACAGGTCACCCAGAACCTGCCAAAAGCGCAAAAACCGGTCCTGCTCCGCTTCATTTTGCCGGGCAAAAGCCTTCCAAAACTGAGAAATCAACGCCCGCTGCTCCTCGGTAAGGAAGCTGAGATCGGTCTCAAACTCCTTGATTTCAGCCAGGTTGGTGTATACTTTTTTTACAGGAGCCAGAAATTGATCCAAGTCATTGAAGTCCTTCAAAATCAATTCCCCCCAGTGAAAAAACCGATCGAAGGGCTCAGGATCTCCTTGCAGCTGACGGTAGTGCTCGTATAGTTCAAAAATCAGCGTCAGGTCGTCGGTGGGCGTATTCCCTGCCAACCGGTATACGAGTTGCTCGATGGTAATGACTTCCGGCATCCAAACCGGTTGATCAATCAATTCTCCCAAATACTTGGTGAAAAATAGGCCTGCTCGTCGGTTGGGAAGGACCACGCGCAAGTCTTTCAATTCCTTTCCTGACTGGATCAGATCTTGTGCTGTTTCTTTCAAAAATGAGATCATAGGGCGACGATTTCTGTGGGTTCAAGATAGCACAGGTAGCCTGTGACCGGAAGTTGGGTGAGGGTGGCGACCAGCCCCATGTATTCTTTCACTTGGCTGAGGTGGCTTTCTCTCTTCACTCCTGTTTTAAAATCAATAACCAGTGCCTCCTTCGCCCCGAGAAGTATGCGGTCAGGTCGACGCTGCCCACCGCCGGGTAATAAAATCCCCTGCTCGGTGAGTGTCTGGTAGCTAGGATCAAACCAGGACTGCACTTGAGGTAGTGCGAAAAGTTGCTCCAACTTTCTTTTGATCTCCTCAGCCGTAGTTTCGTCCCAACGTCCTTCAAAGGTAAATTGGCGAAGCAATCTCAAGGCATCGTCCAGATTTTCGGAAGCGGCCAGCAGGTCGTGGATAATGACCCCTAGGTCGCGCTGGGCTCTCGCCCGAATGCCCTCTGGAGAAAAGTCCCAGGCATAGGTCTTGGTGTCCAATTTTGATTTCCAATCCAAAAAAGCCCATCGAAGTGTTTCCGGTGCGGCGATAACTGACTCCACCTTCGGATTTGCTTCGGGCCAGTCTCCCCAATCGTAGGTAAGCCCTACCGGATCCCAAGAAGTTCCTTCGCTAGGAGCAACTTGAAAGCCTCTCGAAAATAAGGCGTACAACACATTTCCCGTACGGCTTAGAGGAGGAATCCCCTTGGTAAGGGAAAAGTTGGCATACCCGTAGATCGCCTCCTCAGCACGAGTAAAGGCCACGTATAGCATGTTTAAGGAGTCTAGGTAGGCCAAACGCACTTCCTCCTCGTACTGGGCGGAAAAATGACTGTTTTGGAGTTGGCTTTGGTGCGTCAAAGGGACGACCGTAGGTTCTCCCGCGTCAGTTTGGTAGGGTGCCCACAACACCGGAGCTTGCTGCCCTGAAGCGACAATGCCCCAGTCCATAAAGGGCATGACGATTACCTTAAACTGCAAGCCCTTGGCTTTGTGGATGGTCAAGATGCGCATCGCATCGTGATCCTCTGGAATTTTGACGGTCCGCTTCTTTTTATTGTCCTCCCACCAATCCAAAAAACCCTGCAGGTCCGCCCTATTTTTCTTCACAAAATCAAAGACTGCCTCCTTAAATCCGGACACATAGCCTAAATCCTGCTGCTTTTGGGTCAAACCCAAAAAGAAAAGAGCCTCCTCCACCAATTCCACGAGGGGAAGCTGCAACAACTTGTTTTGCATAACCAGCAAATCTGCCTCCTTTTGCTGAAGCTCCTTTGGAAGCCCTTTGCGATAGAAGAGGGCATGACTGACAGGAATGTCGTGCACCAAGGCATAGTATTGCCATAAGGTCTTCAGGGCCACCTTGTCGGCAGGGCAGCTTAGGTAGGTCAAAAAGCCAACTAGGCACTTGACCGCGATGGATTTGTCGATAAATAAGGATTCCTCTGAAAGGACATCAAAACGGTGATTTGCTTTTGGATTTTCTCGCTGGTAGGCCATGAAACTATCCGCAATTTCTGCCCCTTGGCCGTTGGTACGTACCAAAAAGGCAATGTCTCGCAAGCGGTATCCTTGGTCCTGCAACTGCATAACCAAGGTAGGCAGCTTGGCTAGTACCCCTAGATCAACTTCCTCGTCGCCGTCTTCCTCCTCCACGGCAATTTTTGCAGCTGCTTTTTCGGTAAACTCAAAGTGGATTTTCCCTTGGAAAGGAGCCTCCTGTACCTTTTTTGGAACCTGCTGTGCCACGCCTGTAAAGGCCTTGGTCAGCATGGCCTCTGGATCCAGCGTGTACTGCACCTCCATGCCCTCCTGCATCAATTCGGGCAGCTGGGTAAATACGGCATTATTGAAACCAATAATACCTGCCAAACTTCGGTAGTTGACATCTAGATTTTTAACTTCTACAAAGGACTCTTGGATCTGCTCCTGGACCTCAGAGAGAAGGAGCTCCAACTTACCTCCTCTCCAGCGGTAGATGGACTGCTTTACGTCCCCCACCAGGAGGTTGGTGTGTCCAGATGCCAAGGAGTTTTCCAGCAAAGGCTTAAAACTGGACCATTGGAATTCGGATGTGTCCTGAAACTCGTCAATCAAGAAATGTTGGTACTGGTTGCCTATTTTTTCGTAAATAAATGGGGCTTCATTGCCCTTGGTGATTTGCGTTAAAAAATCGTTGACGTCGGAAATAAGCAAGATTCCCTCCTCGTCTTTAAGGTCCCGCAACTCCATGATCAAATTCCGAAATACACCGAATGCGTTCAAGTTCTTTTGTAGCGAGCTGTACGTATTCCAGAGTTTGCCTTTCGCGGGCCAAGACTGAAGCTGTTCGCCCAAGCCTGCATCAAAAGCAGCGCGGATGGCAGTTTCCTGACGTGATCCTTTCGTAAACCAGTTGCTTGGATCCGGTAAGTCACGCTCCATATTCGCCGTGAGCTCCGGAATCGGACTTTTCTTGTCACCTTGTCGCTCAAAGCGAAACGCAAAACTTTTGCTTCCCCCTTTGAAATCATCCCAAGCAAGCCCATGGCGAATGCGAATGTCTTCGGCTTGCTCCCGCATATCCAACCCATCAGCCACCAAGACCGCTTGCGCTTGATGAAGCTCCCTTCTAAAATCAAGTAAAAAACCCGGCCTACCTACACTGTCCTCAAATAGCGAACGATAGGCCTTGAAGCGCTCTTGAAAAATCTCCTTTCCAAGGCCCTTAATGCCCGTGCGGATGTCCCAAGATTTGCCTTCCTCCAGCTGCTCTTCGGCATAGCCTATCAGCCATTCTCGGAGGCTGCTGTCTTCGGCTACCTTTTCGACGATACGATCTACCAATTTCTCCAGAACAGCATCGGTATCCATCTCTAGATCAAACTTGGCTTGCAGGTCCATCTCCCGAGCAAAAGAGCGGATTACTTTTTGAAAAAATGAATCGATGGTACTTACTGCAAAGTGGCCATAGCCATGTAGCAGGTAGCGCAAGGTTTCTTTGGCACGCTCCATGAGTTGCTCTTCGGAGAGCTCCAAGTGACGCATCAGTTCTTGATCTAAAAATTCGCCCGGAGCCACACCTGCACTTAGTCGCTCAAGCTCCTCCACGATGCGTTCCTTCATCTCTTGGGTAGCCTTGTTGGTGAAGGTCACCGCCAAAATTTGCCGGTACCCAGATTTTGGGTTTTTCAAGGCCAGCTTGAGGTACTCCAGCGTCAGCGTGTAGGTTTTTCCCGAACCTGCAGAAGATCGGTAGAGAAGGAAAGGTTTTTGTGCCATAGGAAAAAGTTGAGCACCGAAGGTAGCTAAGTCGGTGCTCATTCGGAATGGCCGAGCCTACTTTTGACAAGCATTGTCAAACTTCAACCAAGAAGCTGTACCAGCGCAGCTTAGAGGTTTAAGGCACCCCACAAAATCTCTACAGGATGTAGCGCCTTTCTGCCGGTTCCGTCCGCGATTTGGTGACGGCAGGAAGTACCAGGGGCGACGATAAGCGTATCTACTTCGGCTTTTCTAACTGCAGGAAAGAGCACCAGCTCCCCTACTTGTTGGGACACTTCGTAGTGCTCAGCCTCGTAGCCAAAGGAACCCGCCATACCACAGCAGCCACTTGGGATGATTTCCACCGCATAGTTGATGGGTAGGGACAAGATTTTTTGCGTCCAAGACAGCGAAGACAAGGCCTTTTGGTGGCAATGCCCGTGAAGCTTAATTTTTTCTGCACGGGTGGTAAATGCCTCAGGTTTGATGTTTCCGGCAGCCACTTCCTTTCCGAGAAACTCATCAATAAGCTGCACATGAAACTTGAGTTTCTGCGCCCCTGCGGCATATTCTGGGCCTACGATGCGTGGGTATTCGTCGCGGAAACTCAAGATTGCTGAAGGTTCCAGCCCGATGAGGGGCGTGCTGCCATCGATCAAGTGCTCAAACACGCGCACATTGGCTTCGGCGTGTTTCTTGGCTTTCAACAGCAGCCCTTTGGAGAGTGCTGAGCGGCCGCTTTCTTCGTGGTCCACCACCAACACCTCATAGCCTAGCTTTTTGAGTAAAGAAATGGCCTTGATACCTATTTGGGTGTCGTTATGGTTGGTAAACTCGTCCACAAAAAAATAGAGCGTCTTGATCATTTTGGGCGGAGCCGGCAAAATGGCATAGTTCTTCTTGTACCAGGCCCGTAGGCTGATCGAACTGATTTCAGGCAAGTTACGGGTGGGAGCCACACGCAACACCGCCTTCAACAACCCGCCTGTCAGGGAATTGGTCAGCAGGAAATTGCTAACTACCGGAATCAAGGAGCCCAGCTGATTCAACTCGTTGATATAGGCAAAGGCCCTAGAACGCAGTGGCACCCCATGGGTTTTCTGGTATTGGTACAGAAACTCGGCCTTCATGCTCGACATGTCCACGTTGGAGGGACACTCCGAGGTACAGCCCTTGCAGCTCAGGCAAAGATCCAGTGCATCCTTGATTTCGGGGTGGTCGAAGGCGTTTTCTTTCTTATCAAGTGTCAAAAACTCCCGCAGCGTATTTGCTCTTCCTCGCACAGAATCCCGTTCGTTGCGGGTAGCCATGAAAGAAGGGCACATGGTCCCTCCAGAACCCGGAAGTTTGCGGCAGTCACCTGATCCATTGCATTTTTCAGCCAGACGCAGGATACCTCCCACCGCAGAAAAGTCCATCACCGTCTCCGGTTCGGGGGTATGCATACCCACTTCGTAACGGAGAAACTGGTTCATGGGTGCTGCGTCCACGATTTTACCTGGATTGAAAATATTCTTTGGGTCCCAGGTGTATTTGATTCGTCTAAACAGCTGGTAGTTTTTCTCCCCTACCATCAGTGGGATAAAAGCGGCACGAACTCGGCCGTCTCCATGCTCGCCAGATAGGGAGCCTTGGTATTTTTTAACCAGCTTTGCCGAAGCAAGGGATATTTGGTAAAACTCCTCCACATCGGCCGCTTTTTTCAAATCCAGAATAGGGCGCATGTGAATTTCTCCTGCCCCTGCGTGGGCATAATGCACTGGATGTTGACCAAATTCTTCCAAAATAGCATCCAACTCCGCGATATAGTCTGCTAGGTCCTCGATGTCCACAGCCGTATCTTCGATGCAGGCTACCGCTTTAGGGTCTCCGGAAATATTTCCCAAAAGCCCCAACCCTGCCGCTCGTAAGGCCCAGGCTGCAGCTACCTTTTCGGGTTCGATGATGGGATAAGCGTAGCCCAGCCCTCCTTTTTTCAGGTCTGCAACCAAGCCTTCTCCTTTTGCAAGGGCTTCTTCTAGGGAAGTACCTCTAAACTCAATCATCAAAATCGCTTTGGGGTCACCCTCCACGAAATAGCGGTTTTGAGAATAGGTAATGCTTTCCTTGGTACAGTCCAAAATAATTTTGTCCATGAGCTCCACTGCTGTCACGTCGTGCTTCATAGCCACTTGAGCAGACTTCATGCTTTCGTGAATGCTTTCAAAATGAGCTGCCACCACGATCTCTATCGGATCCGGTAGGGGGTCTAGGCTCAGCTTAATTTCGGTAGTAAAGGCCAACGTTCCTTCCGAACCTGCTAGCAGTTTACAAAAATTGAATTTGTCCGTTCCTTCAAAAGGGGAGCACTTGAGGAGCTCGTCTACTGCATAGCCAGTGTTACGGCGGTGAATGGATTTTTTAGGAAACTGCGCATGAATCTCCGCGCGTGTTTCTGGAAGGCCAAGTTCCTCCGATGCCTGCCGGTAAAGGAGGCCTTCTAGGTCCTTTTGCCCACATTTATGTTGGAATTCTTCTGGGGATAGGTCCCGAAAAACCACCTTTTTTCCATCGCTCAAAATCGTATTTAGGGAAATCACCTTATCGCGGGTCACACCATACACGATGGAGGTGGTACCTGAGGAATTATTGCCCACCATGCCACCAATCATCGCTCGGTTGGCCGTTGAGGTGATGGGGGAGAAAAATAGCCCGTGAGGCTTGAGGTAGCGGTTGAGTTCGTCTCGCACCACTCCCGGCTGTACACGCACCCAGCGCTCTGCTTTGTTAAATTCTACTATCTGGGTAAAATGAGTGGAGACGTCCACCACGATGCCGTTACCCACGCATTGACCGGCAAGCGAAGTGCCGGCCGTCCTTGGAATCAAGGAAGTACCGTTTTCAGCTGCAAAGTGAATTAACTTCTGCAGGTCTTTCTCCGTCTTGGGGAACGCCACAGCCAAGGGAATCTCCCGATAAACTGACGCATCGGTGGCATAGAGTGTTTTGGTGAGGGTATCCCATTGGAGCATACCTTCGAGTTGGGTGGCGAGGGTGTCCAACTTGGGCACTAAGTTGGTCTGGTCTGAAAGCATTACCAAAATTAGGGTTCTGACGTAGATTTATAGGTACAAAAAAATAAAAATCTGCACTTTTCAGCGAGCAAAAAACCTTAGTTAGTAGGTCTATTGGTCTACCGCCTTGTTGGGTGAAGGAGATCCAGAAGTAAAGGAATTAAGTAAACGGTGAATCCTTCTCCTTGGCCATTTGATTATAAACGATGCCGTCAAGGATACCTGGAATCCATTTGTTTAAAAATACCGCCAACTTTCCTTGGGTAGTGAGCACCAAATCTCGTTTACGCTGACGTGTAGCCCGGAGGATATGGACTGCCACCTCCTCAGAAGTCATCATTTTGGACTCATCACGGGGAGATTCTCCTTGAGAGGCCCCATTCGCGGTCAGGGCGGTGTTGCGAATATTGGAAGCAGTAAATCCTGGAGCGACCACGAGTACGTGAACACCTTTTTTCATGACCTCAGTGCGCAAGGACTCAAAAAACCCATTCATCGCATACTTGCTAGCTGTATAGGCCGTACGGGCAGGGGTGCCCCGGTACCCGTTGATAGAGGAAATACCAATGATAGAGCCCTTGGAAGCCAAAATAGCGGGTAAGCAGTACTTGGTGGCATAGACCGTACCCCAAAAGTTGGTGTCCATCACCTTTCGAAAGACATCCAAATCCAAGTCTTGAAACAATGCCCGCATGGAAATCCCTGCATTGTTTACCAAAATATCAATTTTACCATAGTGCGCCAGCGTTTCTTCCGTCATGCGCTTGTTGTCGGCTTCTGAACCTGCATCAGCCAAGATGGCAAGTACAGGAATCTGCTTGGCACGAAGGCGGGAAGCACTTTCCTCGAGCTTTAGGGCATTTCTTCCCGTGATCACCAACTTGGCTCCTTCCGCTCCAAAGGCAGCAGCACAAGCCTCTCCAATGCCAGAGGTAGCTCCTGTGATGAGGACAACGTTATCTTTAAACTTCATATTGGGGCATTTGCGCCTAAAGATAGCGAAAGGAGAAGAAAGGAGATGCGTTGAAAAAGCAATCTTCACCCGCATGCTCACAATCAAGGCAAAAGAAAAAAGGAAACCCGAACCTTCCCCTTTTTTTCTAATTTTACACCCATGTCGAGAAAAATGAAACACAAGGTCATCACCAACCTGTTGATCGAACGCATTGCTACAGAAGGAAAATGCCTCGGCTACCACGAGGGGAAAGTGGTCTTTGTCTCCAAGGTTGCACCAGGCGATGTGGTAGATGTACGGATAACCAAGGGAAAGAGCTCCTTCATGGAAGGGGAAGTGGTGCACTTCCACAGCTATGCCAAGGAGCGCGTGGAACCCTTTTGTGCGCATTTCGGCACTTGTGGAGGCTGCAAGTGGCAACACATCACCTACGAACTCCAAAAGGACTACAAGCGGCAGCAGGTCGTTGACCAGTTTGAACGAATCGCCAAGGTGCCCATCCCCAAGGTGGCTCCTCTCCTCGGCTCGGCCAAAACCCAATACTACCGAAACAAGCTGGATTTCACCTTTTCCAATTCCCGCTGGCTGACCCGTGAGGAGATTGATTCGGAGCAAGCTTTTGAACGCAATGCGCTGGGCTTTCATATCCCAAAGATGTTTGACAAAATCATCGACATCGAACACTGCTACCTTCAGGATGGCCTTTCCAATGCCTGCCGGAATTCCCTGCGGACCTTTGCCCGAGAAAAAGGAATTTCCTTCTACGATATCCGCAACCAAGTAGGGCTACTTCGCAACCTGATCATTCGTACCACGAGCACGGACCAAACCATGGTGATCGTTCAATTTGGAGAAAATGACCCAGAGTCAATTTTGATGATCATGGACTTTTTGAAAGCCACTTTCCCAGAAATCACCTCCCTACTCTACGTGATCAACACCAAGGGCAACGAGACCTTTCATGACCTCGACCTCATTACTTTCTCTGGCCTCCCCTATATCGAAGAGGAAATGGAGGGATTGCGGTTCCGCATTGGGCCTAAGTCCTTTTACCAGACCAACTCCGACCAAGCCTATGAACTTTACAAGGTTGTACGTGATCAAGCCCAACTGAAAGGCGATGAAGTGGTCTATGACCTCTACACCGGCACAGGTACAATTGCCAACTTTGTGGCTAAGCAAGCCAAGCAGGTGATCGGGGTGGAATATGTGCCAGCGGCCATTGAAGACGCCAAACTCAATTCCCAGTTGAACGGCATTGAAAACACCCTTTTTTATGCCGGCGATATGAAAGATATCCTCACGGAAGAGTTTATCGCCAGCCATGCCCGTCCAGATTTGATCATTACCGATCCTCCACGTGCGGGAATGGACGAAAAAGTCATTCAAATGCTACTTCGAATCGCGGCACCTACAATTGTCTACGTATCCTGTAATCCCGCTACACAAGCACGCGATCTTGCCCTCTTGGGCGAACGCTATGCAGTGGAACAAATTCAGCCCGTGGACATGTTTCCCCAAACCTACCACGTCGAAAACGTCGTTCGATTAACCATCAAGCCATGATCTCAGACTTCAACGATCCCGAATTAAGTGGGAAGTACTTAGGAACTATCACGAGCGACTTTATCAAGGTCTGTGACCTTCTCAAGGAGGCTTCCTACCAGGTACGCTCGCAGGGATTTTCAGCTTACCCCATCTTTCCGATTTCCAAGGATATGCAACCTATCGGCAAAATATTTATTGGCAAGGCAGAGAAAGGGTTGGACTGGAACTACTTCATCACCTACTTGGATGAATTTGTGCAGCGCACGCTGATTGCAGAAGAAGCACTAGAGGACTTCACCAAAAACTATAAAGATCCCGACGAATTTTGCTGCTTATTTGTCATGGATGGCGCCTTCACCAGCTTTGTTTATATCCCCTACCCGACGGATTAATTAGCTATCTAAATCAAATTAATTACTGCTATCAATTAAACGCAGCTTTGACTTACTAGCCTTTTTGTTGGAAGGAATGAGAGTAGGTGCAAAAGCCTGAAAATCGTTATCATCTCCGGCTTTAGCCAGATAAAATTGAATGAATTAGGAAAATTCCCGGAGGCTCAATACCCCATCCTTACTTCAATTTCTTCTTCCCCTCCACTTTCTCTACCGCTGCTTTAGCTCGAAACTGAGCGATTGCTACGATAAGTTGCTCCGGCAAGTCCTGGTTGTATGGAAATTGAATGGCTCCTTTCGAGGTCTGATATCCAACCAACCCAGACTTGAACTGTTCCACCCCTGATCCGGTGGGGTAAAATCCAAGATGCTTTTTTGCAGCAGCATAATAAACCAACACTTCGCTCGTCTTGAAAGCCGGCATGTGGTAGCTGATGACTTCCTGAGCTTCAGGCAATGCTCCACGAAGGATTTCACGCATTTGTTGTAGTTTGGCTTGAATTTCCGGCGGGAACCAAGAAAAATATTCTTGGATTGAAGTTGGTTTGGGATTCATAAACAAGGAGGCGCTATTGTTGATTGACGCATTTAACTTATGGAAAAAAATGAACTTACGCTCAATGAAGCGCAAAAACTGGTAGACAACTGGATCAAGACGGTGGGCGTACGCTACTTCAACGAACTGACCAACATGTCCCTACTCATGGAAGAAGTGGGTGAATTGGCGCGGATCATGGCTCGTACCTACGGGGAGCAATCTTTCAAAGAGACGGACAAAGGTCGCGCGCTCGACGACGAAATGGCCGATGTCCTTTGGGTGCTGATTTGCCTTGCCAACCAGACGGGAGTGAATCTGTCAGAAGCTTTGGTCAAGAATCTGGAGAAGAAAAATAGCCGTGATTTAACTCGCCACCGAGACAACGAAAAGTTGCAATAGGTAATATTCAAAATACGATTATTTCCCTTTTTGGCTAGTTCGCTCCTTCGCCTCATCGGTTAGTGCAAAGCTTTCTTTTCGGGTGATGTTTTTGATGTGATTGACCTTTCTGAATCTTAAAGCGCTCCAATCTTCATCAATTGCTACCTGTCTAACCCCTTCAAACCCATACTCACCCAGGATTCCAAAACCAGTATCCCGATTAAACGCACAGGTGTACTTCTTGGAGCTTGCTTTTGGGTATGCTATCCAAACAATTGGATCAGCCACTAATTTGGGTTGAATTGCATGGATAAAATTCTCAATAGCAACCTGGTCTATCACAAAACCCAATGTGAATTCAATCTCCAATGCCTCTTCAATGGAGTGAACAATCTGTGTTGATTCTACCATTACCGATAGCTCCTCTCCAAAGGACTGTGGAGCGTTAACCACTAGGATTTGTTTGTGGTCTTTAAAATTGAGTTTTTTGAATAATGGGGTCATCTTAAAAAAAGTAATACGTATTGAACTCAACCAAAAATAAAAAAAAAGACAAAAAAACTGAATTCAAACTACTCGTAATTCCCCATTCGGGAATACACCAACCACTTGATTGTAAAGATCAAGACTCAAACAAAAGTCGATATCTGCCTCAATGCCGTGATTTTGAAGGCGCTTCGCATGAGCCGCTTGTGACAAGTAAGTTGGCAAATTTCCACCGACTTGAGCAAACAAGGATCCCATGGCAATTGCCCCATCTTCTCGGTTGGAATGGCTTTCTCCAAGTGCTTGCACTAAGGCACCTGCGTACAGCGAATCTTCCAGATTGAATCTTCCTTTCCAGCCCGCACAGTGAATCAACACATCCAAATCTCGCGATTGAATGTAGGTTACTGTGGCTTGAAGGTTGGGAAATGCCCCAATCAAAATTTCTGCTGCACCTTTGGATTTTTCAATGGCTACCGTGCCATTGGTGGTTGTCATCGCCAATTTCCGACCTGAATATGCACCACCGGTGTAGGCCACAGGTGAGTTTCCCAGTTCAAAGCCTGGAGCCGTCAAGCCATCTCGCTCTGCTGCAATCAGGTACCCCTGACTTTGCATCACTCTACAGGCTTCCAAGTCTGAGAAAGGAAGAATCTCCGTTACCCCATGTGCCAAAGCTGCTACCATGGTGGAAGTAGCTCTAAAAATATCCACGACCACGACCAACTTGCCACTCACCTCATGCAAGTGAATGAGCTCGGGGCTGAAGCAAACTTCAATAGATCGCATTATCCCTTGTATAACGGAAGTTTTTCTACCTGAGCCTTTAGGTTTTTGTTTCGGATCTGGATGTAAATCTCAGTTCCCACCTTGCTGTAAGCTGTTTGCACGTAACCCATACCAATGCCTAGCCCCATGCTCGGGGATTGTGTGCCCGAACTCACCTCGCCGATTACGACTCCCTCCGCTGTAACAATGGGATAATGGCCACGAGGAATGCCTCGCTCCTGCATGATAAAGCCAACCAGCTTTCTGCTCACTCCCGCCTCCTTTTGCTGTTTTAGCGCAGCGGAGTTGGTAAACTCTTTAGTGAACTTGGTGATCCAGCCCAAACCGGCTTCGATCGGAGAAGTACTGTCGGTGATGTCGTTACCGTAGAGGCAATAGCCCATCTCTAAACGTAAGGTATCACGGGCACCCAAGCCAATTGGCTTGATGTCGTACCCAGCACCGGCCTTGAAAATACGCTCCCAAACTAGCTCAGCGTCGGCATTTTTAACATAAATCTCAAATCCTCCTGCGCCGGTGTAGCCTGTTCCAGAGATGATCACATCCTGTACCCCTGCAAATTCTCCTACAGTGAAATGATAAAACTTTATTGACTGCAAATCTACAGCTGTGATGGATTGCATGGCTTCAGCAGCCTTGGGACCCTGTACAGCAAAAAGGCAATAGTCGTCAGAAGCGTTGGTTAGTGTGGCTCCCACCGCATTATGGCTTGTGATCCACGCCCAATCTTTGTCGATGTTGGAAGCATTCACGACCAACATGTACTTTTCCTCTGCTAGTTTGTACACGATTAGATCGTCTACGATGCCGCCATCGGCGTTGGGAAAGCAGGAATACTGTGCCTGACCAATAACCAAAGTCGAGGCATCATTGGAAGTTACCTGCTGAATAAGCGCTAAGGCTTGAGGACCCTCCACAAAAAATTCACCCATGTGAGATACATCAAAGACCCCTACACCATTGCGGACACAAAGATGCTCTTCGATGTCAGAGCTATAGCGTACAGGCATGAGGTAACCAGCAAAAGGAACCATTTTACCTCCTAAAGCGGCATGAAGGTCATTTAAGGGGATGGTTTTAACAGGAATTTCCATAAGTTGGGGTGGGTAGCTAATCGGGAACAAAGGTACACAAAGGCTCACGAGGTGGGTAAACCCAAGCAAGATTTTTCTTAGGCACACAACAAAGAAAAAAGCAGCTTGTTTGAGCTGCTTTTCAATGTTATATCTAAAATGGGATGCCTAGACGGAAAAACTTTCTCCACAGCCACAGGTGCGACTGGCATTTGGATTTACAAACTGAAAGCCTTTTCCATTAAGGCCATCCGAAAACTCCAAGGTGGTACCCACCAGATAGAGAAGGCTTTTTCGGTCCACCAAAATCTTTACTCCCTGGTCTTCAAACACGTGATCTGTCTCTACGACTTGCGCATCAAAGCCCAACTCGTACATCAACCCAGAGCAACCGCCGCCCTTGACAGAGACGCGGATGTTTTCCTGGTCCTTCCTTCCCTCCTCTTTTTTCAATTCGAGAATTCTCTCTTTGGCTTTATCAGAAACGGTGATCATATCTTCTATCTTTACAGGATGTTTGGTAATCTACAGCTAAAAACACAGGTCTGTAGCAAAAGATTCCGCCCAAAGATACAAAATAACAGCATGAGGAAAATCGAACACTTAGGAATTGCGGTCGCTGATCTAAAAAAATCCAACGAGCTCTTCCAAAAGCTCTTGGGCAAAGCCCCCTTCAAATCCGAAAGAGTAGACGGTGAAGGCGTGGAAACCAGCTTTTTCCAAGTTGGCGAAACCAAAGTAGAGCTCCTACAGGCAACGCGTGACGACAGCCCCATTGCCAAGTATATTGAAAAAAGGTCCGAAGGCGTGCACCATATCGCCTTTGATGTGGAAGATATCCATGCGGAGATGGCCCGATTGAAAGAAGCCGGATTTGAACTCTTGAACGAGGTCCCTAAAAAAGGGGCAGACCACAAAATCATCGTATTTTTGCACCCAAGAAGTACCAACGGGGTCTTGATCGAATTATGTCAGGAAGATCCAAACCCATTAGGGTCCTAAGCATCCTCCCCATCCTTCGGGCAGCCAACTGGCCCTCCCACCCCTAGCAACCCAAACCAACATGTCAGAGAAAAGAACAGAAATCAGTGAATTGGGCGAATTTGGCTTGATTGATAAGCTTGCCAAAAGCGTAACACTAAAGAATGCCTCCACCCTCAAAGGCATCGGCGACGATGCAGCTGTGCTAGATGCTGGAGGACAAGTTACCGTGGTCAGCACCGACCTACTCATCGAGGGAATTCACTTTGACCTTTCTTATACTCCTTTGCCCCACCTTGGCTTTAAGGCAGTTGCTGTCAACGTCTCAGACATTGCTGCTATGAATGCCATCCCAACACAGATTACCGTTAGCATTGGTCTCTCCAACCGCTTCTCTGTAGAAGCCGTCGAAGCACTTTACGAAGGCATTCATGCCGCCTGCGAGCAGTATGGTGTAGACTTGGTAGGAGGAGATACCACCGCCTCTCGAAGTGGCCTAGTGATCTCGGTGACTGCCATTGGCCTCGCTAACAAGGAACAATTGAGCTACCGATCTGGGGCCAAGGAAGGAGACATTCTCTGCGTAACAGGGGACCTAGGCGCAGCATTGGTAGGTTTGCAAATCTTGGAACGAGAAAAGCAAGTGTACCTTGCCAACCCCAACATGACCCCCGAGCTAGAGAAATATACGGTCATCACCGGTCGCCAGCTCAGACCCGATGCACGGATGGACATCATCCACGAACTCAGAGAAATGGCCGTGGTGCCGACCAGCATGATGGACATATCAGACGGTCTTGCCTCGGAAATCTTTCACATCTGCAAGGCTTCTGGCGTGGGGGCTACCCTCTATGAAGACAAGCTTCCAATCGACAAACAAACCTTCGATACAGCAATCGAGCTGGGCCTAGACCCCATCACCTGCATATTGAATGGTGGAGAGGATTACGAACTCCTGTTTACAATCGATCAAAAGGACTTTTCTAAACTTGAAAAACACCCGGATGTCCATTTTATTGGACACATCACCAAAGCAGCCGAAGGAAAATACCTGGTTACAAAAAGTGGGACCACTGTCCAACTCAACGCACAGGGCTGGAAGCATTTTTAAGCTAAGTAATCCCTAATTAGTTTCGAAAAATTGGCTCCCTTTAAAAATTACCAAAGGAAGCAGCATTTTTTTGTAGTAGAACTTGCTGTGGTCCGTGGTCTGTCAACTGTTGGCCTTATGACTATGCCTGAATTTGGTTGTCACTAATCTGAATAGATTAAACTTTATTTTTGGTGTCCATGATCAAGGTAACAGGCCCATCATTGACAAGGCTGACCTTCATATCTGCACCAAACGTACCGGTACCGATGGATTTGCCCAACTCAGCCTCTAAGATAGTGATTGCTTGTTCGTACAATGGTAGTGCAATCTCTGGCCTGGCTGCTTTGATATAGGATGGTCGATTGCCCTTTTTGGTACTTGCATGCAGGGTAAATTGGGACACCAGCAGCAATTCCCCACCCACATCGAGCAGGCTTTTATTCATTACCTCCTGTTCATCCGGAAAAATCCGAAGGTTGACTATTTTTTTGGCAAGCCAGTCAATGTCTTCTCTACCGTCTGCCTCTTCAATACCCAAAAGTACCAATAACCCTGTTCCAATATTGGATTTGACTTTTCCGTCGATGGTCACCGAGGACGCTAGAACCCGTTGAATTACTGCAATCATGCGCCTAGTTCTTGCATTTTACCTGATAGAAAGCAATCGGTCCCACTTTTCGAGTCACTGAGGGCCACATTGACTAACGATTTGGCGACCACATGGTCCCGAATTGGACGAATATTAGCTCCAAGCTTCAGCCAGGTCAACGGCGTCATAAATAAAGAAGCGAGTTGTTCGCCTAGCCTAAATTCGTGCCTAGTACCCACCAATAAGGAAGGGCGAAAGAGGCCAAGGTAAGGGAATTGAAGGGCTTTCAGGTCATTTTCTGTCTCCCCTTTCACCTTGCTGTAAAAAATAGCAGATCCCGCATTTGCACTCATGGACGACACATAGAGAAACTTGCTGGCACCTAACTTTTTTGCCCAGGAGGCAAATTCGATGACCAAATCATGGTCTATTGCATAAAAATTTTGCTTTGAACCTGCCTGCTTGATCGTCGTTCCCAGGCTTGAAAAGGCATGAATCACTACTTTTTTCTCCACGATAGCGGCTACAAGCGGCTGGTATTCTCCACCCAAGGATTGGGAGTTTACTTGATTTTCCCAGTCCCATTGGCTAAGCGTAGCGAGGTTTCCGTCAATCTGCACCAACTTTTCATGCTTTAGCGCAAGTTTTCGGCGACCTACGCTGAGGACAAAGGCATAGGCTGGGTTACGAAGTAATTGGTGCAAAAGCTGCATCCCCACCAATCCGGAGGTTCCAGAAATCAAGGCTATGGTCATCGATTTAGTGTAGAAGTTAGTAGTGGGATAAGTTCGACTTCCAGGTCTTGGTGTTTATTTTTAGCATACCAAAGGTGCATTTCTTCACGTAGGGAGGCGTAAGAGCGCCCTTCTGGGTTGAGTTTGTAGGCTGCATGAAGCTGCATCAGGTATAGCGGCTTGGGCCCCCAGGTAAATAATTGCTGCTGCAAGTCGGTGGTCAGTGCCACCAATTTAGGAACGGATCGATTTCCATTCGTCAAGTAGGCATCCATCACCTCCGGATGCTCGTCACGGAAGAGCAATCGGAGCGTAATCAAAGGGTTGAGCTCGGCCAGTTTGGCTAGGTACGGAATGGATTGCGCCCCATCTCCACACCAGGCTTCGGTAATCACCAGCCAAAGCTGGGGAAGAGAAATGGACTGCAGGAGCTGCTGCATGGGTTCGGATACCCTAGCAGTTTTATTCCATCGGTGCATGCGCTGCAAATTCATGCGCGTGTATTCTTGATAGGCTTCGCTTTGGTCAGCTCCAGTGGTCCGCTTCTCTTCCACCAGCTGGGCCGTAAAAGCCACAAACTGAGGGTAGGTAAGGCTTTCTGCCACCAAGGCAGGAGTTATGTGAGTCAAAATCTCAACTGTTAAAGGGTTACCTAGCCAACGGCTAGCCATCAAATTGTTTCCCTTGGTAGGATAACTAGCGCAAATTTAAAGCTTAGTTACTGGCGCGGGAAATTTAATCGGTAATTGAGTGGGTTTATCAAGAGCCGAGAATTGACCCTTACTCCACGCTATTATCTGTGTCAGAAATAAAGGCTTACTTCTGCTTTCACTTTTTTAAGTGCCAAGGCAATGGGATCGTTGGCCCGATCAAACGACTGGGTTAAAACAACTTTTGCTAGGTCAATGCCCGTAGCGGATGGATCCAACTGTTGACGGCTAACATTGATGCGAGAGATCACCTCTTCTACTGCTATTCGCACGGCATCCCAAGTATCTTCAGAGAAATATACTTGCTGGCTAGCGTTATGATTAAACTCTTCTCTGATTTCTGATATCAGGTGATGGTGTAGTTCATCCGCAGAAAACTGTCCAGGCATAGCCCGACGGATCACTTGCGATGGTGTAATTCGTTCTAGCAGTAAACAGAGGCGCTCTGCAGCCTGCAAACGGATAGGAAGCAGCACCTGCGTATGCTGTGTCTTCAAGTCAATCAGGAGCTTTTCACGCTCTTTTGATAGAAAAGAAACCACCACCAAGTACATGCCATAAAGGACTGCAGCAGCTGGAAGAAGGATTTTTAGAAGTTCAAGTACGTAGCGCATGATCTGAATTTAATTCGAATATCTGTATTTCTTTGTTGTCATAAAACTGGGTATTCCAGTAATTTTGTAGATAACGAGGAACCTTATCCTGTTCGTATTGATTTTTCAACTTCAGATGATCCCCATAGAAATAACCCCCGAGGCCGAGCGAGAGATCAAGCACATCATGGCTAATAAAAACATTCCGGTGGACTACTTCCTTCGTGTGGGTGTCAAAGGCGGTGGCTGTGGTGGGATGTCTTTTGCCTTGGGTTTCGACAAAAAGAAGCCAGATGACCAAGAGTACGCCATCCAACACATTCCCGTGGTGATTGAAAAAAAACACCTCATGTTTCTGATGGGCCTGCAACTAGATTTTTTTGAAGGGGACGAAGCACGTGGATTTACGTTTACCAATCCTAGCTTACCGAAGCGGCACGACCTGTAATCTTTTTTTCCAACGTTTACCTCTGCTTTTCCCTAAAAGTCTTCAAAGCCCGGTTTGGCTTCATTCCAGAAGGCATCCAAAGCAATCAACCGCGGTTTCAGAAAAGAAATGATTTTAGGCCAATCTTCGCTATGAAGCACATTGACCTCGGGAAGCACGCATTCAATCTTGGAGGTTGGGCGTCCCAACTCATTTTGGTCGAGCAGTTTCCATTGCCATTCTTCTTGTAGACTGGCAAAAAGTAGGGCTTTTAGTTGCCCGAACTGGTCAAATAGAAGTTCCTGCAGCTCAACATCGGCATGGCCAAGTTCTATTCCGATGGATGCATGGGTTCGTTCTGCACGCATCCTGAAGTAAATGTCCTTAACTCCTGTCTTGTAATTGGGCCAGTTAATCCTTCTTCCTTCCGCATTGGGCACAGGCTTCATGTACTGTCCAAAAGTAATCCAGAATTCCGTCCGTATTTTGGAGATTTCCGCAGGGGTATACATGGGTTGGCTAGGCAAAATCGGCCGGATAGGAGACCGTTACCGCCGAAAATTGGGTTAATCCACCAAGGGCAGGGTGGTGTTTTTTAACGGTTATGTGGACTAGCTCTAGCGCAGGATAGGCCTGCAAGATGTCTTTAATGATTCCATGCCCCAAGTGCTCCAGCAACTTAACCGGCTGCTCCATTCGGGCCTTTACCAACTTGTAAAGCAGCGTATAGTCCACAGTCCCCTCAAGACGATCATGGAGCATGGCTTCCTGGAAGTTGGTACTGAGCTCTAGGTCTACAGTAAACCGATTGCCAAGCACACGCTCCTCAGGATATACCCCATGGTAGGCATGAAAATCCATTCCCTCCAACCTTACTTTTCCCATCAGTCAAACTGGTCAAAAAAGGAGCCTGAGGTAGGTTTGGACTCGTCTCCTTTAGGCTTCTCGGGAGAAGCAGGGTCAGTGTGCTCGGAAGTAGGTGCTGCCTGAACCTCTGGCTGAGACATTTCTGAATGCGCATCGGAAAGGTCTTCCTCTTCTTCTTCAAAATATTCTTCTTCGTACTCTTCTTCTTCCTCGGCAGGTAAGTCCTCCCCCAGTGATTCTTCTGCCTCCTCTTCGTACAGTTCCTCCTCAAGTTCGTCTTCTATCGCTTCGTCTACTTGAGGTTTGTTTTGCAGACCTTCTTCCTCTTCTTCAATGGATGGAGCCTCAGGGGCCAATGCTTCACCTTTCAGCAAGGCTTCCTCTTCGGCCGAATACAGGTCTAGGTGGACAACAGGCTTTTCTTCCGGCAGCGCAGCCACAACTGGCTCGGGTAAAGGAGCTAAGGAGGCCAGGTTAGCTACAGAAAAATGGTTGGCCCGACCAAGCTCATCTACTGCGCGTTGGTATCCTTTGGCGTCGATTTGAGAGAAATGGGTCTCGGAGAGATCAATTTGATTTAGGGCATTTTGCGACAACTGGCGCATGCTCTTTACCAGAGCCTCCCGCTGCTCGACCAGCGCGTCATAGCTTTTAACCAAGCTGCTCATGTTTTCGCTGAGCACCTTCATGGTTTCTTTGGCTTTTTCATCTGCTGCTTGAGTTATAAGGCGGGCCTGCTCTGTGGAATACACCTGTAGTTCCTCAGCATAGCGCTGTGCATCTTTTGTCGACTCTTCTGCCAATTGGTTGGCCTCGCCAATAATCTGATCTGCCGCCTCAGTGGCTTCCGTAATAATGGCTGCACCCGTATCCTCGGCTGTCTTAAGCGTTCTAAAAAGGGAGTCTTCAACGTCCCTTAGGCGCTTTGCCTCTGATTCTACCTGCTGTAATCGGCTTCTCAACTCCAGATTCTCCTGGTTGATCTGCTCCATAATCACACTTATTTCTTCTAGAAAAACGGTGACTTGTTTTTTTTCATAGCCTCGAAAGGCGATTTCAAATGCTTTTTGCCGAATGGCTGTGGGTGAAATTTTCATAGGGTTTGTGCGTCAATTTGCCATATCGCTATTGATCGGTCATCTGAGACCGAAACAATAACACCAGAATAAGTACTCCAAAGGACTTTATTGATCGAGGTGCCATGTCCTGCATTTCTAGCCTTGTCAATGACTTTCAGCAAGTTGTGGGTAGACATGTCCCAGATTTTGATTGATTTGTCCATCGAACAGCTCGCCATAAAGCGACCGTCTTGACGGAAATATAGATAATTAATGGCATACAAATGTGCCACTACATGTTCCTGCAACTCATACGTTTCGGTTTGCCAAAATTTTAAACAGGCATCTCTGCCACCAGACACCAGCGTCTTTTCGTCTGGGCTGTAGCCAAGGGCAAAAACCGAGTTGGTATGACCGGAAAGTTCGGCCAGCGGCAGGTAACCCGCGGCCAAGTCAATGATTTTGATGCTGTAGTCACTGCATCCCAAGGCCAAATGTTGCTTGCCTGGGGCAATTGCGATAACCCGCAAGGACTTGGTTGAAAGTTTGAGATGCTTTTTGACCGCGCGAGCAACCAGGTCAACAACGACAAGCACCCCATCCCCTGTGGCCACAAAAAGCTCATCTCCAAGCAGTTTGAGGTCAAAAATTGCCGCAGTAGTTAGCTTCAAACTCCAGCTCTCCTGTCTATTGGTGAGGTCGATAATGTGTATTCCCTCAAAGTTATGACCTACAATAAGCTGGTTTCGTTGCTTGTCTACCGCCAGCGCGTATACCGAATGGGAAAGTTTGGCAACAAGGGTGCCATCCTTGGGATGGTCCAAATCCCACTCCACCACCAGACCGTCTCCAGCGCCGGTATAAAAATAGCGCGGATTGACTCCTTCAGTTAAGGCGTAAATGCAATCATTATGTCCAGTAAGCGTGTGTAATTTATTTACTAGGATTTTTACCATATCTTCGAGGGTCACGCCGAGCAGAGCCCTAGAGGACTATGCAAACAAAAATAGAAAAAATTGATTCTTACTCCGCCTTCGTGGTGAAACAAATCGGTCACCTGATTGATGAGGACTTGGATTTTTTAAGTTTCCGAGAAAAGCTTTCCTATGCCAATATTTCCCACCCCGAGAAAAAAAAAGAATGGGGTACGGCTAGGCTTGCTATTCAGGAGGTGCTTACCTTCCTGCATATTCCCTATCCGGGATTTTTCAAAGACGAGCACGGAAAATCGCATCCCATGAACGGGCAGGGCTTCGTCTCGCTTACCCATACCAGGGGGCTGGCTGCGGCGATTTACCACCGGGAGCTGCCTGTGGGTATAGACCTAGAAATAATTCGGGAAAAAATTCTGGGTATCGGAAAGCGGTTCCTTACACCCGAAGAACTTAGCTTTCTCACCTTGGACCCGGCCCATTACACTATGGCATGGTCCGCAAAAGAAACCATTTTTAAATGCCTGGGCACCAAAGGGATTTCCCTGAGAGACAATATTCTGCTCGAGCCCTTTACACTCGATGCGACGCTGATCAAAGGAAAAATTAGGGGGACAGAATATGCAGATCATCACTATATGGTGAAGGTAAAGCGGTACGTAAACACTATATTGACGTATACAATCTGGTAAACCTGATTATCTCAAGCGCATGAAAACCCTTCTTCTCACCTTTTGCCTTTTAATAGGACTATACCACATTGCATCTAGCCAAGACTACGGCAAACTTGACGCCACGGATGCGGTTACAGGAAGAACACTTTCTCTAGCAAGTTTATTGAATGAAAAAGGCCTTGTTATTATTTTTCATGATCCTTCCTGCCCTTTTGCCAGCCTTTACGAGGAACGGATCAAGGCGCTACGCAGCAAGTTTCAACCCCGAGGCATTGCCTTTGCCTTGGTCAATCCACAGGCAAGCACTAGCGAACCAGACCAAAGCCGACTCCGTGCTTACATCGATGAGAACGGCCTCAACATGCCCTATTTGATCGATGAAAACCAGATCTGGGCAAAGCTTCTTCAAGCGAGCAAAATCCCAGAAGTACTGGTACTTGTACCTGGGAATGAAACAATCGAGCTGGTTTACAAAGGTGCCTTGGACAACAATGCACAGGCGGAAGATGCAGCCTCCGAAAAATACCTTGACCGGGCTCTGACCCAACTCTTACGGGGAGAAAATCCGTTGCCCTCCCAAGTTCGGGCGGTAGGATGCAATATCCGCACTTATTGATCCAACAGGACCGCAAGAAGTTCTTGGAGCTCCTCCACCTTGGCACGCTCACCCAGCTGCTCAAAAGCAGAAACTAAATTTTTGACTGAGCGCAAGAGAATATCCTTCGTGTTGCAGGGACCAAAATAGGCCTCTTTCGGGGCAATTTTTAAATGCTCCAAATAGCTTTCAATGTCCTTTTTGGTAAAAATCCCTCCTTTGTTAAATGCATTGATATAAAAAGGGGTCTCTTTGTGGAGGTAGGTTAACACAAATAGGTTGGGGAGGTTAACCCCATGGATGGGCAAACCCAATTTTTTTGCCACAAGTAGGTAAATGCAGCAGAGCGTAATCGGGTTTCCTTTTTTGGTTTCTAGCACCATGGAAAGCATGCTGTTACTTGGAGAATGAAAATTTTTAGTATTCCCGGAAAAGTGCAATTGATTAAATAGCACGTGGTTTAGAATTTTTACCTGGTCTAGCGCTTGCAATTCAGGTGAAAAGGCGGTCCACACCTCCACATAGAGTTGATGTACGGCAGCTTGTAAGGTCTCCAACTCCAGATCGGGATATTGGTAGGTGTTCAAAATCCACAGCCCCTCCAGCAAGTCCTGCTCAGCTGAGGTGCTCCACAGGTGCAAGCGTTTTTTTACTTGGTCAAACTGTAAATCATGCACAAGGTCTTCGAGTTCCTTCTGAAGCTGGGGATTAAAACTCGCCTCCCACTTTTGCTCCAGCACGGGTATTACTTCCGCTCCCATGGAAATAAGCTTTTCCCGCACATGACGCTTCACCTCAAAGTCGGAGTCGTCTAGTAGGGAAATTAACGCATCAAGTTGGGCGGGAGAAAGTGGGTTCATGTTGTGAATGGTCCGATAAAAAGATAGTGGACACGGTAAAACTAATAGAATTGCGCCGAGGTACAACGTGGCGAAAGACTAGGTTTCCGTAAAAAATAGAAAAGCCCTCTTGTCTGCAAGAGGGCTCACTGAGGAGATAAACTAAGTTAGTTTACTTCAATTTCACTTTTGTAGTCTTTGATGGAGCGGTAAATGGCCGAAGCCATGTACTCTTGACCTTCTTTGGTCATCAAAAATCGCTCTTCTTCGGTATTGGATAGGAAGCCAAGCTCCACCAAGACGCTGGGCATGGAAGGAGTCCATAGGACATAGAAGGGTCCTTGCTTTACGCCACGGCTTTTGCGACCTACATTGTCTCTAAACTGACTTTCAATGCGATCAGCTAGGGAAATGCTATTGCCCACATACGCCTTTTGCATCAAGTTAAACATCATGTACGACTCAGGAGAAGTAGGATCAAAGCCCTCGTATTCTTCTTTGTAGTTTTCTTCTAGCAGGATTACCGAGTTTTCTTTCTTAACAATGTCAAAATTGGCATCAAAGTGCTTGGTTCCCATCACAAAGGTTTCTGTCCCGAAGGCGGTTTTGTTGGGAGCAGAGTTGGAATGAATGGAAACAAAAAGATCAGCTTTGTTTACATTGGCAATGTTGGGACGTTGTTTGAGCGTAGGAAAAGTATCGTCATTGCGGGTATAGATAACTTCCACATCTGGCATATTTTCCTTGATGTACTTTCCAACCAGGAGAGTAACGGCCAAGTTGATGTCTTTTTCGCGTGCGCGAGAACCGATATTTCCAGGGTCGCTACCTCCATGGCCTGCATCGAGCACGATTTTTCGCATCCGAAAAGCGGGCATCATCGTATCGTTTGGAATAAATCCACCAAATAACAGGGGAAGTAAGATTAGGAAACTTAACAGAATTTTTTTGGAGCTAAACCTTTCCATGCGGGCAATCGAATTAACTTTACACAAAATATCCTTAAAAACTAACAAAAGCGCGAGCCCCTGTGACGAGTTTTAGAGTCCTTTTTTTTACCCTCGTAAGTTGCTGGTGTGTTCACCACTTTGCCGCTGCGCAGCAAACAACTCGACCTCAACGGGAAAGGCGGGTCGTAACCGCTGAAACAGCCTCTACCCCCACCCTTACAGATACGCTAACTACGCGACAAGACACGCTTTTACTTGACTCGGCAAATAGTGTGCCTAGAAGTGATATTCAAACACAAATTCTTTATTTCGCCGAGGATAGCATCATTACTGACTTTTCCGAAAACAAGGTGTACCTCTATAAAAATGCCTGGTTTGAATATGGTAAAATGCGCTTGGATGCGGACCGTATCGTTATTGACTGGGAAAATTCAGAACTCTATGCCTACGGAATCGCCGATAGTTTGGGCGTGGTATCAGGCAACCCCTTCTTTAAAGATGGAAGTGCAGTCTATGAGATTCGGAAGGAAATGCGCTACAACTTCAAAACCCAAAAAGCGATCATCAAAGATGTGGTTACCGAGCAGCAAGACGGCATTCTTCGCGGCACCACCATCAAGAAAACCGCAGATGGAAGCATCTATTTAGATCACGGATACTATACCACCTGCAAACTGAGTAAGCCACACTGGCACATTTCCTCGTCCAAAATCAAGTCTATTTCCGGCAAACAGGTGGTCTCGGGACCCTTCAACCTGTACTTCAACGGCATTCCTACCCCCTTAGGATTGCCTTTTGGGTTGATTCCAGACACACCTGAAGAAAAAGCCTCTGGCATCATTTTTCCCTCCTACGGCAGAGAGCAGGTGCGTGGATTGAGCTTGAGAGAACTGGGCTATTACTTTGCCTTCAACGATTATATCCACCTCCGCGTGACGGCGGATGTCTTTTCCAAAGGAGGCTGGGGCATCAAGTCCCAGTCCATCTATACCAAAAAGTACCGGTACAGTGGTGGTTTCAACCTGGATTTTCAAAAATTTGTCAGCCCAGAAACAGAGCTCACACCTCTCAATTACAATACCTTCCGCGTGCAGTGGAACCATAGCCCAATCACCCGGGGAAATAGCCGCTTTTCCGCATCCGTCAACGCAGGATCCACGAGCTACTTCAATAATGTCGTCAATCCAAATAACTTCGCCAACAACGTTACGGGGGACCTCAACTCAAACATTTCCTATTCTAAAACCTTTTCGGGTACTCCTTTTTCGATTTCCGCCAACCTCCGCCATTCCCAAAGTGTGCAGACAGGAGAAGTAAGGCTAGACCTGCCCACCATTGGCATCAACATGAATCGCCAAAATCCTTTCCAAAATGTGAAGTTTGAGCCCCTCAAAACCTTGAACATCGCTTGGAACTTCAACCTTCAAAACTCCATCACCAACCGGATCACGCAGCAAACAGGACTTAATAATCCAGATACCGGACAACGGCCCGAAACCATTCCCTTCACGATGGATAACTTTGCCCTGCTGCTCAAAAACGGTAATAATGGCGCCAGGAACACCATTCCCCTGAGTTCCAACTTCTCCCTATTCAAATACTTCACGGGTACTGCCTCGGCCAACTACACCGAGCTTTGGTATATGCAGCGGTATAACTATAACTACAACCCTAGTACGCAGCAAGTAGACCGAATCACCGAAGAAGGATTTAATCGTGTGGGCTATTACAATACCTCCTTTGCGATGAACACCAACTTCTACGGTTTCTATAACTTTAAGGGAAAAGGCAAGCTCCAAACCATACGGCACCACATGGCGCCCACCTTTGGATTTAATTACAACCCAGATTTTTCCGACCCGACCTACGGCTATTACCAAGAGGTACAATCGGACAAGGCTGGGCAACTTCGTCGCTTTTCAAGGCATCAAGGCTTGATCTTTGGCGACGCACCGCTCGGCGAATCTAGGGCCTTGAGCCTTGGCCTTCGGAACGTCGTCGAAGCCAAACTCAAAGCAGATACAGACAGTACCGAGGGCGAATTCAAAAAAATATCCATCCTTGAAGCGTTAAACATCAATACCGCCTACAACTTTGCGGCAGACTCATTTCAACTTTCCCCGCTACAATTGTCTGCCCGTACCAGTTTCTTTGAGCAAAAGCTTTCCATCAACCTGAACGGTACCCTCGACCCGTACGCAACGGTGAGCAGCAGGCAGGCCGACGGTAGCGAAAGTTTTCGTAGCAGCAGTGGGTATGCTTGGAAAAAGGGGCAGGGAATCGGTGTGATTCGGAATGCTTCCCTAAACCTCAATGCCTCCCTCAATCCACAAAAAAATGGTCAAAACCCTGGCCAAGTAAGGGACGAACTCACCCAAGATTTTATCCAACGTGGCGGGCAAATGAATGCGTTTGTGGCCAATGAGATCAACCGCATTGTGGCGGACCCAAGTCAATACATCGATTGGGACATCCCATGGAACCTGACGGTAGGCTATAACCTCGCCTATGCCAAGCAGATCGACAATAGCACCAGGATTACCCAGGCCATGAACGTAGGTGGAGACCTTTCCATTTCCGAAAAATGGAAGATCAACTTCAATACCGGCTATAACTTTGACCAAAACGAAATCACCCAAACCATCATCGGTATCGCTCGCGACCTTCATTGCTGGCAGATGAATGTCAACTGGGTCCCCTTTGGACGCTTTACCTCCTATAACGTCGACATCCGCGTCAAGTCAACCATTTTACAGGACTTGAAGGTATCCCGAAGAAGGTCCTTCTTTGACTTTTAAGCTAAGAAATAAACCTTTCGGGACCTCATTCTCGTTACGATTACCACATTCCTAATTGCCATAACTGCTACTATGAAATCCCTAATCCTACCAATTTGCTTTGGGCTCTTTTTGGCGAGTATTCTCTTCCCAAGTACTGCTTCTGCCCAGCTCAAAAAACTACTCGATAAAGTCGTTACCGCTCCGGTTGACAGCCCCTCTTCTACCGAAATGGCTGGAGGTTTAAAAGAAGCCTTGGAAAAAGGAGCCGGTATCGGTGTCGACCGACTTTCAATGAGAGATGGCTTCCTAGGCAATGCCGCGCTCAAACTCCCCTTCCCGGAAGAAGCTGTTCAGGTGGAACGCGCACTTCGAAGAGTGGGTATGGGTGTACTCTGTGACCAACTCATCACCAGCCTGAATAGAGCAGCTGAGGATGCCGTAAAGGAAGCACGCCCTCTCCTTACACAAGCTATCAAAGACATGACATTTACCGATGTTCAAGCCATTCTTTTAGGGTCGGATCGTGCCGCCACAGACTATTTACAGCGAAGCACAACGGAAGGCTTGAAAGTGAAGTTTGCCCCGCCCATCCAGGCAAGTTTGCAGAAGGTAGGTGCCGCTGGCCTTTGGGAAACGATCATGACCCGATACAATAAAATTCCGCTGGTGAAACCCGTGACGACCGACCTTACCGCTTACGTGACCGACAAGGCCTTGGTGGGTTTGTTTGTAGAAATTGCCAACGAGGAACTGAAACTCAGAAAAAACAGCGGCCTGAGAAGTAGCCCCTTGCTTCAAAAGGTTTTTGGCTTTGCTGAAACACAGAAAAAGTAAATCGTCCACTGTTGTCAGACCACGGTCCACAGCCCATCTAATTGAACTTCAAACGTTATTTCGTTTGGTTTCTGGTGAAAAAGCTGGTAATCAGATACTAAAATTAGTCTTATCCAAAAACTGAATTTTTAATGAAGAAAATCTTCTTACTCGTACTAACATTTTGGATTAGCAACCTTTCGATTGCCCAAGAGGATCCGTATAGCCGTGCTGCTAATTTCTTTCAATTAAATTTTAATACCGGAAAATACGATCTGATTTTTGAGAATTTTTCTCAAGAAATGAAAAAAGCGGTGCCCCTTGAAAACATAAAACAATTCTTAACTGATGTAAGAAATCAGGCTGGGAAAATCGACGGCCTAGAATTTTTAAACTTTCAACAAGGAACTTACGCGGCCTACAAAACAAGTTTTGAAAAGTCTTTAATGACTCTCCTTATCTCCCTAGATGATCAAAATAAAATCGACGGATTGTACATAAAGCCCTATGTAAACTCAACACAGACAGGAGAAACAACCTTTGATAATTTGGATGGTTATCCTGAAGAAATTCGCACAATCATTTTTGCTAAAACGAAAGATTTACCTAATAATGCCAGACTTTCCATTGCCCTTATCCAAAATGGAGAAGTCAAAAATTATGGGGTTCAAAAAAGTGAGGGCAAAATAAGTCCAGATGAAAACCACAGAAACCTCTTTGAAATTGGGTCAATCACAAAAGTCTTTACCTCTACCGTGTTGACTTCACTTGTCCTCGATAACCAAGTTGGATTAAATGAGGAGATAAATTCCTATTTCGACTTCCAATTCAAAGACAATCGAAAATTAACCTTCGAAAGCTTAAGTAACCATACCTCGGGCCTACCGCGATTGCCTGAAAACTTAGATCTTTCCATCCCTTCCATCGATGAAAATCCCTATAAAGACTATGGAAAAAAAGAATTGGAAGTGTATTTGAGAGATTTAATGGATATCAGAAATGAGGACTTAGGAACCTTTGAATACTCAAATCTTGGTGTTGGCCTGCTTGGCTACACCCTAGGCTTGTCTCAAAAGACAAGTTTCCAAAACTTATTGCAAACGAAGGTTTTTGACAAATATGGCCTGATCCAATCGTTTACAAACTCCGAACATCTCGGTGATCGACTGATAAAGGGCTTGGATTACGAGGGATACGAGGTTACTAATTGGGATTTTGACGTATTGTTTGGCGGTGGAGGGATTATTTCTTCGACGGAGGACCTATCGAAATTCGCTTTGGCTCAATTCAATCCTGAGAATCTAGAACTAGCATTGACCAGACAGCCTACTATTCAATTGAATGAAGATTCTGCTATTGGATTGGGCTGGCATATTGAACTATCAAAAAACAAAAATAATCTTTATTGGCACAATGGAGGAACAGGGGGATATTCTTCTTGTATGGTGTTGAATGTTAATAAGAAACAAGGAGTCATCGTGCTATCCAATGTTTATGGTATCAATAAAACCATAGATGAATTAAGCTTTGAACTTTTGCAGGTATTGAAAAAGAGTACTACACCTAATCCAAACTAAATAAAAAGAGCCCGGTAGAATCCCGAGCTCCTTCAATAAATTTGATTTGAAACGCTCCAATTTTGGAGATTTCCTATTTTTTATTCGGGATTGGATTGAATCATTAGGAATCAATCAAATCCACTAGCAAGCTTTCTCCCTCCTTAGTCACTTTCACAAGCCCTTTTTGCGTCAGGCCTTTGATGGAAATATCCCATTTTTTACCACTCAAGCCGCTTTCTACCTTTAATTCAGGCAAGGAAGCGGGATGCTTGGCTTTTAGAAGTTCTACAATCGATTTCTCCTCTTCGGTCAGCTCTACTGCCTTTTTCTCCGCACGCATCTGAGGGAAAAACAACACTTCCTGTATGGTAGAATTATCCGTCAACAACATTGTCAAGCGGTCGATGCCAATCCCTAGACCAGAAGTAGGCGGCATGCCATACTCTAAAGCACGAAGGAAATCCTCGTCCATGGCCATGGCTTCATCATCCCCACGGGCAGCAAGCTTGAGTTGCTCCTCAAAGCGCTCGCGCTGGTCGATGGGATCATTGAGCTCCGTGTAGGCGTTGGCGATTTCTTTGCCGTTTACAAAGAGTTCAAAACGCTCCACTAGGCCTGGCTTGCTGCGGTGCTTTTTCGCCAAAGGCGTCATCTCAATCGGGTAATCCGTGATGTAAGTCGGTTGAATCAAATTGGCTTCCACTTTGGCTCCAAAAATCTCATCGATCAATTTGCCTTTGCCCATGGAGGCGTCTACGTCAATACCCAGCTGAGCACATACCTCCTTCAATCCGGCTTCATCTAGTTCGCTAACATCTATGCCAGCATATTCTTTGATGGAATCAAACATGGTCAAGCGGCGGTAGGGGCCTGCAAAATCAATTTCTTTTCCGCCCACCTTCACAGTAGTCTGGCCATGGATGGATTGCGTCACCTGCTCGAGGAGCTGCTCCACCATTTCCATCATCCAGATATAATCTTTGTAGGCTACGTAGATCTCCATGGAGGTAAACTCCGGATTGTGTGTGCGGTCCATGCCCTCGTTGCGGAACATTTTTCCAAACTCATAGACGCCATCAAATCCGCCGACAATCAATCGCTTTAGGTAAAGTTCGTTGGCGATCCTTAGGAAAAGTGGCATGTCCAGCGTGTTGTGGTGCGTCTGGAAAGGTCTTGCCGCAGCACCGCCATGAACGGCCTGTAAAATGGGGGTTTCTACCTCTAGCCAGCCGTGGTCGTCAAAGTAACGACGCATGTTTGAAATGATTTTAGAGCGCGTCACAAAGGTTTTCTTCACCTCCGGATTTACCGTAAGGTCTACATAACGCTGTCGGTAGCGCTGCTCAGGGTCGGTAAATCCATCGTGCACTGTTCCTTCTTCGTCTCGCTTGACTATAGGAAGGGGCTTCACTGACTTGGACAAAACCTTTAGCTTGGTGACGTGCAGGGAGATCTCTCCCGTCTGCGTGGTAAAAATATAGCCACTCACCCCGATGAAGTCTCCCATACCGAGGAGCTTTTTAAATACAGTATTATAGAATTCCGGATTCTCCTCCGAGGCGATTTCGTCTCTACGCACGTAAATCTGGAGTCTGCCCGTGGCGTCTTGGATTTCTGCAAAGGAGGCAGAGCCCATGATCCGTCGACTCATCAAACGTCCCGCAATGGTGATGTCTTTGTAGTCCGTTTTGTTGTTTTCGTAGTTTTGATGGATATCTGCTGCGGTAGCATTGATAGGAAAAGATTCCGCAGGGTATGGATTGATGCCTAGGGCATAGAGTTCCTCTCGGTCTTTTCTACGTTCTAGTTCCTGTTCGCTCAAAAGTTGCATGGGGATAAGGGTATGGGTTAATCTTCGTTAAGAGCCGGCGTTTAGGCCTGCTTGCGCCGTTTCATTTCTCTGCGGATCAGGTCAAACTCGCGGCTGCTTTGTCCCGCAATGGAGGAATTTTCGGCTGCTCTGCGGGTCAAATAGGGCATTACTTTTTCTACAGGTCCATAGGGTACGTATTTTACTACCCGGTAGCCCTGCTTGGCTAAGTTATAGGAAATAGAGTCGCTCATGCCATACAGCTGTGAGAAAAATACCCTCTCGGAGCTGGGAGCAATGCCTTGTACGTTCATGCTTTCGGTCAAAGAGAGGCTACTCTTCTCGTTGTGGGTGGCGCAAACGAGGTAGGTATTATTTTCTACACCAAACTGGATAGCGGCATCGTAATCTCGGTCCGTAGCCGCCTTGTTGGGCTGAATGGGATCAAGGTAGCCCTTGGCTTTAGCGCGGGCGCGCTCCTTTTCCATGTAGGCACCACGAACGGGCTTGGCGCCGAAAAGGTAGCCCTGCTCTTCGGCTTGTTGACTTGCTTTTTTGAGGCGCTCTAAAGAATCTTGGCGGTACATCTGGTAAGTATTGTATACGACACAGCGTTTGGTGTTGTACTTGGCCATGGCGCCATAGGCAAGGTCGTCGATTACATTTTGAAACCAACTTTCCTCCGCATCAACCAATATTTTTAGTCCCAAGTCATGGGCAGCCTTGCAGAGGCGATCTACGCGTGTCTCCAAGCGAGCAAAAGCAGCTTTTTCAGCATCACTGAGTGGCTCCTCGGCTTGTATTTTTTCTAAAATACGGTAGTCACCGAGTCCGGTCACCTTAAATACCCCAAAGGGCATATAGTCTGTTTTGGCAGATTCCAGGAGTGTCTGGTAAATTTCCTCCGTGGTGGCATCGAAGCTTGCCTCATCCCCTTTTCCTTCTACAGAAAGATCTAGAATAGAATGCACGCCATAGTTAGCCAGGTGCTTGCATGCACGCACACTTTCGCGAATTGTCTCGCCTCCACAAAAGTGCCCAAACATGGTTTTTTTCATGATGCCTTTTACAGGCAGATGCAGTTGAAAAGCTAGGTCAGCCAACTTGATACCAAGGGTAGACAAAAAGTTATTATTGAGGGTAGCGAAAATCAAGTACATTTTCCTGAGCTCCGCATTACTTTTGGAAGCAAAGGCCACTTCCAGATTTTCAAAAGAAATAGTGGGTATGACGGGCATGGAACTCATTTATAGGGACAAATATACTAGAAAACCGCAGTCGCTCGGGTTTTGTTTGGGATTTAGGATAATGAAAAATGAGGAAATCTAGGTTTTTTTGGGCTTAAGGAAACTTTGGGGAGTAGAGTTAGGTTTCACCTTCATGAACCCACGTATAGCAGCACTTTTCCCCTTTTTAGCCGATCAGGCTTCAGAAGAACCATTCCTTATTGCTGGTCCTTGCAGCGTAGAAACCCCCGAGCAGCTCGAAGCGACCGTCAGCCTGCTGGCAGCCAATGGCGTCTCCATGATACGTGCCGGTGTTTGGAAGCCACGCACCCGCCCAAATGGCTTTGAAGGCCTGGGTACCATAGCCTTACCCTGGCTTCAAGAAACCAAGATAAAGAACAAGGTACGGGTGGCCGTTGAAGTAGCCACCGCCTACCATGTAGAAGAAGCCTTGAAAGCGGGTATGGACGTGCTCTGGATTGGCGCACGCTCCACGGTAAACCCTTTTACCATCACTGAAATCGCAGAAAGCTTGCGAGGAGTGGATGTCCCCGTCTTGATCAAAAACCCCATCAACCCCGATCTAGGCCTTTGGCTTGGAGCTTTTGAGCGTCTTGAGCAGGTGGGCGTTAGCCGCTTGGGTGCAGTACACAGAGGCTTCTCCAATGTTAGAGATACGGTTTACCGCAATTCACCTATGTGGCAGCTGCCGATCGAATTTCGGACCATACGTCCGGAGCTCGTACTAATCAATGATCCCAGCCATATTTCCGGCAAGCGGTCCCTAGTCCAAGGCATTGCGCAGCATGCACTGGACCTCAACTTTGATGGATTGATGGTGGAATCCCACGTGCTACCTGATCAAGCCTGGACAGATGCCGAGCAGCAACTCAGCCCTGCAGATCTTCAGCAGATGATGGATAGCCTGGTCTCAAGGAAGGTTTATTTCGAAGACAGCCAAAAAATCAACCAGCTCGAAGAAATCAGGCAGCAAATCGATGAGGTAGATAGGAACCTACTCGAAATCTTGAGCCGAAGAATGCACCTGGTGGAAGAAATTGGTGTCTACAAAAAAAATAATAACGTGGCAGCCTTTCAATTGGAGCGCTGGCAAGAGATCCTTCAGAGCCGGCCTAGTTGGGCCAAGGCTTTGCAACTTAATCCCGAGGCAGTCCAAGAGCTGTTTCGCATCATTCACCAGGAATCGATTCGTAAGCAGACCGACTTGCTCTAGCAGTTGGCTTTTCTAAGGGTAGCACCTTTGGAAAGAGGCCCACATCCCCTTAGGCTATGTTTGATAAAAAAATAAATACAGATTATAATTTTATAAATAAATAACTTTTAAAAATAATATTCTGAATTAGCCTATTGCATGGGATCAAATTAGAATTTAGTAAACGTTTACCCATTTATTTTGACGAATTAGCAACTAAACATCTAAAAAATAATTTTGCTTTTAAAAAACAGGCAACTACATTTAGAACATGTTAATCACCGCAGCAATCTATTTTAGCTTCTATTACTTTTATTTTCGACAGAAGAATCGAATCGGAGCTGTGTATTGCCTAGTCAAAAACTAAAAAATATAAATCACACTGAAGCCCGATTCGAAAGAGTCGGGCTTTTTTTATGTAAACCGCGTTACTCCATGCAACCACACAAACAAATCAAAGAATGGGGCATAGGCCTCAGCAACCCCATGATCATTGCTGGCCCCTGCTCTGCCGAGACTCCCGAACAGATTGCACAGATTTGTTCCGAAATGAAAGCCGAGCAAATCATCCCTCAAGTCTTTCGTGCAGGCATCTGGAAACCACGAACACGCCCAGGTTCCTTTGAGGGGGTTGGTGAAGAAGGCCTGAAGTGGCTAGAAATCGTTCGTAGCGAGCTCAATATTCCTGTAACAGTGGAAGTAGGCAATGCTGCACACGTAGAACTAGCGCTGAAACACCATGTCGATATCTTGTGGATTGGTGCGCGCACGACTGTCAATCCTTTCGCCGTACAAGAGATTGCCGAAGCCCTTCGCGGGGTAGACGTACCCGTGATGATCAAAAATCCAATGAATCCAGACCTAGAACTTTGGATGGGGGCACTTGAGCGGATGTATGCTGTCGGTGTCACAAAGCTGGCCGCTATCCACCGAGGATTTTCGGATGCCTATGACAAACGCTACCGAAACAAGCCCAACTGGTCTATGCCCATCCACCTAAAGCGGGAATGGAAAGGGATGGAGGTAATCAACGACCCCTCGCACATCGTAGGACGTAGAGATGGCCTGTTGGAAGTGGCACAAAGGGCCATGAACTTTGGCCTAGACGGCTTGATGATTGAAACCCACCACGACCCTGACAAAGCCTGGTCCGATGCCAAGCAGCAGGTAACACCCAAGCGTTTAAAGGAAATGATCAGCTCCATTGATTTTAAGCAATCCTTGGAAAACATGCCCCCCGATGAAAAGCTACAGGACTTGCGACGTGCATTGGACCACTTGGACGACCAGATGCTGGATGTACTCCAAGAGCGGTTTTCCATCGTTGATCAAATTGGCGCTCACAAACGGGCACATCACTTGTCCGTATTTCAGTCTGACCGATGGAAAGAAGTCATGGACTCACGCACCGAAAAGGGAATTAAAAAGAACTTAAGTGAGAAATTCATGAAGGAGCTGCTTTATTGCGTTCACGAGGAGTCGGTAAAACGACAGGAGCGCCAACTCCGTGAAGCCGAGGTGGTCAAAAAATAGATATGATTTTCCGCAATTATGCCAGTGGGGTAAGATTTGTTTGAATTACTGCGGATAATCGTCGACAGACAACTGTCCACAGCTCACCTAAAAGAACTTCAATCCTTATTTCCTCTCGTCATTGATGACAAAGCGGATAATCAGAAAATAAATGCTTCACCGAACCGAAATCCAATTCTAGGGAGATCGCTTTTCATAAATTTGTTACCTAGAACACAGCCTTACCCTTGGAAACTATACACTTCAGCTCCGATATCCGAAGTAGCCTGACTGCGGTCTTGCGCAAACGCGCATTTTCGAGGCTGGTCCTACTGACCGACGTCAATACCAAACAGCATTGCCTCCCTTTGATTCAAGATGCCTTGCCTGAGCATACGGTTCACATCACGGTGCCGGCAGGTGAGCTTTACAAAAATCTGGAAACTTGCACACTCATTTGGAAGCAGATGACTGAAGCGGTGCTCGACCGAAGCTGCCTGGTGGTCAACCTTGGCGGCGGTGTCCTTGGAGATATGGGCGGATTTTGTGCCAGTGTATTCAAGCGAGGGGTTCCTTTTATCACCCTCCCCACTACCCTGCTGTCTCAAGTAGATGCCAGCGTTGGGGGAAAGCTAGGAGTTGATTTTATGGGGCTCAAAAATCATCTGGGTACATTCCAACATCCCGAAGCAGTGCTAATCGCTCCTGCATTTCTCAAAACGCTCCCTTTACGTGAGCTACGCTCGGGTTATGCAGAAGTACTTAAGCACGGACTCATCAGGGATGCCGCCTATTTCAGGTCGCTACCTTCAGTCCATTGGGAGGACCAAAACTGGGAGCAAGTAATTCGCCACTCCGTTGGTATCAAAAAAGCGGTGGTCGAGGTAGATCCCAAGGAAACCGGCCTGCGGAAAATTCTCAACTTTGGGCATAGCATCGGTCATGCGGTAGAATCTTTCTATCTCAATAGCCCCGAGCCCCTACTTCACGGAGAGGCCATCTCCTTGGGCATGATTGCCGAGGGTTTTCTCTCCTTCGAAAAAATAGGACTCAGCTTTGAGGAACTGAACGAACTAAGCACCAAGCTCCTGCAGCTATTTGGCAAGGTTAGCTTGGATCCCAGCCACTTGGAATCCCTTTTGGACCTCTGCGCCCAAGACAAGAAAAACGAAGGTAGCATGCAACTATTTTCGCTCCTCCCATCCCTAGGAAACTGTCAGTACAACATTCCTGTGACCCGCAAGGAAATCGAACATGCCCTGCGCTATTACCAACAGCTTACCCTGGCCTAACCCTTGACTTGTTTGCTCATGCATCACCTTAGGCTTAAACAAAAAAGCAGCTTCACCTCCCATTCCATCCCCTTACCCTCTTCCAAAAGCGAGTCCAACCGCGCCTTGGTGATTGATGCGCTTACGGAAGGAGAAAATACGCTCAGCAATCTCGCAGAGGCACGGGACACCCAAACTATGATCCGTTTACTAGAAACCAATCCTCCCGTCTTTGACGTGCTTGATGCTGGGACAACGATGCGGTTTTTGACGGCTTTTGCGGCAGCGACCAACCAGCAAAAAATCATGACCGGCACCCCTCGCATGTGTGAACGTCCCATTGGGATTTTGGTGGAAGCCTTGCGTAGATTGGGTGCCGATATTCATTATTTAGGTGTGGAAGGATATCCTCCAGTCGCCCTTCGAGGCCTTCCTCAGCAGCTGACCGATCGGATTAGCATCCGCGGGGATGTTTCTAGTCAATACATTTCTGCCTTGCTAATGGTCGCACCTGTTCTTCCGCTTGGGTTGACCCTCGAACTGGAAGGCAAGGTAGGTAGCCGCACCTACATACAGATGACCTTGGACCTGATGGCACAGTTTGGTATTGTCTATCGATGGGAAGGAAACCGAATCCATGTAGCAAACCAAGCCTATCACCCAAGCCATTTTGCCGTGGAAAGCGACTGGTCTGGAGCAAGTTATTGGTTTAGCCTACTGGCCTGCGCCGATGCGGGCACATTTTTTCTTGAAGGGCTAAAAGCAAACAGCCTCCAAGGTGATTCCGCCATAGTTGAGATCATGTCACATTTAGGCATCAAAAGCACCTTTCGCGCTGGAGGAGTGCTCCTAGAAAAGCAGCATGTAACTGGGTTAAAAAACTGGGATTTTAGCGACTGCCCAGACCTAGCGCAGACGGTAGCGGTCACCTGTGCCATTTTGGGCCAAACTACCCTATTCACAGGACTCGAGAGTTTGCGGATCAAAGAAACCGACCGGATCTATGCCTTACAGCAGGAGCTTGGAAAGTTTCATGCCGAACTTCGGGAAATCGATCCTCATACCTTCCAAATAATCCCTTCCGTGACGATGCCTCGACAGGTCGATATTTCCACCTACGACGACCACCGCATGGCGATGGCTTTTATGCCATTACTCACCAAAACGACAATTACCATCGCGGATCCAGAGGTAGTCAACAAATCCTACCCCAGTTTTTGGAAGCAGGTAGGGCGCGTTGGAATTGCCATAGAAACCCTTACAACAAACCACCAATGAACATCGCCATTCAAGGAATTTCTGGCTCATTTCATCACCAAGCCGCCCTGTTGAATTTTGGGGAAGAGGCACAGATCTTGCCCTTCCTCAGCTTTGAAGAAGTGGCTAAGACGGTGGCTTCTGGGGGAGCGGATGTCGGTGTGATGGCCATTGAAAATTCCATCGCAGGTGCCATTCTGCCCAACTACGACCTCATCGATCGGTACGGGCTGTTTATTAGCGGGGAGGTTTACCTACCCATCGCACACCAACTTCTTGCGCTGCCTGGACAAAAAATCGAGGACTTACAAGCCGTTCGCTCCCATCCCATGGCATTGCTTCAATGCCAGGCATTCCTTTCCGAGTACCCACAGATACAGCTTATTGAGGACCTTGACACTGCCACCGTGGCCAAGCGCATAGCGGCCGAGCATCTCAGTGGCGTTGCAGCCATTGCCAGCGAGGTTGCCGCAAGAATCTATGGACTAGAGATTTTGGCCCAGAACATACAAACCGTAAAGGATAATTTTACCCGATTCATCCTCCTCACCAAAGAGAAGCCCAATCCGCAATTGCCCCCCAACAAGGTCTCTTTTAAAATCACCATTCGAAATGAAGCAGGAGGATTGGCCAAATTGCTGACCATGCTGGCAGCGAAGCAGCTCAACCTGAGTAAGATTCAATCCATTCCACTGATGGAGAAGCCTTGGGACTACGCCTTTTTTATTGATGCGGAGTTTTTGGACTTGGTAGCCTATCGGGAGGCAACCCAATGTATGAGTGAAGAGTTTGGGGAATTAAAAATCATTGGAGAATACCACACAAAAAAGGGATGAAGGGATTTGCGAACAGTATTGCCGAAATCGAAGAATATTATTTTTCAGCCAAGCTCAGTGAAGTCCAGCAGCTGATTGCCGAAGGAAAGCCTGTAATCAATCTAGGCATTGGCTCCCCAGATTTGGCCCCAGACCGCAGCGTCATTGATGCCCTAAAAAGCACGGCAGAAAATGCGCAGGCTCACGGGTACCAAAGCTACCAGGGTATCTTTGAATTGCGTAAGTCCATGGCGGCCTATTATGACAGTGAGTTTGGTGTTTCCCTTGACCCGGATAAGCAAGTGCTTCCGTTGATGGGATCCAAAGAAGGAGTGCTCCAGGTGAGTATGGCTTTTCTCAACACAGGTGACGAGGTACTTATGCCCAATCCCGGTTACCCTACCTACGGCTCCGTCACCCGCTTGCTTGGTGCCATTCCCGTACCCTACACCATGGACCTAAGCCGACGGGGAAGACCTAATTTGGAAGAACTCGCTACTAGGGATTTGAGCCGGGTAAAGCTGATGTGGATCAACTACCCGCAGATGCCTACCGGAGCTCCTGGTTCTGAAGCTATCTTGGAGGAGCTTGTAGCTTTTGCGCAGCGACAGGACATCGTCTTGGTACACGACAATCCCTACAGCCACATCCTCCATGCCCACCCCTTGAGTGTATTATCTATTCCAGGCGCGAAGGAAGTTGCCCTAGAACTTAACTCCCTAAGTAAAAGTTTTAACATCCCTGGCTGGCGTGTAGGGATGCTTTGCGGGCGTGCAGACTGGATTAGTGCGGTGCTCCGGGTAAAGTCCAATATGGATTCGGGTATGTTTTTGGGAATTCAAAAAGGGGCCATCGCAGCACTTGCGCTCGGAAAATCGTGGTTTGATAGTCAAAACGAACAGTATGCAAAACGACGAAGCCTTGTGTGGAAACTTGCTGACAGCTTGGAACTGAGCTACGAAACCGAAACCTCAGGACTTTTCGTATGGTGTCGACTGCCCGAAGGCAGGACCGCGGATCAATTTGTGGACGAGCTACTTTACGAAAAAAATATCTTCATCACCCCCGGACACATCTTTGGTTCGGAGGGAAAAAACCACGTTCGCATATCACTCTGCCAACAAGAATTTAAAATTCTGGAGGCCATCAACCGCATTAAAACTTAGCCTATTATGAAAAAAATACACCTCATCGGCTTGGGCCTCTTGGGAGGCTCTTTTGCCCTAGGAGCCAAGAAAAAATTTCCTGAATTGAACCTTACGGGTTATGATTCCAATCCGCAGCACCTCCAGGAGGCTCTCGCTTTGGGCATCATTCACGAAGCCAAGATTGGTCCGGATCCAGATACTGACCTAGTAATCTTGGCTACGCCTGCGGATAGCTTGGGAGAGTTGCTTCTGCATACCTTGGCGCAGGTGGGGCCAACTACCCTGGTACTTGACTTGGGCTCTACCAAGGCAAAACTTTGTGCCTTAGTGGCCGAGCACCCCAAGAGGGCCCAATACCTCGCTTCGCACCCCATCGCCGGCACGGAATACTCGGGCCCTAAAGCAGCCGATGCTGATCTATTGGACCGTAAGGTGATGATCCTCTGCGAATTGGAAAAGACCGACCTGTACTTGAAGGAAAAAGCTTACACCCTGTTTGACGGCCTAAACCTAAAACTTCGATTCATGGATCCCGAGGAGCATGACCGCCACTTGGCCTTTGTTTCCCACCTCTCCCACCTGACCTCCTTCATGCTGGGCAAGACTGTTCTTCAAAAAATGGAAGATGATAAAAATGTCTTTGACATGGCTGGGTCAGGATTCTCTTCCACTGTACGCTTGGCCAAGTCAAGCCCTGACATGTGGGCACCTATTTTTGTTGAAAATAAAGAAAATGTACTGGCAGCCTTGGATGGATATATCGCCAACCTAAGTGCCTTCCGAACCCAGATAGCAGAAGAGGATGTGCTGGGATTGAAAGAAGAGATGAGAGAGATCAATGTGATCCGAGGTATCTTGGATTTCGGAAAATAACCTAGGGTTTGTTAGCAATCCCCAGCAAAGTAGAAACCAGCTTCACCCATTTTATTCAAATCAGGAAAATTAGGCGCGGCGAAGCAAGAATATTCCTTTCCTAGCATCCGTTTTTCGGTTACTTTTCGAAGATACAAGCACTAGTTGATGACTGCTAACCCCATCCCTACACAAAACATTGAAGAAAAGCTCCCCAGAAGTTTGGGTCTGTGGGGGATTTGGATGCTGGTGGTTAATGGCTTTATCGGAGCAGGGATTTTTGGCCTACCTAGTGGGGCAGCGGCCTTGGCAGGAGAGTACAGCGTGCTTGTTTACGCCTTTTGTGCGCTGTTGATCTTACCCATCATCCTTTGTTTTGCTGAGTTGGGGAGTTACTTCCGAGGCACAGGAGGTCCAATCCGCTACGGGACACTTGCTTTTGGTCCTTTTGTGGGATTCCAAGGGGGCTGGCTCTATTACCTTGCCCGCTTGATTTCCTTTTCCGCCAACACCGTATTGCTCACCGATTCCATTGCCTACTTTGTGGCAGACGCGGGCACGGGGACGGGCAGATTGGTTTCCTTGGCAGTGATCTGTCTGGGTTTGACTGCTGTGAATGTGCTCGGATCGGTCACCTCCATTCGCTCCATGACGCTATTCACAGCCATCAAATTTGCAGTGTTGATTCTATTGCCCATGGGTGGTTTGGTGCTCCTTGGACCCGCCGTACTCCCCAGCTTTGACAGCCCGGTTCCCCCGACGGCAGACCTAGGTGCAGCGTCTTTGCTATTGATTTATGCCTTTGTAGGTTTTGAAGGCGCGGTAGTGCCTGCTGGAGAGGCAAAGCGACCGGAGCGAGACATGCCATTGGGTCTGTTGCTTGGTTTGGCGATGGTAGCCGTGCTGTACATGCTCATTCAGCTGGTATCGCAGGCGGCAGTGCCGGATATCGCTCAGTCCAAAACGCCCCTACTTGATGTATCTGCAAGCCTTTTCGGAAACATAGGCGCCATCTTATTGATGGTTGGTGTGGCGGCTTCTGTGCTGGCCAACCTAGTGAGTTCCATGTTTTCTGCCACCCGCGTGACCTATGCCCTTTCCTTGGAAAAATCACTTCCTCGCTGGTTTGGGGAGGTGCATCCTCGCTACCTTACGCCAGCCAATTCGGTGGTATTCTTTGGCTTGGCTGCTTTTTTACTTTCTTCATTTGGCTCTTTCACTGTCTTGGCCGCCATGACGGTACTCTCGCGTCTCTTCTTGTACAGTATGAGTTGTGCTGCCATCCCGAAGCTGCGACCACAATTTCGAGGAGAGGGAAGATTTATTTTGAAGGGGGGCTATTTGGTACCCGCATTGGGCATTGCCGCATGCTTGTGGCTGATGACTCAAGTGAGCGGAAGGTCCATTTGGATGACGGCTCTTTTTATTGGGATTGGTTCAGGGCTGTATTGGCTTGGAAAAAGACAGGGGAAGTAGGTAAAAGAGATGGAGATCCACCTTTTTGAGTCTATATCAAACCTGCCTACTGGAAAATAAACACCCCTACACTTGTACAGTCGCTTACAATCGGATACAATTACTTTCAATCGCTAGTATTGTTCTCCACTTTTTCATCTTTGTCCTATCAATTTTTCAATCCCTCTTCAGGGTCATTTAATTTTCAACCAAAACTTTTTCAACCATGAATGCATTAAAAAACAAAGTTCAGCTCATTGGCCACCTAGGCAGCAAATTAGATCTCAAGAACCTAGAATCGGGTAAATCGGTTGGCAACGTAAGCCTCGCGACTTCCGAGGTACACAAAAATCCAAAAGGGGAACGCGTGGAGGAGACCACCTGGCATAACCTCGTGATTTGGGACAAAGCCGCAGAAACCCTGGCCAAATTCACCGACAAAGGCTCTGAAATTGCTGTTGAGGGAAAGATCACCAACCGAAGCTACACGGATAAAAACGGAGAAAAAAAATTCATTACCGAAATTGTGGTCAATGACTTTCTCCTCTTGGATAAAAAACAAAAAGAGGGATAGTTCCCGCCTCTTTATTTTCCCAAGGAATATACACGCAAATTTAGTCGCTCCACAAAACCCAATTTTTGGTACAAACGGAGGGCGGGAAGGTTGTCAGGATAGAGTTGGAGGTAAGGAATTTGGCCTTGCTCCCGAATGAACTGTAAAACAAAGGGTAATACTAGTTTCGCTAATCCCCTCCCCACAAAATCTGGATGTGTACAGACCGCACTAACTTCGGTGTAAGGGCCTGCTTTCAAGCGTGTTCCAGCCATGGAAACTAGTCTTCCCTCTACAAAATAGCCGAAATAGCCTCCAAATGCTATGGTGTTTGCTAAAAATGGACCGGGCTTGGCCAATTGGGTTAATGCCAACATCTCGGGCACATCTGCTGCAGCTAGTGCCCGAATGTTTGGATCCACAGGTACGTTTACAGAAGGCTCTTCAAAGACCATTTGCAACAGTGGGTTATCGTTATGCACCTTCCACTTAGCGTCCAATTCCAAAAATCCTGGAGGGAATAAAATTACCCGCATGCCGGGTTCCATTTCCTCATGCAATAAGGCCATGTGATCGGCATCATATGTTGGAAGACCTGCAAAAAAACCAATTTTACGATCTATAAACAGTACCGATTCTTTACCATTGGCAAAAGAGGCAGAACCTGAATTTAGTGCTGTCCAAATGGGATTATCTAAGGGGTGGTTCATTGTAAAAGGAAGCTATTATTGCCAGTTAAGACAGAATTGGAAAATATAAAATTACTTATAATCAAAGGTGCTACAAAAAACTTAATACCAACTTCACACACACAAAATAGGCAATGACTAGGTTTGATTGTAAACCTACCGTCATGAAACGCTTCTTTATACTTCACCTAATTCTGACTCTTTTTACCATCTCTCCTTCAAAAAGCCAACAAGTGGCCTGGGAAAAATGGTTTTGGCCTAACCCCGGGCTTCCAAGAAATGCGCAAAGCCCGCTTTTCCAAGATAGCTTGAGTCTGCGCCCCTTTGAAAATAAACAACCGCTACCCGTTTCGCCAAGAATTAACCAGCGCCTTTCCGCCCAGTATCAACTACCTACCGATTCCATTGATACGAAATCTTCTGCCCTATCTCTTGAATTTTGGCTATTGCAACACATCAACCAGCCCATAGGATTTGAGATTTTCTTAGGAAAAACATCCCTTTTGGGGCATTGGAATGAAAAATGGCAACTTAAAACACAAGAAGTTCCGCAGCAATTTTGGGAAGAATACTTCACTCACCTCGTACTCACACTTGAAAACGGAACAGTAACGGTATGGGAAAATGGAAAAAAGATTTCCCAAGAACTGGTACCCTCGTCTACCGGCAAGCTGATGCTTCAATCCTATCTCCAACAGGAACCCCAAATGAGCCTAGACCATTGGGTAAAGCACTTGAGCTACGTCGACAAGGTGCTCACCGAGAAGCAAATCCAACAACGCTTCCAGGACCATCAAAACTGGAAAAATAGTGGTATTCGATTTCCAAACACCTTCCATTTTCTCGCAGAACCTTACCTCTTCCCACTCGACAACACGGGGATGCAGATTACTTTTGAATTGGATCGTCCAGCGCAAGTATCCCTCAGCTATGGAGTGACTCTTCCTCTTTCAAATGCAATCCAACTCCAAGCCAAAAAAGAAAACCTGTATTCGGCCCAGATCAAAGATCTTCAGCCTGGAACGCCCTATTTTTATCAACTATCGGCAAAGGATAGCGAAGGTAAAATCTTGAACACAGGACCACTGACCTTCCGTACAGCACCCTCAGCAAGCCAACCAATCGTGTTTGGCGTGGTCTCTGATACAGAAGCACGCCCGCAAATCAATGAGAAAATTGGTTCTCTACTCTGGGATGAACGTGTGGATTTCACTATTCACCTTGGTGACCTCACCGACGGTGGCCAGAAAAAGCAAAAATGGCAGTGGAGCCAGGAATTTTTTCCAGGTACCTCCTCCCTCTATTCTCGCATTCCAAACCTTCCCGTGCCTGGAAATGGGGAAGGAGACTTGTATTGGTACAATTACTACCATCCCCAGTCCGAAGAAAAAGGATATTATGAGGTGAGTTATGGACTTGGCGATTTCTTTATACTCGATTCCAACCAGCCCAAAGATCTCCAAGAAGGAGGCAGCCAATACCTTTGGCTCCAAAATGCGCTCCAAAAAAGTACGGCCCCTTGGAAAATTGTGCTCATGCACCACGCCCCCTATTCCGCCGACGAAGATGACTACGGTAATACTTGGAAAGGCACCAGCACTTATGGAGATCGAAGGTTTCAAGATTTAGTTGGACTACTTGAAAAAGAAGGGGTGAAAGTCTTCTTTTTTGGACACCTCCACACCTACATGAGGTCCTTCCCCATCTGGAAAGACCAAATAAACACCAGCAAAGGCATCACCTATTTTCAACTAGGAGGCATGGGTGGAAATCTGGAAGATTTTGCTCCGAACAGGGTTCCATTCAGCGCAAAAACCTATCGAGGGCACCATTATGGAACCGTCACTTTGACCAAAGAGGTTTTCGAATTGCGTACTTACACCTTGGATGGCAACCTGATTGATTACCACCAACTTCAGTATCAAGCGCCTGAAAAGACTCCTTAAATAAGGTTTATAGCAAATTAAAACCGCCTTTTACCAGGATAATTGCCTGCGCGGACAGAGGTCGCTCAGTAGAAATAGCCACGTAATGCTTGCCTTTTGCTCCAGGTACCACTTTTACTTTTTCCAATACATAGCCCGTGGCGGTCTTTGATTTTTGTACGAGTACAAAATGATCTTCGCCCACCTCAATGATGGATTCTTCAGGTACGGCCAAAGACTCGCTCGGATCAAGCTGAATCCTTGCCTGTAGAAACATGCCGGGAGTCAATTTAGCCTCTTCCTTTTCATCCAGTAGGTCCGCATGGACGCTAATTTGTCGCTGGGCATTAATGGATTTACCAACGACTTTGATGGTTGCCTTAAGGTAATTTTCTGGGCGGTCAGGGCTGACAAACTCGACTACCTGTCCCTCATGAACTTTGCTCGCATCTTTTTCAAAGAGTACCAGTTCCACGTGGATGTGCTCACGACTCATCAAGGTAAGGGCTTTGGCTGCTGGAGCGAGAAACTGTCCCGGAACGGCAAGTACCTCGTCCACAAAACCTGTAATTGGAGAAAAAACTGAAATTTTGCTACGCATCGTTGCTGCCGTTAGCGCATCGGCATCCACGGAAATGAGGGCCAACTGCTTTTTCAAACTCTGTGTTTTTGCCAATGCCCCATTATAGTCCGCCCCCGCTTTGAGGTAATTTTTCTGTGCGGAAATTTGTTCGGAAGCCAAGGTCTTCTGTCGGTCCAACTCCGACTTGAGGAAGGCCAATTGGCTGCTGATCTCTAAATACTCTTGCTGCAACCGTAAAAAATCAGGGTTTTCTAGGGTAAACAAGACTTCCCCTTTTCGTACCGCCTGCCCTTGGATGAGTTTGAGGTCCTGTACATACCCTCCAAAATAGGCCGCTATCTCACGCATCCCTTCCACAGGAATTTGTACGGTGCCTTGCACACTAATTTCCTCAGAAAACTCCCCTGTATGAACTCCTCCCCACTCCATCTTCATTGTGCGAAACTGCGCTTCGGTAAGCTGGATATCTACCGATTCCTCAGTCGCTTCACTAACTTCTATACCCTCCGACGCCGGCCCATCCTTCGTACAAGATGTAGCCAAAAGCAGGACAAAAAGAGGAATTACCGAAACTAAGTAAGAAGATTTCATGCGGGTAGAAGGTAAGTGAGTTCGAGTTGATTGACTAAATACTCCCGCTTTGCCTGCAGAAACTGCATATCAAGGGAGCGGGCATTTTCGATGAGTTGCACGTATTGGAGAAAATCAATCTCCCCCTCGGCAAAAGAACGCTGCGCTTGCTCACGCAACTGGTCGGCTAAAAGAATGCCTTCGGTCTCAAAATAGCGGAGAACCTCACGCTGCTGAGCCAGCTTATTCTGAAGAACAAAAGCCTGGCTTTCCAAACGAGATTTAAAGTTAGTGGCCTCAAAGGAACGCTGCTGCTGAACCATTTTGCCAGCTTTAATTCTGGCAGCCTGTGCCCCAAAAAACAAGGGGATACCTACCCCAACTTCAAAGCCTGGATAGATTTTCGACCCCGCAGCAAGGTTGGTGCCGCGAAATAGATTCAATTTTAGATCTGGCAACAAGGCCTGCTGCTCCACGCGGGTTTGGTAAACCGCCTGCCTGCTGCCTGCTTCATACCATGCGAGACCGGGGTGGGTGTCTTCAACTTTTGTAGTCTCCAAATCAATCGGAATCCCTGAAACTGCAACTTCTCCTTCGAGACCAAGCAGACTCCCCAATCTGCTTGCGGAACTGGACCGTTCACTTTGCGCCTCCGACTTTCGGAGAGCCATTTCTTTTTGCTTACTTGCTGCCGTCAGCTTTTCCAATAGCGAAGTCTCCCCTGTTTCAAGTCTCCGCGTTGCCGCTTGCGCAAAAACCGTGTAAAGGCTATCAAGAAATATGTAATTTTTTTCCACTTCCATCCAATACTGGACCGACACAAAAACCAGACTTACTTCCTTCTTTAGCGCACGTAAGTCAAGCTGAAGCCGTGCTTCTTCCTGCCTTTGTCCTGCTGTGAGAAAATTCTTTTGGGTAGCATACACCGTAGGAAGCTCAAAACGCTGACGAAAACCCCACACAGCATTGAAGACCCCATTTTCGGCAATATCATTTTGATCTTGAGCGTGGTAAATTTCAGTTCTATCCAGGTTCCAGGCAGTACCCGTAAGCGCTTGCGTTGCCTCCAACCGCTTTTGAGAAGCTTGGAAACCTGGGTTTTGTTTTTCCGCCAAGGAAAGCGCCTCCTCCAAGGTCAATGGGCTCGCTTGTTGCGCCCAAGATGCTGCTATGGGGCATAGTAGGAATAGAAGCAGCAAGCTTGCTCCTTTCTTGGGTAGGTCCATAGGTTGTTTTTTACGGGTGTTGAACAAGACATAAAGAACCGGAAGTACCAACAGGGTCAAGAGGGTTGCCGAAATCAAACCGCCCACAACGACTGTGGCTAGGGGGCGCTGCACTTCGGCGCCGGCAGAACCAGAAAGCGCCATCGGTAAAAATCCCAAGGCCGCAGCCGATGCGGTGAGTAGCACTGGACGCAGGCGCTCGGCAGCACCCACAGTTACCAATTCTCGGAGCGAAGTATAGCGACCTGCCAAGGATTTAAAATGTTCAATCATCACAATGCCATTGAGTACAGCAATGCCAAAAAGCGCAATGAAGCCTACTCCTGCAGAAATACTGAAGGGCATGTCCCGAAGCCAGAGTAAGGCAATGCCTCCTATGGTAGAAAACGGTATTGCCGTGTAAATCATGAAGGCATCACGCGCCGAAGAAAAAGCAAAATACAAAAGCACAAAAATCAAGATCAATGCAATTGGAACTGCAATGAGCAAGCGGTCTCGTGCTTGCTGTAAGTTTTCAAACTGACCACCGTACTCCACTCGATATCCTTCAGGCACCTGTATCTTATTTTTCACAATCGCCTGAATATCATCCACTACCGATTGAAGGTCTCGATTACGCACATTGACCCCCACCACCACCCGGCGCTGCGTATTGTCCCGTGAAATTTTGGCAGGGCCCTTGGTGTAGGTGATCATGGCTAGCTCCGAAAGTGGAATGCTCCCTCCCGCGGGCAGCTGAATTGCTGCATTTTCCAAGTGCTCAATGTCTTTGCGAAAGGGTTCGTCAAAGCGGACCACCAAGTCAAATTGCTTTTCCCCTTCAAACACCGTTCCTGCACTCAGCCCAGCAAAGCCCATGGTAACTACCTGGTTGATGGCTTCAACGTTCAAGCCGTATTTGGCTATCTTGGCTCGGTCATAGTCTATTTTCATCTGCGGAAGGCCATCCACCTTTTCTAGGATAATATCAGAAGCTCCCTCAACGCCTTGAATAGCTGCCTCAATTTGTTCGGCCGTGCGGAGTAAAACATCTAGGTCTTCTCCGACTACTTTGATTGCCAAGTCAGCCCGAACGCCTGTAATCAGCTCGTTGAAGCGCATTTCTATTGGCTGTGTAAACTCATAATCCAAACCAGGAATCGCTTCCAACGCTTTTTTAAACTCCTCAGCCAGCTCATCCTTGGTCTCGACAGTAGTCCATTCACTAGGAGGATGAAGAGTGACAATGACGTCACTTTCTTCCATGGACATGGGATCTGTTGGAATCTCAGCTGCCCCGATGCGCGTCACCACCTGCTTGACTTCGGGAAACTTCATCAGGATCCGTTCAATTTCGGTGATCGTTTCTACTGTGTTAGAAAGTGTAGTGCCTGTCTTCAGCACGGGTTGGATGACAAAATCCCCCTCATCCAAGGTGGGAACAAACTCTGAACCTAGGGTGGAAAACACCCAGAATGCTCCCACCAAAAGAATGCCGGCCGACACCAAAACAGCTTTGCTATTAGCCAAGGCCCATCGAAGTGTGGGGCTATATATCTTGTTCAAAAAGTGAAGGATGCGAACCGAGATATTTTTTGGCCCAGGAACTGCTGATTTGAGAAAAATAGCTGAGACGACCGGTAAGTAGGTGAGGCCCAAAATCATCGCCCCAATCAAGGCAAAGCTAAATACCTCCGCCATGGGACGGAACATTTTCCCTTCGACCCCAGAAAGTGAGAGAATGGGAATGAAAACAATGATGATGATGATCTGCCCAAAAATTGCCGAATGCATCATTTTAGATGAACCGCTAAATGCAATTTTATCTTTCTCTACCTGCCTGTCCTGTCGAGACAGACCATCAAGTATCGTGGAAGACTTGGTAAACTGATACGCGATGTACTCCACGATAATTACCGCCCCATCGATGATGATTCCAAAGTCAATGGCACCCAAACTCATCAAGTTGGCATCCACCCCGAACAAATACATCATGGAAAGCGCAAACAACAAACTCAACGGAATCACAGAGGCTACAACCAGCCCTGAGCGAAAGTTGCCTAGTAGTAGAACCACAACAAACACGACAATCAAGCAGCCTAGGACTAAGTTTTCTGCGATTGTAAAGGTGGTACGGTCGATCAGTTCAGAGCGATCTAAAAATCCGTTGATTACAATCCCTTCAGGAAGGGTGGTTTCCATTTCTGCGATACTGGCCTTGACCCGGTCGATGGTTCCTTTGCCATCCGCGCCCTTGAGCATCATCACTTGCCCAAGTACCTTCTCCCCTTGCGCGTTGGCCGTGATGGCCCCAAAGCGGTTGGCATGCCCAAACTTGACCTTTGCTAAGTCCCGAATATAGATCGGACTACCATCTCGAAGTTCTACTACAATGTTTTCAATATCTTCCAGGCTTTTGACCTGCCCCTCTCCACGGATAAAAAAGCTCTCGTTAGTCTTTTCGATATAGCTTCCTCCAGCAATGGAATTGTTTTGCTGCAATACTGAGTAAACAGCAGCCAAATCCACCTCCATGGCTTTAAGTCGATTGGGATCGATGGCCACTTCGTATTCTTTGAGGTAGCCCCCCCAGGTATTAACTTCGATCACTCCTTCAATTCCAGAGAGATTGCGGCGGACTACCCAGTCTTGGATAGTGCGCAGGTCAGTAATGCTGTAGCGATCTTCGTAGCCGGGTTTGACGTCGATAATGTATTGGTAGATCTCACCCAAACCAGTGGAAATTGGCCCCATAAACGGCTTTCCAAAGCCAGCAGGAATCTTTTCTTCTGCTATTTTAAGCCGCTCTGCAATGAGCTGCCTTGGCAGGTAGGTGCCCATGTCTTCCTCAAAAACCAAGGTAACAACAGAAAGTCCAAACTTAGAAACCGAACGGATTTCCTTTATGCCTGGCAGGTTGGCCATCTCCAGTTCTATGGGATAGGTAAGAAACTTTTCTACGTCTTCCGTGGCCAAGTTTCGGGAGGTCGTGATGACCTGCACCTGGTTGTTGGTGACGTCAGGTACCGCCCCTATGGGCAATTTGGACAAAGCAAACAACCCGAATCCCACCCAAGCCGTGATAAAAATGGCAACGAGTAATTTGTGTGATATACTCCAATGAATGATCCGTTCAAGCATAGCTCCAGGTATAGTTTGGGGTACAAAAATGCCCACCTGGCCTTAGGCTGCGCTTAGCCTTTTCTTAATTTCTCCTTAAAGTTCGGGTGGAAAGGCAAGTCGGAAAGTACTTCCCTTCTCCTGCACACTTGTAACAGAGAGCTGGATACCTGATTCTTGCGCGAGCTTTTTAACAATGGCCAATCCCAGACCGGTACCTGGAATCCCCCGATCAAGGGCCTCTTGGGCTCTAAAAAAAGGATCAAAAATTTGGGCCAACTGATCGGGCGCGATGCCACAACCCACATCTACCACGTCAATATAGGGGACTTGGTCTATTCCAACCCGCAGTAATACCTCCCCCTTTCCTTCGGTGTACTTGATTGCGTTTTCAAGCAGGTTGTCTAAGATCATTTCCAACGATTTTTCGTTGGTGCGTACGTAGATGGGGTGGCCAACCAGGGATTGAAAGGTGATTTTATGCTGTTGCTCTAAGGAGAATTTATCTGCTAGCTCCTCCAAAAAAGTAATCAACTCCAGCTCTTCTTTGACTAGATTCTTTCCGTTTTCGACCCGGGCCAAGGCAAATAGCTGGTTAATCATCGCACTCATGCGATCGATGCTACCCAAAGCAGTTTTTACTTTTTGCTCGTACTCCTCGGCAGTCCTTGGCTTGCGAATCAATACTTCAAGAGTGCCTCGCAAGACTGAAAGCGGGGTGCGCAGCTCATGGGAAGCATCCGAAGTAAATTGTTTTTCCCGCTGCATGGCCTGCTCCAAGCGCTCCAGCAAGTTGTTGATGGCCTGCGTGAGTAGTCCGATTTCGTCTCGGGCACCGGAGTCTGGCACACGCTCGCTTAGATTTTGCTGAGTGATCTCATTTGTCTTTTGACTGATCTGATCCAGGGGAGCAATGCTTTTTCCCGCCAGGTAGCGCATGGTCAAATACAAGGTGATGAGGAGCAATGGGTAAATCAACAGAAGGACATTCCTCAAGTTGTCCAATAGCTCTCTCGAATCTTCAAACGACTTGGCAAGCAAAAGGTAGCCCTCTTGTTTTCCTCCAGTAAGCAGGGGGATCTGCCGCTGCCTTACCTCCCTAGAACCAATTTTTTGCGTAGATTCTGCTTTGCCCGAAGTTGCTTCAGGGGAAAAAATCAGGTGATTATCCCTCAGGTTGGGTGATTTATCCATGGACTTTCCTTCCATGTCTACAATTTCAATGAATATCGGGTTAAGCTGAAGCTGTGTATGCTCCATTTGCTCCCATTCATCCCGGTGAAGAAATCTGATTTTTCCACCCACCAAAAAAATTTCTCCCTGGTGCTTCTCCGTTTCCAACTGAAGTTCCCGATCGATTGTGCGAATCACAGTGAAATTAGCCACAAGGTAAATCACCAAAAACACCCCCAAAAAAAGTAGGGCGGTTACCCAAGTGAGGCGCCTCGCGATGCGCTCTTTGTAGGGAGTGTTCATAGGTCCTTGGCCATGTACCCCACGCCACGGATAGTTTGGATATAGTCCTCCCCTTTTTGCAGGTGAAGTTTTTTCCTCAACGAATTGATAAAGACATCGATGATGCCCGTATTGTAGTCAAAATGAATGTCCCAGACACTTTCGATAATGCGCGTCCGGCGGCAAACCTTGTTTTTGTTTCGAACAAGGTATTCTAGCAAAGCAAATTCTTTCTGGGTTAAGGCAACCTCAATGCCCTCCCTAAGCACCTGGTGCTTTTCGGTATCCAACTGAATCGGTCCTAGCGTCAGCCTCTCTTCAATTTGCTCTTTACCGCGCATTTGTACGCGAATCCTGACGAGTAACTCCTCAAAGTGAAAGGGCTTTTTGATGTAATCGTTGGCACCGTGCTGGAGTCCAAAGACTGTCTCGTCTACCGTGTCTTTTGCTGTCAAAAAAATGATGGGGGTGAAAGGAAATTCCTTTCGAAACAGCCTGGTAAGTTCTATTCCACTGATACCAGGCACCATCCAATCAAGCAAGAGGAGATCGTAGTTGCCCGAAAGCGCAAGTTCAAGGCCAATTTTTCCATTGTCCGCCACATCCACAGCAAAGGATTCTTCTTCTAAGCCCTGCTTAAGGAAATTGGAAATGCCGGGCTCATCTTCTACTACGAGGATTCTCATGACGTAAATATTCCTTGATTTTTGAGGAAAACCACGTTTTACGGATAGAAAAATTCTTTAGCTAAAGAAGATAAGCGCCCTTCTACCTCTTTTTTTAAGAAATTCGGAAGATCTCGTTAATCAGCATCCTTTGGAATGCCCTTCCCCGACTTTTTCTTCTTACGCTTATTCCACCAAATCAAGGTTCCGGTGATGGGAAGCGAAGTAGCAATGGCACAGGCGATTGCCCACAAGAATTTCGTAAACTTTCCAAAAATTTCCCCCGTATGCAGGGCTTTCACGGATTTGCCCACTTGTTGGCGCAGGGGTAGTTCGGCAAAGAGAACGACCTCTTTTATGGCTAAGTTTTCGGGTTGCAATTTCAGCTGATCCGCACCAGCTCGCGCAAAAAAGCCTGTTCTTGACTTGCTGACGGAGATCAGTCCTCCTGCTTGTTCTGGGAAAGTCAACTTGACATTTCCGGCATAGGGCAAGCGCTGGTTGGCTGTGACAAGCACCTCGTCCAAGGAGAGCGCCTGCCTCGTCTGCACAAAAAGTGAGTCTTCCAGCTTTTGTTGAGAAAGCTCAGCCTCTGAGGGAGGGGTTTCAGCACCTTTTGGTTCTTCTTTAGGGGCTTGGTAGATCTCCCAAGTCTTTTGCCAGGCCGTTTTGTACCAGCCAAAGGACCAAAATGGACCCGTCACGGCCATGATAAACAAGGCGATTAGGGAATAAAAGGCAAGTGTATTGTGCAAGTCATGGTTGATCCGCTTCCAGTTGCCGGACCACTTGACGGACAAGCCCTGCTTCCAGTTTTTAGCCTTTTTGGGAAACCAGAGCAGCAATCCAGTGGATACGCCAAGTAGAAATAAGAGGGTTGCAACGCCATTGATCATCCGACCCAGGTCTTGGTTGGACATACTTTCTAGGATTGGAGACTCCACCCGATCAAAAAGTAGCCAGCGATGCAGGGAAAAAACATAGCCCATCAGCTCCTCGGTCGTGGTTTTCTCTAGGTTACTCGCAAGAATTTCTCCAGTGTGCGGATTCAAAAAGTAGGTGATGGCCTTCTCTTCCCCTTCTTTTTTGACGGTAAACTGTACCGTCCTACCCGCTTCTTCAAACCAGTTGACCCCCACTAGCTTCCCTTCTTTCAACTGGGCAAGGGTATTTTTAAGTTCGGTGAGGGTGAGGGGTTTGCCACCTTGCTCAACAAAGTAGCGCTCGGCGTCAAAAAATTCGAGAATCTCCGTATTGTACACGTACAAGGTTCCTGTAAAGCAAACCGCAATGACAATCAGCCCACTAAGTAGGCCGGCGTACAGGTGGATATCATTTAAAAACGTGCGAATTCGAGGCCACATAAGCGCTTATTTTTATTTGGAACAAATCTAAACAAGACTTTTTAATCCGTAAATAACCGGCCTTACTTTTTTTTAAAAAAAACTGGTGAATCTATTTTCAATCCTATGCAGCCATAGTCAAAAAATCATCTGATTTGGTATATTTCATAAATCTTAATCGCCATGACCCTTCGTTCCCTCGTCTATTCGCTCGCTGCTCTCTTTCTGTTGTTTTCTTGCCAAGAAAAAAATCAAGGACCTGACCCTCGCCTTTCCCAGCCCGAAGCCTTCAAAAAAGTATTGGAAGCGCATGGAGACTGGAAAAAGTGGGTGGAAGCCAGTTCCCTATCCTTTGCCATGGTACATGAAACGACCTTGGAATGGGAAAATCATTACTTGGGTCTCCGTGATGGCAAAGTGCGCATTGATGCAGACTTCTTTCAAGCGGGTAATGACGGTGAGAAAGTTTGGATTAGCCCAAATCGTCAATCCTTTCCAGGAAATTCGGTACGGTTCTACCATAACTTGTATTCGACATTTCTTAGTATCCCCTACGTGCTGACCGATACCTTGGTGACCGTCACCCCACTTGATAACCGGGTATTTAATGGCATTAGTTACCCTACCCTGGAGGCAAAAGTGAAAGATGGTAAACTGATAGGTCCTTCCAACCGCTACGAACTGTTGATTGACCCGACTACTGGTCAATTGGCCTGGGTACTTTTTGCTGTGACCTTCTACGACAAAGGCAACCAAGTCCAAGAAGCCTTGAAATACGAGGATTATCGAGATGCGAGCGGGCTGATCTTCCCACGAGTGATAACGGGCTACCAAATCGAAAACGATTCAAGCAAACGCATCCGCTACCAAGTAAGTTTTTCAGATATCTTTCTGGTCAACGAGGAACTAGACGAAAGCTTGTTTGAGATGCCCAAAGGCGCCGTAAAGTCTAATTAACCTCAATTTCCGGGGCTTTATAACTAGCCCAGTAAACAAGAACCCTGGCCCATTACTATCGGGCCAGGGTTTTTGTTTCTTCTAGTTAATCGACTTATGAAATCACCGATCCTTGTGAGGTTCCCTCATGGGGCTGGAGTAATTTCAACTTTCCGTCATTACCCTCCGCCATTAAAATCATGCCTTCGGAGTCGATACCCATCATTTTTCTTGGTGCCAGATTGATCAGCATGGTGATCTGCTTGCCCACCAAAAAGGCGGGATCAAAATGTTCTGCCACACCGCTCAAGACAGTTCGGAGCCCAAGGCCCGTATCCACCTTTAGCTTGAGTAACTTCTTTGACTTGGGCATCTGCTCTGCCTCCAAAACTGTGACCACGCGCATGTCTAGCTTGGCAAAATCATCGTAGGTAATCAATTCCTTCATGGCAATCACAGGGAGTTCAGCAGCGTCATTCATTTTTTTGACAGTTAATAGTTTTTGTACTTGCTTTTCTACGACTTCGTCTTCGATTTTCTCAAATAATAGTCCCAATTCCCCCATGGCTCTATTGGCCTGAATCAGATCCCCATTGCCCGCATCAGACCAGCAGCTATCGGTCATTCCGAAGGTATGGTAAAGTTTTTTGGCAGTAAAAGGCAAGAAGGGTTCAGAGAGAATAGCCAGGTTGGCTGCCAAGTTGAGTGCAATATTCAATATGGTTTTGGTACGGGGAAGGTCAGTTTTCACTTCCTTCCAAGGTTCGGTGTCGGCTAGGTATTTGTTGCCCAAACGAGCCAAATCCATCATTATCCCCTGTGCTTCTCTAAAGCGGTAACGCTCGATGGAGGCGGCAATTTTTCCAGGGAAGGCTTCCAACTCACGCAAAACCTCCTGATCGATGCCCCGGAGTTCCCCGCGAGCAGGCACGATGCCGTCAAAAAACTTTTGCGTAAGCACCACCGCACGATTCACAAAATTTCCGTAGATGGCCACCAACTCGGAATTGGTTCTGGTTTGAAAATCCTTCCAGGTGAAGTCGTTGTCTTTGGTTTCTGGTGCATTGGCTGTCAGCACATATCGGAGTACGTCTTGCTGCCCAGGAAACTCATCCAGGTATTCGTGCAGCCATACGGCCCAGTTGCGGGAAGTAGAAATCTTGTCCCCTTCCAAATTCAAAAATTCATTAGCGGGCACATTGTCAGGAAGGATAAAGCCCCCATGAGTTTTTAAAATTGCCGGGAAAATGATGCAGTGAAAGACAATATTGTCCTTTCCAATGAAGTGGACTAGCTTGGTATCCTTGTCTTTCCAGTAAGGTTCCCAATCCACTCCTTTCTCTGCTGCCCACTCTTTGGTGGCCGAAATGTATCCAATAGGGGCGTCAAACCAAACGTAAAGTACTTTTCCTGCCGCCTCTTTCAAGGGAACCGGGATGCCCCAATCCAGATCTCGGGTCATGGATCGTGCCTGCAAGCCATCTCCAGCCTCTAGCCAAGAGCGGCATTGACCTAGGACGTTGTTCTTCCAATCTTCTGCATGCTCTTCCAAGACCCACTTTCGAAGAAAGTCTTGGTAGCGTGCCAAGTCCAAAAACCAATGCATAGTTTCCTTCAGCACAGGCGTACGCCCACTCAGTTTCGACTTTGGATTAATTAACTCGGTAGGGCTCAGGGAAGTGCCACATTTTTCACATTGATCCCCATAGGCATGCTCGTTTCCGCACTTGGGGCAGGTACCTTCGATGTAGCGGTCTGCAAGAAACAGATTCGCCTCCTCATCGTAATATTGGGCGGTGGTTTGCTCGACAAACTCTCCCTTCTGGTACAGGTTGGTAAAAAACTCTTGAGCCGTCTCGTGGTGAATGGGCGCTGAGGTGCGGGAGTAATGATCGAAACTGATGCCAAAGGTTGCAAAACTCGCCTTCATCATCTCGTGGTAATGATCGACTACCTGCTGGGGAGTCTTTCCCTCTTTTGCTGCTTTGATGGTAATGGCCACCCCGTGCTCGTCAGACCCACATATATAGGCTACATCTCTGCCTTGGGAACGCAAATAGCGAACGTAAATATCTGATGGAATATAGCAGCCGGCCAGGTGACCAATATGTAGGGGGCCATTGGCATAGGGCAATGCTGAGGTGACGGTATATCGTTTAAATTTGGAGTTGCTCATGTAGGTGGTGTATCGCTCCTAGAAAAAACAAATGTTTTTCCCAAAACTAGAGGACAAAGATAGAAAATTCAAGGGAAGCCTATACCCCTTCCTACCGATAAAATCCTAGTGCAAACAATTCCTGTTGCGATAGACCTCGCTTCAAAAAAATGAGGTCAGAAATTACTTCAAACCGCTTTTTCTTTCGCCTTTACCCTTATTTTTACCCAAGCAATTTTATTCATCCATGACGCACGCTGAAGCCGCACACCGTATCCTAGAACTTTCACAGCAGCTCAATTACCATAACCAGCTGTACTACCAAGAAAGCCGGGCGGAAATTACGGACTATGCTTTTGATCAGCTACTCGCGGAATTGATTGCGTTGGAAAGCCAATTTCCAGATCTTCTTGACCCAGATAGCCCCAGCCAGCGGGTGGGTGGTACGGTAACAAAGGAATTTCAAACCGTCGCACACGAATACCGCATGCTTTCTCTCGGCAATACCTACACGATGGAGGATCTCGGTGCTTTTGACGATCGCGTTGCAAAAGGCCTGGGCCATACCCAGTACACCTATTTTTGCGAAATGAAATTTGACGGTGTCGCCATCTCGCTCATCTACGAAGATGGGCAGCTCCTTCGCGCCGTTACCCGGGGAGATGGCACCAAGGGGGATGACGTCACGGCCAATGTGCGGACCATCCGTAACATTCCGCTACGGCTGTCGGATAGCTCGGTTCCAAAGCGATTTGAAGTGCGTGGAGAGATTTTTCTCCCACTCAAGGAATTTGAAAAAATTAACTCCGAACGGGAGGCCAAAGGCGAAGCGCTGATGGCAAACCCTCGGAATGCTGCCTCGGGCACCCTAAAAATGCAGGACAGCAGTGTGGTAGCCAAGCGACGTCTCAACTGCTACTTCTACCAACTCCTGGGAGAAGACCTGGAAGTAACTCACCACGATCAGGCCATTCACCTGCTGGAACGTTGGGGATTTAATGTGTCTCCCACCTACCACAAGGCCAATACCATGGAGGAAGTCTTGGGCTATATCGAAACCTGGAAGGAAAAAAGATTTACCCTCCCCCTAGATACCGATGGAGTGGTGATCAAAATTAACGATTACCAACAGCGAGAAGAGCTCGGGTTTACCGCCAAAAACCCCCGCTGGGCGATATCCTACAAATACAAAGCAGAAAGTGTCGAATCAACCCTGCTCTCCATCACCTACCAAGTGGGGCGCACAGGAGCCATCACGCCGGTAGCCAACCTCGCACCCGTACTTTTGGCGGGTACCACCGTTAAGCGGGCTTCCTTGCACAATGCCAATGAGATCGAACGCCTTGACCTCCACGAGCGTGATGTGGTGTTTGTCGAAAAAGGCGGAGAAATCATCCCAAAAATTACCGCCGTCGCTACCGAAAAACGACAGCCAGGCGCAGCAAGCATCACCTACCTCAGTCACTGCCCTGAATGCGGGACTGCCCTAGTCCGAAAAGAAGGCGAAGCCAAACATTATTGCCCCAATGCCGCTACCTGCCCGCCTCAAGTTCTCGGACGCATCGAGCACTTTGTAAGCAAGCGCGCCATGGACATCGACTCCCTCGGTACCGAACGCATCCGCGCCCTTATCGATCAAGGTTTTATCCATACCTATGCAGATATTTATAGCTTGGCCAGCAAGCAGCAGGAGCTTCTGGGCCTAGAAATGAGTCAAGACCAGTACGAGCGTGAAGCCAGTGGCCTGCTCTACATCTCCCTCGAAAAGGCCTTATTTGCCTTGACAGAGGGAATTTCCTTCAAGCCAATTCAAGACTTTCTCCTCGAAAACAACCACCTCCCCCTTCGGGATCGCCTGCGGGCCTTTCAGTCCCAACTCAGAGACTGGAAGAAAAAGGTGCCTTCCAACGTGGGCATGATCGACTACCTGCTTCAACACCTTCAAGCACATCAAGAACTCAAGCAGGTGGAAGACTACGTGCCAGTGGCCATAGTGCTCGAGATTTTTCTCGGACGCAGGGTGACGTTTGAACAGATCCTTGAGGCCAGCAAACAACGGGGGTCGGTTCATACCATCCTACTCAGCTTGCAGCTCAACTTGCCGGAGGAACTGCAGGAGCGTATAAAAAAGTTAAAGGCCAACACCTTCCAAGAAGGGGTCATTTCCAACATGATGGAGGGTATTTTGGCCTCCAAAGCCCAAGACTTTGACAAGGTGCTTTTTGCGCTGGGCATCCGCAATATTGGCGAAAACACGGCACAGCTCCTTGCCAAACATTTCGGCACCATTGAAAAATTGCAGGCGGCCACAACGGACGAGTTGCTCAACATCAATGGCGTCGGAGAAACCTTGGTTTATAGCCTCCAGGAGTTTTTTGGGCAAGCCCAAAACCTTGAAAATATCGCGCAACTCAAAGCCCATGACCTGCATTTCGAGATGCAAGGAGGAGAAATTGTTTCCCTTGGCAATGCCCTTGCAGGCAAACGAGTGTTGGCCTCTGGAAAACTACTGAACTTCAAACGCGATGAAATTGTAACCTTCGTGCAGTCCCACGGCGGGCAATACCTAGGAACCGTTTCCAAAAATCTGGATTTCATCATCGAAGGCGAAGAAATGGGGCCAAGTAAAAAAGAGAAAGCACTAAAACTTGGCGTGCCTTTGCTGTCTGAAGAAGAGTTTTTGAAATTAGTTAACGGAGGAGTGTAGGAAATCCCGCCTTACTCCCGCTTACACGCGGCTGACCAACACCTTATCTATCCGTTGCCCATCTTTGTCAATCACTTCCAGTCGGAGATTTTGGACGATGACAGTATCCCCCACGTTGGGAATGGCTCCGCTTTGGTGAAGGATCAACCCCGCCAAGGTGGTGAAACTTTTGTTTTGGTATGAAATTTCAAAATCGAAAAACTTTTCGAAATCGATCAAGGAATACTGACCATCAATCAACCAAGAGCCATCTTCCCGTTCCACCATTTCGTAATCCGTTTGATCCATTTCAGTGGACTCTCCTACTAGTGCATCTACCACATCATCCATGGTCACCATACCAACCGTGACCCCATACTCATCGATGACCAACCCATAATGAAGCCTATGAGCTTTAAAGGACTCGAGGGCTTGGTAAGCAAACATGCTCTCGTTCAAAAAAAGCGGAGGCTTTGCTATTTTTTTCAAGTCAAAGCCTCCTTGAAGACTTTCGTCAAATAGGTCCTTGACAAGGACAATCCCGGTGATCTGGTCCAAATTACCCTCTTTGCAAAGCGGATAGGCGGAATGCTTTTCCTTGCTGATTTTCTTTCTCACCACTTCTTCGCTATCAGTAGTTGTAAAGAACACCAACTCGCTGCGGTGCGTAAGCAACGTGTTGATTCTTCGGTCTCCCAATTCAAAAACGCGCTCTACAATATCCTGCTCAATATCCATGATCTCCCCTCCCTCAGCACTTTCCTTGATCATCGCCTTTAGCTCTTCTTCGGAAATTTTACTTTCTGAGGTATGCCGGATCTGAAATACCCAAAGTAAAAAATTATTGGAGATCGTCAACAGCCAAACAAAAGGAGCAGTCAACTTGGACAACCAAAGCATTGGCTTGGACACACGCAAGGCAATTTGCTCGGGAAACGTCATTCCTAGGCGCTTAGGAAAAAGCTCCCCAAGGACAATGGATAGGTAAGTAATCAAGACAACCACTAAGCCCACCGCAATGGAATTTGAATAGGGAATCAAAAATGGGATTTTTCTAAGGAACTGCTCCAAATCATCCGTGATGTTTTTGCCCCCGTATACACCCAGCAAAACCCCAATGAGGGTAATGCCAATTTGTACCGTGGACATAAATTTGGTGGGATTCTCCGAGAGGGCAAGGGCTTCTTTTGCGCCTAGCTTTCGTTGCTTTTTCAAGCTCTCCAACTTAAACTTTCGCGAGGATACCAAGGACAATTCCGCCATCGCAAAAACACCGTTCAGCAGGACAAGCACAAGAATGATCAAAATTTCCACAGCAAGAAAAGCAGGTTGTTAGGCCCTAAATTTAATGAAAAAGGAATAGCAGGCCCCATGAAAACCTAATCTTATATTGCCTAAACACCTAAAGACCTAAAATATACTGAGAAAGCAACCGCAAAAAAGGTGGGTGCTCAATTCCTAAATCGCACACACACTATCCAGATGGAGGGGAAAAGTGACTTTAACCGGCTTAAGCCACTAGCTATTTTCTTAAATCTAGTTTTAAACGCATTAAACCTGTTTTTTTTATTGCCTTCACTATAAAAACCGGGCAAGAACCTATATTTGTTTTCTGTCCTAAATCCTCACCATGAACGCATTCAAAGGCTCCGGAGTTGCCCTCGTCACCCCATTTCACGAAGACCAACGCATCGATAGTGAAAGCCTCAAGGGGCTGATTGATCATGTCATTGCGGGAGGCATTGACTACCTGGTCGTCCTCGGGACAACAGGAGAGTCGGCCACCTTGAATGCATCGGAAAAGAAACAGGTACTTCAGACCTGTGTGGAGCATAACCAAGGACGCGTACCGCTGGTACTTGGGATAGGAGGCAACAGTACCTTAGCGATATTGGAAGAAATTGCCACCACCGACTTTTACGGGGTTGCTGCCTTACTTTCCGTGAGTCCCTACTACAATAAGCCCACCCAAGCAGGGATTATCGCACACTACCAAACGATAGCCGATGCCTCGCCTGTACCGGTCTTGCTCTACAATATCCCAGGACGCACCATGTCCAACTTGACAGCTGCCACTACCCTTACGCTCTCTCATCACCCCAACATCGTGGGAATCAAGGAAGCTAGCGGCAACTTGGAGCAATGCATGCAAATCGCAGCAGCCATGCCCAAAGACTTTTTACTCCTCTCTGGGGATGACATGCTGACGCTACCGATGCAGCGTATCGGCGGCAGCGGTGTGATTTCAGTCTTGGCCAATGCCTTACCCGCAACCTTCAAGACCCTGGCTCATGGCAACGAAAGCGACTCCTTATCAGCCGCTTACTCACTCTTGAAGCTCAATGAATTGATGTACCTTGAGAGCAATCCTGTGGGTATAAAAAACCTTCTCCTCCACCTAGGCATCTGTGTTACGGACCAGGTGAGGCTCCCCCTCCTGCGTGCCAGCAAGTCCCTGAGCGAGCAGATTCAACTCTCCATTCCCAAGTAAATCACATGCAGGCCCTCTCCGTCCTTCAGCTGACCGAGCGCATCCAACAAGTGGTGGAAAACGAGCTCGAACCCGTTTATTGGGTAGTAGGAGAACTGTCGGATTTCCGACAAGCCCCACAAGGACATGTCTACTTTGAGCTGGTAGAAAAACAAGGGAACCAGGTTCAAGCAAAAATACGAGCCAACCTCTGGCAGTTTACCTACCGCAGCGTAGCCGCCAAGTTTGAATCTGTCACCGGCACCACGCTCAAAAATGGCATGAAGGTACTGGCCCAAGTGACCGTCACCTTTCACCCCGTCTTTGGCCTCAGTATCAACGTAAAGGACATTGACCCTTCCTTTTCCTTGGGAGAGCGCGCGCGGCAACGGCAAGAAACCATCAACAGACTCGGTCAAGAAGGATGGATTGGCTATAATGCCCGCCTAGTCCTTCCACCGGTGGTTCAACGCATCGCAGTAATCTCGAGCGCCACAGCAGCAGGATACGGGGACTTTGTCAATCAAGTAGATGGCAATCCTTACGGATACAAGATCTTCCACACCCTCTTCCCTTCCCTCATGCAAGGCAACGAAGCGGTTGACAGCCTCTTAGCCGCCTTGGAAAGGGTGGAGCAGCAAGCAGAAGCCCTTCGTCTAGATGCCATCGTGCTGATCCGTGGCGGCGGCGCCCAGCTAGACCTGGACTGCTTTGATGACTACCGCCTGGCGGTGAAAATCGCCAAGTGTCCTCTTCCCCTTTTTACAGGCATCGGCCACGAACGGGACGAAACCATCGCCGACCTCGTTGCACACAGCCGCTTAAAGACACCCACGGCAGTAGCTGAGTTCTTGTTGTCTAGCTTCCGTGAGTTTGAAGAAGGCCTCGGAACATGTTCCCAACGCCTAGACTGGTTTACAAGAGCGAAATTCAAAGAAGAAGAAGGAAAAATTCAGCAGCTGTCCCTGCACATCAATGGGGGAATTAAAAACCGTCTAGCACGGGAGCAGCAAAAAATTAACGCGCTCATTCAGCGCACCCAGCAGTCGGGAAAAACGCTGGTCAAGCAAGAAACCTCAATCCTAAACCAGCAAGAAAACCTCATTAAAAAAGGACTGCAGCGCTTTCTACAACTCCAGGGGGAAAAAATCACCCAGCTCGAAGGACTAAGTCGGCAGCTGGATCCACAAGCGCTCCTGAAAAAAGGCTACACACGCACCGAGTCGCAAGGCACCCCGATTCACCTCCTCACGGTGGTTCCAGGGGACACCTTGATTACACACAGTTCCAAGCAAAAAATTAGTAGTACCGTCACTGAAATTGAAGAGAAATGAAAGATTACACCTACGCCCAAGCAATGGAACGATTGGAAGCCATCCTGAGTCAACTGGAGGAGGGCACCACCTCTGTCGATGCACTTACTGACCTAGTCAAAGAAGCCGCCGAACTGGTAAAGTATTGTAGGGCAAAGCTACGCAGCACAGAAGAAGCCGTACAGGGGGCTTTCGAGGGTGTATAAATTAAATTACTCTGGCGCGGAAGGAATCCGCTTTACTTAATTTTTATGACTATCCGCTTTTCACCAGCGGCCAAAGAAAATAAGGGTTGAAGGTCATTGAGGTGAGCTGTAGACTGTGAGCAGCCTGTAGACCGTGGTCTGTAGTCAGTAGACAATTTTCTTTTTATTAGTCCGGCCTAGGCTTAACTCGCCGGCAGACTTTCGATGACTTGTAAAAATTTCCGAGGGATGGATACCAGCATGTTTTGGTAAATCCCTGGAATGCGAATGAGAAAATAGTCCTTATTCCCTTTTTCGATACACTCCCCGATCATGTCTTCCAAGGAGCCACCAATCACCTTTACTTTTTCTCCAGGGCCGATCTCCGAACCATCTGTTTCTATCGCGACACCCGTAGAGACAACACGTTGAATGGTTTCGATATCCTCGTCACGAACGATCGCATGCTCTCCGGAGAAGTGGACAAACTTCACTGCACCCGGTATTTTGAGGCAATTCCAAAGGTTGTTTCGGTGAGTTTTTACAAAAATATAGCCGTTGAATAGCGCCTTCTGTACCTTTTTTTTCCGGTCAGACCACTGCCTCATCTCTTCTACCATGGGCAAGTACACTTCCACACCTTCCTCCACCAGCATCTCGGCAACTTTCTTCTCTGCGCGGGAGCGGGTGTACATCACGTACCATTTTAATTCCAGCATTTCTCTAGGTCAATTGGGGTCACAAAGCTAAAAAAATAGTCGAGTTTCTGAAGCGTAAACGAAAAAACCCTTGAGACAGTATCTCAAGGGTTTGATCAAAAAAACCACCAACCTTACCGGAGATGCCTATTGCTTACGAAGCCGTATAGTGAGCTTTTCCGTAAGGAAATACATTACCGGAACTAGTACTAACGTAATAACTGTCGCAAAGGTTAACCCAAATATAACCGTCCAGGCCATTGGGCCCCAGAAAGCTGCATTATCGCCTCCAACATAAAACTGAGGGTCAAATTCGCTCAATAGCGTAGCAAAATTGATGTTCATCCCAATAGCCAAAGGAATTAATCCTAGGACCGTGGTAATGGCAGTCAACAGTACAGGGCGAAGACGTGTTTTTCCCGCCTCCACAATGCTATCGAAGGAAGCTTGGAGAGGAAGAAATTCTCCCTCGGCAAGTCCCAATTCCTCACGCTTTCTCACACGCACCAAATCTGTATAATCGATCAGTACGATGGCATTGTTCACCACGACACCTGCTAAGGAAATGATGCCAATACCGGTCATGATGACCACGAAATCCATGTTGAAAATAACCAGTCCTAAAAACACCCCAATCGTACTGAACAATACCGACGTCATGATGATGAAGGGACTGATCACGGAGTTGAACTGAGCAACGATGATTAAGAAAATGAGGGCCACCGCGATACCTAGCGCACGCAAGAGAAAGGCTTGCGATTTTGCCTGCTCTTCTTGCTCACCCGTATACTTGATGGTGATTCCATCTGGGATTGGATAGGTCGCCATCAGCTCTTGGATTTTTGCATTGATTTCGGTAGGATTAGCTCCATCCAACACATTGGAAAACAAGGAGACTACTTTTTCGGAGTCTTTTCTTTTTACTGACCCGTAAGTAGATCCGTATTGGATATCCGCCACGGCAGAAATTGGCACCTCTTTCTTTTCTCCAAATTTATCTCGGAAGCCGATTTTCTTGTTGACCAAGGCGTTGATGTCGTATCGGCTATCTTTATCCAATCGCACCAAAATAGGAAAATCCTCTTCGCCTTCTTTGTACTTGGACACTTCCAAACCAAACAACGACGTACGCAATTCGGAAGCTATGCTAACCGTGGATAAGCCAAATCGTCTGGCTTTCTCCCGATCTACTCGAATCACTACCTCGGGACTTCCCAGGGAAAGGTCGGTTTTGAGTTCTTCCACACCTTGGACGGATTTGGAATCTAAGAAGGTTTTGGTTTCCTCCACAAAGGCAATCAATTGCTCGTAATCTTCGCCGACAAACTCAATGTTGACAGGATTGCCCACTGGAGGACCATTTGACTCCTTGTCCACGGTGATGAGCACCCCTGGATACACTTTGGCTAGTTCTCGTATGACCTCCATGGCCTCGTTGGTATCAATCCCCTGACGACCGATATAATCCACAAAGCTAATGGTGATTTTTGCCTTGTGAGGAGTTGACTGCAGACTTGGCCCCTGAGTAGGATCGCTCGTCCCTTCACCCACCTGGGTGATGACTGACTCGATGATCCCTTTGTAAGGTTCGAGCTTTACTACCATCTCGTCCTCCATTTTGTCCACAAAGCTATTGGTTGCTTCTATGCTCGTTCCGATAGGGAATTCAACAAATACGTTGACCAACTGTGGCTGATTATCGGGGAAGAAAAGCACCTTGGGGGAACTAATTCCTAGCAATACAATCGAAAAAACCAGGAGAAGAAATGTGCCCAATAAAATTAGAACTGGCTTTTTCCCATTCAAGGAGGTGGTTAACAGCCTTTCGTAACCGTTCTCCATCCGAACTAAATAGACAGCCTGAAACCAGCCAACTGCTTTTCTCAAGAAGAACACATACGCTAAAATCAGGACAGAAGACACGATGGACAAGGAGCCCAAAGAATTCCATCCTACCAGGTAAAATACAATTGACAACAAGCCGAAAAGGCCAGCTGCACGAAGCGATCCTTGCTTTGGCTTTTCTTGCGTCATGTCCTCAATTTTCATAAACATCGCCGTCATCACTGGGTTGATGACCAAGGCCACAAACAAGGAGGCCGAGAGTACAATGATGAGGGTGATGGGGAGGTATTTCATAAACTCTCCTATCAAATCATCCCAAAATATCAAAGGTAAAAACGCAGCTAAGGTGGTCAAAGTGGACGTAATAATCGGCCAAGCTACTTCCCCTACCCCTTCTTTTGCCGCTTGCACGGCTGGCTTCCCGTCTTGCATCAGTCGGTAGATGTTTTCCACGACCACGATGCCGTTATCGACCAGCATGCCAAGCGCAAGAATAAGCGAAAAGAGCACCATCAAGTTGAGTGTGATGCCAAGTGCATCTAACACCAAAAAGGAGATAAACATGGACAAGGGAATGGCCGAGCCCACAAAAAGTGCGTTGCGGAAGCCCATGAAAAACATGAGCACCAAAACGACCAAGATAATTCCAAAAATGATCGAGTTTTCCAAGTCACTCACCTGGGTGCGCGTCTGCTTACTCTGATCGTTGGTGATCGACACCTCTAGGTCTTGGGGAAATCGGTTGGCCTTGGTTGTCTCAATGATCTCCTTGATTTTGTCCGCTGCATCCAACAGGTTTTCTCCACTTCGCTTGACCACGTTGATCGTAATCACGGGTAAATTTTTGCTTCTCGCGTAAGAAGTGCGGTCCTTGAAGGTGTCTTTTACCTCAGCCACATCTCTCAAATACACGATTTTTTGCTGGTCTGTTTTTACGATGATGTTGAGCAAGTCCTCAGGTGAGGTAAATTCACCGTCTACACGAAGGCTTCTCTCAAAGTCGCCGTTTTTGATGCTTCCTCCGGAAATCGTTACGTTTTCACTTTGAATGGCGCCGGAAATATCTCCAAAATTAAGGCCCACGGACTCCATCTTGTAGGGGTCAACGTTGATTTGAATCTCACGATCCACCGTACCTGCAAGATCTGCTTTGGAAATTTCTGGAAGCTTCTCAATCGCATCTTCTAAATATTCACCAAAGCGCTTCAGTTCTTTCTCCGAATAGGGACCAGAAATGTTTACGTTCATGATTGGGAAGTCAGAAAAATTGACCTCCTGCACGTTGGGCTCTTGATCTAAGTCAGTAGGAAGCTCGCTTTTTGCCTTGTCCACAGCATCTTTCACGTCTTGGATGGCTTTGCTTAGCTCTACTCCAGGCGTAAACTGCACCACAATCGAAGAAAAGTCCTGAATCGAGGTAGACTTGATGTCCTTCACATTATTGAGTGACTTCAACTCTTTCTCGATGGGACGTGTGATCAGATTTTCCATGTCCACGGGGGAGTTGCCTGGATACGGCGTACCCACGTAAACAGTAGGAATGACGATCTCTGGAAAACTTTCCTTTGGCATCGACCGGTAAGCACCCAGACCAAGCACCGTAATGATTAGCGTCAGGATGATGACCGAAGTGGAGTTGTCCACGCTAAAGCTGGACAATCCAAACTCGCGGATTGTTTTTGATTTTTGAGGGGTATCCATGATTACTGCTTCGATACGTTCACACTATAATTATCACCAACCTCACGGAAACCTTTGTCTACCAACAACTCCGTGCCTACCAAGCCTGTCACGATCTCCGTTTCATCACCTGAGGTGTAACCACGGGTTACGTATTTTTTCTTGGCAATGCCATTTTCTACGATGAACACATAGTCACCCTTGGTGTCGGCCAAAATCAAGTGAGCAGGTATAATAACGCTTTCAGCATTTTTATAATCTTGGATTTTCAAGACTGAAATCATGTTCGGCTTTACTTCAGGAAGGCTTGGAAGGAACACTTCTACCTTAAACGTGCGGTTGTTTGGGTTGATAATCGATCCCGTGGCAGACACCTTAGTAGCGATGGTTTTGTTGAGGGACGGGAAGGTGATGGCAACAGAGTCTCCTTTGGCGAGCGCAGAGATGTAACTTTCGGAAATGTCCGCTTCAATAAATAAGTCGCTTTCGCCCACAAATTGGAACATCTGAGAACCCGGCTGTACCAATTCACCCAACTTCACGCGGACAGTTTCGATGGTTCCGTTGAACGGTGCACGAATGACCGCTTTGCCCAGTTGTGTTTTCATAGACGCCATGCTCTTCTCCAAACCTTCTTTTTGGCTTTTCGCTTGGAGGTACTGGATCTCAGTACCAATTTTTTGGTTCCATAGACGCTCCTGTTTCTCAAACACCGTTTTGGCCAAGGAAAGGCTATTTTCCATTTCCTCCACGCTACGTTGGATCGATTCGGCATCAATCTTGGCAAGCACCTGTCCCTTGCTCACGCGCATGCCTTCTACGGCAGGGATTTCTAAGATTCTACCGACCGTTTCGGCACTGATGTTGACATTTTTCTTAGAAAGGACCGAACCGGTCACTTCTAAAAAGTGGGTAAACTCTCCTTTTCTTGCTGCCACTGTAGTGATCAGCAAGGACTTTTTGGCCGCTGCAGCAAAAGCAGGATCAGCAGCACTCAGGGCTTCCTCCAAGGTCTTGATTTGCTCGGTGATTTCTGTAAGTTGGCTTTTTAGGCTTTCCAATTCGGCTTTTTTTGCATCAAGGTCATCGCCTGCGCAAGAGGCTACTCCAAAGGAAAGGAGTAGTAAAGAGACATAGGTTAGTAGTGATTTCATGGGAATGCGTAGTAAAGGAAAATGTTGGTTTAGTTAGTCGAAATAGGCTTCAATACCCCGAGGGCTTTTTCAAGATTTATTTTTGATATCAATCCATCGTAGAGTGCACCGAGGTAATTGATTTCCGCAGCAATCAAAGCAGCATCAGCCTCCACTACTTCCAAGTTGGAGCCAATCCCCTCTTTGTATTTTATTCGTGCAATTTGGTAGACCTCAGTGGCCAACTGCATGTTGGCTTGCTGTACCTCAAGGACAGTCAAATCGTTACGTAAGTTGGATTTGGCAGCATACAACTCACTTTTAAAGGATTCTTTCAAAAACGAACGCTGGTTTTCGAGTTGGTTGAGCTGCACCCGATTTTTTTGAATTCTCGCAGCCTTGGCAAATCCATCAAAAATGGGAACCGACATGCTTACACCCACCAAGGAGCTACCAAACCAGTTGGCTCTGTTGTAAACTCGGTCTAGTTCATTACCTGCTCCGCTTCTACGCACATTTCCAACAAAATTAATTTTGGGCATGTACTGGCTGAGGTTATTTTTCAAGTCTAGGCCAACTAAGTTGATTTGCGTGGCTACCTGCTCAATTTCAATACGCTCCGCTCCTTCCACTCCTACCAATTGAAGGAGCTCCTCTTTGGTAGACATTTCTTGCAAGGACTCTGAAAGCTCAACCTCGAATTCCATGGGGATGCCCATCTGGAGTTTCAAGATCTGTTTGCTAATGTCTAAAGCGGTTTGGACGCGCTGTATCTGGGTATAGGTATTGTTACGCTGTACCTGAACGCGAGAAACATCTATTTTCTCCACAAATCCGGCTTCGTTGAGCGCGGTGGTTTCTTTAAGCAGGGTATCAATACGGGATAAATTGGATTCGGCAAGGCGAATGCGCTGCTGGTTAACCAAGACCCCGAAATATGCTTTTTTCACGTTCTCAACCACATCAATTTCAGCCTTCTTCAGGTCTTTGGTAGTCAATTCGAGGAGCGTTTTTGCTGCGCGTAGGCCTACAAAAAAGGAACCATCAAAGATCATCTGGCTGACTGTAACCCCTAAACCGGAGGAATAGCTCACACCAAATCGAGCAGGAATCACGTCACTAGGATTAGATGGATCTCCGAATGGAGGTTGGTTTGGAAGAAAAACTACTGGAATTTTGGGGTTGTAATCCAAATTGTAAGCCCCGTTGATCTGTGGTAAACCTCTGGCAGTGGTTTCTTTAATTGTAGCCTTGGAAATTAGCAGTTCCAATCGGGCATTTTTAGTACTCGGATTGTTTTCTAAGGCATAATCTACCGCTTCAGAGAGGCTTAGGCTGACCACCTGTTGGGCTACAACAGGAGCACCACAAAGCCCTAAAAAGAGCGCTAGGAGAAGGTAGTTTTTCATATTCTAGTTGGTTTTCAATTCAATAGGTCTTTTTGGGAAAGGTAATCCTGCCTACCCTTTTCTGTAAAAATCCCGTGCAGGAAGTGATCCAAGACGATCATTTGCTCTTCCACCAGGTTGTAGTCTGCTTCCGCAAAACTTTTAGGATCAAAGGCAGAGGTGATTTGCGTCAATCTTACTTTGGCAAGTACCCGAGAATCAATCTCTGGCCTAAAATAGCCAAGGGCTTTACCACGCTCTAGCACGTTGATTAGGTCAGACTGAATGGTCTGCTCCTTAAACGAGTCAAACAATTTCCAGGCTTCAGGAAAATACTTTTGCACTTCCAAGATCACAAGGGGATTGATGGAGGTGAGGCGCTCACGCATCATCTTGGAGGTTTGCACCAAGTGCTCTATCACTCCATCCGTCTGCTCCATGATGTCAGTAAGGCGAATGCGGTCTTCATCAAGGATTTTCGCAAAGACTGCCTTTACCAAGTCCTTTTTATCTTCAAACTCGAGGTAAATGGTTTTTTTGGAAATGCCCGCCTGCCTCGCTAAGTCTTCCATGGTGATGGCACGTACCCCAAACCGAGCAAATTGCTCGGTTGCTATCACTAAAATCCGTTGCCTTGTATCCACTTTTACTGCTTAATTTGGATACAAAACTATGGAAACTTTCAGTTTGTTTTAAGTTTCCATGGTTTTATTTAAAAATATTATTTCAAAACCCCTTATCTTTGATCCTCAATGAAGAATATTTGATTGGTAATTTGATTAAATAAAAATATAATTTTTTATAAGTAATTAAACTATTCCCTTTTCTTCTTTGATTACTTACTTTCACAAAAGTTACTATTCCCTCATGGAGTTTGTCACACATCCCGCCGGAAAACTAGCCTACCGCCGCTTCGGCAGCGGTTCAGAGGTATGGGTTTTCTTCCACGGCTTTGGACAGCGCCACCAAGACCTGCTGGCCTTCGAAAAACTCCGAACACCCCACCAGAGCCACCTATTTGTCGACAACATCTACCACGGTCACAGTAGCTGGAACAGTTCAGAAAAATCGCTGAGCAAAGAGGAATGGAAAGCGATTTTGCTCTCTTTACTCCAAAAAGAGTCTATCGATTCGTTTCACCTTGTAGGCTATAGTATGGGGGGCAAATTTGCCTTGCTTAGCTACGAATTGCTGCCAAACCGGGTGAAAAGCCTCCTTCTCCTAGCGCCAGACGGCATCAAGACGGGCCTTTGGTACAGCATGAGCAACTACCCCAGGAGCATTCACCCACTGTTCAAGCGGGTCATCTTTCGGCCCAAACGATTTTTTAGGTTGGTAGATGGACTTAAAACAGCCAGACTGCTGCAGAAAAGCATGGTAAAATTTGTCAAAACCCAACTCGAAACCCGCTCCAAAAGAGCCCAAGCCTACCTTGTATGGAAAGTCCTGGGGGGCATTAACCTCCAGCTAGGCGCTATCATTCGGCAGCTACGTCAACATCCGATTCCAGTAACTGTCGTATTGGGGAAATATGACCGCATGGTGTCACCAAAAAACCTGAAACGATTTACTACCAAGGTTCCCCAGCTTCAGCTCATCCTGTTACCAGTAGGACATGGGCAACTCATCGAAGCCACAGTCACCCGCCTAGGTAGCCTCCCACAAAACACACCCGCTACCACTTCCACCCAGTAGCCTGTAAAATCGTCTAAAAAATGAAAACTTAGAGAGCACTTTTTACATTCTAAAACCCAAATGCTTACCTTTGAAGCTTACCAGCCAAAGGACATGATTTTCTTCTTTGAATCCCCTCAGAAACTCATTTACGGAGTTCAAGTACCCCACCCACTTTCTACCGAAGACCAAGAAAAGCTCAGCTGGCTTTTTGGCGAAGCAAGCATCCTGCCGGGTGAAAAAGTGCCCGGTACCTACGCTGGTCCACGCAAAGAAATGATCACGCCTTGGTCCACCAATGCGGTGGAAATCACCGGCAACATGGGCATTCTGGGGATCCAACGGATTGAAGAATTTACATTACTTCTGGCAGGGGAATCCATCGACCCCATGCTCCAAAAGGCCTATGATGGCCTGGACCAAGAACTTTTTGATATTGACCTACTTCCAGAAGGCATCAAAGCCATTACGGACATCGCCTCCTACAACCGTACAGAGGGTCTCGCGCTCAGCCAAGAGGAAGTGGACTACCTCGACAACGTGTCCACCCAACTCGGACGTCCGTTGACCGACTCAGAAGTATTTGGCTTTTCCCAAGTCAACTCCGAGCACTGCCGACACAAGATCTTCAACGGCACCTTCGTCATCGATGGTCAGGAAAAGCCGATGACCTTATTTCAACTAATCAAAGAAACAGCCAAGTGTCATCCTAACCGCATTGCCTCCGCCTACAAAGACAACGTAGCCTTTGTGCATGGGCCAGCCATTCAGCAGTTTGCTCCCAAGACCCAACACAAGCCTGACTTTTTTGAGCCTCGCCAAATAGACACGGTTCTTTCCCTCAAGGCAGAGACCCACAACTTTCCCACGACCGTGGAGCCCTTCAATGGAGCAGCTACGGGTGCAGGTGGAGAGATTCGTGACCGCCTTGCCGGTGGTACCGCCTCCATCCCACTTGCCGGCACAGCCGTGTACATGACCTCCTATTCCCGTAGCGAAGCTGGAAGAAGTTGGGAAAAATCACTCAATGAACGCCCATGGCTATACCAAAGCCCCATGGACATTCTCATCAAGGCCTCCAATGGCGCATCTGATTTTGGAAACAAATTTGGCCAGCCCCTCATCGCAGGATCGGTGCTGACCTTTGAACACGAAGAAAACGAGAAGCAACATGGCTTTGATAAAGTCATCATGCTTGCTGGAGGCATCGGATTCACCAATGCCAACTACGCCAAGAAAAAAGAACCTGTAGCAGGTGACCAAATCGTCATCATGGGCGGAGACAACTACCGCATCGGCATGGGTGGATCGGCCGTATCCTCCCTAAATACTGGCGAACTCTCCAATGCCATCGAGCTAAACGCCATTCAGCGCTCCAACCCAGAGATGCAGAAGCGCGTCTCCAACGTGATCCGTGCCATGGCCGAAAGCGAAAACAACCCCATTATCTCTATCCACGACCACGGCGCAGGTGGACACCTCAACTGCCTCTCTGAATTGGTGGAAAGCACCGGCGGCACCATTCACCTAGACCAGCTTCCTGTTGGAGACCCTACCCTATCTGCCAAAGAAATTATTGGCAACGAGTCCCAAGAGCGAATGGGCTTGGTCGTAGGCAAAAAAGACATTTCCTTGCTCCAACAACTTTCCGAAAGAGAACGAGCACCTTTCTACGTGGTGGGCGAGACTACCGGAGACATGCACTTCAAGTTTGAAAACCAGAAAACAGGCGAAAAGCCGGTGGACTGGAACTTGAGCTATATGTTTGGATCTTCCCCAAAAACGATCCTAGAAGACGCCAGTGGCAAGGGATCCTCCTTCGCGGAACCCGACTACAAACAAGAATTACTGCTTACCTACCTCAAAGAGGTCCTTCAATTGGAAGCTGTTGCTTGCAAAGATTGGTTGACTAATAAAGTAGACCGCTCGGTGACGGGTCGCGTCGCTACCCAACAAACCGTCGGTGAGATCCAACTTCCCCTTAACGATGTGGCGGTGATGGCACTTGATTTTACAGGTCAAAAAGGTATTGCTACTTCCATCGGTCATGCTCCAGTAGCAGCATTGGCCAACCCAGAAGCGGGAAGCCGTTTAGCCATCGCCGAAGCGCTGACCAACTTGATCTTTGCACCCATCACGGATGGGTTGAAGGGTATCTCCCTCTCTGCCAACTGGATGTGGCCTGCAAAAAATAAGGGAGAAAACGATCGCCTCTATCGTGCTGTACAGGAAGTCTCTGAATTTGCGATCGCCTTGGGCGTAAATATTCCTACTGGGAAGGACTCCCTTTCCATGGCCCAGAAGTACCCAGACGGTAAGGTGGTGTACTCTCCAGGAACAGTGATCATTTCCGCCCTCGGAGAATGCGCCGACATCCAAAAAACAGTCAAAACATCGCTAATTCCAATTGCGGGAACTAGGGTTCTCTACCTAGACTTTTCCAAGGACGCTGCCAAGCTTGCCGGTTCCTCGCTCTACCAGGTCCTCAACAAAGTGGGCCAAGAACCGCCTACCGTGGTGGATGCGGCCTATTTCGCCAAAGCATTCGAAACAGTACAGCACCTGATTGCTCAAGGCTTAATTTTAGCCGGGCACGATATCTCTTCTGGGGGCATCATCACCGCCTTATTGGAAATGTGCTTTCCTAATTCATCGACCGGCATACAGGTTGACGCAAACCAACTTCCAGAAAAAGACCTCGTCAAGGCCTTCTTCTCTGAAAACCCAGGAATTCTCATCCAAGTAGCCGCTTCTGGACAGGTGGAAGAAATACTGGCAAACGCTGGAATTGACTTCATCTCACTCGGTGAAGTGACCTTGAACGGGAAACTGCAACTTGCCAACCACAGCCTCAATATTGCCGAGTGGCGAGATAGTTGGTACCGCTCTTCCTACCTTTTAGACCGGAAGCAAAGCGGCGAAAAGTTAGCGCTAGATCGATTTACAAACTACAAAAACCAACCCCTGCAGTACAGCTTCGCGCCAGGCTGGGAGGGAAAATTTGCCCACCTGGGCCTCGACCCACAGCGATCCACAAAAGGAAAAGCCATCGCCGCCATCATTCGTGAAAAAGGAGTAAATGGTGATCGAGAAATGGCCTATTCCCTCTGGCTTGCTGGTTTTGAAGTGAAGGATGTGCACATGACTGACCTGATCGCAGGAAGAGAAGACTTGAGCGGTGTACAGATGATTGTATTCGTAGGTGGCTTCTCCAACTCGGATGTATTGGGCTCCGCCAAAGGTTGGGCGGGTGCATTCCTATACAACCCTAAAGCGAAGCAGGCCTTAGATGCATTTTACGCCCGTCCAGACACACTTTCCTTGGGAGTCTGCAATGGCTGCCAATTGATGATTGAATTGGGTCTGATTACACCGGATCATGCGGATAAACCAAAAATGCTGCACAACGCCAGCCATAAATTTGAATCCGGCTTCATCAACGTGACCGTCCCTGACAACACGTCCGTCATGCTGGGTAGCCTCAGCGGACAGCGCCTCGGCGTATGGGTAGCACATGGTGAAGGTAAATTTGAACTTCCTAATGGAGAAAATACCTACCATTTTGCGATGAAGTATAGCTATGCCGAATATCCTGGCAATCCCAACGGTTCGGACTTTGCCACCGCAGGCATCGCCTCTGTTGACGGTAGACACCTAGCTATCATGCCACATATTGAGCGCAGCTTGAAGCCATGGAACTGGGCACATTACCCAAGTGACCGAAACGACGAGTTTACTCCATGGATGGAAGCCTTTGTGAATGCAAGACAGTGGGTGGAGGAAAAATTAGGCTAAGCCCTATTTAAAAGTACTTCAGCAAACTCTCCTCCTAAGCGTTGATGCTAGTGAACCTTTTAATTGGCCGGATTGCTGAAGCCATCCCTTTTTCCTACTTTTAGAAAAACCCTTCAACCATGCGTAGCTACTTGATTACTTGCTTTTTACTTTTGTTTGGCACCGCCACCCTCACCGCGCAAACGCTCAACTCCTCCCAGTTAGATGCACTCACTGAAAAACACTGGCAATCAGGCCTGACGCTGCTAAACGAACTCGTATCCATGCCCAACGATGCGGTGTTCCCCGAGCAAATCGCAGTGAACATTGCCTGGTGCGAAAAGGCATTCACCGCAAGAAAGTGGTCGGTAGCCCAATTGGAAACAGGCGGAATCCCATTACTTCTCGTAGAGAAGAAGCAGCCCAATGCTAAAAAAACTGCCCTGTTTTACTTTCACGTAGATGGGCAATCCGTTGATCCAAGTAAATGGGATCAACCAAATGCTTACCAGCCCGTGCTCAAGGCTCAATCGGCCAATGGCTCCTGGGAACAACTCCCAATGGAAAGGCTACAAACCGAATACAATGCCGATTGGAGGATATTTGGTCGATCTACTTCGGATGACAAAGGCCCTCTAGCCATGTTCCTCACCGCTTGGGATGCCCTCAGCGAAGCTGGAATTTCTCCCGACTACTCCGTAAAAATCATCCTAGACTTTGAAGAAGAACAAGGTTCACCTAGGCTTCCCGCTGCAGTAATCAAATACAAGGAAAAACTAGCTGCAGACCTTATGCTGATCATGGATGGTCCGCGTCATACCTCCAACCTGCCTACACTTAGCTATGGTGCCAGAGGCATCTCTGAACTTTTCTTGACCACCTATGGCCCCAAGCTTCCTCAGCACAGTGGTCACTATGGCAACTATGCCCCCAATCCTGCCCTGCTGATATCTCAGTTGCTATCTTCCATGAAAGACGAAAATGGCAAAGTGATCATCCCTGGTTTTTATGACGGCATCTCCTTTTCCGAGACGGAACGCAAAATCTTTGCTGCCGTGCCTGACAACGAGCCAGCTGTCAAAAAGCGTTTGGGCTTAGGCCGCACAGATCAGGTAGGCCAAACCTACCAAGAGAGCATCAACTACCCTTCGCTCAACATCAAAGGCCTTTCTGCGGGCTATACTGGAGCCCAAGCCACCACAATCATTCCTGCGATAGCCCTAGCCGAACTTGACATGCGATTGGTACCCGAGTCCGATCCAGTGCGTTTGTTTGAACTGATCAAAACCCACATTCGCAAGCAGGGTTTCTACATCACAGAAAAGGATCCCACCGATGCCGAACGAATGACTCATCCCAAAATCGTCAAAGTAGGCACTTCCATTTCCTATCAGGCATTCCGTACGCCTATGGACTCTCCCACTGGAGCTTGGTTGCGAAAAGCGATGAACCGAGCCTTTGGACAGGATCCGGTACAGATTCGTATTTCTGGAGGATCCATCCCAATCTCTCCTTTTGTGGATGCGCTTGGCATTCCTGCCGTGACCATTCCTACAGTCAATGCTGACAACAACCAGCACAGCCCCAATGAAAACCTTCGCCTTGGTAATTACAAAGAAGGAATTCGCGCGATTATGAGTGTGTTGACCGAGAAGATGTATTAATCAGCCATCTTGTTCCAATTACAAGACGCTCTTAAGTTATCGAAAAGCTCCAACCAAAAAAGACTTAAAATCGATAGGCCAAGGAACTAATTAAGAAAAAATTGGAAGCAGTGGGAGTCTCTGGGTATAAAAACACTTGATCCCTACTTCGGTAATTACTTGCTTCAATTCTCCATAGCAATCCTTTCCAAATGGAATAATCCATATTTACGGATACTGCCGTGGTGGCAAAGCCATTCGGATGGGCATTTTTTACTCGGATGCCGGTACGATCTTGGTAATATTCAATCCGAAGTGCTGATTTCAACCGCTGATTCCATTTCACCTGACCAATCACAATTGGGCTAAACCAAGGGTCATAGACCGAACTTCCTCGAAGTCGTTGCTGTACCCCCATGTCCATCCCCAAGGTCAATCCAAACGCATCATTCACTTGAAACTGACCATACAAATTGGAAAAATAACGCCTCCTTCTTGTTGCATCGGGATCGTCAGAACCTAGAAACGTACTCCAATTCATCAACACGTTATCCTTTAGACGATAAACTACCTGAGTTCCAAAAGAGGGTTTGGTACTTCCCTCCACATTCGTAATTCGCTGCCATCCATTAAAGACCAACGCGGAAAAAAACCACTTTTCAGCGGGCTGAAAACTTACCTTTCCACCGGTTAGAAAATAGGGCGTGTTTTCTGCTAAAATGGAGCGTGTCAAGGTCCAGTTATCAGGGGCGATTGCACTTTCAAATCCAATATGGGAAGGAAGTACACCGGCATCTAACCACACATTTCCTTTCTTGGAAAGCAAAACACCTGCATTTGCCTCAAATACATGTTTCAGTATCCCAGGTTCATCGGCATAGTTATCTACTGAATAAGCACCCGCATGAAGGGCAAGATTACCACGAAACTGCCCTTTCGTCATGGCAATTTTAATCAAGCCCAAATTGAGCGCGAGCTTATTGTGTCGATTATGGTTGCATAGAAATGGCAAACGAGTCTGGCCTTCAGGTTGGTTAAAATCATACCCGTAAAAAAAATCTGCCACACCAGAAACGACTCCTTTGAACTCATTGGAAGTAGGAAGACTGTCTTGCTGACCCAATACAGGAGTACTTGTACTTATCAAAAAAAAGAGGAGGCTAAACCACCAAATCCGCTTCATCACCATTTGCTGTACTTTCTTATCTGTGGGCGAAGATAGCTAATCCAAAAGTCAACGAGCTTATTATGCCGCCAAACAATTTAATCCTGGTGAAATTCAACGCTGCGCATACAAAACCAAACGCAACACATCGTACTCGTACTTGCCCTCAAAATGGTCAAAATAGCCTTTTAAGGAGCTTGGCTTTTCGGGAATCCCTTGAATCTCCCAAACAATTTCTTGATCCACCAAGGCCTCTACCTCAATCCGTCCCGTTTTGACGCCATGACCCAGGTGTGTCATTATTGTGCCCAAGGTATACCCGCGCTCCACTGAAATTTCTTCGGCGGTCTTCCCCTCCAAAAAAAGACGAATACTCTGTTCCTTGCTATCCTCCTTCTTTTCTTTGGGGGGCTTCGGGGTAGTTGATTTTTTCCTTCCAGATTTATTTTTTGCCATACCCTGAGTAGGTGTCGACTCACGAAATTGGGTCAGTAGCTGTAACCTAACCTGCTTGATACGAAAATCAACCGCATCCATAGGTCCCGTCAGCTCCCCCCTGAGTATCGCCGCAATAAGTAGCTTGCACCGCGCTATAGCAGTGTACTTACGTAAAAACTCTAAATCCAACTCCTCCAAGCCTTGCTGGTAGGTCTTGATGCGAGCATATCCCTCGACCCTGACCAAATGCCCTATCAATAATTTCATGCCCGCAATCAAGAGCTCCAAGTAATAGGCAGTCCCTTTCTCCAGGCGATCCAGCAATTTTTCTTCCTCCTTCAACTGAAGGAGCTGCAGCAGCTGGTACCGAAATTTTCGTGTATTGTCCTGCTCTGCCGCCAACAAGGCAATTAAGTCCGGCAGATCTTTTTGCAAATCCTCCTCCTCAAACTCCATAGAGGAAGCATGTTCCTGAGCAAACTGGGTCAGGGATTTGCCCAAGCTTTCAAACTCAAAGGTCCGCTCCACCAGTTGCAGCAAGTAATTTTCTTGGTGCTGACGCAGTAAATCTGGCAAATCTTGGTTGGTCGATTTTGAATGGGTAAAATCCACCACCTTGGCATCCGAGTAGATCACTTCTGTTTGCACGCGAGTGCGCAACACCAGCCCCTCCAAACTCCTAAGCCGACTAAGTGCCACATACACTTGCCCCGGGGCAAAGGCCTGCCCCACATCCACAATTGCCTTATCAAAGGTAAGTCCCTGGCTCTTGTGTACTGTTACTGCCCAAGCCAACTTGATGGGGTACTGAGAAAAGGTACCAACCACCTCTTCCTCCAATTCTTTGGTATCAGGATCTACCCGGTATTTTTTGTTTTCCCAGAGCTCCTTTTTGAGCACATAGTCTTCTCCCGAATCATCCATCTGCACGATCACCTCATCGGAAGCCAAAAATGCGACCGTGGCCAACTTCCCATTGAAATAGGCAGATGATCCCGAGGAATCGTTTTTGATAAACATGATACGCGCCCCAACTTTCAGTTCCAGCGATTGGAGCAGGGGGAATAAACTTTCCGGAAATTCCTTTTCGATATCCGCCTCGTAAAATACAGAAGGCGATTCCAAGCTACGCAACTCCCGCAGGTTGATTTCATCGGCCTTGTAGTTATGCGTAGTCAGCGTGATGCAAGGCATCAGCTCCTGTATTTCATCCAAGGTCTTGTAATGCTGGTTTAAGATCCGCACATCTTCCGCCGTGGACCGATTGTCTCGCAGATTGTTGAGAATTCGAATAAAGGTCTCGTCCTGCTGTCGGAAAATTTTGTCCAGCTCCACATAGACCATGCCCGACTGCTGCAGGGCCTTGGCTTCAAAAAAGTGCATGGAGGCATAAAATCGGCTCAAAATCGTCCATTCCTCGTCCTTGACCACCGGCGGCAGTTGGTACAGGTCCCCAATCAGGAGTACTTGAACCCCTCCAAAAGGTACTTGGTAGTTTCTTTTGACATGTCGCATCCGATAGTCGATCGCATCCAAGATATCGGCTCGCAGCATACTGACCTCGTCAATGACCAAGAGGTCAATGGCTTTGAGCACATTTCGCCGAATCTGATTGAGCGGATGCTTGCGGGCGAGGGTCTGTTGAGTAAAGAATCCTGGGCGGTCGGTGTAATTTCCTTCTGGTTCACGCGTGGGCAAAAAGGAACCAAACGGCAGTAAAAACTGGGAGTGAATCGTCACCCCCTTCGCGTTGAGCGCGGCTATGCCTGTTGGGGCAACCACCACAAAGCGTTTGTGTGTTCCTTGGGCCAGCTCACGAAGAAAAGTAGTCTTTCCTGTACCTGCCTTTCCCGTCAAAAAAATTGGAGCTCCGGTATTATTGACAAATCTTGCCGCCAGCTCCAGTCGGTCAGTGGACGAATTCATCCGACTAAATTAGGGTTTTGTTGCTTACCTTGGAGGAGCTTAGTAAAATTTACTAGTAATTTTCGGCGCTACTGCAGTTTGTGTGAATACCCCCTAAGAACCTTAGCAACATGTACATCCATCCACTCAACGCTTGGGAAGGCCAACCAGAAATTTTGGATTTTATTCAAAAAAATTCCTTTGCCACCTTCTACGCTCAAGTAGATGGCAGGCCTTGGGCCACCCATATCCCGGTATTTCTGGAAGGTAAACCCGACGGGAAATTTTTGCTTCATGGACACATTGCCAAAGCCAACTCCCAGTGGAAGCACCTCGCTGAGGCAGAAGAAGTTTTGGTGGTGTTCCAAGGCCCACACGCCTACATCTCCTCCTCTTGGTATACCCACGAAAACGTACCAACCTGGAATTACCTATCCGTACACGTATATGGAAAAGCAAGGCTAATCGAAGGAGAGGAACTGATGCATCACCTCAAATCCTTGGTAGATAAGCACGAATCAGGCAGGCCAAACCGCGTGCAAGTAGAAACCATGACACCAAGCTATTTGGAAGGGCAAATTCGTGCCTTGGTAGGCTTTGAAATCGAGATCAAGGAGATTCACGCAAGCGCAAAACTTTCCCAAAATCGTGACGATGAAAACCACGAACGCATCGTCCAACAGCTAGAACAAAGTTCCTCAGCGAGCGACCGGGAAGTGGCTGAAGAGATGCGGAAACGAAGACAAACTAAGTAAAAAGTACGAAGTACAAGGTACCAAGTAGTTTCAGAAGCAAGATTTTAGAAACAAGAGCCAAGACAAATGCTGCTTACAAGCATGGTTCCATTAACAGCAAAACTGTGTCTAATCTCTTTTGTCTTAATTCTCTATTCTAGAAAAATAGCCGAGGCCAAAAAAAATCCTTTTCAATTGGCAGGATTTCATTATCAGCAGAACTGAGTCTAATCTCTTGTTTCTTGTATCTTGCTTCTAAAAGTAATCTCTACTTGATACTCGATACCAGCTACTTGGTACTATTTTAAACACGGACCTTCGTCGTTCCTCCACCCTTCAAGGTAATCTCCACAGGCGCGTTGGTTTTCCAATGTCCTCCCGTAAAATCAGGGATGTCGATGGAATTGCTACGGTTGGCTACCGACCACTCACTCATCGGGGTGATGCAGCTCCAGAGTGCCGCATCATACACGTCTTGATCTAGCGGAAGCCCATTGCGCAAACAATCGATCAGCCTCCAGTCCATCATGAAATCCATGCCTCCGTGCCCACCAATCTGCTTGGCGAGTTCACCTACTTTTTGGACAATCTCTGGGGTATATTTTTCTTTGAGTGCTTTCATCTCCTCTTCCTTCATCCAGCTGTGCCCTTTGGCCACTTTTTGTTCTGGGTACTTTTGGGCGTAGCCTTCCGTGCCACTCACCACATGAAGTCGAGAATAGGGTCTTGGTGAGGTTACATCGTGCTGAATAACAATGCTTTTCCCAAGTTTAGTTTTTACCACGGTGGTATTCATATTGCCTCGGTAGGTCTTCTCAGCATAGCCATTCCAGAAGGAATCTTGCGCAGCGAGTTCCTGCGCCTTCTTTTGCATTTGAAAATCATTGGAAGACAACGAGGTAAGGTAATCCATCTGATCACCACGGTTGATATTCAGGATCTGACAGATAGGTCCTAGTCCGTGGGTTGGGTAAAGATTGCCGTTTCGGAAGTTTTCTTCCAATCGCCACATGCCTTGGTAGCCTTTATCCTTGTCAAAGTTGAGCCAAACCAAATCGTGGATATACGCTCCTTCTACGTGCACTACATCGCCAAAAAACCCATCACGAGCCATCTTTAAAGTCATCAACTCGAAGAAATCATAGCAGCAATTTTCGAGCTGCATGCAATGCTTCTTGGTACGTTCGGAAGTTTCTACCAGCTGCCAGCACTCCTCTAACGTGCGTGCAGCAGGCACCTCCACCGCAGCATGCTTGCCTGATTCCATGGCATAAACCGCCATGGGAGTATGCCATTCCCAAGGAGTGGCGATATATATTAAATCCAAATCGGGGCGCTCACACATTTTCTTCCAGGCATACGGGGAGCCCGAATACAATTCAGGACGATGGATGGTCCCTTCCAAGGATTTTTTTGCCTCCTCAGCGCGCTCAGGAAGCAGGTCGCAGAGGGCTTTGATTTCTACTCCCTCGATTTTGCTCAAGCGATCCACAGCGCCGGGACCACGCATACCCAAACCCACAATACCAACGCGAACGGTAGTTAATTTTGGGGCAGCAAAGCCTGACATATTAAAAGATTGGAGTCGTGAGGTACCGTACGAGGCTTCCAAAGGCAGTACTTTTAGGGAGTTAGCCAAAGTTGCGCCTGCACCAAACAATCCTAAACTCGCTAATCCGGTGGCTTTTAAAAATTCTCTCCGTTGATTCATGGGTATATTTTTTTGGGTTTGCCTCCCATAGTTACTAAAAAATCAAAAAAAGACTTTACCGCCAATCCAAAACTCGAAAAAAAACTGCTAGGTAGGCTGCTCGTCCATCAGCAGGAAAGCATTGGGTTTCCTTAGTTTTTAGGCAGAGGAGAGGTTTGAATATTTTCCAAATTGATTTCTGAAAGCTTTTCCAATGCCCCTTTTTCGTACAAGTACTGCATGGAATCCAACCGAGTTTCTTTGCTCGCGGCCTTCAAATTGATATAATCCTGAAAACGAATTCCACCAACTTCCTTCGCAGCGCGCACCTCCCGCATGCGTACCCCGCCCCCATCGGTATGGTAGCTGTACGCCATATAGTCCATCCGCTTGTCTGTAACCCCAAACCAGTACAAAAACTCATCTTCAAAATGATCTCCTCCACCTGCTGCTTGAAAAGTTACTTTCACCAAGTGGTAGGCTTTGCCTTTGACCGTCGTTTCCCCAAGATAAGTCTTGATTGCTGCAGCGTCATTGAGTCCATAGGGTAAAAAGGCAAAGTACGCCACCGAATTGACCGATCGGGAAAATGCCCCAATGCGCTCTTCTATGAGGGTATCAATCAGGACGCCATTCACCTTGCGCGCAAAACCCGCATTGTTCAACACATCCACTACCTTACCCGTAGAATCAGTAAACTCTCGCTGGTACTCAAAGGCGGTAGGCGATTTGAAAATGGAATATTGCGTTCCTCTAAAATCAAAGGTAATGGCTGTTTTTTCGTAAAGCTCACCGCCATGGGCATCGATAGCTGCATCGACGATCTTCTCTGCCTCTGTTCTGGAATCGCAGGAAATTCCAAAAACGCTAAACATTAGTACCATGAAACTGAATGCTAAAATTTTCATAATCTGAATAGTTACAAGATGAATTGTGCCTCTTTAAATGAAATCCAATTGCTAAAAATTAATACAGCAATTCGTAGTTGGAATAGCGGTACTCCGCACGAAGAAACAAGCGTTTCCCTGCCTCGTCTACCCGCCAGCTCTCTCGAGTACCATGCAGAACGAGGTTATCAACTTTTTCTGTGGACAGGTCGTACACCAAACTTCGATGGTCCTTTAGCTGTACGGCATTTCCAACCATTAGATACGTTTTTGGATCAAAATAATACCACCAGACATCTGATTCCGGACCATAGTCCACCCGAATGGACTCCACCTCAGTCCCATTCTCCAGTGTATCTCGGCCTTCGTAGTGCAGCTTCCCACCTTTATCAAGCAGCTTCCAGGGTTGCGCAACCGTATAAAATGCCGCATCAAACTCCTTCTTCTTTGCCACCAGAAAATCGTCATTCAAAACCTCATTTTCCCCCATCCGGTAACGAAGTTTGAATCCATCCCAAGCAAGTACATGGGCAATGCTATCCTTGGTCCAGGTGATTTGACCTTCAAGCAGGGGAGCAAATCGAAATTCATGCCATTGATCCAGTTCGGACTCCACCTCCCCTTCGGCATTCAGCATACGCGTCCACTTACGGAATTTTATTCCCTTCAAATTCTCCCATCCCTCTTTTCCTCCGTGAGCAACTATAGATTTGTTCAAAAGGCCCATTGCCTGATCTTCGGGACTGGGTGTACAGGCGCTGATCAAAAAGAGTAAAACCAAAAGTATTGCCGTGCATTTCATACAGCTAAGGTATCTTTTCTTTGCGTTCGAAAATAATCCAAATACATCCCCACCAAGACAAGTCCGTATTCCAATACTAGAAAAATCGGCTGCTCCTGCACAGGGCTGACGCTGTAGGCCTGATAGGAAAATATCGCTCCAAAAGACCATAGCACAAAGGTCCACTGCCGCAAAAGGAGAGACAAACCAAGTCCCGGCAGCAAGTACCACGGATGTACCACGGGTTGCATCAAGAAATACAAGAAATACAGCTGCACCCACAGGCCTATAATCCCCTGAACTGTAGCCTTCGATTGCTTCCAAGAAAGCCAAAGTGCCCCAATAAGCGTAATTCCCATGCCTACTTTGGTCAGGTACCAAATGGTATTGTAACCTGTAAGCTCATAGCCTACCGCTCGAAACATATAGTAAAGCGAAGCATTGAACTCAAACTTTCCTTGGTACAAGCGCAAGCTTTGGAAGAAATTTCCCCATGTATTTGAATAGACTAGCGGTAGAAAAGCAAGGATTAGCGTTCCCAAAGCCATACCCCAGAAGCTAGTTGATTTTAGAAGGCCTTTCCAAAAGAAAAAAGCCGGGGCCAACAAAAGTGGGAGCAATTTCAACCCAATGGCCAAGCCCCAAAAAGCGCCTGAAAACCCAAAGCGTTGCCGCACCAACGCCGCCAGGGAGGCCAATAAAAATAACAAGACAAGCCCCTCAAAATGTAGGTTGCCCACCACCTCAAGAACTACCAGCGGGTTAAACCAATAGAGCAGCACCTGCTTTTGCGGTAGTTTAAAGTTGGCCAGCAGGTAGATCAGCAAGTAAAACACACCCAACTCGCCCAACAAAAGCAGCAAGCGAAGGCCCAAATAGCCCTGCAGCACATTGCCCTGTGCCAACTGAGCCCCCAACCAAAAAAAAGCCTGATTGAGCGGAGGATACACCGAGTAATAGTCTGGAGAGTTCATCGACTCAAAAAGCTGTTTACCATAAGCCCCGGCAGGACCTTCTCCCTGCACCTGCCAATCAGCTGGGGTAAGCAGGTAGGGATTTTGACCCAAGCGGAGAAGCTCCCCATCCCAAAGAAACCGCGCAGCATCCTCTGACCATTGAGGAGCAAAAAAGAACAACGACACACGCATCAGTAATCCAAACACCAGAATCTGGCGAAAAGACAGCTCTTTCTCAGATACCAAATAGGTACCTAGCAAACAGCCAAAAGCCCCAACGTACAAAAGAAACGTACCTAGAAAATATTCTCGTGGTACCTGGGCTAGAATAAAAAGGAAGCCTCCCAGAAGAATAGGGAGGAGCAATCCAAGCCAAGGGGGTCTCACCTTACTCAAAGGCCCAATTCGTTGCGAAGCGGCTCAAACAACTTCTCGTTTTGGTTCCAATAGGCCATCATCCGCAAGTGCGTGCGCGTAGCAGTGGTCATTTCTACTTGCCCTTTTGCATTGGTATAGGATTCGGTAAAGCCGACTATTTCGTAAGGAAAAAGCTGCTGGTAGCGAATAGAAACCTTCCTTCCCAGTTCCTGATAGGCCACCGTCACCTCAGACTGGTTGTTCCCTACCTCCTTTTTAGAGATTAGGGCTTGTTCCGCTTGCAAGGGAAGGTGGGTAAAGCGCTGAAAAATAAGGCTTGGGATCAGCGTCACCGTACCCATGGGTACCAAATTTGGGTTCAATCGAATCAGATTGAACAACTCCTCTTCCGCTAGGGCATCGATTTTAATTTCTGTGTCCCCTTCGGTTTCAAAGTAGGAAAACTGTTTTGCAGTATACTTTCCACTTTTTAAATTCAATTGGGTAAACGACTGCCCGCACCATTCAGTCACCGAGGCAGTCAACTTGGGAGACCTAACTTCCTCTTCCACAGGTGTAAACACGGACAACATGGTGTGATAAGGATATACCCCAGTCACAAATTCCCGCGTCATGTTGAGCTTAAGCACTTTCTGCGCATCAGAAGGGCGCTCATCGGGAGCGTCCAACTTGACCTGTTTGCTTTTAGAAAAATCCTCCGTGACAAAAATAAGCACTGCCTTTCCCGCACGAACCTCCCCATACCTGCTTTGCTGCAGGTCAAATACGTTGATTTCTGCCTTGCCTTGGTGCCAGTAGGAAGCAAATTGAGTCATATCCACGCCCTCACGGCCTGGCGTTGCGCAAGAAAAAGCAAGGAGACACAGACAAACCGCATAAAACCGGCTTTTGAAAAACGAATTTTGACCCTTAGAATTCTTCATGACTGTTTTATTTATCCAGCGGAAAGAAAGGAGCAGACCTGCCCCTCTCCTAAAAATTGCTATCTCTGCCTGCGAAAGGAGAGTCGCCAATACTTAAATATCGTAAAAATTATTTTATATCCTGCCCCAAATACGCCCTTTACCGTACCACTCACCTTGGACACGCCAATTCGCTTCCGATAGGTTACCGGTACCTCCAGGTAGGAAAGGCCTGCTTGATGTGCTTTGATCTGCATCTCAATGGTCCATCCAAAATTTTGATCCACCATGCCCAAGGCAAGTAATTTATTCCAAGAGATCGCCCGAAAAGGACCCAAATCGGTAAAATGAGCCCTGAACAAGAGCTTCATCAACCAAGTAGCCAGCCAGTTACCAAAAACCTGGGGCACGGTCATCGAACCTTGCTCTCGCTGACCCAAAGCCCTAGAACCAATCACTAAATCTGCCTTCCCCTCGAGGATAGGCGACAGCAAGAGGTGCATTTCTTCTGGGTAGTCACTATAATCCCCATCCAAAAACACTACAATATCGGGTTGCACTTCTTGCTGACTAATCCATTTCATGGCCGCCAAACAGGCCTTTCCATAGCCCTTTTGGACCTCAAATACCACCATGGCACCTGCTGCTGTTGCCACCTCAGCGGTGCGGTCTGTCGAATTATTATTGGCTACCACGACATGCCGTACGAGGGAAGGAATATCCCCAATCACCTGGGCTATAGACTTTTCCTCATTAAAAGCAGGGATAATGACATCAACAACGGGTGGGGTATTCATAGCATCCATTAACGGGTACGCAGTGAAGAAATAAATACGAGGCCATACCCCAAAGCCAGTAGCCCATGAAAAGGGAGAAAAAGGAAATTGCCAAAGACAATCCCTAACACCACCAATACGCCGAACAAAAGCCCCATTCCCCCTTCCAGCCAAGTGCTCATAGGCAAGGAACGTAGCCGGTAAGCATTGGCCTGCAAGGAGGTTGCTCCGCCCTCCAGGTTAAACTTCGGAGTTCGAACAAAGGGTGATTTTTTGCCTGTGATACCCTCAAGGACAGCCAGTGTGTTGTGAAGCGACAAGCCCATGGAGACCGAAAGAAAAAGTGGCAATCGCCAAGCAACGCCAAGCAAAGACCCCCAAGTCAACCGCTCCGAACTGAGATAAGAAACCAGATAAACACCGGCCACACATACAAATCCCAGCATAAATACCCCAGATGCCGCAAGCCAAGAACCCGGAATCATTCCCTGTTCTTCTGCCCACCACAACCCAATGCTGCACATGCTGCTCGTAAAAATAAAGACAAAGACAATTGTATTGAGCAGGTGTGCCAGGGAATGAAACTTGACGCGCAGGGGATGAGATTCGCTTAGGACTTGCCCCACATGTTTGACAGCGCACGCTGCCCCTCCCTTGGTCCAACGAAACTGCTGGGACTTGATCGCCGACATGATCGGAGGCAATTCGGCGGGGGAATGGATTTCAGGGCGGTAGACAAACTTCCAGCCCTTTCGCTGAGCGCGATAGCTCAGGTCAAGGTCTTCCGTCAAGGTATCGTCGTGCCAGTTACCCGCATCAAGAATGCAGCTTTTTCTCCAAATCCCTCCCGTACCATTAAAATTGATGAAGGCCCCCTGCCGGTTTCTGCCCAGCTGCTCGATGAAAAAGTGTGCATCAAGCGCAAAGGCCTGCAGCTCGGTAAGCAGCGAATAGCTTCGGTTGAGGTGCGTCCAACGACTTTGCACCATACCCACCTGAGGCGAAGCAAAGAAAGGGATCGTCTGGTACAGAAAGTCGGGATCTGGCACAAAATCAGCATCAAAAATGGCCACAAACTCCCCATGGGCAACGGACAAACCTGCTTTTAATGCTCCGGCCTTAAATCCTGTTCGGTCAATACGGTGCAAATAGGTCCACTTGAGTTCCGGGTACTCCGCCAACTTCAGCAGAAGTAGCGCAGCCGTTTGATCTGTGCTATCGTCCAAGACCTGGATTTCTAGCAATTCCCTAGGATAGTTAAGGATGGCGACGGCATCAATCAGCCGCTCCACAACATAAAGCTCGTTAAAGATGGGCAGCTGCACCGTCACGGTAGGCCAGGTGCTAGGGACCACTCGAAGGATCTCTTCCCCTTTTTTTGGTACCCTTAAAAAATGAAACAGCAAATGTCCTTGTGCCAAACTATACAGCAGGATAAACAGCATCCCGACCACATACAGGCCCGCACAGAGATAAAAAAGGACCATTTACAGCTTTAATTTGATGGAATTATTGCCAATCAAGATGGGGAAATCATGGATTCGTCCCTCTTCATTATCGTTTTCCAACTTCAAGACACCACGAGGGCAAACTGAGGCACATACCCCACAGCCCACGCAGGAGGAGCGAACAATGTTTTGCCCCTGCTGCGCATAGGCACGCACGTCGATTCCCATCTCGCAATGCGTGGAGCAATTGCCGCAGGAAATGCATTGACCTCCATTGGTTGTGATCCTAAACCGAGATTTGAAGCGCTGAACGATGCCCAAATAAGCTGCCAAAGGACAACCAAAACGACACCAAACCCGATTACCCATCAGCGGATAAAAACCCGTTCCCACGACGCCCGCAAAGGCCGAACCGATAGCAAAGCCATAAAAGGAATGGAGCTGGTTGGTCAGGTCGCCCAGAAGTTTAAACCCTGCAAAGTAATTGACAAGGGTCAATCCCGTGACCAAAACGGCCAAGGCAAGCACCCCATGGATCAGCCAACGCTCCCATTGCCAAGCTGTAAGAGATTTGTCCGACAGGTGGCGAAAAGGATCGCCAACGGTCTCTGCTAGCCCGCCACAGCCACACACCCAAGAACAATACCAGCGTTTGCCATAGAAATAGGTAAACACAGGGACGGCAATCACGATAAGTAATATACCCCACACCAACATAAACACACCCAAACCACCACCTGAAAGCAAAGAGCTAAGCTGATAGTCGTAGAAAAAATCGTAGTCCAGAGGCCAAATATTTTTGAAATCAAAATAGGGTTGATTGAATAACACCAGCACTTCCGGAATCAGAAAGGCAAAGGCCGTTTGAAAGAAAATAATCGAGGCAGTACGAAGTTGCTGGTAGCGGTTGTCTCGGTACTTGCGAAACATCCGAATCCCCATCACCAAAATCGCCAAGGTATAGACCAAGCCATACAAAAACCACTGACTGGCTGGACCACCAGAAAGCATCCTCGACAAGGGCTCGACCATCCAAACTAGCCCAACTAAATAAGCCGGAAACCAATAGAGCACCACATAAAAAAGAATGAGGTAAGAGCCTGTGAGTAAACCTAAAAGACCTCTATTTTTTACGGGCGAATGGAAAACTCCCGCATGCACCCCACCAGCAGTATCCTTTGAAAATCCCCTGAGGTGGTATAAAAAACCTCCCAAAACAGCCGCTCCAATGGATAAAACAAGCCAAAGCCAGGGCTGACTTCGACTTGGCCCTTGGTACGCAGCCTTGGCTAGTGCAAATCCATAATCATCCCAAATAACCTGATCCCACTGTTGCGCGGCTTTAAGCGCCTCATTGTACGGATCCATCTGGCTAGCATAACCCGCTAAAAAGGCCCGCGTGGAACCGTAGTCTTTCCCAACCATGGGTTTGAGAAGCTCACTTACCTTCTCTCGGTGAATTTCCTTGACCTGCGCCAACACATTCGCCTCACTGAGCGTATAGCTTCCCAGGAAAGGCAGTGCAGTAAACACCGTCATACCAAAAATAAACAGGGCTAGGCCGAGTAATTCTAGTTTTTTCATACCCCTGCGCCGAATAGTTTTTGAATAAAGGACCGCTTTGGTAAGGGGAAATTCCCACCAAACTGCGTCTGAAAGGCCTGCTGAATGGCCATATAATAAGGTGCAAAAAACTCCGGATCAAAGTTGGCCTCCCCAAGTTTCGCAATCACTTGCTCCCCAGACCAGCGCTCACGGATGGCACGGTCAAAAAAAGCATGGCGGAGGCGAAAGCCAAAATTATGTGCCCCAAGGATTTTCCCTTCCAAGTCAAGCTGCATGCGGAACGCTACCCTTCCGCCGTCATGGGCCCAGTAAAAAGAACGGAGAGAATCCGGCGCCCATTGGGAAGCAAGCTGCCCATAGGTTTGGTACTCGATATCGAAAAATTTAGCTGAATTAAACCACACGCCTGGCTGATAGGCAACTGGGCCATTGCAGAGGTGCTGCGCCAAGGTTTCACCGTGCATGCGGCCGGTGTACCAGACTTGCTCAATGTTTCGTCGATCGGGCGCCGGTACTTGTTCAAACTCCGCACAATCCCCAATAGCATACACATCCTCCACCGAGGTTTCAAAGTATTCATTCACCTTGATCCCTTTACCGATTGCTAAGTCTGTATTTCTCAAAAACGCCACGTTGGGAGTTACACCGGTGGTCAAGCCAACAAATTCACAAGCCAACTCTTCACCGGAACTGATGACCACCCCACGCACCCGTCCTTCCTCATCCGACAGGATCTCCTTCAATTCCGTACCTAACTTCAAATCAATCTGGTGTTCCAAAATGTGCTTACCCACCAACTCTGCCTCTGCCTCGGGAAGCACCTGCTCCCAAAAGCGAGTTTCTCGGACCAAAAAGGTGACTGGAATCTTTTTATACCCCAGCATTTCTGCCATTTCAATGCCAATCAAGCCTCCGCCAACAACCACTGCTCTTTTGATGGGCTTTTGCGTATTCTCTTCCATCAGCTCCAAGTCCTGCTTGCTGTAGAGCCCTTGTACTCCCTTGAGCTCTTGCCCAGGCCAACCGAAAAAAGCGGGCTTGGAGCCCGTAGCAAGGACCAGTACGTCATAGGACATTCGCTCCCCAGAATCGAAAATGAGGTTTTTGGCAGAAAAATCTAGGCCCTCAACCCAGCCTTGATGTAGCTCGATGCGGTTTTTAACCCAAAACTGTGGTTCATAAGGCTGGGTATGTTCCCACTTCATTTGCCCCATGAAGACGTACATGAGCGCAGTGCGAGAGAAAAAATAGGGAGATTCTCCAGAAATCACAGTAATCCTAGCTTGGGCGTCGGCCTTTCGCAGCTGACGCGCGAAAGTGATGCCTGAAATACCATTTCCAATGATCACATAGTGACGAGAACCCATACTGATGAATTGAACCTAAACTTACCCAAAAATTCAGCTTACTCGTTCAATTTCCAATTGTAATCCAGAAAAGTGACACGCGCACTAGGTGAAATCTTCACGTTCGCATACAAATTGAGAAAATCAATGAGCGTGCCTTTTTTGGTGAAATCCCCTTTAAACCAAGAAAAAATGGACGACAGCTGCACCGACTGTGCGCTGAGTTTGTTTCGGGAAGGATCGTTGATGAACGAGACAGCCACCTTGGTGAGCTGTGCCTCTAGTCGCTCCGGCACAAAGGCCTCGTTGAGCAAGGCAGGACAAGAGATAGACGCACAGTTGATAGCGAAGTGAATGCGCGGCTCATCAAATTCCTTGCGCAAAATACCATGCTCCAATTCATCCAAACTCATCTCTACGCCACCCAACTTGAAAAATTTAAGGTGCCAAACATCTTTTACAAGCGGAATTTGGATTGCAGGACCCAAGTCACGGATACTCTTTGTTGGGTAATTGTCTACGATAAGCTTGACCGTAAACGCATTATAGGCATTGATCCAGTAGGCAAGCTGCTGATTTTTGGTCCAGGTCTTTCTATCAGGGACTTGGGCCTCCAGCAGGCGTAGGTAACTTTCTAACTTTGGCTTTTCACGGATAAATCCCTTATAGTCAACCAAGCCATTTGCCTTGACATGGGATTTGACCAGCTGATCCCAAAGCTGATGACTAGGCGGTGTGCTGCCCGCTTTTCCCACCACCGGCTGCTGACAGGAAAAAAGAAATAAAAAGAAGCCTAGGAATGAAAATCGCAGGAAAAGAGACATGGGCAAAGGTTAAATGGAATAGAAAATGAAAGTTACGCGATTACAAACAATCCAGGAAAGGAAAAAAGGTTAGTATACTTTTTCCCCCCGGTTGAGCCAGAACCCCCAAGAACGGGAGTAAGTATGTACTCTTAGAGTAGGCTTTCCCTGAACGACCACCTGCCTGCCCTCATTTACCCAGTGCATTATGCCCCCATAAAGGTTAAATACCTTTGAAAACCCTTCTTTTTGAAGCATTTTTCCTATTTGCTCCGACCGAGCTCCTACAGTGCAGTAGATAAGTACCGGTTTGTTTTTGTCTAAACTAGCGACCGATTTTAAAGAAAAGGTATCGTGCCCCACCCAAAGGGCCTTTGGCAAATGGCTAACCCCATACTCTTCTTTCTCCCGCGCATCCAAGACCTGGTACTTGCTGAGGTCGGTGATTTGTTCTGGTTTGAGCACTGGAAAACTCGAGTCATATAACCCTTTCAGCAAGGTCTGGTAAGCAAAAGACTGCCCAAACAAAGGAAGGGCAAACAAAAACATAAAAAACAGCATGGGATAGAGTTTCCAGGTGAACATTACTTCAAGTTTTGCCTGTAAACTACCAAATTATAGCTGAAGTTCGAACTAGGCGTAAAAATCCGAAAGCCTAGCCAATGCTTTTTTGTCTTTTAAAAAGATTTTTTTACCCTCCAACTCAATCAACCCATCTTTTTTAAATTCAGACAGCAAACGGATCACCGATTCAGTTGCTGTGCCAACCATACCCGCAATCTCCTCTCTACTTAGCGCCAAATTGATTTTCTGGCTTCCTGTTCCTTCTACCCCGTAGGAATTGGCTAGCTGCAGTAGCAAAAACGCTAGGCGCTCGCGGATACTTTTCTGAGAGGCATCGGTCAATTTTTCCTCCATCACACCCAGCTCGTGGCTAAGTTGCTTGGTGATCCGCTGAAAAAAATCCACATCATTAGTCAGCGATGCCAAAAACACCTCTCTTGGAACAAAGCAAATCTTTGCATCCTCAATGATCATGGCCGAATGGGTGTAATTTTCATCCCCCAATAAGGCCGCATAGCCTACAAAATCCCCTCTTTTTGCCAGGTGAATGATCTGTTCCTTCCCATTAGAGGCAGTTTTGTAGACCTTGACAACCCCGGTAGTGATGCAAAATATCCCTAAGGGCTTGGCTCCTTCGTAATACAAAATTTGACCCTTACGATGGGAAAGCACTCGCTTCGCCTCAGAAATCGAGCAGGAAGAGGCATCAGAGAGCTTGGAGAACAGCGACTGCTTTCTTGAGGTACAGAGCGCGCAGGATAAAGAATTATTTTTGACTAGCATAGATTAAATAGTTGGTTTAAATAAACGATATATTTAAAAAAAAACCAACATAAATCCTATTTTTTTACATTTTTCTAGGGTATTGGAGGTAAGGTTTGTTGCTGCACGTACCGACCTTCGGATGATTCAAAGGCCATAAAAATATGCTTCCGGCCATTGGTCAATGCAATAAAAGGACATTGGAGGGTCTGGTTGTAGGATAAGGCCTGAGACAACACCTGCGGATTAATCTCAATATGAGGTGCCTTACACTCCACCAGCAGGTAGGGAAGTCCAGCTCGGTCAAACACCACCAAATCCGTTCTTTTTTGAAGGCCATTGTATACCAGCCCCTTCTCAAGAGTGAGCAAGCCTTTGGGATAGCCTTGGCTGCCTACCAAAAAATGAATCCAATGCTGCCTTACCCATTCCTCAGGCGTAAGCAATAGGTGCTTTTTTCGGAGAAGGTCAAAAATAAAAACTTTCCCATCCTTGGTTAGGAATTTCGGTTCTATCGGAGGAAGATTAAGTTCGGGTAAGGAGATCACGGGTTTTACTTTGTCATCCAAACCCAAATATGCGCGTTTTCTGCAAAAAAACGCTCACTTCTCCTGTACCGGCTCTACAGGCAGCGTAAACTGCAAATAGGGTGCGATTTTTTCCACCCAGTCCGACTTGAAGATTTTTATTCGAAGTATATCCTCCACCTTGGAGTAGGGTCCATGCTGCAGCCGGTAGGCGACTAGCACCTTAGCTTCCTGGTAGCCGATGTAGGGATGTGTAGCTAACTCTTGCACCGTGGCCTGGTTGATGGACAGTCGCCTCGGCACCACCACATCAAAATCAAAGTAATCCCAAATCAGCGGAATGGTTTCTGGTTTAAGCCCGAAAACTTCCTCCAACTGTTTGACCTGCAAAAAGCCTCCCAAGCGCTCCCGATGCTTAATAATTCGTCCAGCGGTAACTGCACCAATCCCGGGCACAATTTGTAGGGTAACCGAATCCGCCTCCGAAAAGGGTAGCCGCTGGATGCGTTCTGCCACTTGCGCCGAATAGGACCTTTTTACCGTATCCTGTGGATTGAAAGTTGGCAAGGGAGACGATACCAGTACAACCCCCATGCGTTCCAAGCTATCCAAAGACCGAAGGTAATGCTGATAGGTAGTCTCAGCCTGTTGATTTTTGACATAGCGAAGCACCTTGGGACTGGCACCCAACAACAAAAGAAAAGGAATCAAAAGCAAAAAACCTCTCGCCTCCTTTCTCGAAAAGCCCAGATGGGTTTTGCACCAAAAAAATACCGCGTTCCACATAAAAAAATTAGTTAAAAAAAATCGTTGAAAGTTAAGTTAGCCCAATTGGGTTTGCCAAACAAATCGACCCGGCTTTGGCAACTGAAATCATCCTTCTTATTTAGACTCATTACAAATTAAATAAGACTGCAGCCAAAGAAACTTTTGGGGGCCCTCATCTGTTAAATTTGCAGTTCAAATAGTTTCGATGCACCCCCAATTCAGAGTAATCAGTTTATCGCACAAAAGCGCCTCCGTTCAAATTAGAGAATTGCTTTCTCTTGACGAGCAGGCGATACAACGACTTTTTGTGAAACTGAAGGAATTTTTTTCCATTTCAGACGCACTCGTACTCTCCACATGCAACAGGACGGAGATTTACTACGGCCATGAGCAGGACCTAAGCAAGGAACTGATCACCTTGATTGGTTTGGAGCGCGGCCTTGCCAATGCCAACGACTACCTAGCCTACTTTAAAGTAATCAACGAAGAAAAAGAAGCCGTAAAGCACCTATTTCGGGTAGCCCAGGGTCTAGAAGCGCAAGTGGTAGGCGATACCCAAATTTCAAATCAGGTAAAACGGGCCTACCAAACGGCATCAGACCTGGAAATGGCCGGCCCCTTCCTACACCGACTGCTACACACCATCTTTTTCACCAACAAACGAGTAGTGCAAGAGACCGCATTCCGTGACGGCGCTGCCTCTCTTTCTTACGCAACCATTGAACTGATTGATGGGCTCACCCAAAACATTTTCCAACCGAGAGTTTTGCTAATAGGTGTAGGCGAAATTGGCGAAGACGTGGCTCGAAATATGGTGCACCTCCCCACTGCCCGTATTCAAATCGCCAACAGAACCCTTGCCAAAGCTGAAGAAATCGGCCTTCCCCTCGGGTTTGAGGTCATTCCATTTGAGCAGTGCCTAGAAGCGATGAAAGACGCGGATGTCATTGTCTCCTCTGTCCGTATGAACGAGCCTTTCATCACCAAAGCACTAGTAGAAAAGCTTCATATCCCGGGATACAAACTTTTCGTTGACCTTTCTGTGCCTAGAAGCATCGAAACCTCCATTGAAGAGGTACCGGGCGTGGTTCTTTACAACGTAGACAACATCCGAAGCAAGGCCACCGCTGCGCTTAAAAATAGATTAGATGCCATTCCTGCGGTTGAAGCCATCCTAGAAGAAAACATCGAAGAGTTTCAGGGCTGGAAAAAAGAAATGCTGGTCTCACCTACCATCCACAAGCTGAAGCAGTCTCTTGAAAAGATCCGACAAGAAGAACTTGGAAGGTACCTCAAGGTAGTGGATGAAAAAGAGTATCAACTCATTGATAAAATCACCAAGAGCATGATGCAGAAAATCCTTAAAGTGCCCGTGGTTCAACTTCGTGCAGCCTGCCAACGCGATCAAGCGGCCGAAATGATCGAACTCATCACCGACCTCTTCGACCTCGAAAAAACCAAGAGCGAAAAGTAAGCCTGCCCAACCCACCCAACTAGGTGAGCAAAAGTTAAACGTTCCCTACAGTGTGTCAAAACACCCAATTCTCCATGAAAAATTTACTTTCCCCAGTGCTCGTAATTTTTCTACTTCTGGCAAACCCAGGTTTTGCCCAAACCTGGGAAATATATGACCTCAGTGGTAGCCTTAAGTCACGTGCCGTTTACAATGACATCACCCTCTTAGGAGAAGCTGTGGTAGTAGGGAAAAATGCAGACGGTCTTTTTCTGCTCTCCCCCGAATTGAACCCCATTGTCAACTTGCAAGGCCAGGAAATCTTTCAGTACATAAAGCCTTGGATTTTAGTGAAAGGACCGTCAGGAATCGGCGCCTTCCACGAATACGGACAACTTGCCTTACCACTGGAATACGAAGAAATCAGCACCTTCACCAACCGACTACTGGCAAGAAAAGGAACCGACTACTGGGTGTTTGAAAAGTCCACTGGTAAAACCCGCTGGATTGGAAAAGCCGAAGAAGCCAAGCTCACACACCACGGAATGGTGATTACAAAAAACGAGGGTAGCTACTTCCTACCGCTCTCTGCTACGCCAGACAAACCCTACCAACTCCTCCAAGAAAATAAAGGCAATTTCCTCTTGGCACAAGAAGCAAGTGGATTTGGGCTCATCGATCAGGCTGGCAACTACGTATTAGATCCTGTCATTGATCAACTTGAATACACACGTGGTGACAATTTTTACGGTTTTGACGAAAACCAATACTTACTTATCCGCGGCTTTGAACCCAATGCACAAGTACGTTATAACTCCTACCATAAAATCACCAAAGAAGGCGACCTCATGCTGGAATACATACATGGGAAGTTGCGCCGCGTCATTGAAGAGGAAGGCATACTCCTAGATGCGGTGGGCATGGAATCGGTTCAATTGATTGGAAAGGATGCATTCAACGTTCGCTTTCGAGAAAATAAGCTAGGGCTACTCGGTAAAAATGGTTGGCTCGTCGCCCCAAACTCAGATGCCGAGTGGATTGGTGAAGGCAATGAGGGTTTTTTCCCGGCACGCAAAAGCGGAAAATTTGGCTACCTCAACGACGCAGGACAGTGGGTAATCACTCCGAGCTTTTTAGAGGTAGGCAGCTTCTCTGAAAAAGTAAGCACCTACCGCAATGGTGCCACATGGGGGGTACTGAGTAGCGACGGAAAAATCCTAGGGGACGCCCGCTGGGAGGAAATCAAACCCTTTGCCGGAGGCATTGCCATTGCTACACTTGCAGGCAAGCAATACCTACTTCGGCCTACTGGTGAGCTTGCTATTCCCGAAGGATACGACAAAATCTCCCGACTGAAAGAGGGTTATTACTTAGTGGAAAACGGCACCAAAAGCGGTTTACTAAGCGCTGCCACAGTTCCGCTACTCCCAATAGAATTTGACTTTATCCAAGTAGAAAACAAGGATTTTTTTATCGTAGTAAAAGAAGGATTAACAGGCGTTTTGAGAGCCAACGGCGATACGTTTTTACCGCTTCAATATGCCCAAATCCAGGTCGATTGGGTAGATCAAAAAATTATCGTGAAAGGATTTGATAGCCCTGACACCTTACCCGAGGCTATTCCAGAATCGGGTGGAAAAAAGAAGAAGGGAGCCTAAGCTCCCTTTTTTATACTTTTCCTGAATCCTTAGCGTCTTTGCCGGAGTTGGCAATCGAATCGCGCATGGCCGTATCCGACTTGACGTTTTCCATTTTGTAATAATCCATAATACCCAGCTGTCCTGAGCGGAACGCTTCAGCTATTGCCTTAGGAATTTCTGCTTCCGCCTCAATTACTTTGGCGCGCATCTCCACATTTTTAGCTTTCATTTCTTGCTCCAAGGCCACGGCCATGGCCCTACGCTCTTCTGCTTTCGCTTCAGCAACTTTCAAATCCGCCGAAGCTTGATCGATTTGAAGTTTCGCACCAATGTTCACCCCCACATCAATGTCTGCAATGTCTATGGAAAGAATTTCAAACGCCGTTCCCGCATCCAAACCTCGTGATAGAACAAGCTTGGAGATTTTATCAGGATTCTCTAACACGGACTTGTGCGTTACTGCCGAACCGATGGAAGTCACTATTCCTTCACCCACACGAGCAAGGATGGTCTCTTCTCCTGCACCGCCTACCAGCTGCGCAATGTTTGCCCGAACAGTTACTCTCGCTTTGGCGATCAACTGAATACCGTCTGCTGCCACAGCAGCCACATTCGGGGTATTGATGACTTTGGGATTCACGGAAATTTGAACGGCTTCAAACACATCCCTTCCTGCCAAATCGATGGCTGTGGCCTGCTTGAACGTCAAGGTGATATTGGCCTTATCTGCAGAAATCAAGGCGCGAATGACGGTTGGTACATTTCCTCCCGCCAAAAAGTGAGTTTCAAGATCGTTCGTAGTTAAAAGCAAGCCCGCCTTGGTGGCAGTAATCATTGAATTGACAATCAAACTTGGTGGTACTTTACGAATTCTCATCCCAATCAACTCACCAATGCCCACGCGGACGTTTGAAAACTGTGCCGTAATCCAAAGGTTAACAGGCACAAAATATAAGAAAATGAACAAGAGGGCGATTCCCGCAAAGGCGGCAATCAACACGAATAAGGAACTATCTCCAAGCATGGCTATTTATTTTACAGTGATTTTGTTGTGTTCAATTTTACTAATTACTAGGGTTTTCCCAACCTCAATGAAACCTGTCTCGGACTTCACTTCATACCATTCCCCTTGAATGGACGCTTTTCCAAAGGGCTTGATGTCTGACACGGCTACTCCCTCCATTCCAACGGAAAGACCATCCAAACGCCCATCAAATGCACCACCGGTTTGGGTAGATTTTAGCGATAGCTTTTTCCAAACGCCCGAGCTAAAGCCGTACCAAACCGCACCAAAATTGAGGGCTATCGCAACGCCAGTAATCCCAAGCGCAAGGGAATAATCAAAGGTCATAAAGGCAAAAACAAGCCCTGCGATACTCACCAAAAACCCAAGAATTCCCACCACGGTTGTCCCTGGTATGAAAAGAATCTCTACCAAAAGCAGCACTAAACCAATAAGCAGAAGGCTACCTAAAACTAAAATTTCCATAGGGCAGGGCTAGATTTGCTCTAAACTACTAGAATTAGACGAATACTGAGCAAAAAAGAATAAAAAGCCCAGGCTTTCTGGCTTTTTACTAGGTTAACATTAAGCTAGTACGCTTTTGCAAACAAGACCCTACCCGTGGAGGGCTTGCCGCTATACACACAAATACCGGCGGTCTGCACTTGGTCTAAAGGGATACAACGAATGGTCGCTTTGGTCAAATCTTTGATCTTTTCTTCGGTCTCAGAGCTACCATCCCAATGGGCGGAAAGAAATCCTCCCTTTTGCTCCAGCACCTGGGTAAACTCCTCCCAACTATTGACTTCGGTAGTATTTTCTGTGCGGTAATCAAGAGCCTTTTGGTAGATGTTGGCTTGAATTTCATCCAAAAGACCTCCTATTTTTTGGGCGATCGGCATTTCTTCCCAAGCAAACGACTCCTTGGTAAGCGTGTCTCTTCTGGCAATCTCTAAGGTCTTGTTTTCCAAGTCCCTTGGCCCTAGTGCAATTCGTACCGGCACGCCTTTAAGCTCGTATTCGGCAAATTTCCATCCGGGTTTTTGGGTGTCTCTGTCGTCGTATTTGACACTAATACCAGCCTTTCGCAGTTCGGTTACAAGCTCTTTGACTTTGGCCGAGATGGCCGCCAACTCATCTTCCCCACGGTAGATAGGAACGATAACTACCTGAAAAGGAGCAAGTTTTGGTGGTAACACCAGCCCATTATCATCCGAATGGGCCATGATCAAAGCACCCATCAGTCGGGTACTCACTCCCCACGAGGTACCCCAAACGTATTCCAAGCCACCTTCTTTGGTGGCAAATTTGACATCAAAGGCCTTGGCGAAATTTTGTCCTAAAAAGTGAGAAGTACCCGCCTGGAGTGCTTTTCCATCTTGCATCAACGCTTCGATGCACAAAGTCTCATCGGCTCCCGCAAAACGCTCATTGACGGTCTTTTTCCCTTTTACCACCGGCAGCGCCATAAACTCCTCCGCAAATTGGGCATAAATATCATTCATTTGGATCGTCTCAGCCATCGCCTCCTCAGAAGTGGCATGTGCAGTATGGCCCTCCTGCCATAAAAATTCGGTAGTTCGGAGAAACAAGCGCGTGCGCATTTCCCATCGCACCACATTTGCCCATTGATTGACCAAAAGTGGGAGATCTCGGTAAGACTGAATCCAATTTTTGTACGTACTCCAGATGACCGTTTCAGAGGTGGGCCTCACAATCAATTCCTCCTCAAGCTTGGCTTCAGGGTCCACGATTACCCCAGATCCATCTTCTGCATTTTTAAGCCTATAGTGTGTGACTACAGCACATTCCTTTGCAAATCCTGCTACGTGGCTGGCTTCCTTGCTCAAAAAGGACTTGGGAATAAATAGCGGAAAATAAGCGTTGCTATGTCCCGTCTCCTTAAACATCCGATCCAGCTCAGCCTGCATTTTTTCCCAAATAGAATATCCATAAGGCTTGATCACCATGCAGCCACGGACCGCTGAATTCTCTGCCAAATCGGCTCTTTTTACTAGTTCATTGTACCAGAGCGAATAATCTTCACTGCGTTTTGGAAGTCCTTTACTCATTTACTTGTTGTATAGAGAGAAATGTGTTTATTTTGACCAACTCGGAAGTACAAATATAGCCCAAAAAGTACAACCTCTACTTGGTCAAATCGTATAACCAAGCAACAATCTACTTCACCCATGAAGAAAATAACCCTAATCCCCGTTTCCCTGCTACTTTGCGCTGTTGCGATGTCCTCCTGCAGCTCCAATAAGCTTGCAGTGGCCACCACCGATGACAACATGTACTTCATGTCCGGTGACGTGAAAAAAGCAACCCAAAACGCTGTTGCCAACAACCAGCCTGCTACTTTCCAAGAGTTGGCCGGTGCATCCGCGGTACCGCAAGATAATTTCAGTTCGAAAAATGTCAATCCGGAATACCTATCCCGTTACGGACAGGTCAATGGCGCTGCAGATCAGGAAGTCGTCTATTTTGACGATAACCAACAATCAGCCACTGTAGCGTCACCAAACATTGACATCTACAACAACTATACTAGTTATAATAGCAATGCTGCCTGGAGAAATCCTTCCTACACTATGGGATTCAATCCATATGGAATGGGATTCAGTCCATATGGAATGGGATTCAGTCCGTATGGGATGGGCATGGGCTACAATCCTTACGCAATGGGTATGGGCTACAGTCCTTACGGATTCGGAATGGGTTTTTACGATCCATTTTTCAATCCTGGATGGGGCTGGAGATCTGGATTTAATCTTGGCCTCAACTTTGGGTTTGGAAACCGAATGTACAATTCCTTCGGTGGAGGCTACTACAACCCATTCTGGGGTGGTAATCAGTTTGGCTCACTTTATGGAATGGGAAGACCAATTATTGTTAATGGACCAGTCATCATCCTACCCGGAAGTGAAAATGGCAACCGAAATGTTGTCTACGGTGCTAGACCTAGCCGTGGTTCTTCCAATACCAATGGGGCCAGTGCTTTGATGCAAAATGGAGGCACTCCTAGCACAGCAAGGGCACAAGCCAGAGAAAACGTTGCGAACTCAAGCGGAGCCTCACCAAGACGCCTAGACGCTAACGAATCCTCACGTGCTGCAAGTAGAGATTTTAGCACCTCCCAAAACGATTACTACTCTTCAGGAAGCAGTCGTGTAGAGAGCAACTCAAGAAATGTAAACTCAGCGGCTTCCGGAAGAAGTTCAGTAACTCCTTCTAGAAATTCGACACAATCTGCTAGACCTTCGGAGGCACCAAGTAGCACCGGTAGAGGATACAATTACAACCCAAATTCGGGTTATAATGACACAGGCGCTTCTCGTTCAACGAACAACAGTCCTTCTTATAATAGAGCTACTGGAGCAGGCAATGGAGCAACTCGTTCCTCTTTTGGCCGAAGCGAATCAAGCAGCTACAGCTCTGGAAGTGCACCTAGCAGGTCCAGTTCTAACGCTCCAAGCTTTAATAATGCACCAAGCAGATCGAGTTCTGGCGGTTTCTCAAGCGCCCCAAGTAGAAGTACTGGCGGGTCCTCAGGAAGCAGCAGCTCAGGAGGATCCAGAGGAAGGGGGAATTAATTCCCCCCTTTTTTTTGTCAGAAATTTATCTGAAAAACAACCTGACTTCGTTAGTACCATAACTTAACCCTTTCACACATGAGGTTACTTGCATCATCCCTTTGCCTTTTTCTATGCTGTTCAGGCGTAGGCTTTGCCCAAAGTGGCTATTTTGAAGACGCTTATCGATTCAGTAAGGCTGTCCCCGCAGGTTCTGCCCGCATCGTAGGCGTTGGGGGTACACAGTGGTCATTGGGAGGGGATGTCTCCAACCTAACTGGAAACCCTGCGGGTCTAGGATTTTTCCAAACCTCAGAGGCTAGCCTAAGTCTGGGCTACGACCAATGGTCCCTTGACGCCTCTTATTTAGGGCAAAAAAAATCTTTTAGCACTTCAGACTTTTCGCTTCCCAACTTAAGCTATGTAGCGGCCAGCCCGAAAGGGCTTCTAGAAAGAGGTGCCTTTAAAGGTGGGGCTTTGGGTTTCAGCATTCAACGAATTGCCAATTTTTCCAATAAGTTTGGGTACTATTCCGATAAATTGGGGCAAAGCTCAATCATAGACTTCTACCTTAAAGATGCCGCTGGAATTGCCGAAAACCAAATTGAAAAAAGAGGGCTCACGGGCTTGGCTTACCAAACCTACCTGATCAATCCCATAACGGTAGATGCCAATGGTAAACCCATTACAAATCCCAATGAATACGACTCCTTCGTATTGGGTTTTCCCTTCCAAGATGAAACTGTTACCCAGGAAGGAAATGTAAGCCAAGCTAATTTTGGCTATGGTGCTAATTTCTACCACAAACTTTTCATTGGAGGTAGCATAGGAATACGCTCTCTCAACTTCTCCTCTATTAAAAAATACAATGAAGAGTTTGCAAATCAGCCCCTAATCAAATCCTCCCTGCAGGAAAACTTGTATATCAATGGTACCGGTATTAACCTAAACTTAGGCCTTATATACAAACCTATAGATTATGTAAACCTGGGTTTTGTGCTTCAAACTCCTACCTGGTTTGCGCTAAATGAAAAATATGAAGCAAGCATATCTGCCACCTATAACAACTATTTTTTCTCACAAGAGAACAAGACTTTAGGTAATGAAAACGCGGTTTCGGATATTTTTCTAAGCAATTATGGGCTCAGAACTCCATTTAAAATCGGAGGTGGCGCCACTTTCTTCTTGGGCAAGTATGGATTTGTCTCTGCAGATGTGGATTGGGTGGATTACAGCATCGCCAGGATCAAGACCACGGATTTCAATGAAGATCCCGACAACCAAGTTATTCAAGACTTATACACCAGTACGGTCAACTACCGCTTTGGGGCAGAAGGAAAATTGGAAAAATTTCGCGTACGAGCAGGTTATGCCTACATGGGAAATCCCTATGTAGCTAGTTCCGCGGTAGATCAAAGCACGCAGCAACTTTCTGGAGGGGTAGGCATGCAATTCAAGTCCTTCCACGTAGACCTTTCCCTAGTCAATCAAAATTACACTACCCTGTATCGAAGTTATCGCGTATTGGATAGTGATGGGCTCAACTATGGTCCATTAACGGAGGTCAAGCACTCCATCACTTCTGGAATCCTAACGATAGGGTTTAATTTTTAAGGTTGGCAATTAACTCATACATTAAAAGCTCAGCGGAAAAGTCTTCTCCGCTGAGCTTTATTTTTGCTTGATCGTAAAAATATTCTCGAGACACCAATAGGGATTTAAGTTTGAGTGCAATTTCCCCTTGGTCTAAGCCTTGAAATAAAGGGCGCTGTTGGTTTCTTGTCGACTGCAAGCGCTGAGAGATCACCCCCAAAGGCACATCCAAATACACCGATATTCCCAAAGAATTGATCCGCTCCATATTGTCATTGAAGCAGGGGGTGCCTCCTCCTGTCGCTAAAATGTAGGCGCTGTTCTGGTTCAAAACCTCCTCTAGGACGATCGATTCCCATTCCCTAAACTTCCCCTCGCCATGTTGTGAAAAAATCTCGGGGATACTCAATTGAAACCGATCCACAATCAAGTGGTCTAAATCGTGAAATGGAAAGCCCAACTCTTTGGCAAGTTGTCTTCCAAAGGAGCTTTTGCCAGAACCAGGAAGACCCAACAATACCACCTTGAGCAGCTTATTCATCAAAATAGATCAAGTACCTCTAGCGCTTCAGGCGTATTGTTGTGATGGTACTTCTTCAAAACAACACCATTCTTGAGGATCATGATTCCTGGATTGGCCCGCATGATGGTTTTGACAACCGTAGCGTCTGCTTGTAGCCCTTGTATTTTCCAGCCCATTTTGCTGATTACCGCATCAATTTCCTCTTGGGTTGCAGCGGCCATAAAAATCAGGTCAACGGGTGCTTTTTGAAGTGAGGTGAACAGCTCGGTAAGTTTATCCAAATTGGCGTCACTCATTTTAGATAAGTTGCTACTGAGGAGAATTACCTTATTTCCGGTAAACAAATATTCCGCTTGATCGCCTTCGGCATTCCAGGCCGCGAAGTCAGAGATTTTAGGAAGTGCCTCGGGGTTGTTTAAGGTCATCTCAACAAATTCGTAGCTTTCGTCTGTTGGATATTGCTCCAAATAAACCAACTCTCCGCCCTTTTTCATAACATAAGTGTACACCATGGGCTCGGAAGGCTGCATGTTGATCGGAATACTGACTCCAATTTTGTACGCCCTAAAGTCGATAAATGGTAGGTTTTGGATAGCATACACCGCAAGACCCAAGGAAAGCACCGAACTTCCCACGGCCACATAACTAGCCCATCTAGGCGTTTTTTTCGAAAGGTCGTTTCTAAAGTAAAAAAGGAAAGAAATGAGGACTAGCAAGATGACATCTTTGGTAAACGACTCCCATGGCGTCAATTTGATTGCGTCACCAAAGCATCCGCAGTCTGTCACCTTGTTGAAGTAAGCAGAATAGAAAGTGAGAAAGGTGAAAAATAGGATCATTGTGGCCAAAGCCCATACCGTTTCTTTGAGTCTTACCCCAAGAAGCAACATGATGCCCAAAACGACCTCCGACACGACCAAGAATACGGACAGCACCAAGGCATAGGGCTTGAAATAATAAAAGAAGGGAGCGATGTCGTTAGAAAAAACGTCAAAATACTCCTCTAGCTTGATTGCTGTCCCGACCGGATCATTGACTTTAATCAGGCCGGAGAAAATGAATAGACCCCCCACCAAAAGGCGAAGGACCCAAAAAAAGACTTGCTTATTCATGGTATCCTAATTTTATGAGACAAAAGACCGCGTAATTGATCATGTCTTGGTAGTTGGCTTCAATCCCTTCCGAAACCAGTGTTTGCCCCTGGTTATCCTCAATTTGTTTTACTCTAAACAGTTTCATGAGCACAATGTCAGTCATCGAGCTCACTCGCATGTCTCGCCATGCTTCACCGTAGTCGTGATTCTTGTTTTCAAGAAGTCCCTTGGTCGCTCCAGTCCAGTGATCGTAAAGTGGCTCCAGCTCGGAAAAAGGAATTTCCATTCGTTCATCTTCAGCAAGGGTAATTTGGATTAGCGCAATCAGGCAATAATTGACAATCCCCACAAATTCGTCCACAATGGGATCACTTACTTTTTGACCCCCTTTTTCTTGAATAGATCTAACTCGCTGGGCTTTTATGAAAATCTGATCGGTCAAAGAGGAAAGCCTCAAAATTCGCCATGCTGTCCCGTAATCGAGGGTTTTCTTGCGAAACAATTCTTTACATCGGGCGATTACTTCCTTATATTCGTTGCTAGTCTGCGTTTCCACACTACCTGTTATTAATGTTTGCCGTTTCAAATATGCGTTCTTCGACCGAAGATAAATTATTTCCCCAAAAATATACATTTCAAATCAAGGGAAGCCTATTCACTTTAGACAATCCTAAAGTAATGGGAATTCTCAACCTTACCCCTGATTCTTTTTATGAGGGTAGCAGGGTGCCAGCCAATGAGAATTCCTGGCTTCATGAGGCTGAAAAAAAAATTCGGGAGGGGGCAGATTTATTGGATTTAGGAGGATATAGTACCCGTCCAGGAGCCGAGCATCTTAGCGTGGCAGAGGAAATCAATCGCGTCCTCCCTGCACTAAAAGCAATAAAAAAGCACTTTCCAGATATTTTACTCTCCGTCGATACCTTCCGTGCGGAGGTAGCAGATGCGGCAGTAGCTGAAGGTGCAGACTTGATCAACGACATTTCTGCAGGCAATCTTGACCCAAACATGCTGCCGCTGGTCGCAAAATTGGGTGTGCCCTATATCGCCATGCACCTAAAAGGTAATCCACAAACCATGGAATCCGAAACGGATTACAAGGAACTGCTGCCCGAGATTTTGTTCTATTTCTCAGCAAAAATCGAGCAATTCAGAAAACTTGGCATTAAAGATGTAATTATCGACCCTGGGTTTGGGTTTGCAAAGACCCGCGAACAAAATTTCGAGGTACTTCGTAACCTAAAAAGCTTTCGCCAGCTTGGGGTCCCCGTTCTTGCAGGAGTTTCTAGAAAATCAATGATTTATAAAACGCTGAAAATCAGCGCAGAAGAAGCCTTAAATGGCACGACCGCCCTAAACATGTTTGCATTGATGCAAGGAGCTAATATCTTACGCGTGCATGATGTAAAAGAAGCCAAAGAAACAATTCAACTTTTCAAACAACTGTACCCTTGAGTTTACTTTTCAAAATAGGATTTTTAGACATCTCCATCGTCAATATGATCGATATTGCGTTGGTGGCGGCCCTATTGTACCAAGTATACAAGCTTTTGAAAGGGTCTGTTGCCATCAAAATATTTCTTGGCTTCCTTTCCCTTTACCTGATTTACTTGCTGGTGCGTGCAGTACGCATGGAATTACTTTCCATTATTCTCGGTCAGTTTATGGGCGTGGGTGTCATCGCCGCAATCATCATCTTTGCTCCCGAAATCCGAAAGTTCTTGCTCATACTCGGAAGGTCCTCCATCTTCTCCACCGATAATGTCTGGAAAGACCTACTGTTTTTTTGGAAAAAGAAAGAAAATTCCGGCTTCAACATCAGTCCCATCATCGATGCTGCCAAGGTGCTGGCAGGATCCAACACAGGCGCACTGATTGTGATTTCGAGTACAGTAGAACTCAAGTTTTATGCAGAGAGCGGAGATATCCTCGATGCAGATCTCTCCAAAAGGCTACTAATTGCAATTTTCAACAAGCAAAGTCCGCTGCACGATGGGGCAGTGATCATACACAAAGGAAAAATCAAGGCAGCTCGATGCATTCTACCCGTTACCGAAAGGGAGGTTCCTGCTCAATTTGGCTTACGTCACCGCGCGGGTATCGGCATGTCCGAAGCAACAGATGCCTTGATCCTGGTCATCTCTGAGGAGACCGGCCAAATTTCCATGGCTAAAAATGGAAAGGTACTTCACAACTTGTCTTTCCAAGAAGTACGGGAAATCATCAATGACTACCTTAATAACGAGGACCTTGACGAGCGATTTGAGAAGCTGTCAGAACATGACTTTGCCACCAAGCAAAGCCTAGCCACCAAAAAAAAGGCATAAAAAAAATCGACAGGTAAACCTGTCGATTTTTTTTATGCGAGCTTTTATTTTATCACACCGAGTTCCTTACCCACTTCGGTAAAGGCAGCAATTGCTTGATTTAGTTCTGCACGACTATGCGCAGCAGAGATCTGTACACGAATGCGCGCCTGCCCCTTAGGTACGACAGGATAGTAAAACCCGATTACGTAGATCCCTTTTTCCAATAGCTTTTCCGCCATTTGTTGAGAAAGTACAGCGTCGTACAACATGATGGGAACGATGGCGTGCTCACCTGGCTTGATCTCAAAACCTGCTTCGGTGATTTTTTCACGAAAATAGCGCGTATTTTCCTCCAGTTTATCTCTTAGTTCGGTGGTCTCAGAAAGTAAATCCAACACGGCTATCGATGCACCAGTAATGGAAGGAGCTAGGGTATTAGAAAACAAGTACGGCCTAGAACGTTGACGAAGAAGTTCGATGATCTCTTTTCTTCCGGAGGTAAATCCGCCAGAAGCACCCCCCAAGGCCTTACCTAGCGTGCCAGTGATCACATCTATCTTACCCAGGACGCCGCAATGCTCGTGCACCCCCCTACCCGTTTTTCCCATAAATCCAGTAGAATGGCATTCGTCCGTCATCACGAGCGCCTCGTACTTCTCGGCCAAGGCCACAATGCGATCTAATTGGGCTATCGTCCCATCCATAGAAAACACGCCATCAGTAACGATGATTTTTTGCTGCGCACCCGCCGCTATGGCATCCTGAAGTTGCTTTTCCAAGTCCTCCATGTTGTTATGTTCGTATCGATAACGCATGGCTTTGCAGAGCCGAACTCCGTCGATGATGGACGCATGGTTGAGCGCATCGGAAATAATAGCGTCCTCAGCGCCAAATAGCGGTTCGAACACCCCTCCGTTTGCGTCAAAAGCTGCCGCATAAAGGATGGTATCTTCGGTCCCTAGAAATTCAGAAATCTTCTTCTCCAATTCTTTATGGATGTCCTGCGTGCCGCATATAAAACGGACCGAAGACATGCCAAAGCCATGGCTATCAATGGCATCCTTTGCTGCTTGCACCACTTTGGGGTGGGAAGAAAGGCCCAAGTAATTGTTGGCACAAAAGTTCAACACCTTCTTTCCTCCTGCAATGGTGATTTCAGCTGCTTGAGGAGAGGTGATCACACGCTCTTTTTTGAAGAGTCCTGCAGCGGCAATTGCCTGCAATTCTTGTTCTAATTTGGGCTTAAACTGGGTATACATCGTTGGTAAATAAGGTGAAAAGCGTTGACTAAATTTTGAATCTCCGTTGGTCAAAAATCCTCGGGGAACAGGTGTTTTTTGCTACTTTTGCGGAAGCAAACCCAAATATAAAACAAAAACCCTCAGGGCAACGAGTGGTTTTTCGAAAGACCATCTTATGCACAAAATCCTTGTTATTGGAGCTGCTGGACAGCTTGGTTCCGAACTTACGCAAGCCTTGGCTCAACAGTTTGGTGGAGACCAAGTGATCGCCACCGACTTGAGAGCCTCTGCCAGCTCCCTATTTGACTTTTGCCGATTTGAGGTGCTTGATGTGATGAACAAGGAGGCACTTTATGACCTGGCCAAGCGTGAGCAAATTACTCAAGTGTATCACCTGGCGGCGGTGCTGTCGGCAACTGGGGAGAAAAACCCACTTTTTGCTTGGCAACTCAACATGGATAGCTTGCTGCATGTGTTGGAGTTGGCAAAGGATTTGAAGTTGGATAAGGTTTATTGGCCTTCCTCAATAGCGGTTTTTGGCCCAAGTACCCCGAAGAAAAACACCCCGCAATTCTGCGTGATGGAGCCCAATACCGTTTATGGAATCAGTAAGCAAGCGGGGGAACGTTGGTGTGCCTACTATTTTGAAAAGTACGGAGTAGATGTGCGCAGCCTGCGCTACCCGGGCCTCATTGGCTACAAGTCCCTACCTGGCGGCGGCACCACCGATTATGCAGTCGATATATACCACAAAGCAATCGCTAAACAAGACTTCACCTGCTTTCTACGCGAAGACAGCTATTTACCGATGATGTACATGCCTGATGCCATCAAGGCCACCTTGGATCTGATGAATGCACCAAAGGAATCGGTCAAAATTCGCTCCAGTTATAACTTATCTGGCATGAGCTTTTCCCCGAAAGAAATCTTCGAAAGCATTAAAAAGAAGGCACCTGAATTTAAAATAAACTATCAACTAGACTTCCGTCAAGCCATTGCGGATTCCTGGCCGGATAGCATTGACGACAGCCATGCACGCACTGACTGGGGCTGGAAGCCGGAGTATGATCTAGATGCCATGACGCAAGATATACTAACCCACCTTCCAGACTTTTTTCCTCCACAGGGCTAAACGCTGCCTTCGGAAAAATAGCACCAAGGAAAGATAAGGTTTGATTAAGGGAGTTTGGACGAGATTAGCTCTGGCATGAAACCAAGCGTAATACTTCCATCGGGGTAAACAATAATCGGCCTTTTGATCATGCTCGGATGGGCACTTAAAATGGGGAGTGCGGATTGCACCTGTTCTAAGGCCTCTTTTTCGATATCCCCCATCTTTTTGTAGGTTGTCCCTTGCTTGTTAACTACCGCAGCCAAGCCGCATTTAGCAATAAAGCCTCGTAGCAAATCTGCATCAGGGGCTTGCTTTTTATAATCGAAAAAAACGTAAGCAGATCCCTTAGCCTCCAAAAAAGCAAAGGTCTTCTTCATGGTGTCGCAATTTTTGATGCCGTATACCTTTAAAGCCATGAGCTATATCGTTAGTGGATTTCTTTCATGCTTTCCTCATGTGCATGCAGGACGCGGCCTATCAAGTCATCAGTGAGCGCAGTGGACAGGAACAAACTTTCAAATTGGGAAGGGGCTAAATACACCCCGCGCTTGAGCATGCTTTGGAAGTAGCGGCCAAAAAGGACCGTGTCGGCCTTCTTGGCGGTCTCAAAATCTACGACCGGCTCAGTGGTGAAAAACAAGGAGTACATACTACCCAGCTGGTTGACCGTGTAGTTCAAGCCAAGTTTCGTGTTGATCTCTTTAATCCCGTTCGTTAGCGTATTTCCGATGGTATTTAGTTGATCATATACCTCTGGATGGGTATTGAGGTGGTGGAGCATGGCTAAGCCTGCTGCCATCGCTATGGGATTGCCCGAGAGTGTTCCTGCCTGATAGACAGGCCCAGCAGGGGAAATAAACTCCATGATTTCTCTTTTTCCTCCATAGGCACCTACTGGCATTCCTCCACCGATGATTTTTCCAAGGGTAGTCAAGTCTGGAGTTACGCCAAATAATTCTTGAGCTCCCCCTTTGGCAAGACGGAAACCTGTCATCACCTCATCAAAAATCAGGACAATGCCTTCGCGGGTACAGATTTCCCGAAGACCTTGTAGGTAACCGGTTTGGGGCAGAGTCAAACCCATATTTCCTGCTACGGGCTCCAAGATTAGCGCTGCAATCTGCCCTGAATTTGCCTTCACCAGTTGCTCGATGGAGGCCAAGTCATTGTAGGGAGCTAGCAGGGTATCTTTAGCTGTGCCTTCCGTTACTCCTGGCGAATCTGGATATCCCATGGTGATGGCTCCAGAGCCAGCTGCAATCAAGAAGGAATCCCCATGGCCGTGGTAGTGGCCTTCCATTTTGATAAACTTATCTTTTCCAGTATATCCTCTTGCTACACGAATGGCCGACATCGTGGCTTCAGTACCGGAGCTAACCATGCGGACTTTTTCAAGAGATGGCACCATGCTTACTAGCAGTTCCGCCATCTCAACTTCACGTGAAGTCGGTGCTCCAAAGGAAGTACCATTTTCCATCGCCTGAATCACTGCCGCACGTATCATAGGAGAATTATGTCCTAACAGCATGGGTCCCCAACTGTTGATTAGTTCAATGAAAGCATTGTCGTCTTCGTCGTATAGGAAGGCTCCATCGGCTCTTTTGATGAAGAGGGGCTCACCTCCTACGGCACGAAAGGCACGAACGGGTGAGTTTACTCCTCCAGGAATAAAATTTTTCGCATGGGCAAATAGCCTTTTGCTTTCAGAAATTTGCATGGGTTAACGTAGTGGGATCAGTTCTCCAGATTCAAGTTTAAAAACCGGAGAATAGCTGTTGTTGTTCACTTTTTGAAAATTAAATCCCCAGGTAAGTTGACCTTCCTGGAAGCCCTGTTGATCTACGCGAGCACGGAGGTCGTAGTCGTGGGCAAATTCGGCATTGGTCTGGATCCAGGAAATGAGTTCTGCACCGAGGAGGGCATTGATAGAGGGAAAAATGAGGTGCTTTTCATAAAAGAGGGCACGGAAATCCTCCATGGCCTTAGAATTATATTTTGGGGTGTTATTTGCGATAAAGTAGAAGTTTGAAAACTCCAGCATCTCGTAATTCGAGAAGTTAAACCCAAGCCAAGAGTCCATCACCAAAAGAGGCACTTGGGTAGAAATACTTTCCATCAGCGAGAAGATGGGTTGCGCGATGGCAGGATCATCTGTTAGGAGAACTACCTGATCCACCGTGGGGCGATTACCCCTGCGAACGCCCAGGCCTTGGAGAAAAGTTGTTGCATTTTTTGGATCTATTTGTTGCGATTTAACCACGGTAAATCCCTTCTTGGCCAAGATCACTCCAAGGAGCTGGGCCATCTGCTCGTCTCTAGCGCTGCCACTATAGCCGATTGCCACCTTGGCTCCCCAACCCTGCGAGGTCAAGGCCTCCCCTACGCCATTGGCCATGGAGCTGACCGAGGGTCTGAACAAATAGCTGTACTGGCTATCTTCAAATCGATCACTGAGATTAGATAAGGGGTGGATAAAAGGAATTTTTTGATCTTCCGAAAAGGCACTGATCAATTCGGACTCTTCTGGATAGATGGGACCAATGATAATGTCAGCAGCGAGAACGGTTGGATCTTTAACTAGTGCATTGAGGTGGCTAAGGTCTCGTTTGGAATCGAAAGTGTGTAGCTGTATACCCACGCCTTGAGCCTTCAAGGAAGCCACTTGTAGAGCAATGCCCTGATACAATTCCACAACAAAATTACTTGATTCTAGTGCACTAAGCTCCTGCCCGGGGCTCGAGGTAAAGGGCAAAATAACCACCACATCCAACAGCTTATCTTTTAATGCTTCCTGAGGACCAGACTGCAGGACTTGGTTGAGTGCAGCCCTCTCGATGGCCGACAGGATGGATTTTTGTTGAAGAACATAGGCTAACGCAGCAGTAAAGCCCTCATTTTTTTTAAATTGTTCTAGGTTAGTGATGAGAAAGTTTGGGGAAGCACTTTTCAAGTTATCGAAACAAGCACGGTAACCCTTTTGGAGGTAAGACTCCGTTGTCAGCTGGCTTACTGCATTTAATGCCTCCACTGCTTGGTTGTTTTGAAAATAGGCTAAAGTGAGGAGATAGTTCAGTGCTTCCGCATTAGCCACTATTTTACCCCGTATTCCAGTCAGTAGCGCAAGTGCTTTTGCAGGTTGATTGAGCTGCAGAGTTGCTTCTGCGCTGTGAAAGGCTGCATAGTAGGCAAGGTCTCCGTATTTCTCCTGACCCAAAAACTCGCCAAAGCCCAGTAGCGCTAATTCGTACTGCTTTGCGTCCAGGTCTGCCTTAGCTTTGAGGTAACCTACAGGTGCTTGCTGCGCAGCCGCGAAGCTGAAAACAAAAAATAGGGAGAGGGAAAGGAGTAATTTTTGCATGGGTGAAGGGCGGTGTTCTACCGAGATTCTAGATCAAAAATAAGGCTTTTTTTTGCACTAAAGGGCATTAAGGCAACATGCCCATTTAATAGCGTGCGGCAAGAAGCAGCTGAAGTTCCTTGTGGTTGAGTCCAAACTTCTTTGCCAAAAAGGCATTGGTCAAGCTACCACGGTACGTGTAAACCCCTTTAAGAAACCACTTATACGTGAAAATCATTTCCTCTGCACCTCCCAAGTCATGCATTTGTAGGATGATTGGGGTGAAAATATTGCTCAAGGAGTAGGAGGCTGTTCTAGCCACCCTGGAGGCGATATTGGGCACACAGTAGTGGATGACGTCATGCGTTCGGTAAACGGGATTATCATGGGATGTCATGCGGGCTGTTTCTACACAACCTCCTTGGTCGATACTTACGTCGATAAGGATGCTTCCGTGAATCATCCTAGCCACCATCTCCTCGGTGACTACAATTTTATTCTGCCCTTTTTCTGCACGGAGCGCCCCAATCACCACATCCGCTTCGGTTAAGGCTTGAGACAGGCTGACGTTATCTAGGGTGGACGTGGCAATTTGTTGGCCTAGGAGCTGTTTTATTCTCCGAAGTTTGTAGAGGTGGTTGTCAAACACTTTGATATTGGCACCTAAACCAAGAGCAGTTCGGGCGGCGTATTCCGCTACCGTACCTGCACCAATGATAACCACCTTGGTGGGCGGTACCCCCGTGATGCCTCCCAAAATCAGCCCTTTCCCTTCGTTGACACTGGAGAGGTATTCTGAGGCGATAAGCATGACTGTGCTTCCGGCGATTTCGGACATGGCTCTTACGACCGGCATCCCCCCTACCTTATCCTCTAAATACTCAAAAGCCAAGGAGTTGATTTTTTTGGCATTTAGGGCTTGGATATAGTCGGTACTTTGTTTCTCTAGCTGCAAGGCTGAGATAAGGCAAGCCCCTCCGCTCATGGCTACAATTTCTTCTAGGGTCGGCGCATCTATCTTTACCACCACATCGGCACTGAAAACCTCTTTCGTGGAATAGGCTATTTTGGCGCCAGCATCGGAGTATTCTTGGTCCGAAAATTTTGCCTGCGCTCCTGCGTTGGTTTCCACCAATACATCAATGCCGTTATTGACAAGGATGCCCACCGCTTCGGGGGTCAACACCACGCGTTTTTCTTGGGAGGAGATTTCCTTAGGTAGTCCTAGGGTCATTGGTTTTCCCCCTTTTTTGCTCGGAGCAGGAGACTCCTTGGGAGTCAATCCGACTGAAGCGAATCCAGATAAATCAGTGGCCATCTTGATGGTGGTGAAGGGTTAATGTTCTTGTAGTTTCAGAAGCTATGGCAAGGTCTATAAGAAAAAAGCGTTCGGGGAGAAACTGCCCGATTTTCTCCGCCCATTCCAGCAAACAATAGTTTCCACTATAAAAATACTCTTCTATTCCGATATCCAACGCTTCCATGGGGTCTTCCAAGCGATAAAAGTCAAAGTGATAGACGAGGTCTTTAGTGCTGGTGTGGTATTCATTAACGATGCCAAAGGTAGGACTACTCACCCCGTCAACTACTTGCAGGGCCTGTGCTAGGGATTTGATCAGGGTGGTTTTGCCTGCACCCATCTGCCCACGAAAAACCCAAACCTTTTCTTCCCCTGCTGCCTGAAGCAACTGCTGAGCAGCTACGTCTATTCGATCAAGTGAGTAGGAAAAAGTTTGCAAAATCATCAGCGTTTGGCACGCAAATGTACGATAGGAATGATCATTTCTTCAAGGGAGATGCCCCCGTGTTGAAAAGTATCTTTGTAGTGGCTGACGTAATAGTTGTAATTGTTGGGATAGGCAAAGAAATAATCTTCCACGGCAAATACATAGGTGGAGGATACGTTGAGCCGAGGGAGCTTGGCATCCTCGGGGCGCCTCACCTCAAAAATTTTACCTGCCTCAAAATTTAAATTTTTTCCTTGTTTGTACCTCAGGTTGGTGGTTACGTGCTTATCCCCAAGAATTTTATAGGGCTTATTTACGCGTTTGGTGCCGTGGTCTGTGGTAAGAATTACCTCCCCTCCTACCTGTTGGATTTTCTTCATGAGTTCAAATAAGGACGAGTGCTCAAACCAGCTACGTGTCAAGGAACGGTAGGCTGCTTCGTCTGGCGCCAGCTCTCGGATCATTTTCATGTCCGTTCGGGCGTGGGAAATCATGTCCACAAAGTTGTAAACCAACACGTTAAACTCATTCTTCATAAGGGCATGAAACTGGTCTAGCACCGCTTTTCCCTCCTGCATTTGCAAGATTTTATGGTAGGAAAATTTGACAGGAAGCTTGTTTTTTTCCAAGTTCAATTTTATCCAGTCCTCTTCATTTTTATTTTTTCCTTCCTCGGAGTCCTCATTCTCCCATAGGTGGGGATATCCTTTGGCCATCTCGGAAGGCATCATTCCCGAAAAAAGTGCATTGCGCGCAAATGCAGTGGTGGTAGGAAGTATACTGAAGTAGGTAGACTTTTCGGCTATGTGAAAGTAGGGAGCAAGGAGGGGTTCAATTTCTTCCCATTGGTCCAAACGGAGGTTGTCGATGACTATAAAAAACAAGGGGCTTTTCTTTCGCAGCAAGGGAAATACATGTTCCCGCATGACCTGATGGGAAAGCAAGGGTGCTTGTGGTCCTGGATCAGCTAGCCAGTCTAGGTAATTTTCCTTAACAAAGCGTCCAAAAGAAGCATTGGCTTCAATTTTTTGCGCTTCCAGCACTTCTAGCATGCCTTTATTTTCGCTGCTTTCCATTGCTATCTCCCAAAAAGTGAGCTTTTTGTAGAGATCTGCCCAATCTTGAGAATCTTGAGCCTCATCCAGCTCCTGGCTAATTTGCCGAAATGCTTGCTGGTAGTTTTGGGCTGTTTTGGTCTCAATTAGCTGCTTATTCTGTAAGATTCTTTTTACTGAAAGCCAGATCTGACTTGGATTGAGTGGCTTGATGAGGTAGTCAGCAATTTTGCCTCCAATCGCCTCGTCCATAAGCTGTTCTTCCTCACTTTTAGTAATCATGACCACGGGGATCTGAGGCTTGAGTTGCTTGATTTGTTGAAGGGTTTCCAGCCCCGTCATTCCTGGCATCATCTCATCCAAAAAGACGACGTCAAAGTCCTTATTTTCAACTTCTTCGATGGCATCTACCCCCGAATTGACCGTAGTGATTATGCATCCTTTTCCTTCTAGAAAAAGTATGTGTGGCTTGAGTAGGTCAATTTCATCATCGGCCCAAAGGACATGGAATTTTTGAGACATCTTTCTTCCCTTTTCTTCTAAAATTATAACTACTTTTGAGTCAATCAAACCCGTGCTGATTGAAAAGCCAGAAAATACTAAACGACCCTGTTTATGGTTTCATCACCATACCTAGCGAGTTGATTTTTGCCATTATCGACCATCCCTATTTTCAGAGATTACGCCGAATCAGGCAATTGGGTTTAACTGATTTTGTCTATCCAGGAGCCCTACACACGCGGTTTCACCATGCCTTAGGCGCCATGCACCTGATGAGCATTACCCTAGACAACCTAAGAATCAAGGGAACAGCTATATCTGAGGAAGAATACGAAGCAGCTTTGCTTGCCATTCTTCTGCACGACATTGGCCATGGCCCCTTCTCTCACGCCTTGGAATATAGCTTATTGCAGGGAATTCCCCACGAAGAACTTTCCTTGCTGACCATCGAACTGCTCAACGAAGAGTTTGGAGGGCAGCTGGACTTGGCGCTACAAATATTTAAAAATCAATACGACAAAAAATTCTTTCATCAGCTGGTATCTAGTCAACTTGATATTGACCGGCTGGATTACTTACAGCGCGATTGTTTTTTTACGGGCGTCTCCGAAGGAACCATTGGCGCAGATCGCATCATAAAAATGATGGCTGTAAAAGACGACCAGCTCGTCATCGAAGAAAAAGGCATCTACTCCATAGAAAATTTTTTAAGTGCGCGCCGCCTGATGTATTGGCAGGTTTACTTACACAAAACTACGGTAAGCGCAGAAAAAATGTTGATTAACCTAATCCAACGTGCGAAAAAACTCGCCCAAGCAGGGCGCACTTTTTATGTTACCGAGGAGCTGGCCTACTTTATGGGCCGAGAAGTCTCTCTTGCTGATTTCAAAACCGACAGCAGCGTATTGAAAAAATTTCTTCAACTTGATGATTTTGACATTTGGGGCGCCATCAAACTCTGGAAAAACGATTCGGATTACGTACTTAAAAACATATCCAGCATGTTTTTAACACGCAACTTATTCAAAATCAAGCTAGTCAACGAACCCTATTCTCCCCAAGAGATTGCAAAGAAACGAAGTGAAGCCCTGCAAAAGCTGCAGGTGCCTGAAGAAGATATAGACTATTTTTTTTCTACCGGTACCATCAGCAACTATGGCTATGTGGAGAAAGATCGAATCTCCATCCTCACCAAACACGGAGAAGTAGTGGATGTAGCCAGTGCTGCTGACCTTCCTAACATAAAGGTGATGAGCAAGATGGTAGAAAAACACTACGTATGCGTTGCAAAAAGCTTACTTTTACCCCACTAAACCATAAGAGCACCCATGGAATTTTCGTTGGAACAACTTGCAGGCATTTTAGGAGGAACCGTAGTCGGTGATACCTCACAAAAGGTAAACCGCCTAGATAAAATACAGGAAGGCAGGCCAGGAGGTATCAGCTTTTTGGCAAATGAAAAATACGAAACCTACCTCTACGAAACTGCTGCTACGGCCGTGATTGTTTCAGAAGACTTCGTGGCCTCCAAAACATATACGACCACGCTGATCCGTGTAAAAGATGCCTATTCAAGCTTCACCACCTTGCTAGAAGCCTACAATCACCTAAGCAAGGTATCTTTTGTGGGCGTGGAACAACCCAGCTACCTGGGCGAAAACAGCCAGATGGGTGAAGGAGGATACCGAGGAGCTTTTTCTTACATCGGAAAAGATTGTGTACTGGGCGAGGGTGTCAAAATCCACCCTCATGCTTTCCTCGGAGACCGAGTTACAATAGGTGACGGCACCATCATTCATCCGGGAGCTCGGATTTGTTCGGACACCCGCATCGGCAAACAGTGTGAAATCCACGCAGGAGCTGTCCTAGGTTCGGATGGTTTTGGATTTGCTCCCCAAATAGATGGTTCATACAAAACAATCCCCCAGATAGGGAATGTCGTCCTAGAAGACCAGGTAAGCGTGGGCGCCAATACCACCATTGACCGCGCAACGATGGGTTCCACTATACTGCGAAAAGGAGCCAAAATTGACAACCAGATACACATTGCCCACAACGTGATCATCGGCGAACATACGGCCATCGCTGCGCAAACTGGCATAGCGGGTTCGTCTACGATAGGTAACTACTGCGTTATTGCAGGTAAGGCCGGCATCAATGGGCATATCACGATTGCCGACCGTACCACAATTGGAGGAAATACAGGTGTTAGCAAATCGATAAAAAAACCTGGACAAACCCTCTTTGGATTTTTGGCCATGGATTTGAAAGAGTTCCTACGCTCCTATAGCGTGTTTAAAAATCTGGATGATCTCCAAAAACGAGTCCAACAACTAGAAAAAAAGGGGTAATTTTAGCACCCGAATCCCGTTTAAGAGTAGCATAACATGAAAGTAAAACAACACACCATACAAAGGCAGGTAGAATTGTCCGGTGTTGGACTTCACACAGGCGTGGTTTCCAACATGACCTTCCTCCCAGCAGCAGCCAACCACGGCATCAAATTTCAACGCATCGATCTGGAGGGGAGACCAACCGTTAATGCGGACTGTGACTTGGTAGTGGATGTGTCACGTGGCACGACGCTTGAACAAAACGGTGCCCGCGTTTACACCGTGGAGCACGTCCTTGCTGCCCTCGTGAGCATGCAGATTGACAATGTACTAATTCAACTCGACGGCCCGGAGCCTCCTATTATGGACGGCTCATCTATACAGTTTATTGAAGTACTTGAGGACGCAGGGCTCGAGGAACAGAATGCACTCAGACGATTTTTTGAGGTTCAGGAAAGTATCCAATACAAAGATCCTTCCCGAGAAGTAGAAATGGTGGCATTACCCACCAACAATTACCGGGTGACGGTCATGGTCGACTACAACTCTCCTGTTCTCGGTAGCCAACACGCCTCCATCACCGATATCAGCCAATTTAGATCAGAAATTGCTTCCTGCCGCACGTTTTGCTTTTTGCATGAGCTGGAGATGCTCTACAAAGCCAACCTGATCAAAGGGGGAGACTTGAACAATGCCATCGTCGTGGTGGACAGGATCGTCGAGAAAGAAGAGCTGGCACACCTAGCCAAAATGTTTAATAAGGAGTCCGTCGAAGTGAAAAAAGAAGGCATCCTGAATAACGTCGACTTGCGCTACAAAAATGAGCCGGCCCGACACAAACTCTTGGATGTGGTGGGTGACTTGGCCTTGGTGGGCCGCCCTCTAAAAGCACAGATTCTTGCAGCAAGACCTGGGCATGCTGCCAATGTGGCTTTTGCGAAGAAGCTGAAGCGTGCCATGGAAAAAATGGACTCCGCTCACATTCCATATTACAATCCGCTGAGTACCCCGGTGATGGACATCAACCAAATCAGCAATATTTTACCCCACCGCTACCCCTTTCAGTTGATTGACAAAATCATCTACCTGGATGATACCGTGGTAGCAGGAGTAAAAAATGTGACCATGAATGAGCCTTTTTTTATGGGTCACTTCCCTGGAAATCCTGTTATGCCTGGTGTGATGCAGGTTGAAGCCATGGCTCAAACAGGTGGCATTCTGGTTCTTAGCTCAGTTGAAGATCCTGAAAATTATTGGACTTACTTTTTAGGAATTGAAAACTGTAAGTTTAGAAAAATGGTTTTGCCCGGAGATACCATTATATTCAAATGCGAGCTCCTCGCTCCAATAAGAAGAGGCATTGCCAAAATGAAAGGAGAAGCATACGTGGGTAACACACTAGTATGTGAAGCAATAATGACCGCAAGCATTACCAGAAAAGAACTATGATAAGCCCCCTGTCATCCATTCACCCTGAGACAAAAATTGGCCAGGGTGTACATGTTGATCCCTTCACCATGATCCACGAAGATGTCATCATTGGAGAAAATACCTGGATTGGATCCAACGTCACCATTTACCCTGGAGCCCGTATTGGGAAAAACTGTAAGATTTTCCCAGGCGCGGTCATTGCCGGCATCCCACAAGATCTGAAATTTCAAGGAGAAGAGTCCACCGTTGTTATTGGGGACAATACCACAATCCGGGAGTGTGTTACGATTTCTCGAGGCACAGTAGACAAGCAAACCACCGTGGTTGGGAATAATTGCCTCCTGATGGCTTACGTACACGTTGCCCACGATTGTGTGATTGGCAGCCACGTGATTGTGGCCAACTCCGTCCAAATTGCCGGCCACGTAGTCATTGAGGACTGGGCAATCGTAGGCGGATCAAGCGCCGTACACCAGTTTGTGAAAATCGGCATGCACGCCATGATCTCCGGCGGGTCCTTAGTCCGAAAAGACGTACCACCCTTTACCAAAGCAGCGAGAGAGCCACTCACCTATGCCGGCGTCAATTCCCTCGGCCTTCGCAGAAGAGGATTTTCCAGCGAAACCATCGCACATATTCAGGAAGTGTACCGCTACTTGTTTTTGAATAGCCTCAACAACAGCCGTGCACTAGAAGAAATTGAAATCAACCTTCCCGCCACCAAAGAACGGGACGAAATTCTACATTTTATCCGCTCCTCAGAGCGTGGCGTAATGAAAGGTTATATCAACTAAGATGCTTAAGATCCAAGTACAGAAGGCCGCAAAGCGCTTTCACTACGAATGGATTTTTAAAAATCTGGATTTGGAATTGACTTCTGGTGATTCCTTAGCCATCACCGGAGGAAATGGATCTGGCAAATCTACACTGTTGAAGTGCCTCTCCGGCGCAACTCCTTTGACCCAAGGAAGCATTACTTACCAGGGAGATGGAAACATTTTGGCAGAGGAGATTTGGTTTAGATCTTTGGCCATCGCCGCACCCTATATGGAGCTTCCCGAGGAATTTACCCTTTTGGAAGCGATTGGCTTTCACTTCCAGTTCAAAAAGCCTTCCGGGCATAACAGTCCACAGGAACTATTGGCGCTATTGGAATTAGAAAAACACCAGCACAAAGCCCTTTCTCAATTTTCTTCCGGCATGAAGCAACGGGTAAAACTCGGCTTGGCCATCTTTTCTGAGGTGCCTTTGCTCCTGTTGGACGAACCCACCTCTAACCTTGACAAGCAGGGAGTCACCTGGTACTTAGAAACCATGGACCGTCGCAAGGAGGACCGAATCGTAGTGGTCTGCTCTAACGAGCCAAGAGAATATGCCTTTTGCCAAAAAAAAATATCCCTAGAAGACCATAAGTAAGGCTATTGGGTCGTATTCTTGTTTATCATAGTGAAAAATAAAACCCTTGTTCCAATGAACGTTCGCTTTTTACCTTTTCTTCTTTTTGTAGTTTTTAGTGTCACCCTACTTTCTTGCAAAGAGGAAGTCAAGCCAGAAGATAAAAAAACGCCTGAACAACTCGCCACCGAGGCACTGACTGGCACAGGAACCCAACTTTGGACGGTAGCCGGAGGTGGCTCTGTGACCCGCGATGGTCAGAACGTTACGACCACCTTTGCCACCTTTGAACTTTTCTTAAACGCTGGTGCCTCCAAAACGTATTCCACTCGCAATGCCGCAGACCTATTTGATGCAAATGGAACCTGGGCTTTTGCAGGCAGCAACTTTGACAAGTTTACGCTGTCGGGCACCAAGCCTGCCGCTACGCGAGAAATCTCTTTCACCCAATCGGGCACTACCCTAAGATTAGATTTTCGTATTCCGGCTCCAGGAGCACGGATTGGGGAACGTACCGAAGGGACAGCATCCATTGCAGGCAGCTACTCCTTTATTCTACAAAAAAAATAGGTTAACAAACGCTACTTAAGCGTCACCAGAGTTACACCAGCTCCACCTCGATCGGCGTGCTCGTCCTCAAGCTTACCCACCTGAGACATACTTCGTAGCAGGTTGCGGCTTACCTCCCGTAGGATACCATCGCCTTTTCCGTGGACAATGCGGAGATTTTTTACCCCCAACATATACCCTTCATCAATGAAAGTTTGAATCAAAGGCAAAACTTCTTCCCCGCGCTTTCCTCTCAGGTCTAGGTTTGGAGAGTAATCCATCATTTTTTCAGTAGTCTGATAGCTTCCCCTTCTTTCCGCATATTTGCTCTCTTTTTTGACCTCTGCCTTCGAAATTTTCTCCAAACGGGAAAGCTTTACATTGGACTTCAGATCACCAATGAGCAGTTCAACGTCCTTATTTTTGATTGCAACTACCACACCGATAGCACCATTATCTTTGAGACGTACCCAATCTCCTGCTACGATCTGGCCGCCGATTACCAAAACCTCTGGGTCTTTGACAAGTACTTTTTCGGGTTTGATTTCTTCTTTAAAAAGATCGAGTTCCTTGCGCACGGACTTGGTCACTTCCTTTTCCGCCTTCCCTTCTTTTATCTCACGGATGACCGATTCAATTTTCTTATTCGTCTGATCCAGTAGGATTTTAGCCTCTAGTTTAGCCTCTTGAAGGAGTTTCTTTTTGTTCAGTTCAAGGCTTTCTTTTAGCTGGCCATATTCCTTTAGCTTGGCATCGAGGAGGCGGTCTTTCTCTTTAACTTCTTGGAGTAAAAGGGCGAACTGGTTCTTTTCATTTTCAAGTTGCGTAAGCAGCCTATCGTAGCGCACGCGCTCCTCGCCGATTTGCTGTTTGGCATAGGACACTATTTCCTTGGAAAGCCCAATTTTGGTGGCAATCTCTAGGGCGAAAGAAGAGCCCGGCTTCCCAATTTCAAGTTGGTACAGCGGTTCCAACTTATTTACATCGTAGCGCATAGCCCCATTGACCAGGCCCTGATGCTTGTTGGCCAGCTGCTTCAAATTGCCATAGTGGGTGGTAATGAGCCCATAGGCCCCAAGTCTGTTCAGGGCTAGGAGTATGGATTCGGCGATGGCCCCGCCAAACTGCGGCTCCGTACCTGTTCCAAACTCATCTATAAATAGGATAGTTTTTTTGTTAGCGAATTGTGTGAAATGCTTCATACTCATCAGGTGAGAGGAGTAGGTACTGAGGTCATTTTCTATGCTTTGCTCATCTCCAATATCTATAAAAAAATGTTCGAATAGGGAGCTCTTTGACTTGGGATGCACAGGAATCAAGAGCCCACACTGCAACATATACTGTAGAAGAGCCACCGTTTTTAGGGCAACAGACTTACCTCCTGCGTTTGGGCCAGATATGAGCAACAAGCGATGCTGTCCCTCAAGCTGTACTGTCAAAGGAATAATTTGCTTTCCTTGGGCCTTGAGAGATAGTTCCAGAATGGGATGCCGAGCGCCGGACCAGGTCAGGGTACGCTCCTTGATCAATTCGGGCTTGCAGCTATCGGTCTTGTGCGCAAATCGTGCTTTGGCACGAATAAAATCCAATAAACCTAGGAAATTCGTCGCCTTGCGAAGCGCAGGAATGGCAGGCCGTAGTTGGTCAGTCAACTTGGTGAGGATGCGGATGATTTCCCGCTTTTCCATGTATTCCAAGTCACGGATCTCGTTGTTGATATCCAATGCCTCCTCTGGTTCCATAAACACAGTCTGCCCAGTAGCGGACTCGTCGTGGATGAAGCCCCTAAGTTTGCGTTTGTTTTCTGCTGCAATGGGAATCACCATCCTCCCCCCGCGAATGGTCATGGACGAATCCTCTGGAGTAAGGCCCTTAGCTCGGGCATCTTTGAAGACACGTTCCATTACTTTTCTGAGCCTACTTTCTTCATAAAGTAGTTGCGTTCGGATGAGTTGCAGCTCCTTGGAAGCATTGCTCCTTAACTTACCTTTTTCATCAAGCACTAGCTCAATCACTTGCAGGAGCTTTAAGTCCAAGTCCACGAGCAAGCCCAAGAGTGCTTTGAGGGTGGGATAGGCCTCTCCATGATTTTGAAAAAAGACAATGCAGGACTTAAGGGTTTGAAGGGCCAGTTTGACCTCATGAAACTCCTCTTGTTCCAAAAAGGCTCCCTCTAGTTTTGCTTTTTCCAGGTAAGGCCCCAGGTTAGTAAAATGAGAAGACGGAAATGCTTCTCCTGCAATCAGCAGTTGCCTAAACTCCTCTGTCTGATCTAGCAGACGTTGGACCAAAACATAATCTGAGGAGAAGGACACTTTGTCCACGTAATCTTGCCCCAAGGTAGAGGTACACTCCGCTTTGAGGAGCTCTTTGATCTTTACGAAATTTACTTTTTGTTCAAGATTGGCTGGGTACAGCATCAGATCTACTCCTTTGGTGTGGGGGTGTTTTCAAGGACAACTAGGGAGTCGATGACACGTGCATAAATACGGTCCATCTTCCCTGCATCTTCTAAGTAATACAGCATACTTGAGGTAAAAACCGAATCTGACACGCCATGTTTTAAAAAAATATCTTTTTCCATTAACGAGTATAGGACCTGGGAGGAATCAAAGGTTACTGGCAAAGAGCTCACCTTACCTTCCGTCAATTGAATGTCGAAAAGTATTGAAACCATCTGTTCCTCGCTCAAGACGGCCTTGGGAGACGTAGTCTTGGTGCAGGAAAAGCACACTAGTATAAAAATAAAGGCAAAAAAGGCGTTTTTCACGTGTTAAAATTAGGTTTTTTTAACGGATAAAATCCACCACAGATCGGGGTCTCTAATTTTAATTTTCGCGACAAGACTTTAACTTAGCCAATTCAAATCCCCACCATGGATCAGCTGTTTGGCAAACTCAGAAAATACGAGATCATGATTAGGAAGGTGGCCAACAACCACCTCCAAGGAGACTACCAATCGTTATTCAAAGGTTCGGGGCTGGAGTTTGACGACCTTAGACCCTACCAATATGGGGACGACGTACGTACCATCGAATGGAAAGTGTCTGCCAAGGGCCATGGCACCTTTGTTAAAACCTTCAAAGAAGAAAAAGACCAGTCAGTTTACTTCCTACTTGACATCTCAGGAAGCCAGGACATAGGTCAACAGGGGCAGAAAAAAATTGATCAAGGCAAGCTAATTGCGGGCGTGCTGACTATGGCAGCGGTGTACGACGGAAGCCAAGTGGGGCTCATCTCCTATTCCGATCAGCAAGAAAAATTGATCCTGCCGAGCAAAGGAAGTAAGCAAGGAGTACGCGTCATCCGTGGAATTTTTAACCATGAAAATAAAAGTTTGAAAACGGACCTGAATGGCCTTTTTTCCTTCGCGCTCAACCTGATCAAGAAGCGAAGCATTCTCATCGTAATTTCAGATTTCATTGACCAGGACTACGAACGTTCATTTCGCGCATTAGCTGAGCGACACGATTTGGTCGCCATACAGCTGACCGACCAACGAGAGGCAACCTTACCAACCTTGGGAATAATCCCCATTTTTGATAAAGAGCGTGGGCGCACTACCTGGATAAATACAGCTTTTGGCAACTTTTCGAAAAAAATATCGGAAACCTTTACTAGCGAACGGGAGCACCTCAAGGAAATTTGCAAAAAAAACCAAATCAACTATTTAGCAATAGATTCTAAACAAGACATCGTATCTCCTCTCATCGACTTGTTTAAGTACCGCAATAAACGAATGAAGCGTGGGTAAATTCGGCGTCATCCTCTTTCTATTCCTAATTTCCCTTCCTGTATCGGCTCAGCTGGTGCGTGTGAATGGGTACTTCATGCAGGATTCTGCACGACTTGGCGAGCGGGTGGCCTTTGTACTAAAGGCAAGTTACCCTCAAGCAAGCCAGCTCATCTTTCCTGATTCGACGCACGACTACTCACCTTTTGTTTTCCTCGAGAAAAGAACCTTTGTCACAGCAACCAACGAAGGCTTGACTCAAGACAGCGCAGTGTATTTTTTGTCCAACTTTTCACTTGAACCTTCCGCCTATTTGTCATTACCTGTCATTGAACTAAGCCGCTACGATAGCATTTCCTACTTTACCCCTGCTGCAGAAATAGCGTTAATACTTACTTTGGACTCCATTCCTGAGGAGCTGGTTTTTCAGGAAAATAACGTGTATCAGCCGCTAGATAAGCCATTCAACTGGTTTATTTTTAGTACGGTTATTGGAGGAATTCTACTCGGTATAATTCTCTTATTTATAGTCTTTGCCGACCGCATTAAACGTCTGTTTCGAAAAAATAGAGAAAAACTTCGCTGGATGCAATTTGAACGAAAGTGGAAAAGGCTTTCTGATCAACTACAAAAAGATCCTAAGCAGGTGCTAGCTGATGAGGTTGTAGGACTTTGGAAAGGATACTTGGAAAGTTTGACTTCCCAGCCTTTCCAAGAATGGACTTCTAGTGAAATCGCCGAAGCCCTTGATGACAAAGAAGTGTTCAAAGCCTTGCGCAGCATCGACATGATCATTTACGCAGGTGTCGAGGGAGACACCGCCACCGCAACAGCCTACCTACTGGAAATAGCCAAAACCAAGTACCAAACCTTCCTAAACCAAATCAGCCATGAGAGAGTCGCTCGCTGAGTTTTTTTCTTGGTCTTGGTTTCTTCCTGAGACGTTTCGCTCCTATGAGTGGGAATACCCCCTACTACTAAATTTACTGTGGATGATTCCCTTGTTGGTGTTGATTCGCAAATTTGTAAAATTTTTGAAGAAGCCTGTCTTGGAGCTATCGCTCCCCAAGCGCATTGCGAGCGCAAATCCTTGGACCTATATGAGGCTGATTCCTACTGGATTTTTCTTTCTTTTTCTGATCTTTTTGGTGATTGCTGTAGCACGACCTCAACGCAGCAACGAGCGTGTAGAACAATTTACAGAAGGCATCGACATCCTGCTGGTGATGGACATCTCAGAGTCCATGGATTTGCAAGACTTTACCCCAAATCGTCTAGAAGCAGCCAAAAAAACTGCAGTGGATTTCATAAACGGTAGATTTGGAGACCGAATTGGCATGGTTGTATTTTCCGGCGAGGCCTATTCCCTTTCCCCACTCACCAACGATTACGGCTTGCTTACAAGCTTGATAGAAGAGATCAGCTTTTCTATGATTGAAGCCAAAGGAACCGCTATTGGATCAGCCATTGCCGCAGGCACCAACCGGATGAAAGACAGCAAGTCAGCCTCCAAGGTGATGATCTTGCTATCGGATGGAGAAAGTAATGCCGGAAATGTAGACCCGCTCTTTGCAGCCCAACTTGCCATGGCTTTTGATATCAAAATCTATACTATTGCGGTGGGAAAAGATGGAATGGTCCCCTATGGAACTGATTTTTTCGGGAGGCCTCAGATGGTGGAAAGCTACCTCGATGAAACCACCCTCCGTGAAATTGCGCGGATTGGCAACGGCCAATTCTTTAGGGCATCAGACGGTAAGGTATTGACCAGCATTTTTAAGCAGATTGACACCTTGGAAAAAACAGAGATTTTGGAGAACCGATACAAGGAAACAGCAGATTTTTACCGCATTTACCTCTTTTGGGGCATGCTGTTTTTTATGGTATGGATGGCGCTAAAAAGTACATTCCTCAATAATTTTCTACTCGACTAGCTCCAACGCTCTTTCCTTTTTCCATTGGGCAAGGCGCTCGTCCATCACGGCAAACCAAAGCGGGGGAAAACAGGCCAAAATAATCATCGCGGAATAACCTGCTGGTAGTTGGGGACTGTTGTCGCTATGTTCCAAGACCTGGTATCTTTTGTAGGCATTGGCATGGTGGTCGGAATGACGCTGTAGTTGAAAAAGTAAGAGGTTGCTCACCAGCTGGGAGGCATTCCAAGAGTGCAATGGAGTTACTTTTTCATAGTAGCCAGATGGTAATTTTTTTCGCTCCATTCCGTAATGCTCTAGGTAGTTGACCAATTCTAATAGTGAAAAAGCCAAGAAGCTTTGCGCAAAGAAGAAAACTGGAAGTTCCCAAACTAGCCTATCCTGAAGAAGGGAAAATAGGCCGAAAAAGAAGCTAACAAATACCAAAGGCAACACCTGAAACCAAATCATCTGGTTAGCAAAAGACCAAGTTCTTACTCCTTTCTTCTTCATCCGTTCTTGTTCAAGTTCCCAAGCACTGGCAAAACCATGGGTCACTGATCTCCACCAAAAGGCATAAAAGGTCTCTCCTTTTCTACTAGTGGCAGGATCTTCAGGAGTTGCCACGCGAAGGTGGTGTCCTCTGTTGTGCTCTATAAAAAAGTGCATATAGCATACCGACATCAGTAAAATTTTGGCGTAGGTCTGTTCTATTTTCTCGGTTCGGTGTCCCAGCTCATGGGCGACGGTGATGCCTATACCGCCGGTAAGCAGAGCCATACCCGAGGTAAAGGCTATCCATGAAATTAAGTCAAGAGGCTGCGTACTTACCACATAAAATCCCCAGATTAGGAAGGCAATTTGCACATATACCCAAAGGAAAGTGACCCATTTGTAAAATCGCTCCTTAGTGGCTCCGCTAACCTCAGCGGCCGGAAGGTTGTATTTATCCTTTTGCAGTAAGTAATCCATAATGGGTACAAGAACAAATACATACCCATGGATCATCCACAGGAAAGGTCCTCCTGCTGACATCCCTAAAAACAACAAGGCTGGAAGGATCAATGCACTAAAAAAGCCTAATTTTTTCATGGAGTCAAGGTAGCGAATTGGATGGGAAAAGCAAAAAGAAGCAAGAGCCGGGACTAAATTGTACGAAGTACGAGGTACAAAGTTGAGTATCAAGTAGCAAGTAGATAGACTTCATTGTACCAAGTACAAAGTACCATGTACCAAGTAGCTTCAGAGTCAAGAGTCGAGAAACAAGAAGCAAGACTTGGAAGCCTGCCTGCCGCTGGCCTACCTACCGTAGGCAGGCAGTTACTTTGTTCTGTCTCCCACTTCATCATTCTCCAATCGGCATTCGACATTCGACATTAAAAATGATCTCGTATCTCGTATTTCGTAAATCGTACTTCGTATTCAACAAAAAAGCCCTTCGAATCTAATCGAAGGGCTTAAATAATGTGGCGGCGACCTACTCTCCCGGGTGTAACCCCAGTACCATCGGCGCTGCAGGGCTTAACTTCTCTGTTCGGGATGGGAAG